>Ga0315281_10003655_pt1 | contig 22517 bp, 19 predicted proteins | sample YL17G07_0_MG_FD_204540 | JGI IMG/M metagenome (GOLD analysis project Ga0315281, IMG submission 204540) | Sediment microbial communities from Yellowstone Lake, YNP, Wyoming, USA - YL17G07_0 | ecosystem: Environmental > Aquatic > Freshwater > Lake > Sediment | place: USA: Wyoming | collected... | reverse complement strand
CAAGACCTTTGAATTTCTTTACAACCCTTTCAACATCTGTACCCGAAGTCGCACCAAATTTACCTGAATTTATAGGCGTTATCTTACCCGTATTCGAACTTTTAACAGACATGGTTAAAAGTCTTGATGCTAAAGTAATCAAAGAACCCATTCCTCCTGTTACATCAAATCTGGTATCACCAATTCTTATTTTTCCAAAGTCACTACTCCTTGGATCTAGTTCTACACTGTCTTTCTTAATAGCCCTTGCAGTTGCCAAAATTACAGCAGTACCACTAATTATTTTTACTAAATTTATTGCAGCCTGTTTTCTAGCAAAAGTACTAAATTTAGGATCTTTAATATGAAGTGTAAGAGTATCTATGTCACTAGCCAACTTACGGCCTGAAAAGAATATATTGTTTATAACTTTTCCAGCCGGTTCTAATGCTCCCAAATCTCCTCTACCTGTTAAAGAATTAACCAATCTACCTATACTTTTTAGCTGATTTTTATCAGCCAAATCAATTCCATTTTCTTTTGCAATTTCAATATATTTATCAAAAATATCAGCCCTTTGACGATATACAAATCCAGTAAACGCACTCTCACTGGCTTTATAAAATCGCCCTAATACTGGTATTTTTTCAGGCAATGAACTTGGAAAAGGTTCTTCTATTGTCCCAATAGCAAGTCCAGCCTTTTTATAGTTACCATTTAATGCATTATCCCTGGATAATATATCTGCATTTAACTCATCCATAGCTGACTTACCGCCAACTTCTTTCCAAGCATCTAAAAAGGTTTTCTTTGCATTGTTTAACCATTCACTAGGATGTGTAAATAAACTTTTCCAACCTTGTCTAAAAATAGCCGAATTATCAAAAGAAGCCTTTAGAGATTTTGCAACACCAGAAGCATCTGAAATAACTTTAATAGGATCTTTTATAGTTTGTAAAATTGTCTTTTTTGCAGCTTGGAATTTAAGATCGTTAAGATAGTTATTAGTAGCAACCAATGATCTTCCATATTCCATTCTATCTCCGCCGTTTGCTATAGCATCTTTTTTAGTTGCCACATCCTTAGCCATATCGAATATCTTAGACGCTTCCTCTTTCGATACACCTACCCCTAACTTTTTTGCTGCTAAGTCTTCTAAAAACGCATCTTGAGAAGCTGGATCTAAGACTTTTTCCAATTTATTGATTCTATCTATTAAGTCGGCGCGAACTGTAGACTTAATTCCTGTAACAGTTTTGGCCCATGTGACCATACCCTGTTTTTGGTTTTTAAGAAGTAACTTACTTTCCAACAATGCATTTACTTGAAACGAATTATCTTCTCCCAAGAACTTTGAAAAATAGGCATGGCGTTCTCCACTCGTCATATTTGCAAGTTTTTCAGGATCTAATTCTCCACTAGCGATTTTACGCTTTAGTTCTAATGATTTGTCTTTACTTAAACAGAATCCCATATTTTATGATCCACACTCAATTTCTCGAACAAATTCTTTCCACACATCTTTTTTAGGTATTCTTTTCTTAATATTCTCCTTAATTGATTTTACATCTTCATCTTTAGCTTCCTTAACTGTTCTTCCCATTTTCTCACTAAATGAAGTATCACGAGCTTTATTTAAATCGCTCACCATAGACACCCCTGAATAAGGATCTCTTTCAGCAGCCATTCTTAATTCTTGGGCTGCTATAGAAGTCCCTGTTATCAGATGAGAGTTTGCCAATTCGTAAGCAAGTTCAGGATCTGGATTTCTTAATAGATGATCTTCCACAGCTTTTATAAAATAACTTCCTGTTAATTTCTCCGGTAATGGAGTGACCCCATTTAACATGTTTTTTATATTTTTTATACCTTTAACTATTTCCCCTGCTGCTAAACTAGACTGTTCAGCGACTGTAGTTGGATCATAACCAGCTAAATCTTTGAACCCTTTAGTTAAACCTTGTTCTATAGATTTGGCTTCTATATCTTGAGCAATTTTACTAACTTTTAGTCCTGCTGATTGATCTATTCCACTCTCCCCTACTCCTTGTTGTGTCACATTTTGTGCCTCTGACACTACTCCCCTACCAATATTTTCAGGGTTTGTGGTAACTTGCGGAGATTGTCCTGTTGTATTTTCATCAGATGTAACTTTAATTTTATCTCTTAATACTTCTAACTTTTTTAGTTTTTCAGATGTTGGTTTAATATTAAAATCATTGACCGCTTCTTTATAAGTATTTATATCTTTCATCTTTTTAACCATTTTAGGATCAGTTTTATCAGATATTGTAAAGCCTTCTCCTTGCGTAGCTGGTTCTTTTGGTGACTCTAACAAACCTTTTACATTTGCATCCTCCAAAAGTTTATTACTTGATAGTTCTCGTGCTTTTTCAACTATAACTTTCGCATCTTGAGGACTAAATTTAGTTTCTAATTCTGCTGTTTTTTTAGGCAGTAATTCTTCTCCCAATTTACCTACATATAACTGTGCCGCTAAAGAAAATATTTCCCCAATACCCGGTTTAATAATATTTTTGGTTTCATCTGAAAGAGGTAATTTATCTATAATATTGTTTGATAAACTTGAAGCACCTTCTCCTGCAACACTAAAAGGAAGTGTAAGAACTTTAGATAATGGTCCTAATACTGGTAAATCACCTGCTCCTGAAAATACAGCACTTATTGGTGAAAAAACTAAGTTTGCAGTTTTACTTATCAAATTTGTTCTACTTGCTATTATTTTAGGTAAATTTTGTTTTGGTTCTACATAGTCTTTAAATGCTTGAACTTCATCACTTCCAGCTTTAGATAATGTATCTAAAAAATCTTGTCCTGCTTTCTTTAGCGATTCCATATCAAATTTTCCTTGAGGTGTATGTAAAGACTCATATGTTTTTGGAAATAAATCTCCTAATAGTCCTTTACTTCCCGGAATAGTTTGAGATAAATTTCTATTTTGTTTTGGATTTTGTTCAACTGGTGGTGCGGTTACAGGTTCTGTACTAAATGGTGATGGTTGTTGTGATGTATTTGTAGACTTAGTAAATAAACCTGCAAAACGACCTCCGTCTTTTGTAGTAGTTGTTGTCGATTTTGGTAATCCACTAGGAGTTACACCCGAACTAGGTGTTGGAGTAGAACTTGTAAATAAACCAGAAAAACTTGTCATTCATTATTTTACTACTGAGCCATCTTTTCTAACTGTTCCTATTTTCTCTCCATTAACATTCCAAACTGGATTTGGATTCTTGAATCCATATGCTTGATCGAAATCTCCTCTGTTTGTGTCTGCATATCTACCAAAGTAGGCTATAAAGTCTGCAGGTTTACCACCTTCATTTACCCATGCATTCATAGCTTTTTGCCAATCAGCAGGACTTATATTTCCGTAACTATTTGCAACACTCGATAATTCTTGATTCATAGATGCTGCTGCTGCTTGTGTGTCAAATCCACCATTTCCTTTACCAGAAACTCCAATAGGAACTTTTTTAACGACATTACCTGAAGCATCTATTGTTACTGCTGTTGCAATTCCCCCAATATCTTGTGTTGTTGTAGTTGTTTTAGATGCTGATTGTTGAGCTTGATATCTAGTTTGAGCAATATTAGTTAGTCTTGCGAGTTCTGCTTGATATGGAGCTATTTCAGTTTGAGCTATTGTTCTTAAATTTTGTATCTTTCTATCTGCAACAGAAGCTGAAGTAAATGGATTATCATTTATATCCAGCTCTGCTTTTGTAAGTGCCGCCTGACGATCTGTAATGGCTTTTTGAGCTGCTAGAATCTCCGGACTATTAAACACATCACCACCTGTTGTAGATGGAGTTCCAGCAGTTCCTGTACCACCTCCTGATGCTCCTGTAGCACCCGGTATACCTGTAGGACTCATCCCATTCTGCTTTGCTATATATGCTTCATTAGTACCCGGAGCAAGACCTTGAGCTACATTAGTTGCAGCTACAACTGTAGGATTAACTGCTTTTCCTGCATTTGCACCTATGGCCTCTACACCTGCAGGTTGTGTAAATCCTGTGCCATTATATTGGAAACCTCCATACCAACCTCCAGTTTGGTAGCCACCAGTGGGAGCGGCAGGAACACCATTTGGTTGCATTAAAAAGCACCTCCTATCATTTTCCATCGCGATAACCATTCGAAATCTTCGTCATCTACGATTGCTCTTTTATTTTGTGTTAATTGTATATATTTCATAGTTAGAATATTACAGTTGGATTATTAAAATTACCTATGGTTGATTGTCCAGATTGCTGACCAAACATATCAAACACTTGGAAGAACGGATGATTTAATCTTTGGCTCTTTTGAGCTTCATCCATAATCTTTTTCCATATAAGTTCAAGTAACTGTACTGCTTCAGTCTTTTGAGTCTGTGCAAACCCTGGATCTAATCTTTCCATAGCCACACTCAATGCCTTTTTAAGTATTGCTTCATTTCCACTATCATTCCAAAGAGAAAAAATAGTTGTAGAAGTTGGTGTAGATATTTGTAGTGGTTGTATATTTCCCCATATAATGCCATTACTTGCACCAGGAGTTGTAGACTTGGGCCACACAAAGAATTGCCTTCCGTATTCTGCAAAGTAGTGTTTTGATGAATCAGGTGGAACCGCACCTGTAATTACATTATCTGCATAGTCCATAAGATCTTGATATGCTTTCTTCTCATACTTTAAGTTATCTATGTAAAGCCTAGAAGCACTTCCTGTAAGAAAATCAGAAGGGTAGTCGTAGTAATCATAATTCAAACTCTGTGTATTCGGAGTTGTGGAAAATATTCTTGCACGATATAACGGAGGCCAAAAATGTAATGTTCCAGCCCATTGATTTGCATCCTGAACTAATTGTGTAATTCTTGCTGCCGGAAATAATGTGGAATTATTAGCAATCTGAATACGATTAGCTAACTCATTTTCTATATCTTGTCGATTAACTATTGTAGTATCCCCCTTTCAAAATATCTCTTATTCATACTTAAATTATATACTTTCTAAAAAAGGAGAGAATTGGCCATTTAATTTTTTTCATTTATTTACTTTCGCCATATTCAAAAATTCCTCATTCTTTTGAAACTCCTCAAATGTCTTACTTTCAAACCTTTTAGCCTCGTGTCCCTTTCTGTGACCCCATACTTGAACCAATCCTTTTACTGCAGTAGGCATGATTATGTACGGAGCTACTGTTGTTTCTATAAACATTTCATCAGGATATGCAACATATTCATATTTCCACTCCCAGAATTTCCATGTATTAAATGTAAGTAATTTCTTTTTTCCACCACAGAAGTCCATAAACCATACTTCCGGAGATTCCATACAATATAAGGCGTTATACCCTTTAGAAGTAGGAACTATAGCTGTTTTTGCACTATTTCCATTTATACTAAATGTATTTCCAGATCCCGGAGCAATTTTAAAAGATTGTCCACTTCCCCAAGTAAGTTTTGCGTTACCACCACCTTCTTGAGAAGAACTTAAACCCAAATTAGTAATAGAAAAATTTAGACTTCCACTACTATCACCAAAAGTCATAGTATTAGAATTTAATGTTAATCTTCCATTTACTCTTGCATCTCCATCTACATTTAGGTTTCCAGAATTTGATCTTCCACTTGTTAAATGAATACCATTAGGCATATTAGCCTGACCTGAGTTAGACAATGTTAATAATGTAGAACCATTACCATAGATAATTACTTGTCCACCTTGTCCATGAATACCTATATTCCCACTACTATCACCCCATATTCTTGCGTTTGAAGCCCATATAAGTTTACCTGAAGATCCTGTTCCTAAACTTTCATTAGGAAGTTGAATAGTAACTCCATTTATAACTCCTGCTGTAATAGTACCAAGATTAGCACTTATTGCAGACAATGAACCAACATTCATTTCTGTAGCTGTAATAGAATGGGCTTGTATCTGAGAAGCTGTAATAGAACCTGTTGTTATTTTTCCACCACTAATTGTCGTAGATCCGCTATTTACATCACTTGCTGCACTACCAACGGTTAAGTATCCGGTTACTATACTTCCTGCACCAACTGTTCCTACAAAAGTAGCATCTCCACTACTTGTAATAGTTACGGTTGCAACACCAGCTTTTGTAGTAACAAATCCTGTTGGAGATATTTTAATTCCATTAGTAGAAGTTCCTATCTGTAATGCACCAACTTGACCGAATATATAACTACCTTTTATTTCTCTTGCTTGAGTGTCAATAGATTCGGAAATTACTTGTGAAGCAACTATTCCTCTCGGAATAACTACATCAGGAATAGGATTTTGTACAAATTCGTCTGCACCTATCGTATCATTACCTGAAGCATTAGATAGACCTCCGCTGATAAGTGGAACTGGCTGGTCTTTAATCTCATTAGGTTTAAGTGAATCTGTCATAGACTTATATATGCATTTATTTCGTGTAGATCTGCTGTTGTATTACCACTTGGAGTAAGAATAACCATAACTTCTAATGTTCTTCCTTTTTGTCCTACCGCCCATACAGAATTTTGTCCACCAGTTGTACTCCAAGAAGTAGAAGTACTATCAACTAAATTAGATTGATACCAACCATCATTATTAGTTCCTCCGGTATCTACCTTATCCAATTTCCACCATACTTGAACTGAACAACCAGCAGGAAGCGGTCTACATTGAAGATCTATTTTAACCCAGTTAACTAAACGGCCAAGAGGATTAGGATATCTGCGTGAACCAATAGGTGCATCAAGATCTAGCGACTGGAATACTGCCGTAGCCTTATGTGCGGTATCTACAATTTTAACTCCATATAATCCATTTAATTTATAAACACAAATAATGTCTGTTCCAATAACTTTTACCGAATAAATTTCATCACAATCAAGTTGATATTCAAGGTCCAGCACTAACGGAGCATTCTTGTTAATCCTTCCTACTGCATAAATTCCATTAGCGTAATGTCCATTTGTATAATAAGTATTTCCATAAATTCCAAATAATGCCATACCATGATATGAAGCCACACCGTCTACATCTGATTGACCACCACCTTTTATCTGTCTAAAAGGTACAGGAGTTTTAAAATCTGTTATATAGAATTGACCATTTGTACCCATTTGGGCAATAGATATTTCCGTATCTATCATTGAATTAAGACCTCCAAATTTAACTATTCCTTTGTCGTTCCAATGAGTACCTATACCATCCCAACTAAAAAAGTCTGTTTCATCTTTATTATCAACTCTAGTACAACCTATTATTCCGTATTTTCCTCTCTCAAGTACACACTTTGCAGAATTACCGGGAATAAGAGCTAAAGTATTCGTACTGTACGAAAGATCATAACCAACCATAGCCATCAGATTTCCATTACAAATTTCAAGTACACCATTTGTATTTGCCATAGTGTGCCAAGTAGCTGAAGTTAAATCTGTTTTTGGCCATGAACCTGAAGCAGCAGTATTTACATCTGTCCAAGGTTCTGCTGGTGTATATCCGGGTCCAATAAGTCTTTTAATATTAAGTCTTGTTGGTGTTGCCCACATTATATAGGTATAACCATTACTGTCATACCATTCCGCAGCTCCAATTATGTTTCCTGATTCATTAGTATCTGTATAAACTAAATTATATACACCTACTGAAGTTCTTCTCCATATTTTACCGTTATTTAAGAAAAAATAAGTATTTCCATTTGAAGAAGGAACTACAAAATAACACGGTGCATCAAAAGTACCTGTAACCAGATCATCTTTTAATGCTTGTCCAGCAGTAACTGAATCTTCCTGATCTCGAATAGACATTCCATAGCCAAACTTATATGAACCCCTTATTCCTTTATCGTTATAGTCACTTTGACCACCAATCCAACTTTTTAATTGAAAAGGAACCAGTGATGCCGCCATAAGATTTTGATTAGTTGGCATAAGTTTTCTCCTGTTCTAATTTAACTTTATTTCCATAAGTATTTGTTAATTTGTGACAACTCTCGCAAAGTGTTCTCCCATTATCTATGGAGTATCTTAATTCAAAATATTTTGAATAAGGTTTAATGTGGTCTGCATTTAATTTATCACTTGAATTACACCATATACATTTCCAACCATCTCTAGTAAAAACTGCTTCTCGCCACATTCTATAATTCTTTCTACCCATGTCTATCTTCCTATCTTTTGCATAAGTTCCACCTTTCCATTGATATGCATTTACACCCGAAATTTGAGGAACTCTTTTTCCTTTGTTCCAAGGAATTAAACCTTTTTTGAAGTGAGTACGACCAGTATTAAGTTGAATATGCCCCTTAATAAAAGGACTTTTAGATTGAAATTCCTCGAAATGGGCCGGCATTTTCCCTTTCATTGTTTGACTAATTTTTTGTCTAGTTTCTAGTGTTTGTGTATGTCCCATATTTCAATTATAAACTAACACGCTTTTGTATATAAATTTGTGAACGATGTACCTCTTGGTGTGTACTCGTCTGTATAAGTTGTATTTGTTGTTAAGTATTTATTCTCAAAAGAAGTGGATCTAGTTGTGTATTCATCATTGTAACCAGTAGAAAAACATATTTCTACAAAATCTACAGATAAAGTTTCAAGAACTGGTGATGGAGAGGCAGACGGTGACACTGAAGCAGATGGACTGATAGAGGCTGATGGTGAAGATGATTTACTTGCAGACGGTGATAAAGATGCACTAGGTGAAAGTGAAGAACTTACACTTGTACTAGGTGAGATAGAGGCACTGGGACTTACAGAGGCGGATGGTGAAATAGAACCTGACGGGCTTATAGAAGGGGATACAGATGGACTGACAGACGAACTAGGGGATATTGACGGTGAAATAGATGCAGATGGACTTACAGATGCTGATGGGGAAATAGATGCACTTACTGATGATGATACAGATCTTGATGGTGAGATAGAAGCACTGGGTGATAATGATGCAGAAACAGAAGTACTAGGTGAGATAGAGGCACTGGGGGATGCGGATGCACTAGGACTTTGAGATGCAGAAGGAGAAATGGAAGGTGAATCAGATGCACTAGGACTTTGAGATGCAGAAGGAGAAATGGAAGGTGAATCAGATGCAGATGCAGAAGACGAAGGACTTAAAGATGGTGAAGGACTTAAAGATGATGAAGGACTGATAGATGGTGATACTGATGATGAACCCGGAATAACATAATATTCTTTGAATCCACAGAAATAGTTCGTTGTGTTTGACCAACTTGTTCCATAACTAGCTAAGTTACCCGATGCATAAGTAGGGGAATCTATAACCAAACTCCATAGGTCTAAAATTGTTCCACTAAATGTATAAGTTGCTATTAAAACTATGTGGTACTGTGTACCTGCTACCAAATCTGGTTGTGTAGTACTCCAATTAAATATAACTTCATCCGGACTAGAAAAACTTGTAGAAGTAATTGTTGAACAAGCAACTGGATCTGAATCATTTCCAACTTGAGTACCCGGAACACCTGCACTATCATTAAATATTTGAGCATATAAATTTCCACTTGGACTTCCAGATCTATATAAAGCTAAATTTACTTGTCCTATACCTGCAGTTACTGTGGGTTTAAAACCCATAGATAACTTGACCTGTGTATCTGAGGCAGGTCTTAATGCCTGTGCTGATGCAAATGTGGGCCAAAATGATTGATCTAAGGCGTTCATGTCTGGTTATTATATTGATAAACTCTGATTGTTATTTCATTTAAGTTATAAGTATCCGGAAAATTACGATCTGTTACTGCTGTATCATAATATTGACTTTGAAATGAAGTAACTCTACCTACAAGTTCAAAATCTGTATTCGCTACACTTGTATTATTTGAATCTAATGTTTCCCATAAACCAGTAGTTAAGTTATAAATCTGTAAATAAACAGGTGATGATGTCGGTGCTAATGTACTTTGTAAATCAACTCGTATTGTCATTGAATCTTTATTATTTGTATGTCTAATTTTATATTGATGGAATAAATAAATAATTGAAGTCCCCGACATTCCAACCAAAATTCCATCATCTGAAGTTACATTTATTACTTCTTGAGCTGTATAAGTAATTCCCAAGTCTGCTTTTGTAGAAGGAATAGTTACCGATGCCTGTCTTGTAAATAATGCCGGAGGAATACTAGGACTAACTGAGGCAGAAGGACTCAAAGACGGACTAACTGACGATGATGGACTAATACTACTACTAGACGAAAGTGAAGGACTTGTAGATGCACTTGGAGATATTGAAGCAGATACTGATGTACTTGGAGATATTGAAGGTGAAACAGAAGTACTAGGTGAGATAGAGGCAGATACAGATGGAGATTCACTTATTGAAGATGAGGGTGAAATAGATGGACTTATAGATGATGAAGGAGATTGAGATGCACTAGGACTTATAGAAGGTGAAACAGACGAACTAGGCGAAATAGAGGCTGATGGACTTATAGACGGTGATACTGATGTACTGGGCGAGATAGAAGAACTAGGGGAAATAGATGCAGAAGGTGAAATAGATGGTGAAACAGAATTAGACGGTGATACAGACCTTGACGGTGAACTGGACGGACTGATAGAAGCAGATGGGGATAAAGATGCACTGGGACTGATAGAAGGAGATGGGGATAAAGATGTACTGGGACTGATAGAAGGGGAAACAGATCTTGAAACAGAACTAGATGGACTTATAGATGCAGAGGGACTAATAGATGCAGAAGGACTAATAGACGGGGAAACTGAAGATGAAACAGATGTACTGGGGGAAATAGAAGCGGATGGAGATATAGACGCTGACGGACTTAATGAGGCTGATGGACTGATAGAAGGGGAAACAGATCTTGAAACGGACGAGCTAGGAGAGATAGAGGCACTAGGACTAATAGAAGCAGAGGGAGATATAGATGCACTAGGTGAAAGTGAAGGAGAAACGGACGAACTTGGACTTACAGACCTTGACGGTGAACTGGACGGACTGATAGATGCACTGGGACTAATAGATGCACTTGGAGATATTGACGGACTTACCGATCTACTTACAGATGAAGAAGATGAAATAGATGCAGATGGACTGATAGAAGCACTGGGTGAGATAGATGGTGATACTGATCTTGAAACAGAACTAGATGGACTAATAGAAGCGGAAGGAGAAATAGAAGCTGATGGAGATAAAGAGGCAGATGGTGAGATAGATGGTGATACTGATCTTGAAACGGATGAACTGGGTGAGATAGAAGCACTAGGAGATTGAGAGGCACTGGGTGAGATAGATGGTGATACTGATCTTGAAACAGAACTAGATGGAGATTGAGAGGCACTGGGTGAGATAGAGGCAGAAGGAGATGGAGATATAGAGGCTGATGGGCTTATAGAAGCAGAGGGTGATTTTGACGCAGACTCTAAACTTATTTGAAAAGTTCCACTACTATTAAATGTAACAACAGTATTTGCTCCATCTGTACTTTTTGTACCTCCATATGTAACCCAATGAAGTGTTGCAAAATCAGCAGTTACAAAACTCATAATAACAACACCCTTACCACCAATTCCTGCAGTACCTCCGTCAGAACCTCCTCCTCCTCCTCCTAAATTGTCTGTTCCAGAGCCAGCAGTACCTGCACCAGTGTCTCCATTACCTCCACCACCAGTACCTCCTGTTCCAGCAGTACCACCATTGTATGTTCCACCTCCACCTCCACCTGCGTAAGTTACTGAAGTACCAGTTATAGAATTTGCAGTACCACCACCACCATTACCCCCAACAGTTGTTGTTCCATTTCCGCCAGTTCCAGTAGCCCCTCCTCCTCCACCTGCTCCGTAGTTTGGAATACCATTTCCACCCGACCCTCCATTACCACCCTGACTTCCAGTTCCTGCAGCTGCACCAACATCGCCACCACCACCTCCACCACATCCACCGTTACCACCCACTAATGTATCACCAGCTCCTTTTCCACCACCCGTTGCTGTTATTGTACTGAAAATTGAATCAGCTCCGTTTGTGTTTACAGCTCCGCCACCACCGACTGTAACAGTGTATGCTTGGGCGGTAACTGTAAAGGCAGCATTATATTGATAGCCACCGGCTCCTCCTCCTCCACTTCTACCACCAGCTCCTCCACCGATAACTAATGCTTTTAATGTTGCCATATCTCAATTATAGCCTTTTGACTATTGAAGTAATTTGATGAACTTACGGGTATCGCCATAACCGGGGATTTCAAAACCTTCCTTCCAATTCTGACAATTACGCTGACTTCTAAAATCTTCCGGCCTCCATTTTCTACGAGTTACATTTGTACCATGAGCTAAGTCAATATTAGGTACTTCTGATATGAATATATCGCTTTTAAGATTATCTACTCTTTGAGGTCTATTATGACTTCCGGGTTCATATCCCATACCATTACTAAAACCTATTTCTTCAACAATTTTGATTCTTTTACGATAATGTTCAATCAATATATCCCTATAAGCACAAATCTGACTTACTCTTTTACAGTCGAAATAAACTGCAAATCCATCATCTACACGAAGTTGCCAATTATTCTGATTGTAATAGACAATATCTTTTCTTGGAGGTGTAAAGTCAAAATGAGATGGATCATATATAACATCTGCTTCACAAAGATAAACTATATCATGTGGACAATTCTCAAGTGCCGCTAAAATTTGCTTAAACATTGTGAGTATTCCTCTTTCAAGTGAAGGAAAATAAATGTTTTTAACTCCAAGATCTATCTTTTTAAGACAGGCAGTAGTAATTGGAATCTTTTTATCTCTACTTATTTTTGCAAGTCTGGATTTAACTTCTTCACCTAACTTAGTTCCATCACAGGTATTATCAGAATAGAAACAAATACCTTTACTTATTCCCCATTCCGGAGGATTAAACTTATCCAATAACCATTGAAACTTATGAGTAGCTTTTGGCCAACCATCCATCTGAAATAATTTTCTTGATAATTCACGATTCTCTAATATTTTTGCATAAGGATTAGCATATGGAAAACTAAAATCCCCACCTTGAGTTCTAAACATATGAGCATACCAAGTTCTACGATTAACTAAGACTCGACCACCAGATAACCAAGTCTTACAGGCCACTTCAACACCCTGTTGACCCCAAGAGTTGAATTCTTCACCACATAGACCTAGTTCAAAATACTTTTCTTTAGTACACATGAAGCATGAACCCTGAAGACTTAATGTTTCATTTAATTCGTTGTCATAAATTGGAGTTAGTGTTACACTTCCATTATGGAGACTACTCGTTTTCTCATTATAGATAAATTCTCCACCAAGTACGCTGTTAAGTTTTTTAACAATATATGCATTAACAAGACGACTTCCTGTTGGAACTGGGTTGGCAGGTTGTCCGTAGATGGATATGGAAGGTTCACTTATTTGGGCAAGGACGAACTCGCACACCGTATTGTCTATGCTTGGTTGATTGGAAATGTCCCTAGAGGTAGAGGTAGAAATATCCTTGTTGTTGACCATCTCTGTAATAACAGAAGATGTTGCAATCCGTTTCACTTGAAACTTGTTACTGATTCCGAAAATCTCTTGCGTTCTACTGCTCCAGCTACTATCAATAGAAGAAAGACTCACTGTATACATGGCCATATTCTTCCTGAACCAAAGATCATCTCGACTACAGGCAAGAAGATGAGAATTTGCAAAGTCTGTAAGAAAATCTACGATTCTCGAAGATATGATATGGGTATCAAAAGACAATTTAAATCCAACTAAAACCCCTTTTTTATAATCTTCTTCTTGAGTAAGTTGACCATGATACTGGAAATGCATAGTCTTATCAAATCTAAAAGCATTAGATTGAGGATTAGTTTTGGCTATCCATACAATATCCTTTACTATATCTTTTCCACATTCTTTACATGGACCTGATGGACCTTGATACCTTCTATGCCCATCTGGACATACCCAATCAAAAGCATGAAGATTACGCATGGTCGGAACCATTGTCACATCATCTCCAACTTCCTTAAATGCTTCAATCATCTTTACATCAAAGCCTTTGTCGAATGCACAATGAGCATCAACTTTCATTACATATTTGCCTTTTGCGAGTTTGGCTGCCTGATTAGAAGCTATACGCTGACCAACTGATTCCGGGTTATATATAATTGTTACTCTTGGATCTATTCCTGTTAACGGAGGTTCTGGAACATAACCATCAAGTACTGCAATAATTTCCGTATTACCCTCGATATTCTGAAGTAAATCCAATATAGTTCGGTTAAGAAACTCTTCATTTTTAGCAGGGATTAAAACGCTTAAATCCATTTTTTCGGAAGTAACTTTTGATTACCTTTATATCCCTTTCTCCAATGATTAGCATTCTTTATTATCTGAAGTTCAAGTGTAGGTAACATTTTATGTAGTTTTCTCATTTTATATGCAAGTCCAACCATATCTTTAGGTAAACACTTACCAGCCCATCCACGATTATTAGGATATACATTTGAATGGGTTCTGCTAAATCTTGGATCTAATACTAATCCTTCTCTTACTCTTGGAAAGTTTGCACCTATTGTTTCACATATCTCAAATACATCATTCCAATAATCCACTCTTTGCATAATCCAATAATTCTCACAGTATTTAATTATTTCGGCCTCTTTAGCGGTACATTGTAATATAGGAGCATCTGCGTGAAGTACTGTAAGCCAAAATGACGCTATCATGGCTGTAGTACGGTCATCACCACCTATGATCTGAAAAGCATCTCTACGAGGTTCTAGTAATGGGTGGCCTAGTGTTTCACCTATATATTCCGGACTCATGGCAATTCTAACTCCATATGCTTTAGCAAGTAAATCTGTTGTACCAATTTCTACAGTTGACTTTATTAAGAAGTACTCAACTTTACCTTTGAATTTCTTTACAACCCTTTCAACTATTGAAGTATCACATTGACCAGTTTCTTTATCCATAGGTGTAGGAACTGAAATAATAGCCAAATCATAGTGTGATAATTTATGTCTATTCCATCCTGTTGCTGTGTATATATCCGCATTTTTGAAGTACTTTCCACAATATTGTCCGACCCATCCGTATCCAATAAGTAAGACTTTTGGTTCTTTATTTAATACATCTGCATCTGCTTCTGGTTTTCCTAGTACTTTTGTCATTTTATTTGTTCTACTACACACCTTAAACCTTCTTCTAGCGAAACTTGAGGTTTCCAACCTAATAGTTTTTCACCCTTACTTATATCTGCAAGTGTAATTCCCGGTTCTATTACAGGTGGAATATGATTAGCCTTAACATTTTCTTTACCCATAAGTTTTGCAATCATTGAATAAAGTTCATTTATAGATATGTTTGTACCACTCCCTGCATTAAACGCCTCTCCGTATACATCTGATTCAGATGCTTTAATCATTAAATCTACTACATCATCAACATAAATATAATCACGAACTTGAGTACCATCACCTGTTATATTTGGAACTCCACCATTTTTAAGAATATCTATAAATTTTGGAACTGCTGCGGCATAAAAGTTATCCGGTCTTTGTCTTGTGCCATATACATTAAACGGTCTGATAAAGTTAGATTGAACTCCACACAATCTTTCAAATAATTTACAATATTCTTCACCCTGAAGTTTACTCAAAGCATAAGGCGACATAGGATTGGGAATTGCATTTTCATTTGTTGGAAATGATACCTGTTCTCCATATATAGACGAACTAGATACAAATACTAATCTTTTAATCTTATATGTTTTACAATACTGAAGAATCTTAACTGTACCATCAACATTTACATGAGCTGTTTCTTGAGGATGGACTATTGACCATTGAGGTCTTGTAAGTGCAGCTAAATGGAATACTACATCAAGTCCTTCAAATAACTTTCCACAATCTCCAAGTATTGAACCTTCATAAACTTTAAGTCTTGGATCATTTGGTAGATTAGACCATTTACCTTCAGTTAAATCATCAATTACTGTAATTTGATCTCCATGACCTGCTAATACACTAACTTCATCATTTCTTTTTAGTAACGCTTCAACTAAATGACTTCCTATAAATCCACATCCACCTGTAACTAAACATTTCATAGTCTATCTCCCTCCGATCTAATAAACATCCAACACGGATTATCTCTGGCAAACTTAGGATCTGGAATATTATTTTCTAATGCAAACCAAGGTTTAATTTCCTTCCCATACATATATGCCTGAACTACATCTTTTACTTCTACAATATATTTACCTTTAGATCTTTTGTAGTCATGGCCAAATACAATTCCTCCGGGTCTTACTTTCTTTGCCCACTCATAAATATCCATAGCCACATTCTTAAAATCATGAGCGCCATCAATAAATACAAAATCTAATGAGTTATCTGCGAAGTCTTTTATTGCATCCATACTAAACTTCTTAATTAACTCGCAATTATAAGGAGCTAATAATGCTTTTGCTGCTTCATAATATCTGTCAATTCTATCTTTATATTCATTAAATCCTTCATATTGTTGCCACACATCAACCGCATATAACTTTGCTTGGGGATTTTCACGGCATAATATCTCTGAATACCAACCTTGTGCTACACCTATTTCTGCACCAACTTTAAAGTCCATATCGTGAAAGAACTTAGCCATTTCAGTCCGAGTTACATTAGTAACTTTAATAGGGGATTTCTGACTAAGATCTAAATTAAATTTAGTTGTAAATCGTTGTAATGTATTGTTTATTGATGGTTTTATAGAATCATTCATTTCCAAAAATCTTTTAAGTCAATAAAATTAGATAATACGGTTGCCATATTAGTATCACCAGTCCAATCAGATCTATATTTGAAGTGAGGATAAACTTTATTATATTGATACATTTTGTCAAACTTTGGTCCAGAATCATGAATAATTACAAACTTTGCATTATTAGCAAACTTAATAGCTTCTTCGTGTCTACTCCAATCAGGTGTCTGATCTATAAATACAACATCCCACATTCTATCCACAGGGATATCTGCATACTTATCCACAAATTTTAGTTCGTGTGTACCATAATTATATCCATATCTTTTCGTGAAGAAATTAAACCAAGAAGGATAATTTTCGTATGAAACTAACTTTCTATTATCTAGTAAACATCTATAGTGAAGAAACGGAGTTGAGAATACACCTATACCAATTTCTAAAACATCACCTGAAGTTTTCTCTAAAGCCTTCATTAAACAAGGCAAGTGAGTTCCATATCTAGTTGAAACTGTTATAGATACACCCATTTATATAAAATATTATACTCCAATCTGACTTTTTTGTTAATCCCAAAATCTCTTTATAAGATCAGATGCCTTACCATAACCATCTAACGATTCACATTTATCTTCCGGTTTTGGATCTCCATATCTTCTTCTAAATCTCGCAAGTTGTACTCCACCCATTGAATAAGCATTTATAAATATAACCGCTGGAATGGGATTGTTAAAATATACTTTTTTATTTTCCATTCCAAATTGTTCATCACAATATGCAGGTTCGCCCCAAAATGGGGGTATTTTACTTATATTTGGGTACAAATTATATCTAGTAGATAAATTATTAAATAAATGTTTCGTAGTTGATATACATCCCCACATACCTCCTCGTTTACTTATATCTCCAACTCTCCAATAAAAGTCTTTTCCAAGTTGAGCAAACCAATAGTTATTCTCAAATCCAACACAATCTTCCGGGGGTCTAAGGTCAAAATGTTCTTTGGGATAAAGTGTATCGTCTTCAATACAGGCTACATACTTTGTTTTTACTTCCTTGAGTCCTATTAGGATCTGTTTATATTCATTGTATTTAGAAACTCCGATCTCACCAACACAAATATTCTTTCCAAAATCTAATGGTTTTTGAGATACACTTATAATCGGATACTTACATTCTGTAACTAATAGAAGATTTAGACGGATTCTTTCAGCTACCACTTCCGGTATCTGATTAGAAGTATAATAAAGTAATGTTAAGTCGTTTTCCATTTATCCAGTAACTCCTTCCAATTATCAGGCCATGTAGGCATGGGCATAAATTTATTAAGAAACCATTCCATCTTTGGATCTCTCATAAAGTGATTAGCCACAATATTATATGTTCGTTCTTCATTTCTATGTCCCAATGCAAATCCTTTATCTCTTGTATCCTGATGTAGGTGTGCATACCAACATTTTTTATTTACTACTAATCTTCCCCCGGCAAACCAATTACGAAGCCCAAGCCATAACGGTTCTTGGGCATGGCCTAATGGATCTGTAAGTGGGTATCCTCCAAGTTCAAAGAATCTATCTTTAGTCATAAACCACCCAGATCCATGCATTTGTGGAGTATTGTCTATATCATATCTATGATCTACTTCTCTTTCTGCAGTTCTTTGTGGCCAATGCCCTCCGGCTTTAAATCTAAAGCCTCTGGAATCTGTAAATGGACAACTTAAATAGAAGTAATCATAGTGTCTATCATCTTGCCATTCCCATGTTTCACGATTAAGAATATAGAAACGAGGCATGACTATCCAATCATCCTTCATATTTTCCTGAAGTATTTCCGTTATACCTTCGCTAACTGAACAATGGGCATCTAACTTAAATATATATTTTCCAGAAGCTGAAGCCGCCAAAGTATTTATATTTGTTTTAATTCCAACTATATTTGGATACTGAATAATATTTATATTTGACGAATGAGGATAAAGAAAAGCATTATGCGGTCCGTCAAACCCTATGATTATTTCATAGTCGTGAGCATTTTCCCGAATACTATCTAGTGTTTTATATAAATAATCAGATCTTTCATTCCGTGCCGGAATGATAAATGAAGTTTTCATAACGCATTTTTAATTCTATGTACTAACTGAAGATGTTCATCTTCTAATTTACCAAAATCTCTTGGTTCTTCAGAATCAAAAGACTTAAATTTATAAACATCCATGCCTAATATCTTTGCTGCTAAAATTGCATTAACTACATTTTTTGAAGTTCCACTACAAGAAAGAGTTATTAGCATATCTTCTTTATCCGCATAAATAAGTAATTGTTTACTAAAGGTAACATCATAACCAAAATCATTAGCGATCATAGTCATTATTGAAGTATTACTGTTCAAACAAATTGCACTAATTCCTTTTGAAAATAAATCATTTGTTAAATGTTCTGCAGTTGCGGCACTTCCACCATTACCGCATACAAATACAAATCTGGCTTTTGATATTCTTTTGATTAAGTCTTTCATTATGAGTTAAATATTACCTTTGCTCCATCTGGTTCTGGTTCAAATGGCATTTCGGTTAAATCAGATAAGGCATGGCGTATATTATCTTTGTCTTCCGGAGAACAATAGAATAATAAAAATCCTCCCTGACCTGCTCCAAGCAACTTACCACCAATCGCACCAGCTTTAATACCTATTTTATACCATTCATCAATGGCCGGATTAGTAATTGATGCGAGTTGTTTCTTATATTCCCATGTTGTATTAAGTAAATCTCCCATATTTCCATCTTCATTCCAATTCGCTTTATATACCAACTCGCGCATCTCTTTTAAGATCTCTACAGTATTAGGCATATTGTCTTTTTGTACTGATAAAATCTCCGCTGAATCGTGAGTTAAGCCTGTATAAAACATTAAAAGATGTTCCTGTAAGTTTCCTATATGAAGTTTTCTATTAACTACTCCATCTTTGCTAAATTCAAACATTCTAAATCCTCCGTAAGCTGCGATATATTGATCTTGAACTCCGATTGGTTTTCCAAGTATATCTATTTCTATTTGACACGCTTCTTCTGCAAGTTGTCGTGCATTTGTTTCTACACCTTTGTAGGCATATAGGGCTTTTAATACACCTACTGTAACCGCACTAGATGATCCAAGACCTGTTCCTGCTGGAACATCAGATATAGTTACTACTTCTATACCATGATTGATCCCAACACGCTTCATGCACTCACGCACTATATCGTGTTTAAGTGAGTTTGCATTCTTTTTAAGTTCTGCTTTTGTATAAGTAAGTCGTACATTATTATCGAATCGGGGTATAACTATTACATAAATATATTTCTTAATAGCTGTTGAAAGAACTGCACCACCATATTTAGTATAGAACTCTATAAAATCAGTTCCACCACCTAAAAAAGAAACTCTCAAAGGTATTTTTACGATAATCATTTTTTCCTTAATTTATCTCTTAATGCCGTAGATGACCATGTATGATCTCGCTTTATATAGAAAATAGGTATACATTTTTCACCAATTATAAATTTAGGATTAACTGTATATCCTTCATCTAAAAATCTAACATCTGCACGAATAGTTTTTAATAAATTTAATAAATCTGCATCTGTTTCATATGGAATTATCTGATCTACATATTTACATGCATTCAAACGGATATATCTTTCAAAAATACTCTCTATAGGTTTATGTTTATTAGGTCTATCTAAATTAGGGTCTACTTGTAATCCAACTATTAAATGATCGCAGTTGTCTTTACAATCTCTTAATGCCACCAAATGCCCCGGATGAAGTAAATCAAAAGCTCCACAAATAAAACCTATTGTCATATGGGTGATACCCACAAACTACGATCTTCTGGCCAAGTGGGTACGGGCCAGAATTTTTCTACCAGCCAACTAATAGGATGTTTCATTCCTGGTTCTTCATTATTCATCCAATGTTTTGCAGACCAATTATGTGAAGTAACTGTATGAATATCCTCGTGATACATACGGCCATATTGTCTTCCTTTGTGTAGATGGGCATACCAAGTCTTTTTATTAACTACTGTCTTTCCATCTGTAAGCCAATATTTAAGTCCTATTTCTTGTGGTTCTTGGGCAAATGTAGAATATGTTTCAAGCCTGTCATCAAGCATACCAACTCTTTTAAGGTAATAATTACGATTAGCAAACCAACAACTACCCTGAAAACTCATTGTATTGTCTATATCAAACTTTGGATCACTTCTTTCAATATCGTGCTCTCTCCATTCAACTCCATGCATACCCCAGTCATGTTCTTTACCTTGTCTAGGGAAACATAAATAATGATAATCTCTTGTAGGTCTTGTATGATTTATCTCCCATTTTTCTGCATCAAGTGAATAACGCCTTGGAATAACAAGATAATTGTCTTCCATATTCTCAATTATCTTTTTGGCATAACCGTCATCAAACATACAATGGTCATCAACCTTCATAATGTATTTACCTCTAGCGAGTGATACACCTACATTTACTCCATAACGAAGTCCTTTGGGACTAGATGGATGAACATATGTAATTCTTTTGTCTGTTAAAAGAGGATCTGGCCACTTCTCATCTACATTAACAATCACCTCCGTATCAACACCAGATTTGTCGAGTACATCTTGAATAGTTTTATTGATAAAAGGGGAGTTACGGTGGGGAATAATAACACTTAAATCCATGTCATTATTTTACTTCAAAATAACAATTCCGTCAATTTAGCTTCCAGTAAGTTTTTTCACCTTCTTTATCATCAACAATAGCAAATTTATCTTTAGTTAAGGGTATCAACTTCATGGATCTAGTTTGTCAAAAAATAACTAACAGATCAACTAGGTGAAGCTGAAGGAGAACTAGATGGCGAAAGTGAAGCCGAAGGGCTTACTGATGCCGAAGGAGAAATAGACCTTGATACAGATGCAGATGGAGAAGCAGAACCTGACGGGCTTATGGATGCTGATGGGCTTATAGATGCAGATGGTGATACTGACGGTGATACAGATGCAGAAGGCGACACAGATGCAGATGGGCTCAAGGATGCACTAGGTGATACTGATGTACTTGGACTTATAGAAGGACTGACTGATGTACTTGGTGATACAGATGCAGATGGTGATACTGACGGTGAAACCGACTTTGAAACTGATGGCGATATTGACGCTGATTGACTCTGTGATGCTGATACAGAAGTAGATGGCGAGATAGATGCAGATGGTGAGATAGATCTACTAACTGAACCTGATGGACTAGCTGAACCAGATGGCGACTGTGATGCCGATCCTGATTTAGATGAAGATGGGGAAATAGATGCAGATGGACTCGTACTTCTACTAGCTGAACCAGAAGGTGAAAGAGATGGACTAACTGACGCTGATGGTGAAATAGAACCTGATGGGCTTATAGAAGAGGATACAGATGGCGACACAGATGCAGACGGTGATACTGATGGTGATTCTGATGCAACTGAACCTGAATCAGTTGACACTTTGTCCCATGTAGCTGATGTTGCACTACCTGTATTTATATAATTAACTCTCCCGTTTGTTTTTAATTGAATAAATGTAGCACCTCTTACAAATCCGGGATATCCAGTAGGAAGTGTTACACCTGCTGCTGAATAAATAAGCGTTGTACCTGATGGAAGAAAACCAGTTGTAGCATTAGTATCTGCAAATGATGGTCCTTGACTAAGAATCATATTGGTTAAGAAAGGTTTTCTAGCTAACATGAAGGCTGTTTCTGAAGCTGTCCATTGAGTCGTAGC
>Ga0315281_10003654_pt1 | contig 22526 bp, 27 predicted proteins | sample YL17G07_0_MG_FD_204540 | JGI IMG/M metagenome (GOLD analysis project Ga0315281, IMG submission 204540) | Sediment microbial communities from Yellowstone Lake, YNP, Wyoming, USA - YL17G07_0 | ecosystem: Environmental > Aquatic > Freshwater > Lake > Sediment | place: USA: Wyoming | collected... | reverse complement strand
GGACGTGGACAGGTATTGGAAAACCGTGGTGAGCACCATCCTGGATGGGATTATCATCGTCGATACCACGGGCTCCATCGTCTCGGTCAACAGAGCCCTGGAAACAATAACCGGTTACACGCACGAGGAGCTCATCGGGCAAAAGTGCTCCATATTGAACTGCAGCATCTTTAATCTGGCTCGGGAGAAATGCGACGGACACTGGTGCGTGCTTTTCAAAACCGGAAGTCTCGATATGCGCCGGTGCACCGTCATGAGGAAAGACGGAAAGTATGTTCAGGTGCTAAAAAATGCCTCTCTCCTCCGTGACAGCAAAGGTGAGGTGATAGGCGCGGTAGAGACACTTACAGACATCACGGAAATTGTTGAGAAAGACAAGCAGATAGCCGCGTTTCGCCGTCAGCTCCAATCCGAAGATGCCTTTCAAGGGCTGATTGGAGCCTCCGCTGCCATGCAGCAGGTCTTTTCTCTCATTGAAAACGCAGCCCGATCGGATGCCCCGGTGATCATCCTGGGCGAGAGCGGAACCGGAAAAGAGCTCGTAGCCAAAGCCATCCATAAGCTGGGGGAGCGGAAAGAGGGACCCTATGTGAAGGTGAACTGCGCCGCCCTGACCGAATCCCTTCTCGAAAGCGAGCTCTTCGGGCACGTGAAGGGTGCCTATACGGGCGCCTACCAGGGGCGGGCGGGACGGTTCGAAATGGCCCAGGGTGGAGATATCTTTCTCGATGAGATCGGCGACCTGCCTCTCTCTACTCAGGTAAAGCTCCTGCGCGTGATCGAGGAGAAAGTAATCGAGCGGGTCGGCGACAGCAAGTCCATACCCGTAGACGCGCGCATCATCTCGGCAACGAATAGAAACCTCCCTGACCTGGTGGGAAAGGGGGCCTTCAGAAAGGACTTCTACTTTCGGATAAACGTCATACCCATTTATCTTCCGCCGCTCCGGGAGAGGGCCCAAGATATTCCTCTCTTGGCCGAATCCTTTTTTCGCAAGATGCGCCTTAAAAGCGGCAAGAGCATTGAAGGAATAGGCAACAGTGCGATGGAGGTTCTCATGAAGTACTCCTGGCCGGGCAATGTTCGGGAGCTCAAGAGCGCCTTCGAATATGCCTTTGTCACCTGCCAGAATTCTGCCATTCAGCCCCATCATCTTCCGCCGGACATCCTCATGGAAAAAAGCGCCACAAAAGCGGCCAAAGCCGTGGCGCCCAGCAGGCAAGAGGTCCGAAAACAACAGCTGATCGATGCCCTGGCCCGGGCCAAGGGTAACCAATCGATCGCGGCGGAAATCCTGGGGGTTTCACGAGTTACCATCTGGAACCGCATGAAACGCTACGGCGTCAAGTACACGCGACACCTGGAATCGCCAGGCAAAGGTTCCCTAAATAGTGGCAGCGAGGCCACATACGATCGGATCTCATAACCTTGCAGGTAAGCCATAATGGCCCCGGTCTCGCAGCCGGAATGCAGTTTTCCCCAGTCAAGCCTTTCGATATCCAACCTTTTTACCTTCTCCCCCAAGAGCCCCGCTGGTCTTTGACCGTAGCAATATTGGCTTGTTAATTGCTCATCTTTCGCACCAAGTAATGGCGCAGCGATACTTGATGCCATTAAATAACTGATACCGATTAGCGCTCAATAGACAATTTTTGTAGGGGGGGACCTATGTGTCCCCCCATGAGGGCGCACACACAGGTGCGCCCCTACGTTTCGTCTGTATATTTTTGACCGTAACTCTGTATGATAATAACAATGAAGGTGGCTCCAGTTTTGTGGTAAGTTAACTTTACGATATCATTAATAATAACCACAAAAAAGGAGCCACCTCTTGCATAACACAAAGTATGGTGAAACCGCCCTTCAGGGGTGGCCGGCAAACTCTGCCAAGCCGTGGGCGTCAGCCAGCCACCCCCAGTCCGGCTTAGGGGAAATGTGGCGCCGAAAAAGGTTCGACACATCTGCCCAATATTACTAAAAATTCTACTGTAGAACTTGGGTTTGAACCCTTAATGATATTCGTGGGTTCCTAAAATTACCGGGACGCCGGTTTTCCCCTGGATGAGCTGCGAAGTTTCTTCGGCAGTGCTATAAGGGCATGCCGGCTTGGCCTTGGCCAGGCAGGAACTCAAGTAAATCGCCTCGGGTTTCATCTCCGCGAGTTTTATGGCCATGCTCACGTTGGAGACCAGGCTTCGTCCGGGGCACTGGCACTTCACAAAGGACATGACCTGCACGGGTTCGGTAAACGTCCCCTCTCCCAAGGTGGCCGCCTTCAGGCAACGCCACTCCCCCGGACAGCCGTAACCGCTGTCCATGTAGGCTCCACAACCAACCACCATGACTTTCTTCATTTTTTCCTCCTCTACTTGCTCAATTTTTGCAGCGCCTGTTCGGCGCAGATGGTAATGGGTTCCAGGCTGGGCTCAGACGAACAATCCGGTGTGCCGGCGCACATCAAGACAGTTAAATCAGGGATAGTTTTGCCACCTAAAATCAGGGCGTTGATGGTGTCGATCTCCTTCACCGGGGACTCGCTGTCGCTGATGATCTGCCCCCCCAGGAGCTTGTGGGTTTGGCGGTCGAACACCAGCTTGAGGGTCCAGGGCTTGACTCCCGGGATCATCCCGTGTTTGCTCCGGGAAGCCGCCGAAACCGGCAGGGGCTCGAACCCTTCCCGGCGGGCGGTCTCTTCCGTCAGTCCCACAGAAGCGCAATACTTATCGAACAATTTTACCGCAGAATTGTTCAAGACGCCGGGAAAGGGGATGGCGTGCCCGGCCAGGCGCTTGGCCATGAGCCGCCCCTGAATAACCGCAGGCCCCCGCAGCATGCTGAGCACCGGTTTTTTGGTGATAAAGTGGAGTTTCTCCACACAATCACCCCCAGCCAGGATGTCGGGGTGAGAGGTCTCTAAAAACTCATTGACCTGGATGCCAAATTTTTCTATGGCCAGGTCCAACTGCTGGGCCAGTTCCAGGTTGGGGGTGGCTCCCACCGCGATGAGGACAAAATCCGCGGGAATTTCCTCTCCCGAGGTAAGTTCAACCCCTGACACCCGGCCATCTTTCCCCAAAATCCTGGCCGCTTTCTCGCCCATTTTCATTTTGAGGCCTTTTTCTTCCAAATAATCTTGCACCCCCTGGGCCAGCTCCCGGTCCAGCATCAAGGGCAAGGGATACTGCATGAGTTCAATGACGGTGGCAGTGTAGAAATTCGGTTTGGCGGACAAGAGCAGGGAAGCCGTTTCCAGATTGGTGTAACCGGCGCCGATAAAGACCAGTCTCCGGGGATTTTCAGCATCGAGATAATCGCGGAGGTGCGTCGCATCAGCGGCGGATCTCAAGGTAAAGACGCCTCTTAAGGTGCTCCCAGCTAAAGGCGAGACCATCTGACGCGCCCCCAGGCCCAAAATGAGCTTGTCAAAGCGTATGGTGCTGCCATCCGCCAACATCAGGGTTTTATTGACTGCGTCAGCCTGGACGACTTTGCCCAACACGACCTTGATCCCGGCCTCCTCAAACATCCGGTCCGGATTCGTAATGGAGTCGACGGTTGCCACACCGGCAACCACGTGGGGGAGAGCTCAGCGGACGATGAAGCGGTCCTCTTCCCGGATAACGGTAATGTCCACTCCTGGCAGCAACCTGCGGGCGAGCATAGCCGCCGGACCGCCCACCCCTCCCATGCCGATAATCACCAGTTTCTGTCCTTTTTCCATAAAGACCCTCTCTTTCCGATAATTTTGGGGAGAAGGGTGTCAGCACGCCACAGCCCTCGCCCCTCGCCAATCACGATGAGGTCAAGAACGCGCCTTGAACTTAGCCCATCTCTGTTTCAGTTTGAATAATAAAGAGGCCAGCCAGGGGATTCCCAGAGCGATCAATAATTCCCCAATCCCCCCGCACTGGCCGCCGCAGAATAGACACATAATTTCCTCCTGGCCGCGGTTACGTCTGGGTGTCCCGCGGAAGCGTAAAAAAGAAGGTGGCCCCTTTCCCCTCTTCACTTTCCACCCAAATACGGCCGTCGTGCGCGTCGATGATGCGTTTGACAATGGCCAGTCCTAACCCTAATCCAGTTTCCTTGCCGGCGGTTTTGCCCCGGAATAACAATTCAAACAGGTGCGGTTGATCCTCCGGGGCAATTCCTGGCCCTTGGTCCTTCACCGCAAATTGCACCTCACTCCCCAGATCGCGCACGGTCAGGACGACGCGACTTTGGGAGGGAGAATATTTGATGGCATTTTCCATGAGGTTGCAGAGGGCCCGCTGGAATAAAATGGGGTCGGCCTGGAGGACGATGACGTCCTGGGGGAATTCCAGCTCCAGGGCTATATCTTTGGCTCCAGCCAGAGGTTGGCAACGGTTCATGACTTCCTGGCACTCCTTCTCCACCTGGACGGCGCTGGGCAAAGGCGTCAGGATGTGCAGGTCCAGCCGGACAAAATCCAAAAAATTGCTGATGAGCTTCTCTAGCCGCTGGACTTCCTGGTAAACGGTCTCTAGATAAGCGGTCTGAGCTTCGCTGATTTCCCCCACCTTCCCCTGACGCAGGCGGTTCAACAGGCCACCCACCGCCACTACGGGGCCTTTCAAGTCATGGGCAAACATGCCCGCCAGCTGGCGGCGCTCACTTTCCATCTGTTTAATCGGGCCGATATCACGAAAGGTTTCCACGCCTCCCAAAAGGTTTCCCTGATTGTCCCGCAGAGCTGAAGCGGTCAACATGACCTCGATTTTCTGACCCAAGCGGTTTTGCAAGATTGCTTCCCGGGAGACCGCCTCTCCACTGACCATGGCCACCTTCAAGGGACATTCGCGGCCGCACATGCTGCTCTGCAAGATTTCGCCGCAGAAATGTCCCAGGGCATCCTCCCTGGAGTAACCGGTAAGCCTTTCAGCGGCCAGGTTGAGATCAGTAATGCGCAACTTTTCATCTACGGTGATCACTCCATCCGCCATGCTCCGGATGATAAAGTGGGGCCAATCGTGTGATTTGATCAAGACTGGACTTTTTTTCTTCATATTTTCTCCAGTTGCCATAAATAGTAAATAACATTGCGAAAAGTTGCTTCAGTTTGAAATTCCTTATAACTCAATTCCCTTTCTGGCTGAAACGCCCTTTTGATAATAATGTTTAATTTCTTTCATTTCCGTCACCAGATCAGCCTTTTCGAGCAATTCCTTTGGCCAATATCGGCCTGTCAAGATAAGTTCAACATGTTCTGGTTTATCTAATAATAAATGAAAAATTTCATCTAATTTTATCAAATTATAATAGAGAGCAACACATATTTCATCTAAAATAACAATATCATATTTACCGCTAATCATTTCTTTCCGAGCTTTCTGTAAGCCTTCCTTTGCAATGTTGATATCAATATCTCCAGGCAATTTCCTTTCCTGGACAAAAATGTCATCTCCGTACTGTTCTATGGTTATCCAATCACTTAAAAACCTCAAACTACGAATTTCCCCATAGGGATAATTTTTCATAAATTGGACTATAAAGGTTTTCAGTCCACTACCAGCAGCTCGCAAAGCCTGACCCAATGCCGCTGCAGTTTTGCCCTTGCCGTCACCCGTATAAATTTGCACATAACCTTTGCTTAATCGGCTCATCGTCATTTATGGGAGCGGATGTCAGATTCCGAAAAATCTTCCTGGGTCTTTTGATAATTGCGGCCCGTCCTGGCTGCCGTTCAGCCTGATAATGCCTTTTACCGAAACCGCCAGGAGCACTTGCCCCTTGGAGGCGAATCGTGGCGAACTCCACCCTGGCCTTCTGAGAAAATGAGCATGATCCACAGCAGGGAAAAATATCCTGCCCAGGCCTTGAGCCTGGGCAGGGGAAGAGGGTTGGCAGTCAAGCGCTTTCCAGTTCGGCGAGACGCCGCTGAATGGCCTCCAATTCACTCTGTAAACAGGCCGCTTCCTTTTTCAAGGTCTGGGCTTCATCCTGGGGGGTTCCATACACCGGACCGGCGCCTGGCCCAAAAGAGCGGTAACCATAAGCGCGCCGGCCCCAGCGGGGACGGCCCCATTCACCGACAAAGGGTTGGAAACCCCGGACACCCCGGCCGAAGCGGCTGAAACCTCTCCGCCGGCCAACCCCGCAGGGACCCTGGCCCCAGCCGGCGCCCGGACCATGGCCCGACGGCCCTGTACCATCAAAACCCGGCATAGCCTTGTACCTCCTAGGTTAGAAAGAATGATGTATATGACCGGGTAGCTTTACCCGGTGTTTTAATTATCTTTCCCGCGTCATCACGGTGCCACACTGCGGACACTTGATATCGAAACACGGGACTCCCTGCTGGTGCGGCGCCTTCTGACCGCAGGCCGGGCAGACGCAGAACCCTCCGGGCCTGCCCCGGAAACCGCCGCCGCGGCCTCCTCCCCGGCCGGCACCGCGACCCTGACCGCCGCCCGCCCCGCCGCCTGGACCTTGACTCCTAGCAAAACCTGGCATGTTGTGTCTCCTTCCTTGAATCATCTATTCCGTTGATATTAGCTCTGCATTCATCCCGCAACTTTTCAGGAGTGAGGCTGCCGGTTGAATTCCTCGATTATGGGCTCTCAACCAAAGGTTGTATCCTTGCCGCGGCTCCCCGCCTGGTGAGAACCAATCAGCGACCCCTTTATCTCATTGAGGTTGGACTCCTCGGTTTGCCGCACCTCAACTCCATTGTCTGAAAAGACATAATGAGGCCCCTTATGAGCGAAACTTTTGGGGGTGACGACCTCATCAATCCCCAGGCTGACCAGCCATTCGCTCACTTTGATGCCCTTGCCTTTTGCCACCGTTTGAAAGGGGTTGGACAGCCATGATTCTTCCAAAAGCCTGCCATCCCCGCTCTTTAAGGTGAGCAGGAGGAAATAAGGCGCCTCCCCGAAATGCTCCGATAGGTGCATCCGGTCCTCCGCCACCGGCAGGGCAATGACCTGAGTCTCCTTTTTCACAGGTTCATAATGAATCAGGATGTGATCGACATGGGGAACCCTGAATTTGATGCGGTTCTCGATCTGATCGGCCACAAAGTGAGCTTTTTCCAGTTCCCTGACCTTGAGGGCCAGGTCTGCTTCGATGAATTTGAATCTCCCGGAATTTCTCCCGGTAAGGCCATTGATTGCGCTTACCTGGGGGGTTTCTAGAATGATGTCCCGGATAGTGTTCAGGGTTTTGAAGTCCAAAGAGGCGTCCAGGAGCACCCTGATGGCATCCACTGCAATCTTCACGCCCACCCTGACGATCAAAACTACTATGACCAGGGCTGCCACCCGGTCCAGAGGTAATTTGACCTGGAAGTACGTCCCGGCCAATCCCACCAGAATGATGCAGGAAGAAAAAAGATCGGTGGTCAGGTGCTGGGCATCGGCCTCCAGGCTGGGGGAGTTGAGGCTCCTGGCTCTTTTCAGTTCATACCGCGAAAAGCCCAAGAGGATCAATCCGACCGCGATTACTCCGAAAGTGGCATACGGCAGGCGTGCCGCCCTGACCCGTTCGCCGGCCCACAAAACACTGCGCACGATCTCATAGCCTGCCAGGAGAATGAGCCCCGAGGTAATTAAGGTTACCAGATTCTCCACCTTATAGAGGCCATAGGGAAACCGCTTGGTCTTGCGCCGGGATATCCTGATGCCGGCCCAGATGGAAGCGGACGAGATCACGTCAGCGGTGGAGTGCACGGCGTCGGCCAGGAGGGCCAGACTGCCGGAAAACACCCCCAAGAAATACTTCAGCCCAGTCACCAATAGGTTGATCCCCAGCGAAGATAAGGCCAGGCGTTCAGCGTCATCCATTTTCATTTTTTAGGTTCAAGTTACTCGAGCTCGTTCAGCTTCTCGGCAGGAGTTCTGTCCCCACCACTTAAAGCCCCAGGCTTTTGAGGCACCCCTGACAGGATGGCGGCCAGCCAGCCGGGAAGGCGGGAGCCTGCCTCGCTCCAGCTAATTCAGCTCGTGACCGGCCATCATCTTTTAGGGGATGCAGAAGAGAAAATATTTCTGCAGGACCCCTAAAATAATCAATAAAGTTAAGATAGGCCGGCTGCCGGGAGAGTTTCAAAATGCTATGTTCCCGGAGATTCCCGTAGGAGTAATTGCCGGTCTGATAAGATTGGTTAAAGTACCGACGCGTGAAAGGGCCGGCAATGGGAAGTCCCAAATAAACGCACGGGGCAACCTCCCCTGACACGGTTACGAAGGCATTGCGCAGGGGATTGGCATCACAGACTCTCAGGTCAAAATTTGGTGAGAGGCTAAAATTCCGGAAGGGTATTTTTAAGACCTCAGCTTCGGCTCCCCGCTGGATGGCCTCGATTTCTGGGTCCGGGGGGCCGAGAGTCAAGAGACTCAAAGGCTCCATTTCCGGGACAGGAATAAAATCCAGGTTAGGGGCGTTAACCCGGTCAACCCCAAGGGAGGCGGCCAATCTGAGAAACTCGGGCAATTCCGCCAGGTTCGGCCGCATCTTTAAAAACAGCAGCACCACCTCCGGCCTCTCCAGTCCCAGGGACCGCTTGCGGGAGCAGAGGGTGGCAACTTGTTGGACTAGCCGGTGAAAGTCGGCCCCGGGACGCACTCTTTCATAAGTTTCGGCCCGGGCCCCATCCAGGGAGATGGCCACCATATCAAGATGCTCCAAAACCCGCATCTGGACTTCCTCGTTCAACCCGAGGCCATTGGTGGTCAGACTGACCTTTAACCCCTGAGCCCGCAAGGCTCGGACCATATCCCAAAGACGGGGATGAAGAAGCGGTTCGCCCCAGCCGCTTAAATGGACGTGTGAGAAAAACCTCAAGGACGGGAGGAGCGCCTCAAAGGTTTCCCAGCTTAAGTCCTGTGCTTGCCACCTTTCCAGCCAGGCCGTGCGGGGACACATGATGCAGCCCGGCAGGTTACAGCGGGTGGTCACCTCCACCTGGAGATAATGCCAGCGAGGCGCGTCTAACCCCCACACCCTTTGACAATATTCGAAAAAAGATTTAATCGGCGTCCACATCATTAAATCGAAATTTTTGTTCTTTCTAAAAGGTCACTACTTTATCAGCTTCCCTGATCAAGCCGTGCAGGTCATCCATCCAGCCGATGGGGCAGGTGCTGGATCCCACCAGACCGTGGGACTTAAGACAGACGCCTCAGACGTAAAAATCTCCCTGGAATTTACCGATTTCTCTCATGACATCGAACTGTTCCGTGCCACTCGTTTCGAAGCGAACTCCTTTACCCAGCATGAAGACGCTGACCTCGTCTTCCTTTTGAACAGCCACATTGGCCAGTCGCATGGCGTTATATATGGTCTCGCCATCATCGGTGGAAATGATGATCAGGGTTTTCACGTCTGTCTTCTCCCAATTAAGAGGCCTACTCCGGCTTCCAGACCTGATAGACTTTGCCCACCAGTTCGGGACCCGGCTTCAGCGTGGGTTTGCCGGGTTGCCAGCCCGACGGGCAGACCTCGCCGGTGGCCCGGACGTGTTGGAAGGCCTGGATTTGACGGATCAATTCGGCCGGATTGCGGCCCACCGGCGGGGTCAAGGTTTCCGCGGCGACCATGACCCCATCCGGATCAATGATAAATTGGCCCCGAATGTCCACCCCGGCCTCATCGTCAAAAACACCATACACCTGGCCGATGCGTCCGTTAGGGTCTGACAGCATCGGATAGGGCACTCCTCCGGGCACCATCTTGGAGAGCTCCTCTTCCTGCCAGATCTTGTGGGAGAACCGGCTGTCGGTGCTGATAGCCAGGAACTCTGTGCCCAGGGCCTGGAAATCCTTGTACTTGGCGGCAACTGCCGCCAGCTCGGTAGGTCAGACAAAGGTAAAATCACCCGGATAAAAACAGAGCACGACCCATTTCCCTTTATAATCCGAGAGCTTGACGTTCTGGAAACCGCCATTGACCAAGGCCGCGGCCTCGAAGTCAGGGGCGGGTTTGCCGACTTTGGCGACCATCTTGCGCTCCTCCTTGGCAGGTGGCAGGTGGACAGTTGGGTCTGTTTCCGCACCCGGAGCCAGGATCGGCCCCTTGGCTGGACTCACGCATTTATCCAAAGGTTTTTCTGTCACTTGTCTCCCTCACTTTTCTGAGGCTTGCCAATCCCAGCCGGCAAGCCTTGATGAAATTAGTGGACCCGGCATCCTTCTGGTCGCAACGGGCACTCCCGGCTCATGAGACACCCGGACGATAGCCAAACTCCAGCACCTTGCCTGCACCACCGCTTACCGCGGTTTCCGGATAACGCGCCATGATTTCCGCCTGGTGTTGGGTGCAATGGCAAGGACAGACTAACTCTAAATCTGCAAGGAGTTCATATTCCTGGAACCCGTGAAGGCCGCCGATCAGGGCCGAGACTCGTCCAAACTGGGAGGCAGCCTCCAGGATAGTCCCCACGCCGGGGTGGGAGCAGCCGCAAATCACCACCAGGCCGCCCTCCGTCTTGACTACCAGAGACTGTTCCCCACCCTTCAGTTCCCCGGTGGAAAAAAAATTCCCGGAAAGGCCACGGGGTCCCTTCACGCTGATCACCTCTCGAGCCTCCGGAGGTCTGGAGCAAGACCAGGGGAGGTAAACCCGGACATCACGGTTAAACCGCAGCAGATCCGCCAGTCCCCCCAAGTGGTCCCAATGGTCATGGGAGATGAAGATTTCGGAAATACTCTGCGGGTCCAGGTTGAGGATTTCCAGATTCTGGAGCAGGATGGCTCCTCGCCCCCCGGTGTCAAAGAGCAGCCGTTGGCCGTTTGCTTCCACCAGGCACGAAAACCCCCAGGCGGCTTCAAGGCCGGGTTGCCAGGTCTCGTTGTCATAAATGATGGTGACCTTCATGCATTGCCTCTCAAGAAGCAATAGCCTACAGCCGGGGGTCAATCTGTCCGGGTCCGCCGCATTCCGGGGTGTAGCAGGTGATATTGAGAAAATCCGTTTTCTGGTGGCAGCTGGGACATTCATCCGGAGGCTTAGCCGCGGTGATAGTGTACTGGCAATTGCTGCAACGCCAATACGTCAGATTGCATTGCGGGCAGATATCCCCCTCAAACTTGCCTGAGGCCGCATAACCGCACAGGCCGCATTCCATGGACATTTCCTTTTCCGGGGGCGCCATTTTCTTTCACCTCGCTTTCAACGGATAGCATCCGAAGGTCGCTATCCGGTTTTTGAATCTTTGCTATAAAAAATAAGTCTCTTTAGGGCTTCAAGCAAGCCTTCTTCCCCGGATCATCTCCAATGACCGGTAACGTTTGGACCTGGCGCGGGCTTTAGTTTTCCTGCCCGGTAGTTTTGCACCGCTTCCCGCACCGAGCCCTCCACTCCCACGATCACCGGGATGCCTGCAGCCTGAAGGGTTTCGAAAGCCTTGGGGCCGCAGTTGCCGGTGAGAACCGCGGCTGGCCGGTGGCGGGCCACCAGGGCGGCCGCCTGGATGCCGGCGCCCTGGGCGGCCTGAAGGTTTTGCCCGTTCGTCAGCACTTCGTATTCCATGGATTCAATATCCACCATAAGAAAATAGGGCGCCCGCCCGAAGCGCGGGTCAACCAAGGCTTCCAGATCGGGCCCTTGAGCGCTTATTACAATCTTCATCATTTCTCCTTGTTACTGGTTTTTTCCAAGGCGGAAAATCACGCCACTCAGGAGGGGAGCGCCGCACCGGAAAGCAAAGCCCATGCCGCCGGATGCCTTTCCATCTCCACCGGTCCTTCCTATTACCCTGCCTGCGCTTCCCTGTCCCCGGTCGTCGCTATTTCCCCCCGAATACCGGCACATTGGGACCTGAGGCCTGCTCCAGTTCGCCGCGGCGCCACTTAAACAACGCCTGGCGCACCGTGCCCTGGGCATTAAGGAAGACCTTAACTCCCGCTCCCTTTAACTCTTCAAAGGCCTTAGGCCCGCAGTTTCCCGTCACCACGGTTTGCACCACTCGATTTTTGGTCAAATTTTTGGCCGTAAGAATCCCGACATTCTGTAGGGAAGAGAGGTTGGCCAGGTTGTCAAACGGTTCCCACTGCTGGGTAATGGGATCCACCAGGATAAAAAATCGCGCCCGTCCGAAACGGGGTTCGACGCCGGCGTCGATGTCCTTGCCATTGGCGCTGATGGCTACGGTTTTCATAAGTCCTCCTTTTGGGGAACTGCAAATTGAGAGGTCAATTGCCGCTCACCCCTGCCAAGGGGTGTTGTGTGACTGCCCGCTCAACCTGACCGACCCCGCTATCGAAGAGAACTCCGGTCTTCCGAAGCCTTAACCATCTTCAACTGCCATTTGGCGCGAATCGACTACCGGCAAGCAAAGTCAAATCGAAAGCCTAGCCGGTCTGGTCAAGCAGGCCGCTGCTTTCCGTCTCTCTCACCATTCCTCCTTTCCGGGTGGTCAAAACCACCCCAGAATCTCACGCCGTCCTAACGAGCGCGAAGCCAATATCCTTAAAGTTCAAACCTGCTTTCCTCCCGGCGGGAGGGAAGAGGGAGAGGGAGGATATCCATGCCGAGTCAAATGGATAAGACCCTTCCCCTCCCGCCAAGGAGGAAAGTTGATGTCAGGATGGTGCGGGGCGCCATCCGGTTGGAGACGATTGCTCAATGGTCGCACACGTTGGGGCCGCTTACCAGGGTCCCGGAAAGGTACCCTTGGACCAGAACCTCCGGCGCTTGGCTCGGGCTGCCGGTGATCACCTTGATGCCATTTTCCGCAAAGAGGCTCAGAGCCTTCTGGCCCATGCCGCCGGCGAAGATAAGATCCACTCCCAGCTCTCCCAGCCAGCGGGGCAAGACGCCCGGTTCGTGAGGCGGCGGGGTATGGAGTTCTTTGCCGTCGATCAATCCCTCTTTGACCCGGATCACCGCGAATTGTTCGCAATGGCCGAAGTGATTGCACAGCCCTCCCTCAGCCAGCGGTATGGCTACTTTAAAGGTGTTAGGTTCAGACACGATTTCCTCCGATGACAGGATTTGTACAGATTTTTCTGCCGGGCTCCCTTGGGGTTGGCTCAGGCGCTGCTCCACCTCATCCACGAGACCCAAAAAAGCCCGGATAAATGGGCTGTGGTCCGGCGCGGTAAGTAGGGGCTTTCCTAGGTCGCCGCTCTCCACCACCCGGAGATCAAAGGGCAGGCTGGCCAGGAGGGGCACCTTCATCAAGGCCGCGGTCTTTTGGCCGCCACCCTTACTAAAAAGGCGGATCTCCCCGCCACAGTGGGGGCAGACCAGCCCACTCATGTTTTCCACCAACCCCAGGATAGGCATTGACACTTTCCGGCAAAAATTGATGGCCTTACGCACGTCGGCCAGGGATATCTCCTGGGGGGTGGTGATAATGACGGCCTGGACCCCGGAAATGGTCTGCGCCACGCTCAACGGCTCATCCCCGGTGCCGGGAGGGGCATCAATGACCAGGAAGTCCAGCTCGCCCCAATTCACCTGGGACATGCTCTGCCGGATGTAACTGTGTTTGAGGGGGCCCCGCCAGATCACCGCCTCGTCCCGGTCATGCAACAGGCACTCGATGGAGACCACCTGGAGATGGTCGTGGTATTGGTGAGGAATCAGATGTCCCTCGGCATCCATCTCGAACCTGCCGCTGATCCCCAGCATGCGAGGCACGTCCGGACCGTGCAGATCCACGTCCAGCAGTCCCACCTGATAGCCTCTCATTGCCAGACCCAGGGCCAGGTAGACCGCCACGCTGGTCTTGCCCACCCCGCCCTTGCCGCTCATAACCAGGAGTTTGTGCCGGATGTGTCGGAGCTGTTCCTCAAGGCGGGATTCGTCTTCTCCTGCTTGGTGATGATGCTTGGCGCCACCCTGGGCGCCTTGGCGACTCTCACAGGTACTCATATCAAACCATTCCTTGTTGAAATTCGCTTCTATCTTTTCTTACATCAAAAAATGTGCCAAGGGGGGATTGCAGCGACAGCGGCCTTGAAACAAGCTGGGAAAGGGCTCGTGGGAACAATATGAACCCAAATTAATCTCCTATGAATGCAAATTGTTCCCTAATAGTGGTTTACAGGAATTCCTTTCCCCTTCGTCCTCACTGTCTCATAGAAAATGGTTTTATTATTTCGAACGGTTGTCACTGACCCCTCCTCGACCAGCGCTTGCAGTCGCTTGGCCGTTTCGCCGACATGCAGGCCAAGACCTGCGGAAACCCCTTGAACCGTGCAGGGACGCCGGCTTAACAAGGCCAGGATGTCGGCATCCGTCGCCTTGTACACAACGGGGGACCGTGATTTATTGTCCTCGCTGATCACTTCCGCCTTTCCATCAAATAAGTTGGCGAACTCCTTCATCTGATTCCAGGAGACCGGGCAGGCAAATTCTTCGGATGGGGGACGCGATACCGTGTTCAGTTGAATCTGTTGCGGCTGGATTCGCCTGGCCAGAGCTGCGATCTTCTCCACTTCGGATAGAATGCCCGTAACTCCCGCCAGCAGGAAGACTTCCAGCCACACTGGCTTGGGAAACCGCCGGGTGAACTCGGCAATGCCGTGAACCATCTGGTCAAACGTGATTTCCCGGTGAGGGCGATTCACATACCGGAATAAATGCTCATCCCCGGCATCGAGAGAAGGCAGGACGAGATCAGCCTCCATCAGGGCGTCCTGAACTTCGCGTTGCCACAGGAGTGAGCCATTGGTGAGCACGGCGATGGGAATATACGTCAGCTTCTTGGTCTCCCCTATCAACTGGCCGATGCGCTCATTAAGAGTCGGCTCTCCCGAGCCGGAAAGAGTCACATAATCCGGAACCGGCCCATCAGCCAATTTCTGCTCCAATTCGGCCAGAACGTCCGCCATCTGGACGTATTCGTGCCGTTCGGCCGTCTTATGCGTGGTGCGCCCTAGTTGGCAGTAGATGCAGTCGTAGGTGCAGGTCTTGAAAGGGACCAGGTCTACTCCCAGTGAGAGACCCAAACGCCGCGAAGGTACTGGGCCATAGATATAACGAAAGCCGGGTGCAGTCACTCAATCACCTCCGCACGGCGGCCGGTCGCAGCGTTCTGTGCGACCGCAGCAGGCGCCGCCTCCCTGTTCCATGGAACAAGGTTTTCCCTGGCGCCCGACCCGGCCAGAGTCCCTGCCTTTGAGCATGAAACCGGCCCCACCGCTGGCCAGGCGATGGACAGGTCCTTGGCACTCCGGGCATTCCTCAAGGGGAGCCTCCGTTATGCCTTGCCGCCATTCAAACGTGCGACCGCATGCTTGGCATTCATATTCATAGGTCAGCATGATTCACTCCCTCCCGCTCTGAAATATCCTCCCGTTTCTTCCGGAAGCCTTGGGTCCCCCCCGCGGCAAGGCGCCACCTTTTCTCTTTAGCTCATCAAGTTTTGTGCCAAGTGAACCAGCAGATAACCAAGGCTTTGGGAAAAACCGGCAGGGTTACCCAGATTAAATGACTTTTGCTAAAAATTGTCCCCTTGATTTTTTGCTTTATTTCGGGGGAATTTTAAAGTTAAATGGATAGGGCGCATATAATCCTGGATTTCCGACATTCATGTCGGGCCTTGATACTTTTAGAGGGTATATTGTAGCGCATGGGTTTCGCCTTGGTTGGTCCAGACCCAAGCCTGCGGTTAAGTTTTTCTATTTTCAATTGAGGCAGTTCAATACAAAAAGCTTACGAAACATTACTGCTAAAAGTATTTTTTTCAGTTATCTTAATCGCAGGTGAGCATGATGTCCGACGCATCTGAATTATGTCAATACGTAAGGTCAGCTTCTGAACCGGACCTGGATAGGGTTTTGGAGATCGAGCAAGCTTGTTTTGTAGATCAGTGGGACTATACGCAATTCAAAGCAGCACTAAAAGATATCTTTTTAGTCTATGAGAAAAGAAAAATTGCGGGATTTATAACAGCATGTTACTGCCAACTAGCGAAAAAAGGGATTATATTAAGAATTGCTGTTGAGCCATCCCAGCGAGGTAAAGGAATTGCTAAAGCTTTACTAACGGAAGCCTTAACTAAATTGCATGACTATGATATTATGGACGTAGAATTAAGTGTTGATATTGTAAAAAATGGGGCTATTAAGCTTTACGAGAAATTTGGATTCAGAGTAATGCAAGTGGTTTCGATGAATTATAACAATGCTAACGAAAGTTTTTATATAATGAAATTGAATTTAACGAAGTAAACCGGGGTGGGAAAGTAGTTAGGAGGTTATGGACGCGTGAACCATTTCCTGGCCACCACGGACAGGAAGGCCCCGGTGGCAAGATTCAATTTATTCCCCAGCTTTTCCAGATTAAGGATAATAGCGCACCAGGTGGCGATTTTTCCAAGGGGGGAAATAAACGGCCTGGCGGGTGCGGATATCTGCCAGTTCTGGGCGGCTTGAGAGCAAACGCCACAATTCTTTGGGAGTGATGAAGCGGACCTCGCGCCACAGAGACGGCTTAAACCAGGCCCTGACGACTCGCTTCAGGGTCCAGAGACTGAATCGGTTCAGCACGGCTACCGACACAAACCCTCCGGGACGCAGCACCCTTACCATCTCTTGCAGGACCGTCTCCCGGTCGGTCATGAAGTCGAGGGCCAAAATGCACATAACCCCATCGAAGCTCCCATCCATAAAGGGCAGACCGGAAGCCAGGCCCCTGACCCAGGTGATAGCCAATCCCTGCCGCCTGGCCTGATCTTGCGCCCTCGCCAGCATGGGACCGGAACAGTCGAGCCCCACTACCTCTGCACCCTGGCGTGCCAAGGCCAAAGAAAAATTGCCTGTACCGCAGCCTACCTCAAGAACCCGGCGACCCTGCACCTCGGGCAATAGGGAAAAGACCGCTTCCTTTTCCACCCTGTCCACCATTTGTCCCAGCGCAGTGGCATACCAGCGGTTATAAGCCGCCGCCTGATCATCAAAAGGTGCTCCCATAAGACCGGTTCTTGTCAGTCCCTGGCTTTACTGGGTGGGTTGAGTCCGTAGCGGTTGATCTTGCGGCGCAGGGTGTTTTTATCGATGCCCAGTTCCCGAGCCGTGGCCAGGCGCCGCCACTGGTGGCGTTCCAGTGCTTCCCAGAGTGCCCGCTTTTCAATTTCGTCCAAAGTCAGGCCGGTGAGGGCCGGGCCAGACTGATATTCCGACCGCAGGTGCTCCGGCAGATGCTGCGGTTGGATAAGACCGGAAGGGCAAAGAATAAACGCGTGCTCTATGGCGTTTTCCAGTTCCCGGACGTTGCCGGGCCAATCATGGTGCATGAAGATGGCCAGGGCATCGTGACCCAACCCGAGGATTTTCTTCTCCTTCAGCTTGTTGAATCGCTCGATGAAATGCTCGGTCAACAGGGGGATATCTTCTTTGCGTTCGGCCAGCCGGGGCAGGGTAAGCTTCACCACATTGATGCGATAGTAGAGATCAGTGCGAAAAGCGCCCTCCTCCACGAGTTTGGCCAGGTCCTTATGGGTGGCGGTGATAATGCGCACATCGGCCTTCATACTCCTCGATGAGCCTAAGGGCATATAGATCCGCTCTTCCAGGACCCGGAGCAGCCGCACCTGGAGGGCCGGAGAGATGTCGCCGATTTCATCCAGAAACAGGGTCCCCTTTTCGGCCAGGGCAAAGCGGCCCAGCCTGTCCTTCCGGGCATCCGTGAAAGCCCCCGCGGTGTGGCCGAAGAGTTCCGATTCCAGCAGGGTGTCAGGTAGCGCCCCGCAATTGACCGCCACGAAAGGGCCTTTAGCCCGGCGGCTCAGGTTATGAAGGGCCCGGACCACCAGTTCCTTGCCGGTGCCGCTCTCCCCCTGGATGAGCACGGTGCTGTCGGAGCGGGCGATTTCCGGTAGCAGCGCGAAGATTTTTTGCATCAGGGGAGACTTGGAAAGGATGTCTTCCAGGCGGTATTGCCGGTGGATTTCCCGTCGCAGTTCCTCCACCAGGCTCAAATCCCGGAAGGTCTCGACCCCGCCGATGATTTCCCCGCTCTCGTCCTTGAGCAGGGCGGTGCTGACGCTAGTGGGGATTTCCTTGCCGTCGGCCCGGAGGATGGCGACGGCCTGGTTCACCACCTGCTTGCCTGTATCCATGGTGTGCCTGAGCACGCAGGCCGATTCACACACATTAGCCCGGAAGACTTCGCAGCACTGCCGGCCCAGGGCTTCGGCAGCCGGCACACCGATGATCTCCTCGGCTGCCTGGTTGAAGAAAGTTACCCGCCAGTCCAGGTCCACCGTGAAAACCCCGTCGGCAATGCTATTCAGAATGGTTTCGGTGTGGGGCGGGAGGTGGGGCCGGGGTGGCGCGGACGAAAGCGCCCGGACCGGGGGGCGCCCGCCGGTTACTGCCTGGCCGGATTGATCTGCTGGACGGCTTTTCGGAGTTTTTCCCACAGCTCGGTAAGTTGCGATTTTATTTGATTATTATCATACTCTAGAATGGTCTTGCCTTCAACCTGAGCCTGGGTGAACGCCGGCGTAAAGGGGAGATATCCCAGGAAATGATAGCCTTTGAGGTCACAGAACTTGCGGATAGACCGGGCCGTGGGCCAGTAGAGATCGGCCTTGTTCACCAGGATATAGCGGGGCATGCGGAAATGGTCGGCCAGGGCCGCCACCCTTTCCAGATCGTGCTGACCGGAGACGGTGGGTTCGGTAACGATAAGCACCGCACTGGCGCCTCCCAGGGAGGAGATCACGGGACAGCCGATGCCCGGGGGGCCGTCCGTGATAATCCAGTCCCGGCCCCCGGCCTCCGCCAGTTGCCTGGCTTCCCGGCGCACCAGGTTCACCAGCTTGCCGGAATTTTCCGCCGCCACCCTCAGGCGGGCATGCACCAGCGGGCCAAAGCGGGTGTCGGAGATAAACCACTCCCCGCAGCGGTTCTCCGGAAAATCTATGGCCACGGCCGGACAGAGGGCCCAGCAGACCCCACAGCCCTCACAGAGCAGGGGATTCACCCTAAAGTCGTCACTGATGGCCTGGAAACGGCACCAGTCGAGGCATTCTCTGCACTGAAGACAGCTGTCCTCCCGGATGACCGCCTGGTGCCCGGCGTAAAAATCGTGCCGCGCCAGGATGCGGGGCGCGAGCAAGAGATGCAGGTCCGCCGCGTCCACATCGGCGTCGCAGAGCACCTGGTTTGCCCCCAAGGCCGCCAGGGCGCCCACCAGGCTGGTCTTGCCCGTGCCGCCCTTGCCGCTCAACACCACCAGTTCGCATATATCCGGCATCTTTTATTTCCCTTACGGCAAAATGCAGCCTGAATTCCGGGTTTGACCATTCCGGTTAATAGCTCACTTCACCCTGGTTTTCTGCATAAGAGAGTTCTTTTTTCAGCCAATCGTTTTGGCTCTCCAATTCCTCCACCCGTTTCACCAGCCACTCCACGTCTTCTCGGCTCAATCGGCTCAGGCCTTGGGTCAGTTTGTCCTTGATCGCGGAAATTCTGGTATCAGTCATCGACGGCCTCCTTGTGGTTCATTATAATGGCCCCACCAAATAATGGCATGTCTTGATTAAGTTTGGCGAGCAGATACTCCATCAGGCGCCGCCACCGCGGCAGCTCTTCCACCAATAAACCGCCTCGGGCATAGACCTCAGCCGCCTCCCGGTCAAAGGGTATTTCCAGTAAAATCGGCAGTTTTTCCCGGGCGGCGAACTCATGCACCCGGCGGTCGCCCATATCGGCCCGGTTGATCACCAGCCCCATGGGCAGGTGCATGGCGCGCCCCGCACCCACGGCCAGTTCCAGGTCGTTCAGGCCAAAAGGGGTGGGCTCCGTCACCATGATCACCATATCACCGCCCCAGATGGCGGCCACCACGGGGCAGGAGGTCCCGGGGGGGGCGTCGATGATGGTCAGCTCGCCGTCCCGGGCCTCCTGGCGCACCCGGTGGATGAGGGGCGGCGCCATGGCTTCCCCCACCCGCAGCCGTCCATGGACAAAGCGCACCGGCCCCCGGGCGCCCATCTCCAGGGTGCCGATCTCCCTCTGGCGGGCCACCACCGCCCCTTCGGGACAGACCAGGAAACAGCCGCCGCAGCTATGGCGCAATTCCGGAAAGGTCAGGGCGGTGTCGGGCAGGACCGCGATGGCGTTAAACTGGCAGATTTCCCGGCACTGCCCACAAAACGTGCACCGGGATAGATCAATTTCCGGCACCTCCACCCGGAATTCCAGACTGCGGTACAGAGTGGGCTTGAGGAAGAGATGGGCGTTGGGCTCCTCCACATCGCAGTCCAGGAAGTCCACCGGCGCCTCCAGGGCCACCGCCAGATTGGTGGCGATGGTGTGGTCTTGCCGGTGCCGCCCTTGCCGCTGGCAACGCTGATAATCACGTCAGAAGCCTCCGTCTCAGCCCCGCACCATGGATTTGCCGCACTGCGGACATTTCACCTGCAGGCAGGGAATACCGCGCTCATGGGGCGCTTTAGCCCCGCAGGCCGGGCAAACGCAGACATCGGTCATCCCTGCGCCTTGGCCGACCTCTGGCCCTCCGGGACCGCCAGCGGCTCTCCGGCATCGACCGCCCGGGCCGCCTCCCTGGCCTCGGCCTGCTCCTCTACCGCCTGTTCCTCTTGGCATGGCTTGATTTTCTCCTTGATCTTCAGTAATTAAACTATAATTTTCTTGGCATAAGTTCTGGCGATACCGTCTAGGTCCCCTACATCCGGGCAACCAGAATTCCGGCTGGTCCAAATGATTTTCCCAGTAAGCCCTGAGTACTTCTCCGACCGCTCCCGCCACTCCAGGAATTATTCTTAATCCCAGTTGCGTGGCGCGGTTCTGTAAATCGGCGCTCAAGGCCCCGCAGATCAAGGTGTTTACGCCCTTCTCCTGCAATAACTGCAACCGTTCCCCAGGCCCCAGCTCCGGCGCCCAGAGCTCCTGGCCTTCTGCCTCGTCAGGAGTTGCCGGAAAAATCAGCATCCGGGAGCACCAGTTCAACACTGGCGCCACCCGCCCTCGCATGACCGGTATGGCGATCATCTCTGCTCGTTTACGAATTATTGAAAGCTATGGTCTATTGGAAACACTTCAGAGCACAATGTGTGCCAACCTTATTATGGCGCCAGTTCTCCATCTGTTGGCTGTAATCTGGGTGCAAAATGCACCCTATGATTCAGGCGCGCGAACTGGGAATGAAAATTAAGAAGGGGATTGCCGTGACTGCCTGACCGAGGGCCAGAAAAAGACTGCTCAGAATAGCAACTCACTGCCCTCTATCCGCTCCTTTGGGTGCTGCTAAAATGCTTTGATACCCAAACCATATGTGGTCTTTGTCGGCCGGCCCCAGCGCCTCAGTGTCGCCCCTGGAAGGTTCCGGTAACTTTCCGGAACCTTTCCCCCAGCATGGCCCCCTCTTCCGGCCCCTGGAGGCAAAGGCGGCCGCCTGCACCGATGGCCCGGCCACCCATCGACTCCGAATCCCCGACCCAACCCGGCAGGGCGTGTTCACGATCTACTGATCGCCCCAGACCCCCGGCCTCCCCCACCACCAGGAAGATGATCGCCATGTTGAGGGGTTAGTCTTGGCGAACTTTGCTCGGCGCGACTGAATCGCCAAGACCGACAAAGAGGCTCAAGCCGATCTCTGGGGTGGCCTCCCTGCGATTGAACACAGGGGTGGAAGGCCTCTTTAGCGAAAAACTTTTTATATGAATGGTAAGGACAAGGGTCCCGTCTGCCAGAAGGGAAAGAGGCCCGTGGGACACGTTCGCAAATCGTCAGGCGCGGGTTCTGGGATAGGTTCTCCCGCATCTATGCTGACCCCCTTAGCCCTGACTTCCGGTGACGGCCCCCCACCTGCCCCTGGCCCTCACTGGAGCCACCACCGGTGCACCACCGCCAGTCCCCCCGGCTGCCCTGCCTGCCGGTAGGGTAGCCCATGCCCACGCCTGCCATGCTGCCCCTGCTCTGCTGTTATGCCCATAGGTAGGTAGGATAGGTGTGCCCTTGCTCTTGCTCTTGCTCTTGCTCTGCCTGCCTGCCAGCGCCCCAGCCCCAGCACAGCGCCCCAGCACGCCGCCGCCGTCGCCCTGCCCGCCCCCAGCGCCCTGGGTGCCCCCCGGCCCAGCCCGCCGTCGCCCGGCCCCGGCCTCGCCTCGAATTGCACCCAACCACGGCCCGAAACCCAAACCCCGGGATTGGGACTCCTGCCCCCCTGCCTTATATGCCCGGTCGGCACCCGACATCAAAAATTTCGCCTATGCCGTTTTTTGTCCAGTAAAACCCATGGTAGAAAACACCCCCCCCGGTGATGGGACCCAGGCCAAAAAATTTCAAACCGATTTTTGACAGGGCGGAGAGCCGGGGAGGACAATCTCTCAGATTACCCCGTAGAAAACCGCTACACGCTTTGTGGGGCGTGATCACGCTTCCACCTGGCTGTTGGGGTAGGGGAAGAGATTAAATGCAGTTGGAGGTCCGGGGGCGCATCTCGGGGTCCCGGTGCTCCCGGTGGGCGAGGTCGGCCAGGAGAAGGGGGACAACACCCGTGCGAATTTCTTCATGCTTGCTGCTTCTTGCGTCAGCAACACCCGGTCCCGCACCCGTGATCTTGGTCTGAGTCGGAAACCGCAC
>Ga0315281_10003653_pt1 | contig 22527 bp, 18 predicted proteins | sample YL17G07_0_MG_FD_204540 | JGI IMG/M metagenome (GOLD analysis project Ga0315281, IMG submission 204540) | Sediment microbial communities from Yellowstone Lake, YNP, Wyoming, USA - YL17G07_0 | ecosystem: Environmental > Aquatic > Freshwater > Lake > Sediment | place: USA: Wyoming | collected... | reverse complement strand
GCAGTTCCGGTTCTTTGACAAGAAGACATTTCCTCTGAAGCGCCTCTCGCTGGATCACCGCGTCCGCATCGTCCCTGGAGGCTCCTCAATCCGTGACGGAGCCTACGTCGGGCAGAACGTTGTCATGATGCCTCCCGCCTACATCAACGTGGGCGCCTATGTTGACGAAGGGACGATGGTCGATTCACACTCCCTGATCGGCTCCTGCGCTCAGGTTGGGAAGCGGGTTCACCTCGGCGCGGGGACGCAAATCGGCGGCGTGCTGGAACCGATCGGTGCGATGCCCGTCATCATCGAAGACGATGTCATGGTCGGCGGCAATTGCGGCATTTACGAAGGAGCGATCGTGAAGCGCCATGCGGTCATTGGAGCCGGAGTCGTTCTCACTGGCTCGACTCCCGTGTACGACCTTGTGAAATCAGAGATCTACCGACGCTCGGGCGGGCGTCCGCTCGTTATCCCCGAGGGAGCAGTCGTCGTTCAAGGAAGCCGCCACATCGACGGTGCATTTGCACGGCAGCACCAGATCGCGCTCTACACTCCCGTCATCGTCAAGTACCGGGATGAGAAGACGGATGCCGGCGCGGCGCTGGAAGAAAGCTTACGATGAAGCGCATCTTAATCTGCGGAGCGAACGGCCTTCTGGGACAGCGGCTGACGCTGCTTCTCGGCTCGCAAACCGAGTACGAGGTGCTGAGCACGTCACACCACCGCACGTTTGTCTTCAACCATCAACTCTTTGATTACACGCAGCTCGACATCACGAAGAAGAGCGATGTCAAGAGCCTGCTCTCAAGCTTCCACCCTACGGTGATCATCAACGCCGCCGGAGCGACGAACGTCGACTGGTGCGAGCTGCATCGTGAAGAGGCGTGGAAGGTCAACGTTGTGGGGGTGGAGAACCTTGTCGAGGCCGCGCGTCGGGTCGGCGCCCGCTTGATCCATATCTCGACGGACTACGTGTTCGACGGCAAGCACGGACCGTATAGCGAGGAGGACACACCGAACCCATTGAGTTATTACGGCAAGTCGAAGCTGGCGAGCGAGAATGCTCTTCGGATCGCGAACATTTCCTACACGATCCTCCGCACGATTCTTCTCTATGGCAACGGCATCGGCGTCAGGGACAACTTCCCGCTCTGGGTGGTCAAGAGCCTGCGCGCAAACGAGACGATCCGTTGCGCTGAAGACCAGATCGGCAACCCGACGCACGTCAACGATCTGGCCTATGCCGTCATCAAAGCCTATGAACTGAACCGGAACGGCGTGTACCACGTGTGCGGCAGCGAGCGCATCAGCCGGCACGATTTTGCCGTCCGGACGGCGGAGGCCTTCGGACTCGACACGGCGTTGATTCAGAAGGTGAAGTCTGCCGACCTTCAGCAGGCCGCGCAGCGCCCGCTCGCTACGGGGTTCATTACGCTGAAAGCAGAAACAGAGTTCGGACTGAAACCGATGGACACCGCCCAGGGCCTCACGCTGCTGAAGCGTGAGCTGCAGACACCCGAAAGGAATTAGAGTGGACGCGCGGACGGTACTGGGAGACGGGAGAAGTCCGATGGGGACTCGCTTTCTTTTCTCCTCCTGTCTGCTCGCTGTTCTGTGTCTGCTCTCCGGGCTGCTCGGTTGTTCATCAAGCAGGCAGGCGACCGGCTCCCGCACGATCCGGGTGATGACGTACAATATCCATCACGGCGAGGGACTGGATGGAAAGGTCGACATCGACCGAATCGCCAAGCTCATTCTGGATTCCAAGGCCGATGTCGTCGCCCTTCAAGAGGTGGACCGTGGAGTCGAGCGAACAAAGAACATCGATATCATGACGTACCTCTCCGATCTGACGGACATGACGTACGCCTTCGGCAAGACGACGGATTACCAGGGCGGCCGGTACGGCAACGGGTTCCTGACGCGCTTCCCCATCTTCGAAGAACGGAATCTTCTCTATGGCGCGGACAGCTTGCGAGAACGGCGGGGGCTTCTCCAACTCGTCCTCGGAGCGAGCGGTGAGGAATTCGTCGTGATGAGTACTCATCTCGACAACGGGAGGGATCATTCCGAGCGGGTCTCCAACATTCGAGAGCTGATGGCAGCCGCCCAACGATACACTTCCCGACCAATCATCGTGTGCGGGGATTTCAACGAAACGCCCGAAGGCAGAGCGATAACGATGATGAGGGAGAGCTTCACCGATGTCTGGGAGACCGTGGGGGGTGGCGCCGGTGCGACGTATCCGGCCGATTCTGTCGCGACCCGCATCGATTATGTGTTCGTTTCAAGACCGTACGGGAAGAGTGACACGTCGTATCAGAGAACACTGAGACCGATCTCCGCGCGGGTTCTCTCCTCACGCGCATCCGACCATCTACCACTTCTCACGGAGTTTGAGTTCAGCACCGAGAAGTAGAAAGGACGAAACCGTGTTCTATGCTGGATCTTAGATTCATACGCGAAAACTTCGAGCTCGTTCGGAAAGGAGCCGAGGCGAAAGGGCTCACGGTCAACCTCGGAGAACTCATTTCACTCGATGAAAAGCGCCGCAAGCTGATTCAAGAGGGTGAAGCGCTCAAAGCGAAACGGAACGAGGTCTCAGCCCAGATCGGGAAGCTCAAGACGAAGGGGGAGGACGCCACGCGGGTGATCGCTGAGATGGAGAGTGTGAAGGACCGCATTCAGGCGATCGACCACGAGCTGCGGGAAATCGGAGCGAAGCTTGACGAGCTTCTCCTCACCGTGCCGAACCTCCCCCATCCATCCGTCCCTTTTGGCCGTACTCCAGCGGACAACAAGGAGATCTACAAGTGGGGCGATCCCCCGAAGGTCGACTTCAAGCTGAAGGCGCATTGGGAGCTCGCGGAGAAGCTCGGCATCATCGATTTCGCACGAGGTGCGAAGGTCTCGGGCGGCGGTTTCCCGTTCTACGTCTGGAAGGGCGCGACGCTCGAACGGGCGCTCATCAATTTCTTTCTGGAACAGGCTGGGCAGCGGGGATACAAGGAGATCTCCCCTCCCATCGTCGTCAACGAAGTCAGCGCCCGAGGCACCGGCCAGATCCCGGACAAGGAAGATCTGATGTACGTCGTCGAGCGCGATCAGCTCTACATGATTCCTACCGCGGAAGTGCCTGTGACGAACTTTCACCGGGACGAGCTTCTGGCTGAGAAGGATTTGCCGCTCCGCTACGCGGCTTATACGCCATGTTTTCGCCGGGAGGCGGGCTCTTACGGAAAGGATGTGCGGGGCCTGAACCGGGTGCACCAGTTCGACAAGGTCGAGCTTGTGAAGTTCGTCCACCCCTCCACTTCGTATGACGAGCTGGAATCGCTCCGACAGGATGCCGAGCATCTTTTGCAGCTTCTCGGCCTTCCCTATCGAACGCTCCTGATGTGTACCGGAGACATGGGATTCACTCAGACAAAGAAGTACGATCTGGAAGTCTGGGCCCCCGGGCAGGAAAGGTGGCTGGAGGTTTCGTCATGCAGCAATTTTGAGGCATTTCAGGCCAGGCGGATGAACCTTCGCTTTCGGCCCGCGAACGGATCGAAGCCAGAATTTGTTCATACTCTGAACGGGTCCGGACTGGCGCTGCCGCGGGTCCTGGCGGCACTGATCGAGCACTACCAGACGCCCGAAGGGAAGGTTATCATCCCCAAGGTTCTGCACTCTTACACCAGATTCGAACTGATCGGCTGACAGACCTCGGGTTTTTTTCCTTTTTCATTGTCATTAGTCAGCACATTCAACAACAGGAACCGACGCATTACGGACAGTAATCCCTTCCCCTCCAGGGGGAAGGGTAGGATGAGGTCCATCGTTGGCAATCAGAAAACATCTTCCACACTGTTCGAGATCATTGATACCCGTCGCACGAGCGCTTCGGAAGCAAATGACGGAGGCTGAACGGAAACTCTGGGCGTTGCTGAGAGGGAACCAGCTTGGTGTGAGATTTCGTCGTCAGGTACCTTTCGGGTCGTATGTTGTGGACTTCTATTGTCCAGCAGCAAAGCTGGTTGTGGAACTTGATGGGAGCCAGCATTACACAGACAATGGAAGGCAAGAGGACGAGGAAAGAGACACGTACCTGTAAGAAATGGGTCAGGCAGTTGTGCGATATTCCGATATTGAGTTCCTGCAAAATGAAGAGGGTGTGATGCAGGATATCTTTGAACAAGTGAAAGCGCGAGTCGGCAGAGATTTGGACCTCCTGTAGTCCCCCTCGGAGGGGGACGGAACTAAGCCGAAGTTCCAGGGAATCGGTTGCGAACGCTTCGAATGCCTACTGTGACTAGTTACCTTTCATTTTAATTTTTGATTTGGCAAATGAAGTCTCTTCTTCGCCTCAGACCTTACTTAGCTCGTTACAAGAAGACGCTGTTCTACGGAATCCTGACCGTCGTCGGCAGCAATCTCTTCACCGTCGTGCAGCCTTTGTTTCTGGGGCGCGCGATCGACGACCTGAAGGCGAGCGTTGATGCGCACACGCTGGCTGCCACCGATGTCCTTCGTTGGGCCGTGTTGATCGTGGGCTTCTCGTTGATCGCGGGATTCTTCACATTTCTCACGCGGCAAACCATCATCGTTGTCTCGCGCCACATCGAGTTCGACCTTCGAAACGATCTGCTGGCCCATCTCCAGAAGCTCTCGTACTCATACTTTCAGAACACCCCGACCGGCGATCTGATGGCGCACGCCACGAACGACATCGGCGCGGTGCGGAACGTGCTCGGCCCGGGCATCATGTACCCCACCGACACGCTGATGACCTTCACCATGGTGCTCGCGCTGATGCTGGTGAAGGACTGGCAGCTGACCTTGCTCGCGCTGATTCCGCTGCCGCTCGTCTCGTTGGTTGTGTATCGCCTCGGCAAGACCATTCACCTTAAATCCATGGAGCGGCAGGCGCAGTTCTCCGTCCTCACGACGAAAGCTCAGGAGAACCTCTCCGGAATCCGGGTCATCAAATCCTACGTGCGCGAGACACACGAGATCGAGGAGTTCGGCAAGCTCAGCTGGAACTACCTGAAGAAGAACCTTGTGCTGGCCCGCCTCCAGTCGATCCTGTGGCCGTTGATGTTCACGCTCGTCGGTCTCTCGATCGTCGTCACCCTCTACAGGGGCGGGTTGCAGGTGATGAATGGCCAACTTTCCATCGGCTCGCTTTCCGCCTTCCTGGCCTACCTCGTGATGCTCATCTGGCCCGTCATCGCGTTCGGGTGGGTGATCAATTTGCTGCAACAGGGCGCGGCATCGATGGCGCGTTTGTGCAAGATTTTCGATACGGAACCGGAGATCAGAGACACCGAGGCGACCGATACCACCATTCGCGACATCGAAGGAAGGGTCGAGTTTCGCGGCGTGAGCTTCACTCACAAGAATGCCTCCCAGCCAACACTCAGCGATATCAATCTCAAGATCGAGCAGGGGATGACCGTCGCCGTTGTCGGTTACACCGGCTCGGGCAAGACCACGCTCATCAACCTGATCTCCCGCCTTTATGACGTCTCGAGCGGCCAGCTGCTGATTGACGGCCGCGACGTCAGAACCATACCGCTGGGGGTACTGCGGTCCCACATCGGGTATGTTCCTCAGGAGACGTTCCTGTTCTCCGACACGCTGACGGAGAACATCCGTTACGGGACTGATGACGGGACGCTTGATCACGTCCGGGACGCGGCGGAGATCTCGCAGATCGCGCAGGATGTGCTCGAATTTCCGAAGCAGTATGAGACGATGATCGGGGAACGCGGCATCACGCTCTCCGGGGGCCAAAAGCAGAGGACGAGCATCGCCCGTGCCCTGATCCGGCAGCCGAGGATCCTCATCCTCGACGACTGCCTCTCCGCGGTCGATACCTACACGGAGGAAGAGATCCTGAGGCGTCTGCGAGCGTACATGAAGGGACGAACGAGCATCATCATCAGTCACAGGATCTCCACCGTCAAAGACGCAGACCTGATCGTCGTCATCGACAAAGGTCAGATTGTCGAGCGCGGGACTCACGATGAGCTGGTGGCAGCCGGCGGCATCTACGCCGACCTGAACGAAAAGCAGTTGCTGGAGCGGGAGCTGGAAGAGCTGTAACAAAGAAAAAGCAAAAGTGAAAAAGTAAAAATGGCGGATGCAAAGCAGCAAGACATTAGACAGCGGACTTTTGACTTCGCCGTTAGGATCGTGCGGTTGGCTGAGCACTTACCCAACACACGAGCCGCTGCCGTGATCGCCAAGCAATTGGTCCGTGCTGGAACTTCGATTGGTGCGAACGTTGAAGAGGCGGTCGCAGCGTCGAGCAAGAATGATTTCACGTACAAGATGAATATTGCATTGCGAGAAGCAGCAGTGCGCGCGGGAAGCGCAAGGTGTAGCGAATGTTTTCATTTTTAACTTTTAATTTTCCATTGATTCATGCACGAGGAAGAAGTACTCGGCAAAGCCTATGATGCCCGCCTGATGAGGCGGCTGCTGAAGTACCTGCGCCCGTACCGGTGGTACGTGGTGCTGGGAATCTTTCTGAGCATCGTCATCAGCGCGATGGAAGCGGTGCGTCCGTACTTCACGAAGATCGCGGTCGACGTCGACATCGCCCACAAAGACAAGATGGGGCTGCTGTCGACGGTGCTGATCTTCCTCGCGGTCCTCGTGACCCGCGGATTTATCCAGTACGCGAGCGCCTATCTGACGCAGTGGATTGGCCAGCGGACGATCTATGATCTTCGGATGCAGATCTTCCGCCATTTGCAGAACCTCTCCTTGCCGTTCTACGACAGGAATCCGATCGGCCGGCTTATCACACGCGTCACCAACGACGTCGAAGTCCTGAACGAGATGTTCTCGTCGGGCATCGTGATGGTGTTCAGTGACGTCTTTACGATCATCGGCATCTTCTACTTCATGTTCACGATGAGCTGGGAGCTGGCGCTCGTCTCCCTCAGCGTGTTGCCGCTGTTGTTCTACGGAACGTTCCTCTTCCGGAAGAAGGCTCGCGAGGCGTACCGGGAAGTCCGCCTCCAGATCGCCCGGATCAACGCCTTCATGCAGGAGCATATCACCGGCATGATGGTGGACCAGATCTTCAACCGTGAGAAGAAATCGTTCGACAAGTTTTCCCGGGTCAACGCTGTGCACCGCGATGCGAACATCAAATCCATCTTCTACTACGCAGTGTTCTACCCCGGCGTCGACCTGATCGGCGCCCTCTCCGTGGGTCTGATCATCTGGTTCGCAGGAGGCAATATCTTGAACGGGGTCGTCACGCTGGGGACGGTGATGGCCTTCGTGCAGTTCAACGAGATGTTCTGGCGGCCGATTCGCGATCTCTCCGACAAGTACAACATCCTCCAGACCGCGATGGCATCCTCCGAGCGGATCTTCCAGCTGCTGGACGACAACACCCTCCTCCCAGTTCATCCATCGACCCAGCCGCTGCAGCAAATCAGAGGAGAGATTGAATTCCGCGATGTTTGGTTCGCCTACAACACACCCTCGGACGGCGCACACTCGCCGGAGTGGGTGCTGAAGAACATCTCCTTCCACGTCAAGCCGGGAGAGACCGTGGCGTTCGTCGGGCACACGGGAGCCGGGAAAACCTCCATCATCAGCCTGCTCAGCCGATTCTACGAGGTCCAGAAGGGGGAGATCCTGATTGACGGCGTGAACGTCGAGCACGTTCAGCCCGAGGATCTGAGGAGGCACATCGCGGTGGTGCTGCAGGATGTCTTCCTCTTCTCTGGTGACATCAAAGGGAACATCAACCTCGGCGACGATGCCATCGCACTCGACCGCGTCAAGGCAGCCGCACGCGTGGTCGGCGCCCACCGGTTCATCGAGCAACTCCCGGGCCAGTATGACGCCGAAGTGAAAGAGCGCGGCGCGACGCTCTCCGTGGGCCAGAAACAGCTTCTCTCCTTTGCTCGCGCTCTGGCGTTCAATCCCCGCATCCTTGTGCTGGATGAGGCGACCTCGAGCGTCGACACGGAGACCGAGCTGCTCATCCAGGCCGCCATCAAGAAGCTGCTGAAAGGTCGCACGTCGATCGTCATCGCCCATCGCCTGTCGACGATTCAGAACGCCGACAAGATCATCGTTCTGCATAAGGGGGAGATCCGTGAGATGGGGACACACCAGGAGCTTCTCAGCCACGACGGCATCTATCGAAAGCTCTATCGGCTGCAGTATAAAGACCAGGAAGTTAGGAGAGCAAATTCCCGAAAGATCTGAGATTTTCAGGATCTCGAGAGAGCATCTATGTCACAACCCAGAGTCATCACAATTGAACGGCACATCATCGAGGATGAGCGTGCACACCCCGGTGCAAGCGGCGACTTTTCGAGTCTGCTCCGCGATCTTACACTCGCTTTCAAGGTGATCTGGCGCGAGGTCAGCAAGGCCGGGCTGGTGAACATTCTTGGGACGGTCGGCCGAGAGAACATTCATGGCGAACAGGTGAAGAAGCTCGATGTCTTCGCTGACGAGACCATCTACAGGGCCATGGACCATGGAGGGCACTTGTGCGTGATGGCTTCCGAAGAGAATGAAGATGTCCTGCACATCCCGGAGCACTATCCCACGGGGCATTACGTGCTGATCTACGATCCCCTCGACGGTTCATCGAACATCGATGCCAATGTCACCATCGGAACGATCTTCTCCATCTATCGCCGGGTGACTCCGTCCGGGAACGGCTCGATGGAAGACTGCCTCCAGCCGGGGTATAAGCAGATCGCGGCCGGGTACGTCATCTACGGTTCCTCGACGATGTTGGTTTACACAACGGGTGACGGCATCCACGGATTTACGCTCGACCCGAGCATCGGGGAATTCTTGCTCTCCCACGAGGACATACGGATTCCGAAACGGGGGAAGATCTACAGCGTCAACCAGGGGAACTACCACAGGTGGTCCGATGGGATGAAGAACTACGTCAGGTACATTCAGGATGAGGACAAATCCACCGGCCGGCCATACTCCAGCCGGTACATCGGCTCCCTCGTCGGCGACGTTCACCGAACGCTCCTCTACGGCGGCATCTTCATGTACCCCGCTGACTCAAAGAACCCCCAGGGGAAGCTGCGACTGATGTATGAGGGGAACCCCATGGCATTTCTCATAGAGCAGGCAGGCGGGCGCGCGAGCGACGGATCTCGACGCATCCTCGACGTTCACCCCGAGAAGCTTCATGAACGCACCCCTCTTTTCGTCGGCAGCGATGAAGACGTGAGCGTCGCCTTGGAGTTCATCCAGGGAAAGCGAGATCACTAGCGGTGTGATGAAGAACCCTGGAATGTCATTCCCCACCTGAGGCGGGCAAGCGCCCGAGCGAAGCGAAGAGCCGGAATCCAGAAAAGAGCCTGTCTCTGGACTCCCGCTCTTTAGGAACGATGCCGTTGGCACGCGGGGGAGTGACATCTTGGAACCTTGTCGCCCCTGCGGAAGCCTGCCCGACTGGACAGAGCAACGTGCAGTCAGGAGGGCAGGGGCCCAGATCTGGGCTCTGTTCTGGATTCCCGCTTCCGCGGGAATGACATCGTAACGCGTCTTGGACATTATCTGTCGTTCCGGAGGTGAACTCCGGAACAGGACCCTGTGCGGGAGTTCAACTCCCGCGCAACTAGAAGCCTGCTAACGGTATTGCACATTGATAACCGATCAACCCATCCGTAAAGCGGCGTTCGTTGTGGTTGACGTCGAAACTACCGGGTTGAGCCCAATCGACGATCGCATCACAGAGGTTGCGATGATGAGGGTGGGGAACGGTGTGCTCATCGACGAGTTTTCAACCCTTGTGAACCCCCTCGTCACCATCCCCGCGTACATCACATCGATGACCGGCATCGACAACGTGATGGTGCAGGATGCCCCCACCGCACGCGAGGTCGTGCCGTTCATGGCGGAGTTTCTGGGTGATGCCATTTTCGTCGCACACAACTCGCCGTTCGACTGGGGGTTCCTGATGCACACGGCAAAACGAGAACGGGGGCTTCATCTTTCGAACCCTCAACTCTGTACGGTGCGGCTCGCAAACCGGATCCTTCCCCAGCTGCCGAGCAAATCCCTGGGACCCGTAGCGGAGTTCCTGAACGTAAAGATCCCCGACCGCCACCGCGCATCCGGCGACGCATATGCAACAGCCCTCATCCTGGTCAAGTTTCTATCCTATCTGCAGAAGCGAGAGGGGTTGAGGACGGTGAACGAGGTGCTGGACTTTCAATATAGAGGGAAGAAGTCCGACGTCCTGCAACGGTCGGTCTGAGGGCAAGTATCTCCGAAGAAGGTTGACTTCGCAGTGTGTACCACAGAGGAAGTCAACCTTCATCTAAGAACTATCTTCCGCTCGGCATCGGCAGCACGACGAGGCTCGCATTCCCCTCTTTGTCGACCGCCCGAACGCCGAAAAGAAACTCGTCCTTCGAGACCTTGAGCGTGATCGTGGTGTCTTTGGTGAAGACCGACTTCCCCCAGACGGGCGAGTCTGACTCACGGTACCGCACGAGGTAGCCGGCCAGATCCGGCTCCATATTCCTAGTCCAGCGAAGCACGGTATCGTACCCGAGCTCTGCCGTCACAATCTGCACGCTCCGTGGCGGCGCGGGCGCTCGGGCAAGGGTCGCGACGGCTGCCGCATTGATGCGCGCGACGCTCGTGCAGTAGTCGTAGTCGACGAACTTCGGCAGATCGCCGTGCTCCTTGCCCTCCTCCTTCCGCACATTCTGATGCTGGTGATCGTAGTTCTCCTTCACCTCGCTGAAGCGGACGGCCCTGAACCCCCGCTCGTAGAAGGGCCGATGATCCCCCCCGCGCAGGAAGCGGTCGAGCCGGTACACGAGCTGAACTCTGAACGTTGGATTGTAGCGCTCACCGATCTCCTTGATGTAGCGAGCAAGCGTTCTTGACCCGCCATCGTTTTCCAGGCCGAGGGAATTTATTTGCCGGAAGACCCTGCCGGTATCCAGCGGACTGAACGCCTCCGAAAAAACTCTGACGTATCCCGCCTCCTTCGAACCATCCCCCGCGAGCGTATTTCCGACGATGTCGTTGTTGAACACCGCTTCGACGTCCAACCCTTTTTGCCTTGCCATCTCCGCCCACGCCGTCGAGCCGTAGAGCCCCTGCTCCTCGCCGGCGAAGGCGATGAAGACGATCGTCGCATCGAACCGATACTTGCTCATCACACGCGCGAGCTCGAGCACGAGCGCCGTGCCGCTGCCATCATCATCCGCTCCCGGGGCATCGCTGGTGGCGTCGAGCGCGTTGCTCGCGCGACTATCATAGTGCCCGCTGACGACGATGATGCGGCTCGCCGATGAGCTTGAGGGATCCGGCCGCAGCGTTGCAACCACATCGACGACGTTGGTGGGCGAGGGAATTCGCGGCGAAGGCGGAACCACCGATTCGAAGAAATCGACCGTCATCCTGCCACCGCTGCTCTGCGCGTACCGCTCGAATTCCGATTTGATCCATCGGCGCGCCGCTCCGATTCCTCGCGTCGCGCTGAGCGTGTCGGACAGCGTATGCCGCGTTCCGAAACTCACCAGCTTTTCGATGGTGCTCCTCATGTTCTTCGCCGAGATCTCCGTTACGATCCTCTCGACGAATGCGTTCTTCGCCGGCGGCTGTTGTGAAAGGCAAAGTGAATAGACCATAGCGGAAAGAACAAACGAAACCAGGCTCCTTCGCATCATGATCACCTCAGTTGGTTTTCGTCTCTTGTCCTCGATTCATCAATCCGTCTGCTATTGCCATTTCTATTGTGTTGTATATTCGACGGAACTCCTGTTCTGAGAAGAAAGAGGCCCGAAATTCCCCGCCGTCGGGGAGGAAACGACCGATAACCGTTTGGAGAATTGGGGGGAATTAAACGCACTGAGTACACCGCCTCTCGCTCAATCCGTCGATTCCGGCACCTGCATGAAAGATCTCCTCTCCGATATTAAGACTCCCTCAAAACCAAAGTTCCCGAAACACAAGGAAACTAGTTTAAGGAAACACTAGCTGATTCAACGGCTCGATCTTAATTTCTTACCACCTGGGGGTACTTTATTCCTGCTGCCGTATTGAAGACAAGGACTGAATCGGCAGCAGAGATCTTCCGGTCCTTCAGGAGGTATCGCAGAGCAGCGAACGCCGCGGCACCTTCTGGACAGATGAAGAGTCCCTCCTTGCGCGCAATCTCATGCACGGTGCCAACGATCTCCTCATCGCTCACCGCAACGGCAGCCCCACCGCTCTTGTAGATAGCATCAAGAATCAGATGATCAGCGAAGGCCTTGGGAACTCGCAATCCCGACGCAACCGTTGCGGCGTTTTCCCAGAACTGAGAAACCCCCTTTTGCTCTTGATATGCCTTGACGATCGGCGCGCAGCCGCTGGACTGCGCCGAGACCATTTTTGGCCGCTTGCTGCCGATCCAGCCGAGCTGCTCCATCTCGTCAAACGCTTTCCACATGCCGATCAGTCCCGTGCCCCCACCCGTAGGATAGACGATGACGTCTGGCAGCTGCCAATCGAGCTGCTCCGCCAGCTCGTATCCCATCGTCTTTTTTCCCTCGAGCCGGTAAGGCTCCTTGAGCGTCGACACGTCAAACCACCCGGGATTCGCCTTCCGGCGTTCGTTCATCGCCTTGGCTGCGTCGCTGATATTCCCTTTGACAAGCTCAACATGCGCGCCGCAGACAACGCATTCTTTGATGTTGATCTCCGGCGTATCCTCGGGAAGATAGATGTGCGACTCCATTGCCGCTCGCGCTGCGTACGCTGCGAGAGCCCCCGCAGCGTTCCCGGCAGACGGGATGCAGATGGCCTTTACCCCGAGCTCTTTCGCTTTGGAAATGGCCATGACCAATCCGCGCGCCTTAAAGGAACCTGTGGGGAGCTGTCCCTCGTCCTTCATCCAGAGGTTTTTGAGGCCGAGATCGCTCCCGAACTTCGGCAGCGGCGTGAGAGGCGTCATGCGCTCGCCAAGGGACACCACGTTCTCTCTCCGTTCGATGGGTAACAGAGCGGAGTACTTCCAGAGCGAGGGAAGCGCGTCTTTGAGGGAATCCCTCGTTAGGGTTTTCCTGGCCGCCTGAAGGTCATACCGGGCCAGGAGCGATTTGCCGCATGATCGGCACACGGTTTGAAGTTCGTGCGGTGAATGGCGGTCGCCGCACACGCTGCATTCGAGATGAGTAAGGAAGGTCATAGGCATAAAAGTCTCCGGCTGAAGGTTCAACGTATTCAACGTAACGAATGTAGAGTGAGAAAGTTGGAGAATCAAGGCTAAAAACACCCCCTCGCGCGATCGCATCGAATATCCTCAGAGTTGATATTCGTGAGCTTTTTCTCTAATTTGGCACAGCTTCGAAATCAAACTGCGGCTCACGGACAGACTCGAGGAGGATATGGTCAATCGTTCAGTTTTCATCGTGGCGATTTGCATCATCGCAAGTGTTTCAACCTCGGCGCTTCCGCGGTTCGCCAGTCGCACAGGTCTCGCCTGCTCGAGCTGTCACGTGAACCCGGACGGAGGAGGGATGCGAACCGCATTCGGACTGAGCTACGGCCGGGACGACATAACGATCAAAGCCTTACAGGAGCAATATGGGCTCAGCGATTTCTCAACCCAGATCAGCGATTTTCTCTCATACGGGGTCGATTTTCGATTCCTGGCCTTTTACCAGAAGTATAAGAAGGAGAATGTGCCGGACGTCTCCCGTAGCTCGTTCTTTCCGATGCAGGCCGATGCCTATTTCAATCTGGCCATCTCGAAGAAAATAGACCTTTTCGTAAATCCGGCGTTCGGTCCCTTCAATCGCTACGAAGTGTTCGGCATCGCCAAAGTGCTCCCCTGGAACGGCTATGTCAAATTGGGGCGCTTCACACCGCCGTACGGTCTTCGCTTTGATGACCACACCTCCTTCGTCCGGCAGGCAACTCCGTTCCGGTACAACTCCGGACAGCAAACGTGCATGTAATGATCGGAGTGACGTCGTACAATGACGTTTCGGCGGCCGAGAAGATCAACCTGCTGGGCGCTTTCGGCTCCCTCTCCCTGTTCCAGCAGTTGACGGTGATGGGAGATGCAGAATGGATCAAGGGCAATTCTTCGTCGATGAGCATCGAGGCCGACATGTTTGATCGGAACACGGCCAACAGCAGCCTGAAGCAATTCGCCCTGATGATCGAGGCGGATTACCCGTTGATGCAAGGGTTCGATCTGAAATTCATGTATGACTTCTTCGACCCGAATACGGACATCAAGGGCGGAGCCGCGACTCGATATTCGGCAGGGTTCGAGTTCATGCCGTTCGGCCGGCGTCGAAGTACGTCCCCTGCTTCGTTTCACGAAGGACAACACGTCCCCAAACCGGGAAATCACCGACCTCCAGGTCGTTTTTCATCTCTATCTCTAGAAGGTTACTGAGAAAGGCCGGTTGAGAGCACTCATATGTCATTCCGGCGAAAGCCCGCCCGAACCGCTTTGGCGGGCGGGCCGGAATCCAGAAATTAGCTGAGTTCCGGGAGGCTGTCCAAAAAGAATCGGAGGGGTGTCACGGTCCCCCGCCAAAAGATGCGGGGCAGGCGTGACGCCCCTGTGTCAGGACTTTTTGGAAAGCCTCGACATCAAAAAGGGTTTTTCAGCAACCATCTGGAGTGGTTTGCGAGGATCGAGGAGAGCAGGAGGATGTCGAATGAGAGATGTGGGATGGGAGATGAAAAACGCGAGAGTGTACTACATTGAATCGCGGACGGCGTGCAACTTTCCTTCCCTTTTTTCATTTTGACCTTTTCATTTCCACTTCTACTGCACTTTCTCCACCTTGATCGAATTCGTGGTGCCCTGTGAGAGAAGCGGAATCCCTGCCGTGTACACCACGAGATCCCCCTTCTCCACGTATCCTCTTCGCTGGAGCTCTTCGTTGATTCGCAGAAACGCCGTGTCGGTGTCGACGACGAAATCGGGCATGATGATCCCCCGGACTCCCCAGATCAGATTGAGGCGGCGCAGGATCTTCTCCCGCCCGGTGATGGCGATGATGTGGGATTTCGGCCGGTATTTTGCCGTGTTGATCGCAGTGAAACCTGAATGCGTGATGACCACGATCGCCCTCGCGTCGATCTCTTTGGCAATGACGCACGCCGCCCGGCTGATCGCGTCGAAGGTCTGCAGGTCGGCCGACTCCGGTTTCTTCGCCACGGCAAGATGATCCTCCGCCTGTTCTTCCGCCTTCCTGATGATCCGGTCCATCGTATGGACGGCCTCAATCGGATATCGGCCGATCGACGTCTCAGCGCTGAGCATCACCGCATCCGCCCCGTCAAGGACCGCGTTCGCCACATCGTTCGCTTCGGCCCGCGTCGGTCGAGGATTTTCGATCATCGATTCCAGCATCTGCGTCGCGATGATCACCGGCACCCCTATCTCGTTGCACTTCCGGACAATTATTTTTTGGATCACTGGCACATCCTCGGGCGGCAGCTCGACCCCCAGATCGCCTCGAGCGACCATGATGACGTCCGCTTCCTTAACGATGGAGTCGATCGCTTCCACCGCCTCTCCCTTTTCGACCTTCGCCACAATCGGCACGCGTCTTCCTTTGGGCGCCTCTTTGATCAGTATTTCCCGAAGCTGCCTCACGTCATCAGCCGTCCGGACGAACGAGAGCGCGACGTAATCGACATCGTTCGCAAGCCCGAACTTCAGGTCGTCGACGTCCTTCTCGGTAAACGACGGCACACTGACCTTCACGCCGGGTAGGTTCATCCCTTTGTTCTCCAGGAGGATGCCGCCGTTGACAACCCTGCACACGACATCGCGCTCGCTTTTCGAAAGGACCGTGACCTTCATCTTTCCGTCGTCCACCAGGATTGTGTCGCCGATCTCCACATCCCTCGGCAGCTCGTGATACGTCGTTGAGACTCTCTGAACGTCTCCGGGAATCTCATCAATGGTAAACGTGAACGTCGCCCCGGCTTTCAGCTCGACGCTTTTCTCCGCAAGGAGCCCCGTCCGAATCTTCGGCCCACTGAGGTCCTGCAGGACCGTGATATGCTCGCCCGTTTTGCGGCTCGCTTCCTTGACATTCTGTATGGCCTTTAGATGGTCCTCGTGCTTACCGTGAGAAAAGTTGAGCCGCACGACGTCCATCCCTGCATCGATGAGCTTGACAAGAACATCAACGCTTTGTGAGGCAGGGCCGATCGTGCATATGATCTTCGTATTTCCAAAGCTTGTGAGCCGATTCATAACTCACCTTCGGGTTGTTTCTGGAGAGCGTGGACCAACATCGGCAGGATTTCGCCCGCCTTTCCGAGAACTGTCTCCTGTGCATGAAATGAAAGGTCTGTGCGCTCCGGATTGATTACGACAACGTAGGCGCCGTGTTCGAGCGCCATATATGCAAGGGATGCCGCGGGGTACACCACTGCGGAAGTCCCAACCGAGAGGAACACGTCGCAGCGCGTCGAAGCCGATTCCGCTTCGGCGAACGCATCCGCAGGCAAGAGCTCCCCGAACCAGACGACATCCGGACGGATAAGGCCTCCGCACTTCTCGCAGCGCGGCGCTGTCTTCAACTCATCGAGCTTGAGGTCTGACACAAACGTTCGGCATTCGATGCAGTAGCTCCGCTCGATGTTACCGTGCAGCTCGAAGATCCTTCTGCTGCCCGCCCGTCGATGAAGGTTATCGACGTTCTGAGTGACAAGTGTAAAATCCCGTAACCGCTGCTCCAACTCAGCCAACGCGTAATGCCCCGGGTTCGGTTTCACTTCGTGGATCAGCCTCCGGCGGTACGCGTACCACTCCCACACAAGATCGGGGTTGCGGATGAACGCGTCGAAGTTGGCAAGCTCCTCCGGCTTGAATTTCTTCCACAGGCCATCCTCGCCGCGAAAGGTCGGAACGCCGCTCTCGGCCGAAATTCCGGCACCGGTGAGAACGCAGACCGAGCTGGCCTGCCTCAGTCTCGCTATGAGTGTATCCGAGAATTTCACTTCGCCGGCCTCAGGAACAGAAGATCGTACTTGGAGCGCTCTATCGCTTCCCGGTCCATCGTTAACCGGCGGTAACCGCCTGCGAGCCAGAGCTGAACTTGGTCGGCGTAGTGTCGCTGGAAAACCTGACCAGATTGTCCGGGTGGTGTGACGGCACGACCGTTGTTCATGTCGGCAAGATCGTAGATCTGTCTCGTGGACGGGCCGAGGTAGTCCAGAAACGGCGCTTTGAGACGATAATCGCCCTTCAAGATGGTCGAGTGGGATCCCCCGACAGGAAATGGTCCGATGTTGAAGATCGGTCGGAGAAGACGGTTCGCGCCAAACACGTGCGGAAATTCCACCTGATGGATCGTGCCCCATTGCCACTCTTTCAGTTCCCCACCGTACGCAGCCCTTAGGTCGCGGATCGCGTCCTGGAGGCTTTGCCGAATGATATCATCCATTGAATCAACTTGAGGTGTCTTGACATTGTCAAACCACGGTGAGGATCCTTTCTCCATCAGCTTCGTGGTCACGGACATCGGGATGGCAGCGAGCGTATCGTACATCGCGAGGAGCTCCGGCCCCATCTCATCCTCGAAGGTGTTCTGGATCATCCGGACGAAAAATCCCTGGAACAGGGATGCCGGAACGTCGACCGCCCCCATCTCGTCATTCCAGTTGCGGAAGTAGTTCAACGCGGTCTGAATGTCGGGATCGCTGACAGTCTGCCCTTCGTACGCCTTGAGGATCATCGGCACGATCTCCCGCGCCTGCGGCGAGAGGAGATCGAGCTGAAATCGCTGGAAATCCTCCACCGAGCATTTCGGCTGACCCTGCAAGAGCTCCGTGATCCGGTCGATCCGCCATTCGGGCTCCCACAGATTGGACAGGTAGTACGGATACGAATCCGAGACGATCCTGTTGTTCGCGGTGGCGATGAATCCCTGCGGAGGGTTCAGGAGATGCGGGTTCTCATCGAACGGGACGAACCCCTTCCAGTCGTACGCATCGGTCCAGCCGGGGAACGGGAGCGTCGGCGACTTGGTCTTCCGGAGGGGAATCTCTCCGCCGGTGTAGTATCCGATGTTCCCCTCGACGTCGGCATAGACAAAGTTTTGCGCCGGGACGGCGAAGGAGCGCAGGCCGTCGAGGAATTCCTTCCAGTTGCTCGCGCGATCGATCAGATAGAATGCTCGTGCTTCATCCGAGATCTCATACCCCACCCAGCGCATCGACAAGAGGTCGCGTGAGAACTGAGCGGCCGGTTCCATACGGTTGACAATGGGACCCCGGTGGGTCCGGTAGATCGTCAGGAGGACCGGCGGGGCGTCCTTGACGAGAATGGTGTCCACCTCCTGCTCGATCGGTCGCCAGGCATTGTTGAACCGGTATCGGGTGGGATGCTCGAGGGAGTCCACCTGCTCGACGTAGAAGTCCTCGTCGTCGATCATCGCGTTGGTCACACCCCACGCGATGTTCCGGTTTCGGCCGATCACGACGAACGGAACGCCGGCGATGGAGGCCCCTTCGACATCCAGGTCGGGTGTGGAGACGTGAAGTTCGTACCACCTCCCGGGAGCGCTGAACATCAGGTGAGGATCATTCGCCAGGATGGGCTTGCCCGTCACAGATCGGGCGCCCGCAATGACCCACGCGTTGCTGCCCGACTCGAATCCGCTGCTGCCCACCAGCCTTCGGAACGCCTGATCGGCTTCAAGAAGCTCCCTGCCGAGATCCGCAACCTTCTTGCCTCGGAGCTCATCCGGCACGATGAGAGGAGCCCCTTCGGGCCAGGTGGGAAAGATCTCGTTTGCCTTCGCTGCACCAAATCGTTCGACGAGCTCACCCAACGTGAGATCGACCCATCGCGAGTAGTTGAGCTCCCACGCCATCAGCCGGCTGATCATAACCGATTCGTCGACCGTCCAGGACTCCGGCTCGATGTTGAGCAGATCGAACTCCACCGGGTAGTGTCCCTTCTGCGTCCGTATATACGTGGAGACGCCGTCCGCGTACGCTTGGAGCGCTTCCCGTGTCTTCTCATCAATTGTCTGCGACATCCTTTGTGCCTGCTTCCAAATCCCGAGCGTCCGGAACATTTTGTCGATTTTGAGCGCCGGCTCCCCCAGTACTTCAGCGAGGCGGCCTTGCCCTGCCCGGCGGAAGAGCTCCATCTGCCAGAGGCGGTCCTGCGCGTGGACATAGCCGACAGCGAAATAGGCATCGTGGTCCGAGCCTGCGTAAATGTTGGGAACGCCGTACTCATCCCTGTAGATCTTCACATCTGCTTGAAGCCCGGGGATATCAAGGCTCCCTGATGTCGTTGGGAACGATTTCGTGATCAAGTAGTAGAAGAAGACAAGAAGCGCCAGCGCAAGGAACGCGAGGGTCGCGAGGCTTCCGATGACGACCTTGAGACGAAGGGACATGAGGCTGAGGTCCGATTAGGCGGGCAAGAAAGAATGCCGTCTGGCCTGGTCATTCAGGCCGGAGCAATGTAACGAAAGTTGGTGGGGGTTGCAAACGCTCCTATGTGACTGGCGCTAGGCTCAATTCTCTAATGAAGCAAATGAGCCGTCTTCGGAAGAATCCGTGCATACGCCGACCTCCTTTCCAAAAACAGAGCAGCCCCCGCGCTGATGAAACGCAGAGGCCGCTTTTCTGTGGAATGCCCTCAGCGAGGGATCAAAAATGATAAGAGAGCGTCACATTCAATGTGTTCAGTTTGACGGATTCGCTCGTTCTCGAAGGTGTAGGCAGTCCAGGTATATAGTAGTTATCGCGGAACGTCTTCCACACGCCATAGGCATACGAGGCGTTCACAGCGACATTCTCGTCAAGTGCGACCCCTATACCGGCGGTGTAGTAGAGCTGATCATAGTCCTTCGGATCGCCTTTGTACGGAGAGGGGTTGAAGACGACTCCGCCCCGCAGCCGGACATCGTACTTCCAGAGCGTAACTTCTGCCCCGCCCCGGAGATTGGTCGTAGCCTGAAGAATGTCGCGAATCACCCGATCCTCGCTTTGCAGGTCAGGGTTGCTGTTTGTGAACTCCATCTGCGTCCAATCTGTGTACTCCGCATCTCCTGCCAGCAGCAGCCAGTCCGTAGCCTGGAAGGAGGCGCCGCCGCTCAGAACGATCGGCGTCCGGATATTGTATTTGGTGGAGCCGGGATTCTTGATGATGTAGTTATCACCGTTGTCAAAATAACTGGTGCCTGCATCCGAGAAGTCCTCGGAGATTTCATAGTACGTCGGCGTCTTGACCGTGAAGCCGATCTTGTATCGACCCTGCTTCCGATACATCAACCCGACTAAGAGATTGTAACCGCTGATGTCGCTGCTGATCGTGCTCTCGTAGATGAAATGGTCGAAGTCAAACGGCGGACCATAGTGATAGATATTCCGCGCATCGCTCTCCGTAAAGACCCTGTCGTACGAATAGGATCCTGAGACCAGGCTGAAGGTGAGCCCGACCGAAAGGTTCTTCGCTATATCGATGGCCCCGCCGAGTGACCAGCTATTCAGTCCACCACTCTCGTGAACATTCCCGTCCTGTTGCACTTGGCCTGTATCGCGCGGAACCAACTTTCCATCGAGGGTATCTGCGAGAAAGATCTGGTAGGGGATATTGTAATCGAGAAGACTCGTCACATCTGTGCTTGACATGCCGTTCAGGTTGACGTTCGGCGTGAGCGATTCGACGAGGGAGCTGTACGGATTGAATCCGCTGAAGACGGCCGAGCTCGAGTAATTGGCGATCCGCGCGAAGCCGAATGCGAAGCTCAAGCTCCCGCGGGATGTCGGAACGGGATACACAAATCCGAGGTTGTTCAGGTTTGTGGCGCTGTTGTTCGAGCTCGTGCTCTGACCAAAGAAGGTCACATTGTTGTTGTACGAAGAATTTGATAAACCAACCGAGAACTCAAAGCTCCGAAGGGAAGCAAGGCCGGCCGGATTTGTAAAGAGCGCCGAGAAGTCGTCGGCAAGTCCCACAGACGTATTCCCCATGCCGGAAGCACGTGCACCGACGGGGAGATTGAACGTCGAGAACCGCAGCGCATCTTCCGCATACTGTGCCCGCACGGTCGAGGCTGTAAGGAGGGTGAGAGCGCCGAGAGTCGTGATTCGGACGAAGAGATTTCTGCTGTGCGTCAACATGGGTGGTACTCTCCTCTAGTTCTTGTACCGATCAGCGATGACCACTGCGTGAGGCACCGCTGCTCCTTGATCCGCCTGAACTTCCTCCCGAGCTCGGAGCTGAGCTTGGAGCAGAAGACGAGCGTGCAGGAGAGGGGCTGGACGAAGGCGAGTAGCCTCGAGACGGTGGTGTATAGCTGCGATAGGCCGGGACGCCGACACGATACGAACCGCTGGATGGCACTTCGTAGTACGACCGGCTGCGCCCGCTGCTGCGGTGACCTCCCCCGGTAGCGCTGCCACGGCTGGAACCGCGTGATGGAGCAGACCGTACACCGGGTGCGCTCGATCGGCCCGCTGGAGCTGCTTGCGTCGACCTCCCACTCGATCGTGGGACGTACCCCCTCGCCGGCGCGCTGCCCGGCGATGATGCAGCCTTCCTCGAAGGCGCAACGGAGCTGCTGCCTGGCCGTCGACCTGCTGGCGGAACGTTGACCGATCCACTGGGAGTACCGCTGGTCCCGTAGTATCCACCCACCCGGTTTACGCCAGATCGGCGATATCCGGACTCCCGTGTCTGCGAACCTTGAGTGTTGCCGGCGTAGACCACAAAAGGATAACCCCTGTAGTATGAATACGGATAGCCGTAGTATGAATTTCCATAATCGCCGTAATAGGGATAACCATAGTACCCGCCGTAGTAAGGATACCCATATGGCGATCCCCACATCAATCCTGCGTAATACGGATTCCACCAATAGTACGAGGGGTAGTAAAAGTCAAATCCTATCCCATAGTGCGGCTGCCAGGCGTAGTCGTCGTTGTAGACATAGTCGCTGTAGTCCTGCGGCGGCTGCGCAAGCGTATCACCCTCGTCAGAGGTCCGGGGTTGTTCATACGCTGCGCTTGTGGATCCCTCGTCACCTTCCCGCGTGACAAGCTGCGTGTAGCAGCCTGAGACGAGAAGAGTGAGTGCAAAAGCCGGGATGAAGAGGCTCAGAAGCTTTGTTGGAGATTTCATGATATCACCCTTCCTTATGGACATTCCACACAATCTAAAACAATTCTAGTGCCATCACGGTTCAAAAAAAAGCCCCGATTAGAGGCCATAATTGGGGTTTTTCTCGTCAGAGAAGCAACCCCCTATCCTTTTTTGTCGACAATCAGTAGCCCTTAGTGTACACAGGAGAGCACATCAGAAAGATCCCACATATTCGATCTGAATCGTTCGATTCGGGGCATTGACGTTCGGCTGATTCTTGAAGATGTCCTTGACATTGACTCCCACCACTAATCCTTTTCCCCAGGACCACCGCACAGCGACGTTCATGTAGCCTCTTCCCCGCCCGGTCGCGCTCGCACTATTATCATTGATGGCAAAATCATATTCCGCAAGGAGCGAGATATCCTTGCCGAGTGATTTCTCCGCAC
>Ga0315281_10003652_pt1 | contig 22529 bp, 15 predicted proteins | sample YL17G07_0_MG_FD_204540 | JGI IMG/M metagenome (GOLD analysis project Ga0315281, IMG submission 204540) | Sediment microbial communities from Yellowstone Lake, YNP, Wyoming, USA - YL17G07_0 | ecosystem: Environmental > Aquatic > Freshwater > Lake > Sediment | place: USA: Wyoming | collected... | reverse complement strand
GGGAAGTCTACCAGACTCCCCGAGGAGGTGCATCACATCATCATGTTATCTTATCAATCAGACGACCCGGGGATGGCGCACAGACTCGCTGTAAGATGATAGGTGATCTTTCTATGAAGCTCGGCTATATGTTAAATGCGATGCCGTCTGACTAAAGCCCTTTATAAAGGATGGGAGGTTCAGCATGCATGAGTACTTCGCCATGGGTCGTCGGAATAATAAAGCCTATTTAGCCAGGCACCGCTTCGCCGCTATCAATGTCTGCCTCGTACTCCTCCTGATGGGCTGCGAGCGGCGTAATCCCGTATCGAGCCCTGACCAATGTGTGTGGGTGTTTGAATCCTATGAACCATCGCAGTGGGAAAATGAGTGGCGTCGAGGAGAAGAGTCGGGTGAACGTCGAGATCGCGAGTGTGAGGTACTGGCGCAACCAGACGAGGTGAAACGTTCCGTACAGCTAATCACCGCCACCACTGGTCTTGTCCTGCATGGCAAGCCTGTGCCACCTGAATTGATTAGCCTCTTCTCCCGCATGATATACGCGCGTCGCTGCGGCCCGAACCTTAAGGATACCGGTCAGCGGCGTGTGCAGCTGATTGAGCCGCTCATCGGCATACTGCGTGATCCGCTCACCATATGTCCACGGCCACGGAGGGTGAGAGACGAGGTCTACCAATCGTTTGATTTGGGGGAGAACCCTCTTCAATCCAAGCGTCATTTCCTCATAGGCCCGGCGGCTCCATGGACCGATACACCGGATGATCCGAGCTCTTGGCGCGTCGGCGGCTTCAATCCGTGGGCCAGCGATGCGACGAACCGCGGAGAGTCTCGCGTAGGGCAGAATGTCCTCATGGATATGGGCGCCTCCTTATATGACGGGTGGAATGGCGATACCGGCGCCGTCGGTGCGCTCTGGTTCGTCGATCGTTTCAAACGGCATCACCTATCATTCGATTGGATCGTCTCGTTTGAAATTGAAAAGCACGACCCCGACGATATCTATAAGAGTGTCCCGGACGACATCTTACCCCACTACATCTACTTCAACCAAGGCGTGGATAAGTCTCCCAACGGCAAATGGAACCCCTGGCGCATTCTGCAAGGCATGGGCATGACGCCCAACGATTACATCGTGATAAAACTGGACATCGATGTGCCTGAGATCGAAAAAACGCTCATCGACCAACTGGTGAATGAACCGAGGATCCGTCTGCTCGTCGATGAGATGTTCTTCGAGCAACACGTCAATGTCAAGGCAATGTGGAAGTTGTGGGGGACCGATAACTCCCTTACCATGCTGGATACATACCGTCTCTTCGGATATTTACGTTCCAAAGGGGTGCGCATGCATAGCTGGCCATAGATAGGTGCTAGGCACTTCCAATTTCCCTGTTGATGGAGAATTGTAAATCTATCGAACTTGCAAGGTTTATTGAGCTTATGAAGTCGATCCCTTGACCTGCTCCCAATGCGGTGGCGAGATGAAGGTCATCGCTTTCCTCACCGATTTCTCTGTGGTCGATAGCATTATCAACTACCTCAAGCTGACCTTTGTCGCAGCGAAGCCGCCCCCGCCTCGGACCGCCTATCAGGAATTATTGATGGCCGCCGAGGCCGGCAGTGAATATTTCTCATGATCTTCTCTTTCCCCGGGAGGAGAGGTCTGTCGGATTTCCGGCGCTTTTGAGTGTCCCTGCAGCTTCCTGGCCCGCCTTCCGCTATTTTGAGCTCACCTTGACGTCCGATCACGCTGCGATTTATCATCCCTAACGATGGGACGAGTCAAAATTGGCGCATGAACGCTCCTCTAGCCGGCGCTGCAGAAAAGGAAATTATTATCCCTTCGTTATTCTTGATTAGACCGCGAGCTCTCTATTGCATCGTTTTAATTATTTCTTTATAATTGTTTTGCTTTTATTAGCGAGGAGGGCAAATGAAAAAGAAATTATTGGCACCGGTGTTGGTTCTCTGTTTGTTATCTGCAAGTTGTGCCACGATTATCAAGGGAAATTCGAGCAAGGTCGATCTTAATTCAGACCCGCAAGGCGCCAAGGTTTTTGTTAATGGTAATTTTATGGGTGAAACTCCGATTAGGATCAAACTCGAATCAAAGGGTAACTATTTTCTTGAATTCAAAAAAGAGGGATTTAAAACAAAATCCTTCAACATTACAAATCATGTTGGCGCAGGCTGGATAATTCTAGATGTTCTTTTCGGGTTAATTCCCGTTCTTGTCGATGCAGCGACCGGATCATGGTATGATCTCGATCAAAATAACATTAACGCGATTCTTGAAAAACAACAGCCGAGACCAACTATTTACTAGTTTTACATTAAAAACAAATCTTTTTATTATCTGAAAGAGGAAGGCTATAAAGCCATTCGCCTGCTCGTTATAATTTAAAAAAGTGTTCCCCGCTTTGCTCCCAGCTTCGCGGCTTCCAGATATTTGATTCTGGCCATGAGAATTATTGCCGCCTTCCGCTATTTTGAGCTCAAATTGACATCCGATCACGCTGCGATTTATCTTCCCTAACGAGGGGACGAGTCAAAATTGGCGCATGAACGCTCCTCTAGCCGGCGCCGCAGAAAAGGAAATTATTATCCCTCCGTCTGTTTTCGAGATCGGGCATCGGACCGTAGATCCGAATGCGGGCGGCTTAATTTGCCTCGCTCACATGGGGAAAGGATTTGCGGCCGATTTCAAGGGATTGACATAGCCCTCGGGGGGGATTATGATTTTCTTAACGATAAGGTTTATTGATTCGAGGCTTGGGGAGGGGGAAGTCGTACAAACCGAAAAAAGAAATTCTTATTCCCAGCCTGAGGGGAGGGTTTGTTATGGGATACCAAAAAAAATGCCTTTTATTGATCTTATTATCCATATTATTTTTTCCAATTAAAGAAGCCATCGGCCAGAGAGGTCGAGGAAATTCTCTGAGTAATGAACTCAGCCTAATTGGTCAAGTGGGGGGACCGACGACATGTTTGGCTTTAAGCGGAAGCCATGCTTATTTAGGAGTCGGCCTGAAAATAATAGTATTGGATATATCAAACCCCGCGGCACCTAAGGAAGTCGGGGCCACGGAAGCACTGCCCGATTTCGTCACGGAAGTTAAAACAGATGGAAATAAGGCTTTTGTGACAGCGGGGGGGGCGGGTCTATATCTTTTTGATATCTCCAATCCCGCAAGTCCCCAAAAACTAAGTTCGTATGATTCCATAGGATTTTCCGAAAATGTATTGATCTCAGGGAACAGAGCTTATTTATCGGATGGATGGGCCGGGATTCAAATACTTAATATTTCAGATAAATCAAAGCCTGCGGAAATAAGCTCTATCCAAACACTCGGCTATGCTTTTGATGTGACTCTGATTGGCCAATATTTGTATGTGGCTTCTGGGGGGGCTGGATTAAGAGTGGTCGATGTTTCAAATCCTTTAACCCCAGTAGAAATATCGTCTTTTGATACTCCAGGCTATTCCTATGGAATCGCGTCCGAAGGGGAAAAGGTTTATATCGCGGATGGCTGGGAAGGAATTCGGATCGTGGATGTGTCCGATCCGGAGATTCCTGTGGAGGTCGGATTCTATAAAACTCCCGGCTGGGCTTTTGATGTCGAGGTCTCTGGGAATTTCGCCTATGTCGCGGATTCTTTCGGAGGCTTGAGAATCTTAGACGTCTCCAATTCTTCTCAGCCGAAAGAGATTGGAGCCTATGAGGTCGGGGGATGGAAAAACGTAAAGAAATTGGCTGTGAGATCTGACCTCGCATTCATAACAGATCGATATTCTGGATTACGAGTCGTTAATATCTCTAATAGAAGAGAGCCAAAAACACTTTCCTCGTTCGGGCTGATGGGCGAAGCTCGCGACGTGGCGATCATGGGCAACTTCGCTTATGTCGCGGCAGGTTATAACGGTCTCCAAATCATCGATATTTCCGATCCCTATCATCCAAAATTGATCGGGTCCTATATCACTCAATCGTTTTCTCTTAGCGCGGCCGCATCGGGTAATTATGCTTATTTAGCAACGGGGCCTGATTCGGATGATCGTGGGTTGCATATCGTAAATATATCCGATCCGGCGAAGCCCAAGATGGAAGGATTCTATCCGATATCCCCAGGCGGCGAACATGGAGGCGCCGTCCGTGACATGACCATTAAGGGAGGTATAGCTTATATCGCCGATGAGGCCGGTCTGCTCATGATTGATGTAAATAATCCATCTGCTCCAGCCTTCTCGGGGTTTATTCGCCTCGTTGATGATTTTGGCCATGCGGCGAGCAGTGTGGCCGTTAACAAAAAAATGGCTTATGTGGGCAGGGCAGATTCACTTAAAATCGTCGATGTCTCTAATCCCCAAGCCCCCATTCTCGTCGGAAGCTTCAACATCACAGGACAAACTGAAGGAATCGATAGTTTTGAGGATAAAGTTTATATCGCCGGCGGATGGTCAGGATTACGGATCATCGACGTTTCCACGGCAAATCAGCCTAAAGAAATCGGATTCTATGATACGCGGGGTTGGGCGTTCCACGTAACGGTTTATGGGGCCCTTTGTTATATAGCGGATGGCAGCGGAGGAATCGAAATCGTCGACGTCTCGAATCCGGCCAATCCGATCCTTGTTGGATTTTATAATACGCCGGGTTTTGCTTACAGCGTGATAGAGGCTAATCAGGTCATCTTCGTGGCCGATGGTGAGGACGGGCTGGTGCTCTTGAAAAAGAATTCAACATCAGGGATAGCCAAAGTCGGACAAAGCATACAGCAAAAATTCAATAGACAATCCGATTATCCATCTGGATTAAATGATTTCTCCAAATCAGATTTAGTCCGCGCAAGACAATCCTCTTTTACCGCAATAGATCGGATTCCATCTCAAGAACCCCTAAATCGAAGATCAGATTTATCGGCACCCCCATCAACCCCAGGAATAAAATCCGGATTCATCTCTTCCACGGCTGCTTTTTCTTCCCAGTCCGCTTCTTCGCTGGTTGTAACGAATAATCAAGACAGCGGTTCGGGAACGCTTCGGCGCTGCTTAGAAGAGGCCGTTTCAGGAAGCACAATCACTTTTGATTCTTCTTTCTTTTCCCCGGATCATCCGATAACGATCCAGCCTCTTAGTCCGCTTCCGACTCTCACCCAGGGCAAGGTCACGATTGATGCCAGCAACGCCGGAGTCATCCTCGAGGGAAGTCGATTGCGGGGAGAAGCAAGCGGGCTCGTCGTAGCGTCCGATGAGAATAGGATCAAAGGATTGCAGATTTTTCACTTTCCCAAATATGGATTACTAATTTCCAATGGCGCCATGAACAATCAAATCGGCGGGAATCCGATGTCGGGCCATGGGCCATCGGGAGAGGGAAATGTGATCAGCTGCAATGGACGTGAAAACATCTCTATCGAAGGCACAGGGACCTCGAACAATAGAATCCTTGGAAATAAAATCGGGACGGATCCTTCCGGTTCCATTGGCCTTATCAATGGAGGCGCAGGAATCAGGCTGGCTAGCGGAACCCAGCATAACATGATCGGCGGAAATTCGCCCGAGGAACGAAACATCATATCCGGCGATGGCTGTACTGGGATCCATATGATCGGGGCTGGCACCATGCATAATATCGTGACGGGCAATTATATTGGAACAGACAAGAGCGGAACAGTCTTGGGGGGCAGAAAAGGCACGGCTATCAATATTACGGACGGCGCTTCTTATAATCAAATCGGAGGTCTGACCGCGGCAGAGAGAAATATTATAAGCGGGGGGGGAGAATTCACGCTTTCGATTTCTGGGGCGCAAAGTTCGGGGAATCGAATTATTAATAATTATATCGGGACGGACGTGACCGGCACAAAGATTCTGGGAAACGATCAGGATGGAATTCGAATTGAGATGGGCACCTTCAACAATCTCGTTCAGAATAATGTCATCTGTGGCTGCCGTCGTCATGCGATCACCATCGATTGTAAAGGGACGTCTTACAATGTTTTTATAGGCAATTTGATCGGCACGGACGCCAGCGGCACACTTTCGCTCGGCAACGGCGAGTCTGGGATTTGTACAGCGGAGGGACCATCATTCAACAGGATAGGAGGAACGCGGCCGGGTGAAGGCAACATTATAAGCGGAAATTCCCAAGGCATAGCTTTAGGAGGAGGAATTGGAAACCTGGTTTTGGGGAATACCATCGGGCTGGACATCACGGGGACAAAAAAAATCCCTAATTCGCAAGGCGGCATCGGCATAGTGGATGATGCGGGCCGGAGCTTTATAGGCGGCGCGACGGCCGGAGAGCGAAACATCATCAGCGGCAATAGTTCAGGAATTAGCCTGGGGTCAGGAACGGATTTCAATGTCATTACGGGCAATTACATAGGAGTCGATGCCAGTGGAAACACGCTCTTGTGGAATACTACGGATCCGGGGATCGGAATCCAATACGATACGGAAAACAATGTCATTCAAGGCAATCTCATATCCGGAAGCACCGGGGCTTATGTTTCCGGACAAAAAAACATCGTAACGGGGAACACGTTTTTCAAAGCGAATAAGGGCTTGGATATCGAAGCAGATAACAATTTGATTTATCGGAATAAATTTATCGAAAACCAAACCCAAGCGAGGAATATTGGCAATAGCTCCTGGTATTGGAAGACTGTCGGTAATTATTGGAGTGACTACAAAGGCTCTGATTCAAACAACGATGGGATAGGCGATACGCCTTACACACTATCGCCAAATGGAGTTGATAAGTACCCACTCATAAGACCTTCAAACACGCTAACATTGTTGGAAGTTCCCCAGACAGGGGGGAGTATTAAAGCTTCGCCCTCTAAGTCCGGATATGACTATGGAGAAAATGTCAAACTTAAAGCCATTGCCGCCAACGAGAATAAATTCTCCTTTTGGACAGGAGACGTGGCCGACGTCGTCAATCCGATCATCGTGAGTATGATTAGAAATACAACAATCACTGCGAATTTCAATTCCCTGGAAGGGGAGAATCCCGTGATTTCCCTTTTCCCGAAATTTTTGAACTTCGGCGCTTCGGCAAACAGTCCTCCTAGCCCCCAGCATTTCATAATCACAAACACCGGAGGAGGGATTCTCGATTGGACGCTTGACAAAAAAGCTGCGTGGCTCTCATGCGATCCTGTTGCAGGTTCAGAGAATGCCATTATTACTGTTTCTATCAATCCTTCCGGGCTTTTCCCAGGAATCTACATAGCGGCTGTTAACGTATTGTCCGCATCCGCCATCAACTCGCCCAAGGCCATGAATGTCATATTAAAGGTTTATAGAAAGGGATCGACAAGCGGTCCCTTCGGTTTTATTGATACGCCCCTCGATGGGACGGTCGGGATTATGGGATCGATTCCGATTACTGGTTGGGCCCTGGACGATATCGAGATAACAAAGGTGGAGATAAAGCGGGATCCTTCTCTAGGCGATCGAGCGTCGGCCATCGGTCCGGATGGATTGGTTTATATCGGAGATGCAATGTTCGTCGAATGGGCCCGCCCGGATGTGGAGCGAGATTATCCGAACTATCCCTTGAACTCTAGGGCAGGTTGGGGTTATTTATTGTTGACGAATTTGCTGCCCGGGTATGAAAACGGAACGTACAAGATTCATGCGTTCGCTCATGATATGGAAGGGAACGCCACGCTCCTGGGGACAAAGACGATCACCTGCGACAATGCCCATGCCGTTCAGCCGTTTGGGGCGATCGATGCGCCCGCCCAGGGAAGCGATGCTTCGGGGACTCCGTTCCTGAACTTCGGTTGGGTATTGACGCCGTGGCCGAAGACCGTGCCGAAAGACGGATCGACAATCACGGTCTGGGTGGATGGCGTGCAGGCGGGGGTCTTGAAGGATGCCCCGAACGTCTATAGCCGGTATCGGGAGGATGTGGCGACGGCGTTTCCGGGTTTAAACAACTCATCTGGATCCGGTGGAGCCTATTTCCTGGATACGACGAAGTACACGAACGGGGTGCACACGATCTCTTGGATTGCTTCGGATGATGCGGGAGCGGCTGATACGATTGGAAGCCGGTATTTCAATATCGACAACACGGGCGCGGCTCAGCTGGCAACGGCTATAACAAAGGAGAATAACAAGCTGACTTATGAAGAAGTAATGAACGTGACGTGTCTATTCGAACCATTGACGGTTAAGAAAGGGTTTGATTTTAAGAGAGAAGCGGAAGCGTTAGCCCCGGACAATTACGGCGTCTACCACATCAAAATTCCTGAAGTGAACCGAGTGGAGATTGATTTGAAGAGCGCGGGAGAGACTTTGGCGGCAAAGTTCGGGCCAGAGCGATATCAGGCCTATATGATCGTCGGAGATGAACTGCGACCGCTTCCCCTCGGCTCGACTCTCGACTATTCTACTGGCCGATTCTCCTGGATGCCGGGGCCTGGATTCCTGGGAACATATGATCTTGTTTTCATTAAAGAAGACGGATCGGGCATGACGAAAAGAATCCCGATCAAGGTGACGATCAAGCCGAAGTTCGAGAAATAAAAAAGATCGGCTTATTAGCCTCGCGCTTTAATCGCGATCACCATCCCTGGCAAGTCGGAGAGGGAAAGGAGATGCGGATGAAAAAATGTGCTTTTTTTCAGCCAAGACATTTTCAGATAAAATGTAAAATAGTTAAGGGAACGATTAACAGTTCACAGCTCAAGTGTTGGTCAGATTCTATCTCACAAAATCTCGACAGAATTCATCAGATGATTCGTCAAAAAGATCTTAGATCTGCAATAAAGTTATATCAAAACATAATCGGTCGATCTAATCATGGATTCCCATGCTAAAAGCAGAAAGATTCATGTTGCTCAGAAGAGGAAATATTCTTGTTGCCTAGACACAGGGCCACAAATGCTTGACTGTACCAAAATTTTCTTGTTATATTATTATAAATAAAGTGCTTTCTAGTTTGCATGGATCTCCTCATGCAGTAAGGCAAAGGGTTGAAGCTAGGACAAACGAAGGGGAAGCAATTTAAAGCCATTTCTCTCTATATTGGCGGAGGGATCGCTGCATCGATATTCCTTTCTTGGAGCATGAGCACAACGGTTGATGGACAAGGAACGATTTCGGGCGTCGTTCTCAATGATCATGAATCCGTGACGGGAGCAGTTGTTCGAATTCAAACGACAAATATTTCCGCCTTGACCGACCATGCCGGGAGATTTATATTAACTGGAACCCCAACGGGGAAGAGTGTGGCGTTAACAGCTTATGCTCCGGGATTCTACATCACCGGTCCCGTCAAAGTAACGAGCGGCGCAACAGATGTATCGTTGTTCTTAACGAGGCATCCATCAGAAGATAACCCGTCCTATCAATGGGTCAGCGCATTTCGCGTGGCCGGTGAAGCTGGGAACTGCGAGAACTGCCATAGCGATCCTCATGATCCGAACTCTAGGTTGCCCTTTGATGAATGGAGACACGACGCTCATGGAACTTCGGCGACCAATCCCAGGTTTCTGTCCATGTACAACGGGACCGACCTCAGCGGAACGTACCGTAGCCCGATGACACACTACGTCGTGAATAGAGACTACGGACGGTTCCCTCGCCCTCCTGATCCAAATGCACCCTATTACGGTCCCGGCTACTTACTCGATTCGCATGGTGGTCCGGGAGATTGTGCTGCTTGCCATGTTCCTGCGGCCGCTGTGAATGCACCATACGGGACAGATCCGAATGGAAAGAGCCTCGCGCACCGAGAGGGCATTGCCTGCGACTTGTGTCATAAACTATGGGCCGTCAGACTCGATCCCGCTACCGGCTTGCCTCGTCCTAACATGCCGGGCGTTCTGTCCATGGAGTTCCGTCGTCCGTCCGAGGGGCATCAACTTTTCCTCGGACCTTTTGATGATGTCGCCCCGGGTGAGGACACCTATTCGCCCCTTCAAAAGCAAAGCCAGATTTGCGCTCCTTGCCACGTCGGCGATTTCTGGGGAGTTCAGGTCTATAACTCCTTTGGCGAATGGCTTTCCAGCCCCTACGCCGATCCAGAGAAGGGACAGACCTGTCAGGATTGCCATATGCCTCGCCGCGGAGCGCGTCGTATTGCCCTGCTCGAGAAGGGCGGCCTGCAGAGAGATGTCAGCACGGTGTTCAGCCATCTTATGCCCGGGGCCGCCGATGAAGCGTTATTGCGCGACACCGCGAAGGTAGAGATGGACGCTCGCATCCGTGAGGGTCGTATCCTAGTCGAAGTCCGGGTGACCAATGAAAAAGCGGGTCATCATATCCCGACGGACCATCCGGCGCGCAATATTCTTCTCTTGGTGACGGCGACCGATGCGCGGCGAACCGAGCTGGAGCACCTGGGAACCCAACGAATCCCGGACTGGGGCGGCAAGGGCGATGACGCCGACGACTACGCTGGCCGGCCCGGTAAAGGCTACGCCAAGATCCTCGAAGAGCTATGGACGGAGGTAGCACCGACAGCTGCATACTGGCGACAGACCGTGTTGCGAGCCGACACGAGAATCCCGGCCAAGGGTGTTGACATCACTCATTACGAGTTCCGTAGGCCGAGCGATGGCGGTCCTGTGGTGGTCAAGGCGAGGCTAATTTTTAGGCGGGCGTTCAAGGTGCTGGCGGACCAGAAATCCTGGAAGGTGCCGGACATTCTGATGAATGAAACGACTCTCACGATTTCTTCGATGCCTAAGATCCTATAGACGAGGCGCCGGCTCGGACGTCTATGGCCGGCGGCGAAAAGGGGCATCGAATAGAAGGAGGCTGAGATGTTTAGACGACACGCCGACGACTCCACGCATGGGTCACTGTCAAAGCTCGCTGGATTCGTGTTATTCGGGGCGGTTTCCATCATTCTCGTTTTCCTGTTTGGGTTGACCGCTCTTACATCGTCCAACAACGAGCCGAATCAATTTTCGGGCAGTCCGCTCATAGGCAAGACCTGGGTGCGCACGGGGGGACCGATGGGAGGCCGGGGCTATGACATCCGGATGCGCCCAGACAATCCGGACGTCCTTTACGTCACCGACCAGTTTACCGGCGTCCACAAGAGCTCCGATGGAGGGCTTAATTGGGTGCCTATCAATGAAGGAATCGATGCGCGCGCCGGGTCATCGGGCGACGCGATCCCTACGTTCTGTCTGACTATCGATCCGAACAACTACGATATCATCTGGACTGGCACCTTGGGATTTCGCGGCGTTTATCGTTCCCAAGATGGAGGACGCACATGGGAGAAACGCACCAACGGTATCGTGGAGAATACGCAACTGACCCTTCGCGGCTTCGCGATTGAACCCGGCAACTCCAATGTCGTCTATGCCGCCGGTGACATCGACCTGGGAAAAAGACTGTGGTACAACGCGACGAAGGGCGTCGTCTACAAGACCATCGATGCCGGCTTGAATTGGACGGCGATCTGGCGCGGCGACAATGTGGCCCGCTACGTCTTGATCGATCCGACGAATGTCAACACGCTCTATGTGTCGACAGGGATCTGGGATCGAGAGGCCGCGAACTCGAATTTGGCTGCCAACGAGCCTGGCGGCGTAGGCATCTTGAAATCGACGGATGGCGGCGTAACGTGGAGAACCATCAACACGGGGCTGAACAACCTCTATGTCGGTTCGCTGTTCATGCATCCGACCAATCTGAACATTCTCCTGGCCGGAGTCGGCTTTGGATTTTATTTTGTCGGGAACGGGGCCTACTTGACCACGGACGGCGGTGAACATTGGGATCATGTATTGCCAACGAACGAATTAATCACATCGGTCGAGATCTCCTCGAAGGATCCCAATGTCATGTGGGCGGGAGGCATCGGATTCTATCAAAGTGTCGATGGGGGAAAGAATTGGACACGATACTGGGGACAGAATGGATTTTGGGGGCCCCCTGGAGTCCGTCTCGGCAACCCGATCGACTTTCAGGCTGATCCGCGCAACCCCCTTCGCATTTTTACCAACAACTACGACGGCGGTAACGTGTTGTCTGAGGACGGCGGCCGGACCTGGATCGAGTCTTCGAGAGGCTACGTCGGTTCCGCCGTCACCGCCTTGACCGTCCTTGCCCAGGACCCTTCCGTCGTCTACGCGAGCGAGAAGGGTGGCCCATACGCCAGTGTCAATGGCGGCAGGACATGGTACGGCATCAACAATATCAGGGGGGCAATCCCGCCTTGCAATGCCGCAAAGATCATTATCGATCCAAGCGATTCGGATCATCTCGTGATGAGCTCAGGCAACGACGCGAGAGTCTTTGAGAGTCATGACCAAGGAAAAACCTGGGACATCATCGTTGACTACCGGGACGAACTCTGGGCCAAACACGGCTCGGGCGCGACCGAGGGGATGTTGGCCATCGCTTATGCGCCGTCGCGAGCCAACAAAGTCTATGGCGGCTTCGGTTGGTATGTCTGCGGACAACACTATCCCGAAGGCATGGTCAAAACGCCGATCGTGAGTTTCTTGATCTCTGAAGACGCGGGCCATACGTGGATGCGTCGGACCGGAACGGCCCTTGACGGCTGGTCGGTCTCCGACATCGTCGTTCACCCCACAAACGCCGACCAGGCGTGGGCGTCCACGGCGGGCGCAGGAGTTTTTCGCACTTTCGATGGGGGGACGACCTGGCAATCGGTGTCGATCGGTTTGGGCACGCTGGTCGTGGCGGGCCTGGCGATGAATCCTCAGAATCCGAAGGTGTTGTATGCGGGCACCGTCCGCTTCGGCATGTTTAAGACTGAGGATGGTGGCGTTACCTGGCGGCAGGTCACCGCAGGCCTCAATCCCAACGAAAACATCATTTCCATCGTGATCGATCCCGCCCGTCCCAATGTCGTCTACGCCGGGAGCGAACTCAGCGGCGTCTATGTCAGCGAAGATGCGGGCACATCGTGGCGTTTGATTAACGACGGCCTCCGGACGCGGGCGGTTCATGCCCTGGCCATTTCCCAAGATGGTCAGGTCCTTTATGCGGGCACCGACGGCGAAGGCGTCTTCCGATTAGGAGACGTGCCCGTGCCAAAATATACGCTGATGATCGCGGCAAAAACGGGAGGAACAACGAATCCATCCCCCGGAAGCTTTCAATATGACGAAAACTCTGTGGTTTCAATCATCGCTATTCCCCAGGCCAATTATTCGTTCAACGGATGGACGGGCGATGTCGCCAGTTCCCATAACAATGACAACCCTCTGAACGTGACGATGGATTCGGATAAATCCATCACGGCAAATTTTCTGAGAATCATCTACGAACCAATGAATGTCACCGGAAAAAAATATCTCAATCGTTCTTTCTCACAGGTTCAGTATATTAACGTCATCAAATGGGAAGAGAATCCGAATAACGGTAATATTATTAAATATAGGATCTATTCGATCGAAGGAACAAATCAGACTTTACTTGCAGAAATGGGTTCAAATGTTTTTGAATTTCAACAAAAAAATGTCCAAAGGGATAAAACCTATAGCTACAAACTAGCGGCCGTTAATGATGAGGGGAGAGAAGGCAATCCAATCTTTATATCGATTCGCTAATCGGCTGGACAAACTCTCTTTGAATAGTTCCCACGGAAACGTTGGCTATTTGTTTAAACAATGATGGGCCGCCCCAGAGATTCAGCCAATCCTTCGCAGGCGTATTTTCTCTCTATAAATCAGCTCCTGAAGGAGCTTGCGCTTGAACTTGAAGAAGAGACGCAGCATCTTGGGGATCGTGAAGACGACCTAGCGGTGGGGGACATCGAGGAGGAGCGTCTCCCGCATCCACTCGCCCCATTAGCTCCTGGGGGAGTTATGCCGCTATGCCGTCCGGGCGCTTCTCTTCTATTTTCAGGCCGCGGCGGGGACGGCGCTTGAGCCCGGGATTGTCGCCGTTATCCAGACCTTCGGGGACCGGATCAACCTTCGTCCGCACCTCCACTGCCTGGTGACTGAGGGCGGGACGGATAAGAAGGGAGCTTTCCATAAAGTCCCCCGATTCAACGACGACCGTCTGACCGAGGTCTTCGCCCGGGAAGTTCTAGGATTTCTCGTCGGGCGGGAGCTTCTCAGCCCGGAATGGGAGGAGAGAATTCTCTTCTGGCAGCATAGGGGGTTCTCAGTCCACAGCCGCGTGTGGGCCAAGACCAAGGAGGAAGCCGAACGGGTGGGCAAGTCCATGATTCGCCCGTTGCTCTCCCTGGAGCGTCTCCCTTTCGAGGAGAAAGAGGGCAAAGTGAGCTACCGGTATGGGAAAGAAGCTGAAGAGGTGGAGCGGATGGATTATACTGAGCTTTGTCGCAGCGAAGCCGCCCCCGCCTCGGATCGCCTATCAGGAATTATTGATGGCCGCCGAGGCCGGCAGTGAATATTTCTCGTGATCTTCTCTTTCCCCGCGACGAGAGGAAGGATATTCCATTCATCGGCGTGTCCGTTAACCATCCGGATGATCGCCGGGATCCCGGTCGGCGTAGTAGGTTGTCATCAACGCCGTCCAGTCATTTTCCGTTTTGATATTGACGCAGGCCATACGGACCTTGGCCGGATGGGGATGCATGCGTGAGTAATGGATGCCGAAATTGCGCATGATTTTCAGCCCCCGCCTTGGGCCGTATATTTCACAGGCGAGTTGGAAGTGCCGGGCGATGAGCTCGCGCTGCTCGTCTACGTCCGGTTGACAAGGCTCCCTACCGGCGGCGATATCCCGAACCTGCCGGAATATCCAGGGATTGCCGATGGCCCCTCGGGCGGCGATGACGCCGTCGACACCCGTCTGCCGGATCATCCTCAGGGCATCGGCGGCGGTGTGAACATCTCCCGAGCCGAGGATCGTCCTATCGGGGAACTCGCTCTTTACCCGGGACAAAAATTCCCAGTCGGCCCGGCCGCTGTATTTCTGGTCGACACTTCGAGCATGGACGCAGATGCCCGCGACTCCGGCATCGAAGGCCCCTCGGGCGATCTTCCAGAAATCCTCGTACGTTTCATCCGACTCATGGAGGGCCCGGCGGAGCTTGAGCGTGACGGGCCGGTCGGAGATGCGTCTTAGGACGGCGCGGACGATTTCAAGCGCGCGGTCTGGCTGGCCCATCATGAACCCGCCGCGCTTCTTACTCACCACTTTGCTGACCGGGCAAGCGAAATTCAGGTCGATGACGTCAACCCCCATCTCACGCAGCGCGGCCGCCGCTTGGGCCATGACGGCCGGATCATTGCCCATGATTTGCCCGGCCACGGGGTGGTCGGCAGCGTCGAGTTTAATGAGTTTGCGGCGGAGTTTGTTCTCCAGCAGCATTTGGTGGTCGAGCATGGCCTCGGTCGCGCAGTAAGGCGCGGAAAAAGAGCGGCAGATAAGGCGGTAGGACAGGTCGCTGTAGCCGGCCAACGCCCCGAGCACGACCGGAAAATCTATCTCGATCTTTCCGATTTTCAGCGGCTTAAACGTAGGGCTCACGGCTGCCAGCATATAAGAATTTTAATTTTTTTCATAGCCGGATGCGGGAAGGATTTTTTCGCTCATGGAATTTCTCCTATGCTGCGTTATGGCCGCGTTTACTTTATCTCCGACTCTCGGGGATCGCCAAGGTGGGAAATCCGTTCCGGGCAATGCGACTTGCAGGATAACACGGCGGGGGGACCGGGTAATCAGGGAAAGTTCTGACCGTCGATCACTTTCGGCGACATGATTCCCTGTCTCTGGCGGCTGCAAGACTGATGATTGGCTTTTGTCTATTCATCCGTCAGGGACAGGGTATCGTGTCCCCAAATAGCGCACCTAAATTCTCATAAAGTCATTTAATAGCTCGCTGAGCAATCGGACCGGCAAGCCGACGACGTTGTCGTAATCTCCTTCCAAGCTCTCAACCAAAACATCGCTCGACTCCTGGATGGCATAGCCGCCGGCTTTATCGAGGTATTCGTTCGTTTTAAGGGATTTTTCGATGGCCGCCCTGCTCAATTTTCTGAACGTGACCCGGCTCGTCTCATGGCCCGTCAGCATAAGGTTTTTATCTACCTCGACTGCGGCAACCCGCGCTGCGGGTTTGCCCGGATCCGGTGTCCGGACTGTGGCGAGGAGCGGTTCGTCATGTTTTCCCGCCGCACCCGCGGGTTCTGCCCCTCCTGCCATGCCAAGAGGCTTCCGTATCAACCTTCATCCGCACCTCCACTGCATTCGCCCGCTGCTCTCCCTGGAGCGTCTCTCTTTCGAGGAGAAAGAGGGCAAGGTGAGCTACCGGTATGGGAAAGAAGCTGAAGAGGTGGAGCGGATGGATAGGGGGTGCGAAAGGGGACGGGCCAAGATAAATTGCGAAAGGGGACGGGCCAAGATAGTGCCGAAAGGGCGAAAGGGGACGGGCCAAGATAAATAGCAGAAAATAATAATAATAAATCATTATTTTGCCTTAAAATGCTTCTTAAGCGATATTTTTTCGCGTCAAAAACGTCTATCTAGTGTCATGCCAAGAGCCAAACGATAGAAGTGATAGCCGGAGACATATCATTCTAGGCCTTTACCCCTATCCCTTCGAGAGATATAATTTTCGATCGAGCTTGCGCTCAAGGAGATGTTCGCATGAAAAAATGGCAAGGGCTGTTATTGATTCTTTTTATGTTCAGCGGCCTGGCCGCGCAGGACGTGCGGCCGGTCAAGGACGACGTCGGATTCTGCTGGAATCCGGCGAGCATGAAAACGCTCGTCAACTTCCTGGCAGCGCAGGAGAAGAAAAGCTTCCCGGCCCAAGGGCTCGTCGCCGCCGTCTCGCCGCACGACGATTACCTCTACGCGGGGCGACTCTATTACCCGCTCTTTAAGATCCTTCGGACAAAGGAAGTCGTCATTTTCGGCGTCACGCACGGGGCCGTGCGCAAGGAGATCAAGGATCCCCAGTCGGTCCTGATCCTTGACGAATACAAGTCCTGGCCCGGCCTCCTCAAGCCGATCGCCCCGTCGCCGCTCCGTGAATACATCAAGGCGCGGCTCGACCAGAGCGCGTTCCTCGTCAGCAACCGTGCCCATGAGCTCGAGCACTCGATCGAGGCGCTTCTTCCGTTCCTCCAGTATTTCAATCCCGAGGTCAAGATCACGCCCATCATGGTCGCGCCGATGCCGTTCGAAAAGATGGAGGAGATCTCTGGCCAACTGGCCGAGGTCATCGCCGGTTATATGAAGGAAAAAGGCCTGAAAGCCGGAAAAGACATCTTCTTCCTGATCTCTTCGGACGGGAATCACTACGGGAAAGATTTCAACAACTCGCCGTTCGGGGAAGGGGAGAAGGCCTGGGAGACGGCTCTGGCCCTCGACCGGCGGTTGATCAGCTCGTATCTCACGGGCAGCATGGACGCTTCAAAGATCCAGGATTTAACCAAAGAACTTTGGGGTCCGACCTACGCGGACTACCGCAATACATATTGGTGCGGGAAGTATTCGGTGCCGTTCGGTCTTCTGGCCGCGGAAAAGCTCATCCGGCGCGCTGAGAATAAAGGCCTCTCCGGCAAGCTGTTCCGCTATTCCGACACCTACAGCGAGGGCGTCCTTCCGCTCAAAAAAATGGGGATGGGGACGACCGCGCCGTTTTCGCTCCGCCACTGGGTAAGCTTTTTTGCGATCGGGTATTATCTGAATTAAAATGAATAGGTGAGTCCCGCTCCTACGTAACGGGAAGTCTTGGCCCTGATAATGGTATAATTGAAATACCTGTATTCCGCGAGAAGCCCTGTTCTTTTTGACAGTCTGAATTTTATACCTCCCCCCAGATTTCTTACGACGGGGCCGTTGAGAGAGAATCCCGCGCCCCCTGTAATAAACGGGACGATTGGACCCAAGGGGAGATGGAGAGAGAAGTTTCCCGACAAGGGGTATGGATATTATGAAAACACTATAATCCTGACTTGGATTTTTCTCAAGCACTTATTCTCCGGAGGCAGGCATCTGCCTGTCACCGCTGAGCGGCTATGACTGGACAAAAGAGAGAAAATCCGGTATATAAATTTCTAAGGAGGTTTTAAAGATGATATCTAGAAAATCATTTTTTTCCAAGACGTTCCTTTTTCTGTTTGTTCTTGTTCTCTTCTCCAGCTTCGTTTCGGCCCAGACCTTCGAGGCCATCAAGAAGCAGATCAAGACCACGGTCCTGCCGAACGGCATGAAGTTTATCGTCCTCGAGCGCCACGATGCGCCCGTTGTTTCTTTCCATGTCTACGCCGACGTCGGGAGCGCCAACGAATCCTACGGCATCACGGGAATTTCCCACATTCTAGAGCACATGGCCTTCAAAGGCACAAAGATCGTGGGGACCAAGGACTACGCCGCAGAAGCCAAAGCCCTTGGAGATCTCGATGCGGCCTATGAGGAGATGCGGCGGGAAGAAGCCAAGTCCGATGCGGACCAGGCCAAGATCGCTGAGCTGAAGAAAAAATTCGCCGACCTCGAGAAAAAAGCCAAGGAATACGTCGTCAACAACGAGTATTTCGATATGATGATGCGGGAGGGCGACAGGGGGGTCAACGCTTACACCTCCAATGATGCCACCCAGTACATCAACAGCCTGCCCGCGAACCGGCTTGAGTTCTGGATGGCCATGACCTCGGACCGGTTCCTGAATCCCATCTTCCGTGAATTCTATAAGGAACGCGATGTAATCATGGAGGAGCGCCGGCTCGGTCTCGAGACCCAGCCTACGGGCAAGCTCATGGAGGACTTTATGGCCGTGGCCTTCAAGGCCCACCCCTACCACCACGAGGTCATCGGCCACATGTCGGACCTGCAGTCTATCACCCGCAAGGACGTTGAGGATTATTTCAAGAAATTCTACGGCCCGAGCAACCTGACGGTGGGCATTGTCGGCGACGTCAAAGCAGAGGAGGTCTTCAAGCTGGCCGACACGTATTTCAGCCGAATTCCAAGCGGCCCCAGGCCGGAGCCTATCCGGACAAAGGAACCGGAGCAGTGGGGCGAAAGGCGGGTCGCCGTTTCGGCCAAGTCCCAGCCTTATCTCCTCATGGGTTATCATATCCCGGACTCCAAGCACAAGGACAGCCGGGCCTTGGAAGCTCTGGCCAATATCCTCGGACAGGGGCGTTCCTCGAGGCTGTACACGACCCTGGTCAAAGACAAGAAGATCGCGGTCATGGCTCAAAGCTTCAGCGGTTTTCCTGGCGACAAGTTTCCGAACCTGATCGCTTTTATGGTCATGCCGGCTGCCGGCAAGACCTCGGCCGAATGCCAGGCCGCCCTCGAGGACGAGATCGAGAAGATCAAGAAGGAATCCGTGATCGAGGACGAGCTGACAAAATTCAAGAGGAGCACCATCAAAGGTCTCCTCGACCAGATGAAATCCAACTCCAATATGGCCGCGCTTCTCACCTACGCCGACGTCGTCCTGGGAGGCTTCGACAAGGCCCTTGACCAGATCGACGAGATCAAGGCTCTCACCGCCGTGGATATAAAACGAGTCGCCAACCTGTACCTCGTCAAGAATAATCGGACCATTGGCGAGATCGTTCCCGAGAAATAAACCGGGATAAAGGAGACGATCATGAGAAAACAGATCACTGCCAAAAAAGTTTTCACGGGACTTTTGCTGCTGGCTTTCCTTTTTGGGATTTCATACGCCCAGAAGGGTCCGAAGGACAAGTTCGTTTTCGGTCCCTTGAATCCCATCAAGACGCCCAAGGTCGAAAAGACGGAGCTCCCCAACGGGCTGAGGCTTTTCCTAGTCGAGGACCCCGAGTATCCTACGATCGACCTCTGGGCTATGGTCAGGACGGGCTCGGTTTTTGAGCCTGCGTCCGAGATCGGGCTGGCTTCCATCACGGGACAGGTCCTCCGGACGGGCGGCACAAAGACCAAGACTGGAGACCAGACCGATAAGGAGCTGGACACCCTGGCCGCAACCGTCTCAACGGGCATCGGACAGACCTCGGGCTCAATCTCGGTTTCCGTCCTCAAGGAGGACTTCGACAAGGCCCTTGGAATCCTGGCTGACATCTTGACCGAGCCCGCTTTCCCGGAGGATAAGATCAATCTGGCCAAGCTCCAGATGAGGACATCCATTTCGCGGCGGAACGACAATATCTCGGCCATCACTTCCCGCGAGTTCAACAAGCTCATCTACGGCAAGGAGAGTCCTTATGCCCGGCATACGGAGTACGCGACCATCGAGGCCATCACCCGCAAGGACATCGTGGATTTTTACAACGCCCACTTTCATCCCAACAACACCTACATGGCCGTCTGGGGCGACTTCAAAAGCAAGGATATGACCGACAAGATCAAGGCTGCGCTCGCCAAGTGGAAAAAAGGGACGCCCTCGACCACGCCCTGGCCAAAAGTCGGCTATGAAGACAAATACACCGTCAATTTCATCGATAAGCCCGACGTCAACCAATCCAACATCATGCTCGGCCACATCGGCGGCCTGATGAACAACCCCGACCTCCCGGCGCTCAACATCATGAACCAGATCCTCTCCTTCGAGCGTATGTTCAAGAGGATCCGGACCGACGAGGGATTGGCTTACAGCGTCTGGGGATCTTACGGGGCCAGCTATGTCAGCCCCGGCACTTTCAGCTGCGGCGCCCAGACCAAGTCCCAGTCCACGGTCTACGCCATCGAGATCATGCTCAAGGAGATCAAACGGATCATGGACGAGGAAGTGTCGGACGAGGAACTGGCCAAGGCCAAGGACGGCTACCTCAACTCCTATGTTTTCAATTTCCAGAACAAGTCCCAGACCGTCAATCGCATGATGACCTATGCCTACTACGGCTATCCGCTCGATTTCACGGAAAAGCAGAAGGCCGGGGTCGAGAAGGTCACCAGAGCGGATATCCTGCGGGTGGCCAAGAAATACCTGAAGCCGGACAAGGTCCAGATCCTGGTGGTCGGGAAGAAAGCGGACTTTGACAAGCCGCTCTCCACGCTGGGCAACGTCAACGTCATCGACATCACGATCCCGGCGGCGAAGCAGAAATAAGATAAGATTAAAGGATCAAGCCTCGACTTTCTCCAAAAATGAGGAATGTTGGGGCTTGATCTTCAATCCAAAAATCCGGCGATAGGCAGGACTCTCTCCCCAGCGGAGAAAGGAGCATCTAGCCATGCATAATAAGGCTTTTCCTTCGTGTTTCCGTCGAACCGTCCTTATGGCGGCTGTCTGGCTGCTCATTATCGCTGCGCTTGCCCAGGCCGCATCACTTCCTGTCGTGAAGCCCGCCGCGGTCGGGCTCTCGGCCGAGCGCCTGGAACGGCTCACCCGCGTGATGCAGGAGTACATCGACCGGGGGAAGATCGCCGGAATGGTGACTCTTGTCGCCCGAAAAGGGAGAGTCGCATATCTCAAGCCGTTCGGCAAGCTCGATACCGTTAAAAGCACGGCCATGCCGGCCAACGGGATTTTTCGCATCGCCTCGCAGACTAAGGCCGTGACGAGCGTCGCCGTGATGATGCTTCAGGAGGAAGGAAAACTTCTCCTCGACGATCCCGTCTCGAACTATATTCCTGAGTTCGCCACCACGCGTGTTGCCGTTCAGGCGCCGGACAAAGGGGCCCAGGGATACACGACCGTCCCGGCCAAGCGGCAGATCACAATCCGCGATCTTCTCACGCACACGGCCGGGATCTCTTATGGGACCGGTCCGGCGAAGGACGAATACTTAAAAGCCGGGATCAGCGGCTGGTTCCTGGCCGACAAGAATGTGCCGATCGGCGAGGTTATCAAAAAGCTGGCGGCGCTGCCCTTCGACGCCCAGCCGGGCGAGAAATTTATCTACGGCTACAACACGGATGTCCTCGGATACCTGGTGGAATGCGTCTCCGGGATGAACCTGGCCGAGTTCTTCACAAAGAAGATCACCGGCCCGCTGGGTATGACGGACACGCATTTCTTCCTGCCCGAGGATAAGATTGACCGTTTCGCATCCGTCTATGGCCTGGACGAGAAAGGCGGCCTCAAACTCGTCGAGGACGCCCGCGACAATTTTTATGTCAAAGGACCCCGGATGTGTTATGCCGGCGGCGCCGGGCTTCTTTCAACGGCAGAGGATTATGCCCGTTTTCTTCTCATGCTCCTCAACGGCGGTCAACTCGACGACGCCCGCCTCCTCAGCCCCAAGTCCGTGGAACTCATGACGGCTGACCATGCCGGCGCGCTCTACGGCTCGCAGGGTTTCGGGCTCGGATTCTGGATCACGGACCGTCTCGGCCGGAACGGCCAACCCGGGTCGGTCGGCGCTTTCGGCTGGGGGGGCGCCTACCATACGACTTACTGGGCTGACCCCGGCGAGGAGCTCGTCTGTGTCCTCATGACCCAACTTATGCCCGCGGGAACGAGCGACCTCCACGGCAAGTTCCGGACGATGGTCTATCAGTCCATCGTGGAATCCTACGAGAAGCGCTAGGCCGAATTTAAAGTGAATAGGTGAGTCCCCGCTAGAAAGTGCAATCATACTCTAGTTTGGAGAAAACAGATTTGTTAAGCCTTATAGGACCATCTATTCTATTGACGGATATTCTTCTCTAAAGATATA
>Ga0315281_10003651_pt1 | contig 22530 bp, 29 predicted proteins | sample YL17G07_0_MG_FD_204540 | JGI IMG/M metagenome (GOLD analysis project Ga0315281, IMG submission 204540) | Sediment microbial communities from Yellowstone Lake, YNP, Wyoming, USA - YL17G07_0 | ecosystem: Environmental > Aquatic > Freshwater > Lake > Sediment | place: USA: Wyoming | collected... | reverse complement strand
ACAGAGAAAGATATCAAGCATCTAACTAGCACCGTGGAAGAGTACGTCAAGCTCCAATCCTGATAGCAATACCAACTGCACTACAGAGTGAAGCGTTGAGTCTGAGTGTGGCATGGTGCGGCCGCCGAGATTCGGACCTCGGGTTCAATACGCCTTCCCTTTTCCTCGGCGCCTCACTAGAGGCTCAACTCAACGTAAGATCCATTTGCGCTTACAAGAGTTTCGGTGGCAACATTGCGACGTTCATGGAAACAGTCTAGGCACTGCACATTTGTATCCTATTTTGGAACTCGCCGCTTGCAACTCTCCATGGCGGGCCCGCGGGGTTCCAGAACCAGTCGGATGGTATTCCAAGCAGTTCAATGGACATAGCTAAAGCGTTAGGTTGCGAGCTCGCGGTCACTTGTCAAGTGCTGAGAAGGGCTCGGAAAGCTGCTGAAATCCTTCGGACCGTGAGTCCTGTCTATGCCATTGAGAAACGATGTCGTCGCAACTCTGAACTCGTCCGAAGAATATATGTGCAGCCACTGCGAAAAAGTCGTTGAGGAGCAATACGGGAATGGAAGTAAATGGAGCTATGAGCCACGCTGTCCTAAACGAGGCAAATGTGCGTAGCGCTGGCAACTTCTAGTCGGCTTTGAGAAGTGTTTCTGTTATCCAATTGATGACGAATTGCGCCAACGACCAAGCGGTGCAAGGAGACTAGCTACGCGCGACGTAAATCGAATATACGATTACCAGTAGGCCTGCGGCGACTATCCAGTTCCTTATTATGTGAGCTTCAGGCATTGGCAATTGAAATATTTCCAAGAAGATTTCTTCGACCAGCGGCTCTATGATGATAACGGCAAATCCGAGGGACAGCGTGAGCATCGACCTACTCTTTGTCCTACGGTAGGCTCTCATGCTCACGTAGATTACTAAGCTGCCCAGGAATACGATTGCCGCGAGGCTCACGAGAAGCATAAGATCATTGGAAGCTGCCATTTCTCACGCCTCATAGATGCCCGAGTGTCACGTAGAATAGCGTTCATCTCTCTCAAATTCTGACTCGCGTTCCAAGTAGAAGGACTTCGTTATGCGCGTGAAGGATGACGGTTGATGTGTGCTTCATATGCCTCTGATTTTGAGGATCTTGTCGACCAACAGGTTCCTAAAAGCAACGACTGATTAGGCTCTGATGAATGCGACGAAATCTCACGTCCCAGTGACCTCGAAGAGGTCCGTTAGTTGGGACAAGCGTCGGAGTTCTTTGCTCAAACTTCCAGTCAGGCTGATGACATCACCTTGCTTCCTTTCTATATGAGGTGAAGATACTTACGTCATAGATTATCTTCGAGAAGCCCCCAGCTAGAAGCGGTACTGAGACCAATCCTACCTCAAGAACTAACCCGCTGATTGGTGCACCGAACAGGCTGCTCAGGCTTCTGAAGGTGTTCGTGATCGCGTTGGCTGAGACTCTATCTTTATCATTGAAGATTTCAGCCATGAACGCCTGCCTGGTTGGAACATCCATCTGCGAGACACTCTGCCGGAGAAAAAGAAAGAACAGGGCTCCAATAAGAGAACCAGCGAAAGGTATGAGGATGAGGAATAGGTTGGATAGCAAGTGAGTGTAAACCATCGTTCTGAGATTACCCAACTTCTCAGCTAGCAGCGACGCCCCAAATGTTGAGATTGCTGTAATAATATTCGAAACTAGAAAAACGCCCCCAAGATTCTCAAGAGAAACGCGATAGACTAGGTAGAACCAGTATGCCAAGATTGATTGGGAAACGAAGCCCCCGCCGAACGCATCGACGGAATAGAGAACAGATAGTTTCGAAATATCACGCCTAGCTTTTCCAGCCATATCTCCAAGGCCATGCCGCTTCTGCCCAGCCTCAAGAACCTCTATTCCGCTCAATTGACGATATGATATGAGGAGCAATAACCCAACTAACCCGTACAGCAGATAAAGTGAACGAAATGCGCCAAGTCCATTTCCGAAGTATGCTGGCAGTGATGCTGCCAAGGCTCCTAACGATGAGGCACTGTATCCTATCAGGTTGTATGCACCGAAGGCTCTGCTTCTCGTCTCTTCGGGGACCATCATTGGCAGCACACCTGTCTCGATTGACTGAAATGGTCCCGCCTCTGTTCCAGTCGTGCTGATGTTTCCTACGAAGAGCGCCACAAGCATGAGAGGCAGATAAAGCGTGGAATAGAGCGTGATGCCAGACAGGAACATTAGAAAACTGAAAAGCACTAATGATCTCTTCCGGCCGAAATAATTACCGTACCATGTCACGATGATGTTAGAAAACACATTGCCAGCGATTATCACCATCAGGGCAACTCCAACATATACCGGCGAATACCCAAGAGAAGCCAGGTAAACGGGGGTCATCACACTAACCAATCCGAAGACAAAGACCCTCGCCGCTTTATTCACAAACAGGTAAGCGAGCTTAACAGGCACCATATTCGTCGACCTGATGAACTTGGAACGAGACTAAGCTCCAGAGATAGAAATGCTCATGCTTTCACGAAAAGACCGGCAAATGCAAGTCTCGACCCTGAAGCGACCGAGCGCATATTTCAGTTGATTCATTTGGTTTCCGTAGGTTTCCCTCAACCTGTAGACGAAGTAATTGCAATAATAATGCCCGCCAGCGGCTTTATCATACTTGTACCATAAGCCTCTTACAGATACCGTGAGAGGCTAGTGCGATTAACCGCATCAGGGACAACTGATCAGCACATATGGTCTGGGTGAAGAGCGTGTGGACATGGACAATGAGGAGCAAACTGAACCTAGAAGCACTCAGATCCTTGAATTCATCAAGGCGCACCCTGGCGCACATCTTAGGGAGATAAAACGAGAGTTGAATCTCGCAATGGGTGTGGTTCAGTACCATCTTTACACGCTTGAGAAGGAGCATGAGATAATCTCCCGCAGGAGGGGACTATACAAGAGGTTCTATTCGACTGTGCCTTTTGGCGACGAACAGATGGAAATTCTTGATGTTCTCTCGCAGGAAACGGAAAGAGATATTCTACTTTACATACTCCAGAAGCCCGGCGCGGCGCAGAAGGAAGTTTCTGAGTATGCGGAGATTTCTCCTGCTTCCGTAAATTGGCATATGAGAAGACTGACCGAAGCGAGACTCGTCGAGGCAAGACATGAGGGGTCACATGTGAGGTATGTCGTTAAAGGCAACCATGCAGAGATTTTGACCCTCGTTAAGAGTTACCATCCCACGATCTGGGAGAGGTGGGCAGATAGACTGGCCGATGTGTTGTCGGATATATCGGAGATAGACAGAGGAGGCAACAAAGAACGAGGAGGGATGCAGGCGAAATGACGCTGAGCGTTGGTCTTCTGTCGGCGGTCCTACAGGTCGGCCAATTCGAAGGGGCACAAAGAGACATAGCGGATGTACTCAGGATTGGGACCGGTGTCTTTGCGTTGATCCTTTTCTCGCTGTCGCTATACGCTTGGTCTAGGCGTAGGCAGCCTGCGTTGCTGATCGTCTCGACAGCCTTCCTGCTCTTCTTTCTCAAGCAGGTCGTTTGGCTTCTCTCTGACGTGTACGACTTTGGATCACTAGAACCTATTCTCATAATTTTCTTCGATTTCATCGTCCTCGCGCTCTTCTTCGTCGCGATCGTTCTTAGACCGAGAAGAAAACCAGAAAGCTAGGCGAGGTGCCTTACGAAGAACCTGACGCAGAAAAAATAGGGAAAGGGGAACAAGGAAAGAAAACCTGTTCCCTCAATGCGTCTAATCCTCGGCACTACTAGACTCGCCCGTGACACCGGAGTCCGGGGTTGTCTGATCTCCGAACTGTCCCTGACAGTCACCCTGCTGCACAACCTCCGCTGCTCCCGCGGCTCCAGAAGTGGTAGTGCAAGCCGCCGCCTGTGATGGGGTAGCATTCGATTGGCTCACCGAAGCTGCGTGTGCGGCGGTTGTGAACATGACCACGAACACGGCTAAACTGAGGACTCCCAGCGTTAGCAGACCTTTCTTTGTCAGACCATTCATCTCTCGATTTCACCTCCTCCTTTCCCGAAGCTAGCAGTAAGCGATTTAATGGGATTCTGGTACAAACGTGAAAATTCGTTAAGAGCTTTCTGATACAAATATGAAAATGCGGAGGTGTGTGGACTCTTTTGGAGATCACGAGTTGCCGACATCCTCCTTCTATGTTCAATCAGGAAGGCGGCAATCGTTCTTGGACCGAGGAGCAAATCTGAGAGAACCGACGGCTGGAGATTCAGCGGTTATAGACGACAGGGAAAGAAAAAGGAGGAAGGAGTGAGGCGGAGAAAACGGCAGTCACCCTGGTCACACGTTTGCCTCAATGGCGCTTTCTGGCTGTTCACCGACGCCCGCGTCTGGCGTTGTCTGGTCTCCGTACTGGCCTTGGTAGCTACCTTGCTGTTGAACATCGGCTGGTTGAGCACTCTGCGATGGTGCTGAACTCGCAGTTGCGCTCTGAGCGTGAGCTAGGCTGGTTGATGCGAAGAAGACGGCGAGGCTGACGGCTAGAACAGCGAACATGAGTAATCCTTTTTGTCTCATCATCATTTGTCTTTCACCTCTTCGCCGCGCGAAACACGCTATAGGAATAAGACCGTTCTGATACAAGTGTGAAAAAAAGTTATGAACATTCTGATACGAGCATGAAAAACGCGCCGCCTCGCGTGTCCGCGAATTGCTCTAGAATTCGAATTCAGTTGGAATCCGTCAGTCGAGTTTCGCATCTGGTATTTTGAATGTTAGAGGAAAGACGCAGAACGCGATGAGGATTGCACTTCGACACTTGTACCAATTGCCGTAAGTTGTCCGCTGGAAATAGGCGGCTACCGTTGTGAACCACACTTGCGACTCAGGAAGAAGATCCCAATAGCGTCCACATTACTGTTGCTGTTCCTGATCGCAAGTGCTGAGATCTCCCTGTACACCCCTCCCATGAATTCTGGAGATGCTCGGGGGCGGAGTTTCATGAACCTACTCAGACTACCTACCTTTCAGACCTCACCCCGATGCGTTGCTTCTGCTCAATCCGGGGTAGGTGATTGCTTCCATCTCTTGAGTCCTCTTAACAAGATCAGGATAGCTGTGGTGAAACCTGTCTTCACCGCTGCCGCGTACAATGCTTATCCAGAGAAGTCATTTTATGGATTCTACAAGAAACACTCCAATGTTCCAGAGAAGACGATTGTCAAGACTGATCTCAACCTCCTCAACACCAGTGTCAACAAGGATGCTTGGGGATACAGCTATGGGCTCTACCAGTTTGTCCAGTCCAAGGTTGCGAAAGATGCTGGTATCTTAGTCGGAAACAACACGTCGATACTTACGGATATTGATGTCAATGACGGGAAGCTCCTCTATTCTAACGAGACTAGAAGATTCGATGTCGTCATCCTTGGTTTTACTGAGTACGTTACGGCAGGCGAATATTCAAACTACAATTGGTTCGTCGAAAAGGGCGGATTATTGATTTTGCTTAGTGCATGCAACTTCCTAGCCGAAGTCAGCTACAACTCAGCCACAAACAAAGTGAGACTTGTGAAGGGTCATGGTTGGGAGTTCAATGGGACGGCGGCTTGGAAGGGTCCATTTCACAGATGGTACGTGGAGAACACGAATTGGATAGGAAGCAACTATGCGCTGTTTCACACGGAGGGTTACGGTATTGACGGCGCTATCGCAAGCACAAACCACTCTCTAGCTGTACTGATGAGAAAGGCCTTCGGCAACAAGACCTTGTTCTCTTCCTATAATCCTCATGAAGAGAATGCTGTCACGAATTCCTCTGACAGTGTGATAGCGTTCTGGCAGGTTAACCATTTGAAGCGTCATGATCTGATTGTGGCTGCGTACGAGCATGATTATAGGCGCGGCATGGTAATCCATACGGGTGTATTTGGAACAGACATAATCGCTACGGACAAAGAATTACAATTCCTCCTTCTCGCTTCAATTGGGCTCTCGTACTCTACACAGAGCAAGATAACGGGGGCAACCACGATTCCACCATTCTCTTCGAGTCCAAGTCAATCTGCCGCTCCCACAGACAAGCATAGTACAAGCCACAGTCTCTCCGAGAGGAAAGTGCAGACCCCAAACAGAATTTCGGCGATGACAACGGCAACAGGACGACTGAATGGTGAAGCATATGACCGTGAGACAATCATGCGTTCAACAGAGAAAGCTGACACGCCAATTCTTGCAGGTTACACAATACTTCAGAACTACATTCGTCCGAATACGGTTTTGGAAAGCAAAACGCCTGTCTACGCGGCGGGCATCGTAGTCGAGGTTGAAAACAAATGGCTCACGTGACGAAGCGTATACCCTTTCTCGCAGCGGGATTTGGCTTAGGATATGTAGTTCTCTTTGTGCTTTCCGGCGTGTTCTTGTTGCCGCGCTACGTTTCGGGGGAAATTGGGGTTTTTCTTCTTCCGCTGCTTATCGAGGCAGAGCCTGAAGTTGGTCTTGTCGCCTCCTCTGTGTTGCCACTGCTTTGGATACTCATTCCCTTCTCATCTGTGGTATTATGCGTATTTTCATTGGTTGCCTTCAGTGCCTCTACGAAGGTCAGGAGGTGGGATGAATTGATTCATTCGGGTGCAGTGGCATTATTCGCCCTGAGCTTCGTTCCCGCCATTCTCGTCGTCAGAGAGCTAACCATCTACCTCCCGTTAACGGGGATACTTTCATCGGCGCTTCGTGCAGTGAGCGACCTCGTTACTTTGTCATGGCATTACGTTGACCCCGCTTTCATAGCACGTTGGGGGGGTTGTTCGCCGTGCCCGCTGTCATCTTCGTGGAGACGGGACTTTTCTTCGGCTATTTTCTTCCTGGGGATTCACTCCTTTTCACTGTCGGCATTTTGGCTTCGACTGGACCTGTTGATTTGCGGTTGCTCATTCCATTGACGATCTACGCAGCTGTCGGAGGTGATCAAGTCGGTTATATCATAGGTTATCGGTCTGGAGAAGCACTTGCCCGGCGATATCCGTTCGTCCAAAAGCATCTCCAGCAGGCGCGAGTTTTATTTGAAAGACACGGCGGCAAAGCGATTGTGATGGCTCGTTTTCTGCCGATTGTTCGTACATTGGCGCCAGCGGTTGCAGGTGCGTCAGGAATGCGTTACCGTAGTTTCGTTTCGTACAACATTGTTGGAGGTGTACTCTGGGTGGTAAGCATGACGTGGACAGGTTACATCTTAGGACGCACAGTTCCAGGAATCGTTCATGTCTTCTATGTCCTCATAGGAATCATCGTAGCGATCTCGACGGTCAGTAACATCGTGGTTTTGGTTCGGAAAGTTGCGAAGCGCTAAGCCGATCGTCCGTTGAAGTGAATGGTTGTCGCCAAGCGGCTGATTCCAACCACCCCGCACTGACAAATATGTGATCCGATTCCTCAAATGAGTAACAATGTCGATTACGCAGACAAATGACTCCCCGTATCCCCGTATTCTGTCGATTCATCCGAAATTCTACCAGGCAATATTCTTCGGTACTGTTCACGCTCAGGCTTTTCCTAAGGTAGTCTCCATAGTCTGGGACGCTTCTGCCATGCATCTTGCGGTAATGGGCTTTCAGCCGTGTCTTGATTCCGAATACGGCATCACAGAGTAAGCATCTGAATGGCTTCACCAAAGGAAGCCCTCCAGTTTCCGCGTTCTCGCTGCCGTCAAATGTTGACCAAACCTGTCTTTGCATTTCGATTCTCTGAAAGGAGGTGGCCTTCCACTGAAAGTGATTTCCACGGTCATCGGGTCGCCAGATCGGGATGGATTTCGGCGACCGACGATTGGATTCGCACATTGTGCATTCACTACAGGGCTCCCAATGCAGAGAGTTGCTAAGAGGCTTCTGGTACAAATATCACAGAGTATAGGGAACAAAATCAACATGGAACCAGACAGGGTACTGAGGCAACTTTCCTGTGAGTGCGGACACGATGCAAGAAATTGTTACACTATCCTCCGGGTTACACTTTGAGACTTGTACCATTCGGCATAAATTCGATGTTGCAGAAGTTGGCGTCGTTGGGATCGATGAGTTGGCGCTGGGGAGGAAAAGTCAGTGCAGTGCGATGCACCAGCTTCTCCAGATGAATCATTCTGATCCTTCCAAGAACCAATAGGCGTCAGCTGAAAGGCAACGGCGAACCTCAAATGAAACATAAGAGGAAGTTAACGATTCATAAGGCCACTCTTGTGCTCCTGCTTATACTCGTGGCTACGTTTTCGTCCGCATCGACATGGATATTCTTCGCCTACTCAACAACTTCGACCACAGGTGAACTGAGCACTAATCAATCGTCGTCTGCCGGGCTTAATCCGGCATCAGTCTACGCCAGTTCAAGTCAAGGTGTAGTGCTGGTCGAAGGTGTGCAGACAGTGGCTACTTCCTACGGACCGGACATTTCTGCGATCTTGGGATCGGGCTTCGTCATAAACCAGAATGGTACCAACTATCTAATAACGAATTTTCACATGGTACACAGTACCAGTAGCCTAACAGTCACATTCCCTGATGGCAATGGATATTCAGCGAAAGTTGTAGGAGTCGACCCCTACAGCGACCTCGCAGTCCTGTCGGTCTCAGGTGCTGGTCCAAGAGAATTTCATCCTCTAACTCTTGCGTCGTCACGATCCCTGATTGTTGGCGAGCCAGTTCTGGCTATCGGAAATCCCTACGGCTTGGCAGGATCGGTGACGACTGGAATTATAAGCCAACTAGGACGAACAATCCAGGAACCAGCGGCCGGCAATTTCTCAATAGCCGACATAATCCAGTTCAGCGCACCCATAAATCCAGGAAATTCTGGAGGACCATTGCTGAATCACGAGGGTAAGGTAATTGGCATCACGACCGCTGTGGTCTCATATTCTCAGGGCGTGGGTTTCGCAATACCATCAGACACAATCATCAAAGAGTTGCCAAACCTCATCAAGACGGGCAACTACAAGTTACATCCATACATGGGCATAGTTGGAGCTGACATGAACTATCAACTCGCACAAATCCTGGGAACGAATGTCACATACGGCGTCTTAGTTCAGCATGTGGTTCAAGGCGGCCCGGCATCTGCAGCAGGCCTCAGGGGAGGTAGTCAAAGCGCCACGATTCAAGGACAACAGTATGTCCTCGGAGGAGACATCATAGTCTCTATCAATGGCAAAAGAATCTTGAACAACGACGGATTAGCGACCTATCTTGAAGAGAACGCGACATCTGGAGAAAAGGTTCAACTTGGCATAGTGCGACCTGGAACGATTATATTCATTTCGCTCGTGCTAGGAAATAGGCCATAATGGAATCAGTCTGGCTCTGCTGGTTGCCATGGAATACTCGAAAACGGATACGAACCAACTTCTCCGCGCTACGAAGCGGCATTTCCATTTACTTGTTGGTATTCAAAACGAAGTGAGTGTGAAGCGCCCGAACCGTGTGTTGCCTTTGCTCACGGACTTGATATTTGTCGCACTCGCCTTCTATTCTGTGCTTAGTTACGCGCGTTCGTTAGTGGTATTCCAGCAACGACAGACATTGTTCTTTTCAATTTCTCAAGTGTTCATATTGCTCTATCTGCTTATGGCTCTCTCGCTGCTCCTTGTCCGAAGGGACGCGGTCGTTTTCTCTGCGAAGATTGTTGATTATATTTACGCTCTTGTCGCGCTATGTTCGCCTATGTTCTTTCAACGAGTTTCGGGCTTCGGTGCTTCGATAGTCGGTGATTCTTTGGAGTTGGTAGGAGCAGTTGTAGTGGTTGGCGCATTCTTGTCGTTGAATAGGAGTTTCGGCATTGCACCGGAAAATCGAGGCATAAGAACAACTGGTATGTATCGTATGGTGCGGCATCCAATGTATTCGGGCTACATTCTTGTCGAAACTAGTATCGTGCTCAATAATCTCTCGGTCTTGAACGTCTTCATACTCGCGATGGCTGCTTTTTTTCTCGTACTAAGATTACAAGCTGAGGAACGACTTCTGAAAGAAGATCCAGCCTACCAGGTGTATGCGCAGAAGACTTCATGGAAGCTAGTCCCATTCGTCTTCTGAATTCTACTTCGGTTCATCTGACGAAATCCGTAAGTGGTAAGTTGGGTCAATCCTGTACACAGGGCATCGCAGAAAGCTCTTCGGAGTCTGATGCGTGACAGGCGCAGGTTTCCTCCAGTCTCCCCCATTTTTCGGAGTTTTCGATGTGACTGCAGCCATAGATGCGTCGGTGAAGAGTTGAATAAGGCTCTCCTTCGAAGTGCTAAACTAATCGCGCTATGTTTTTCAGTTATACTCTTGCCCATGATGACTCTTGGCCTTGTCCTCGCGCCTACTCTGCGCTCTAACTCCCCAATTTACGACTACGGTGGCGTTATCCCCTGAAGCAGCATCGTCAACATAGCGCTTGAAACCTTCCTCCACTCCCCCAAAGAATCCAACCTCCAGATGTGCAAGAAACGCAAGGTCAACCTGATCATAGACCCAGACAAACTCAACAAGTTAACCCAGTTCGCGAAAACCTACGAAGTACACCGAACCGACTTAATCCGCCTAGCCAATACGCAACTTCAAGTTGACATAAGCCTTGCAAAACACGAGCCCCCGCAACACCATACGCACCGAATAACACACCGCCCTTCTCAGGGCCTTGCGTCTACACAACAATTAACTACGAGTGAGTTCGCATTCAAGTCTCTTGTGAGTCGAATTGTATCTGAGAAAGTGTTACGTTTTCAGGGAAAGAGCAAGGATTTGAATCAGTTATCGCAGCAAATTGTTCAGTATCTGCAGAATGGCGGGTATAAGGTTCAATCAACCACTGCTCCTATGGGTTTCGTGATTCAAGCCCAGAAGGCAGGAATCCTCCGAGACATCATAACCGCTGATAGAGCTTTCACGGTTACGATTTCAGGGCAACCTAACGATTTCGCAGTGCACATAGGCATTGGGAAATGGATACAGAACCTTGCCGTGGCAGCGGTTGAGTCGCTTTTCCTCTCAGCGTTATTCCTAGCAGTCGATGTTCCTGAAATGCTCTGGACTCGTCATGTTGAAAACGAGATTGTGAAGGAAATCACACGAATCGTAGGCTAGTGAAAGTGCAGGACTTGAACTGCTAGGCAGTTGGTCGGGGGCGCATCAAGAAAATCAATCGTGCAGAAGCAGGGCAACTGGAAGCAGTAGGATGAATGCTCCTCCTACAAGAAAGAAAGTGTTCCTGATGCTTATCACCCCAATCAACGTGCCAGCAAAGAGAGGCCCTATGGTGTAGCCCAGGTCCTTGAACGTAGCGATTGCTCCGGTCATTACCACCTTGTCTTGACGCATGATATCGGACATCCTAGAGTATAGCGCGATGAAGATCATGGTGTAGTTTACCGTAAAAGCCGTCACCACTGTGATCATGTAGTAGAAGTTGCTTGAAAGCGGTATCATTAGGGCGGTGAGCGTAGTCAGTGCAACGGCTATGGCCACTGTCTTGCGGATTCCGCGACTGTCCAAGAGGTGTCCCATGGGAACTTCGAGGCTCACAGCGGGCAACAAGGCTACGGTCAATATTACACCTATCAGCGGAATGGAGATCCCCTCTTCATTCAGAAACACTGAGAGGAATGAGTAGTAGATGTTGATCAGCGCATAGAACACAATGATCAAGAGCACTGTCTTCACAAATCTTCTGTCGCGTATGTAACCCGAGAGTTTAGCAACCTGGAGCCCAAGCGAGGCCTTTTCTGGCTTGGGAATTTCTTTGACGAGGATGGAGACAACGGCAAATGCGATGAAACTAGTCAAGCTTAGTGCGTAGAAGGGCAGAAAGAAGGAGAGAATTGAGACAAAGCCTCCCACAATTGGAGATAGAGCTGAAGCAAGGTCGTTCATATCAGAGAAGAAGCCTGTTTCCTTTCCCTTCACTTCCTTGTCAGTATACGTGAAGATGTATGCCCACGATGTCAGCCACAGAAAGGAAGATGCCAGCCCCCTTCCTATACTCAGAACCAATAACGGAATGAAACTATTCGCTTGGGGATAGAGAAGCGCGAGTCCCGCGTAAAAGAGCAGCACAACCTGCAGCACCCTCTTCATGTTCATTCTGTCCTCAATAATGCCAAAAGGAATATTGAGGAAAATGCCCGCCATCGTCGTCATTGAAAGTATGAGACCCGTGAGGAATGCGTTTCCAGTCACACTGTTAACATAGATCGAAAAGACAGGAGAAGTGACTCCCCAGCCGAACGTATAGATAAAGAATGCCGAGGAAATTGGCAGGATGACCCTACTGAAGTTCTTAATGTGACGAAGTTCGCCAAGCTCTTTGAACAGTTTGCTTCAACCTGAAGATGATTTCTGAACGTCATAAGTAAGTCTGTGTGTGCTTTCTTCTAACTTCAACCCCGGTCAATCGCTACGTTCCCTGTTCGTGCTGTTTTCATAGTCACCTTCAAGCCGCGTTGTCGAAAATGTCTGGCAACCCCCCAATGCAACCCAGATACCTCGCAGAACCCTGGCAAGATCGAACGATGGTTCCGAACCTACGACCTCGAACATGCGAGATTCCAACTCCACTTGAAAATCATCGAATACTTCAACTACGAACGCCCACACATGGCCTTAAGCTATGATACACCACCAGAAGTCTACTTCATAGATGTGCTAAATGCCCTGTGATAATGCGGAATGAAACGCAGCATTGATTGGGCGTGAGCGTTCCTGATACAGGAAGATACTTCTCGCTTTGAGAAAGACCCTTCCGAACATAATCATCATGTGTCTGGACAGACAAGCATGCCAGCTCCGGCGAGTCCAATCCAACTCACCAGACTAATCAAAGCCGTCAGGAAAATGGCATTAACTCCACTAAATAGTGGGGTGAAAACTCCCGGCCCCACCACGCACGTAAACCCGTATGGTTCAGAATGATTTAGACGTTCTCTGAGTCAAGCATTGGCGCTTCGGTCCCCAGTGTAGGCACTTTCTTATCCCGCAACAAATATACACCAACGTTCTCCGCATATTCATCCGCAGTCATTGTCTGCGAAACGGATGCCAGCCAGGAGGCGGAAGGCTAAATGGAATACCTGTTCAGAGCGCGAGAGTCCATTCGCGCCAAGGTACTGGGAGCTCCCCGACTGTATTTGGCTCTGGATTATGATGGCACACTAACACGAATAGTAACTGATCGCAGACGTGCGTTGCTTCCGAAGCGCACTAGAGAATTGCTGCGGACACTAGCGTCAAGCACTCGCTGCCTGTTGACGATTGTTTCAGGAAGACGCCTCCCTGACCTCATGAAGCTGGTCGATATTGATCGAGCATACTACATGGGAAATCACGGCCTCGAAATTCGGGGGCCCGGGTTCAGGTTTGTCCATACCGGAGCCAAGAGGCTCTCGCACTACCTACCTGAATTATCGCGGCAACTCAATGAACGACTATGTGGAACAGGCGCTTTTGTTGAGAACAAAGGCCTAACACTTAGTGTGCATTACAGGAATGCTCGACAGAGAGAAGTGCCAAAGATTCTCTCAACAATAAGGCTCGTCCTTCGGGACGACGAAATGTTTGAAGCCAATTATGACAAAAAAGTGGTTGATGTGAGACCTAGCCTATCATGGAACAAGGGGAGCGCGCTAGAAGTGCTCATGCAACATCTCGGTCGATATCCGGTGATCTACATCGGAGACGATCGTACTGACGAAGACGCTTTCATGAAGTTTAGGGACGCCATTACCGTTATCGTGTCCCCAAGACCTAAGGCTTCGGCTGCCCCACTATTACTTGAAAAGTACAGGAGACGTCGCACGATTCCTCAAACTTTCCAATTCCTGGCTCCAAGAGTAGTATGGAAACTAAACAGAGAAAATCTTGCGGATGGTTCGACGATTGAAAATCTGCGTTAACACTCAAACACCTCTGCTAAAATTCAACATATCGAATCAAGATCTCATGCGCCGAATCACTGGGACGACAGGAGCACTTGAGATGCATTCGCTGAAAGAAGGAGCAGATTTCGAGTACAGCCCCGGCGGTGTGACCAGAATGGTACTGCCACTATTGGCTCATATGATGAAGAACGGTCTGGCCGATGCTGCTCATTGGGTCTGTTTGAATCCTGGAGCTCCAGCGACAGTTAGAATGGATGGTATCACAATTCATCATGTCAATCTGATGCGCGAGCGTAGGGTTGGGTATGGACTTGCCAAGGAAACTATTTGGCGCGTTTTTCACGGTCTGAGCCGACCGACGGAGCAAGAGTTACTCTGGGTGGATGACTTTGTGGATTACACGTTTTACAACCGCGTCTCAGCTGAGTTGATAAGGAATCTTGATGCTCGCGAGGACTTCGACCTATTCTATATCCACGACTTTCAGCAGCTGCCAGTCGGCCGCATGCTGCAGACCCTGAAACCCAAAGTACTGAGATGGCACATTCCATTCGAAGAATCCATGATCCCGTCCGACTGGAGTGGTTTTCTTTCAACGTATTTGGACAGTTACGACGCCATCGTGGTAAGCTGCCGGAGGTATTTGGATTCGCTCAAATCATTGGAGCACAAGGGGGCATCATTCTACGTGTACCCATACATAGACCAAAGCGTTTACACCAAGCCTACACGGCAGGATTTGAATGAGCTGAAGAGCCGGCTGGGGCTTCGCGACGGTGAGAGGATAGTTCTTCTGGTAGCTAGGCTTGATCCAATGAAGGGTCAAGATGCAGTCATTAAGGCTATTCCTGGAGTTCTGGGCGATGTTCGAAAGGTCAAGCTTGTGATCATAGGTAATGGTAGTTTCTCAGGCTCGAAGAGGGGATTGGGCCTCTCCAAGTCAGAAAGGTGGCTGATGGAGCTCAGAAATCTCGTAAAGTCGCTTCACATTAAGGACAATGTGACCTTCGCGGGGTACTTGCCTCAGGGGTTACTCAATGCTGCATACGATACCTGCGATATGGCTATTCTTCCGTCGCGACAAGAAGGCTTCGGACTGGTTGTAGTGGAGAGCTGGCTGTACAAGAAACCTACGCTAGTCTCTACTAAGGCGGGGATAGCAGAGCTCATAAGTGACGGCAGAAACGGATTATTGATTGACCCCACAGACTCAGTCTCGATGGCGGAGAAGATTTCGACTGTTTTGACGGATCAGAAACTTGCCGACGAGTTGGGAGAGAATGGTTATCTTACGTCTAGGAAATGTCTGATAGATGAGGGCCTTCGGGCCGAATGGGAAATCATCAGCAAGTTGGTCTGATCTAAGGGACCTGCCATGCCAACATTTACTATACCAACCATCGTTACCGAAGCATTCTCCTTTGTAGCTATCATACTAGTGACCTGGCTGAGCGCACATTTCGCGGGGCGTTTCCTAGGAAGGATGTTAAGGCGTGGCCCGCCTCTCGTCTTGGCGCACATAAGACGTTTGACGCTTACCTTCATATGGTTAATTGGCATCCTCTTGGCGCTGGCGCAAATTGGCTTAAACATAGAGATCCTCCTTCTTCTCATTGGACTGATCGGAGTCGCTCTCGCCATAGCCAATCGAGAGACCTTGGAGAATGTTGCTTCGAAGTATTTTGCTGATTTCTATATCCCCTTCAAGGTGGGGGATTCAATCATAATACGTGGATATTCTGGAAAAGTGATCGAGATAAATCCCATCAGCACGGTGTTGATTACTGAAAACGAGAATTTGATATCTGTTCCAAATTCGCTTTTCTTGAAAGAAGTGGTTGTCAACAGCACTCCGAAGGCGTGGAAGGAAGTGACCGTTCCGATAATGATAAGCAACAAGATCCCCCTGACAGATTTTGAAAGCAGTATCCTCCGGAGCTGCCATAAGCTCAAGCATCTCCTAGACGAGCGCTTTCCGCCCATTTTGACAGTAAAGAATCGAGAGGCTAAGACCACTGAGTTGACTTTGACTATGATGATTAAAGAGCCTGAGACCAAGGATGCCATTATCTCGACCATCACAAGCAAGGTTTCAGAAATTCAGGAACAAATGAAGAACGACAGCCATCAGTCCCATGACCCCTAAGAGCAGCTGCAGAACAGCCTCTAATTGATGCCCGGAAATCACGCAATGACTTACCTCTCAAGAGATGGATTCAAATCGATTCCCAAGTCACAAGCATGATGTGTTCGTGGAGTCGAGCACAAAACGTCTAATGAATGCGAATCCTACTCACCCTATTCGAGGGTAGAAAGGCCATTAATCCCACCGGCCCCACCATTTTGGGGCGCAATGGACTTTTCACAAGTATCTCGACTCTGCAAAACCCTCAGTATCCGCCGCATGCCGTACATGAGCCTTGATTCCTGATACAGAAGAACGACGAGGAACGCTGATGCATATGTCCGGTTGGGCTGGGAAGTCGACTTCGACGATTGTTTTCACTCAGAGAGGGCAAGCTATAGCCGTGGCAGTTCAGAGCCGACCTTTATGACGCCGAGTGCTTGCTTGTGGCTCGCTGCAGCCTTCGATATGCTCCATCCATCGCCTGCCAGGCGGAGCTCTTTCAGCATCTTCGTTACCAAGTACGTCCTAGTCTGACCGTTCAAATCATCGAAGAGCTGCAGCCATTTAGCATGGATCGCCGCGATGTTTCTATGATTACTCCTCTGATCAGGTGCGGCGTAGGTGTTTCCCTCGTATATCCTGTAATGATATAATGGTTCGCTGATGTACCGGAACCTGTATTTCCTCGCCAACCTTACCCAGAGATCCCAATCCTCTCCAAACCCGACACTTTGATCGAAGCATCCGCTTGAAAGGCATTCCTTGCGAAGCATGACAGTTCCGCACACGATGAAGTTAAGCCGGAGGAGCGGAGCAAGGATTCTTCCTTCAGGAAGTCTAGGAAGCTTTACAAGATCGCTGTTGTAGATTCCGCGTGTTGCTTTACCTTCTCCGTCTATTATCCTAGCTTCTGTGTAGCAACAGGACGTGACTCTATCCTCTCTAAAAAGGGAAACTTGTTGCTCTATCTTTTCTCTTTCGTACAAGTCGTCTGAGTCCAAGAAAGCAACAAAGTCTCCCCTTGCCCGGGTCAAGCCTTTGTTTCTTGCGCGACCGGCTCCACGGCGCGGTTCAATCACCAGCTTGACTCTTCTATCTGACGCCAAGTGACTGCTAATTTGACTTAAGGAGTCGTCCGTCGAACCCCCATCAACGACGATGAGTTCAAGATTTGAATAAGACTGGTTCAGCACGCTCTCGATTGCTTCTCTAATAAATCTGCCCTTGTTCAGATTGGGCATGATGACCGAGACTAGCGGTTCACCCACGGAATCCCCTTCCCGATAAGTTCCATGTCGTGGTGTAACACCTAACATAATCCATCAAGTGATCGACGCCCCAAACCAAACATGAAAAATCCTTTTCAAGGGAAAATGGAGTCCGATTCGCTTAAGAGAATTCTGATTTGGGTCTGCTGACCTAAGTTTCTGAGTCTACGCGAGAGGCGTGGAGCGAATTCAAGCCTGAACTTGGCCTTCAAGCCCAAGCTCCTTTATCAGATCTGCGAGGGGCCTTGTCCTTCCTTCTCTTACTTCGGTGAGGGCGTCCTCGATGTTTTGCGTTAGTTCCTTATCGACACTAACTTCCAGGGTCTGGATGAGCTCTTCCATTAGTCTACTTGCCCTCATGAGAAGCTCGTCATTTCACGGTACCCGAATACTAGCTTATGCGCTCAGCTACATATTGATTCTCCATGTCGCCTAGGAAGCGCGTCTTGACTGGCTCCACCATCATATGATCAAGAACCCCTTCGGCCCCATCACATAGAGCCAGGGTGGAAAACCTGATCAGTAGTTGGCTAATTTTAACAGTAGCTTCCTGAGTTCGCGTACGATCTCTTCCACTGAGTCGACTTCCTCGACTTCATCCGAAGCCATGCGTCCAATCCCTCACCCTAGAACTGCCTTCGGGGACTTGCAACATTAAGTTTAGCGCATGAGAACAGTGCTCTGTGAGGACAAGAAATTCACCTTTCTAGATCCGACAGAAAATATGGTTCACTGTTTGCCGCTTTAGCGGTCGAAGGAAAAGTCAACATGACCTCGCCTCGGCTACGCAGATAACCCCCATTACGCTGAAGAGTAGACATACTACCTTGTCCGCTCGTTGTCATCGTTGACTGCGCCGCAAGCTAAGACTGACTAAAAATCGTCTACGCGCACGCGCCCGAGTTTCGGCGATTGGAAGGCACCGTTGCCGTTTCCTATTTCTATTTTAGCTCGTTAGAAATCGGTGCCCTCTGATAGCCCCCGACTGAGCTTGTGGATCTGGCTGCCAATCCAGATTCCAAAGAAGTGTCGGCGCGCGTTGAGCCGTGTTGAATCTTACACGGTCCTAAGGATTGGTAAGAAAGAGGGGGGAAAGCGCGCTTTTCCTGGCCGTTTTGCCTACCTGCGAGTTTTCCTTGGCGAGCCCACAATCCGTCTCGCTGGCGTGCTTTAAAGCGTACAATGCAGCATTTGCAACCTCGATCGCGGCTTTCCAAGCCATCAACGACGAGGACCCTGAACGCCCTTCAGCCGGGCTGAATGGCGATTTCCTGCGCCTAGTCCTCTCGCTTACCAGTTGTTTTTGGCGCATACAATCCATTGATGAAAACCAGTCCAGCAAGTGCAGTTGATGAAAACTGAGCAGGTTTAGGAAACTGAGAGCTTTCGGAGGAGCCGTTCGAGTTGGGCTTTCTGGTTTGGGTTTAGGCGTTGGATCCTGACGTAGCACACCGTGACTTTACGTCGCCGCTTTTCAGTATCGTATCCTGCGTAGTGTTGGACTGCAGGGTAGGGGCCGTACCGTTTCCCGTTGATCATCCTTAGAGCTCTGATGAGGCTGCCTGGTTTGTGGCAGATCGGACAGTGATCTATCCGCAAAACCGCAGACGCCCCTGCGATGACTTTAGACTTCTGCTCTAAATGGAATGATTGCGGTTGATGTCGTAGGCTGCCGGCATCCGATCATACCAGGCGTCTTTTGCATCGCACACTCTGTGGCCCTTTCATGGGTTTGTTCTTTTTGTTAGCATAGTCGCTTTGCTCGCTCCCTCTCGTCCGCCTGTCTAACCCTTTTCGTTCTATCCTATTCCTAGTTCTCAATTCCCAATTCAGCCACCCGTGCTTTCAGGCCTGCTAGCTACGCACTCCAGCATATTCCAAAAATCGCAATCCGATCAATCATCCATCTTGAACCAAGTTCAGTTCCCCTATGCTCTTCGGGGCGGAAACGCTTTTGTGCGAACATGTTAGTGATCCAATCGCTTAGGTATCCAAACTCTCAAATCTGCCGAAGCGCGATGATCCAGAGCGATGTGAGATTGCGGCCGCACGAGGAACGGAGGAGCCTGCAGCTGGCGAAAGAGATCGATGAAGCGTTCAGGAGCAGGGTGACGGTTCAAAGGTTTGATCCGGAAGTCGTAGCGGCCATGGCGGTTGTGGAGGGCGCGGGCTAGTCTGTGATTGACGTGGCATACAGATACCGACTTGATCCAGGAAATCTGCGAAGCTGGCAACGTGGCGGACACAGCAGGAGCTGCGGCAACTGCGAGAAAAAGTCGAGCAAAATCTGGGCAAAACCAACCTCTAAGCAGGTTCTGTGCCGTTTGAAAGAAAACACGCGCATTTCAAGGCTCGTTAGGCATTATTTGTCGCCCAATGCGCGAACAAATAACCGATCTTTAGCCCTCTATCCGAATTATTTGTGTCCCTATGCGAGAACAAATAATTTCGCAACTTGCGCGAATCGCCGCGAAATGAGCCGGTTTGGCAGTTATTGGGGTGACAAGCGTGACAAATAATCAAAAAACCTCCCCAGTCCAGACCAATCGCCCATTTTGAACCAAGGAGATAGATAATGAAGGTGCGGGAGCTCGCGGTTCTGACGATTAGCTTCCTGCCGCGGAGGAAGCGTAACTTTCTACGCATGTTCCTGAAGAGGAACCGTGATGTGGTGGAGAGGAGGACGGTTTTGATCTTCAAGAATAATGGGTTGGGCATCGTCAGGTTGCTCCAATTGCTCCACACCATTGGGGAGGACAGCATTCTCGACGTCCGTCCGCTTGGATCATACGTGCCCTCAAACTGGCCAACCGAGTACGTAAAACTGGCTCGGACAAAGAAGCTGGGGAAGCGGCAGAGAGCGCAGCTGTTACGGTCGCCTGGAATAGAAGTGAGGTGAGCTGGAATGACCGTGACAGTTCACCTTCCAAGACAACCCCGAAGGCCAAGAAGAACTCATCGAACACCTCAAAGCTCACACCGAAGTCCAAGCATGGTTTAGAGCGCTCAGCGAGAGGGAATGCATTTGAAGCACATTGCAGTTTCTCATCGAATTTGCATAGGGAAATAGACTAGGGACATTCTATGTCGGAGAATTCTGATTTGCGTCTGATCGACAAATTGGCGACTCTCGACAGTCCCACGTCTATCTTCGTGAGCGAGTTGACGGAGCCGCATATGCGCCAGTCTTCCACAATGCAAACGTAATCAAGATCGCAGGAAGGATGGCAGACGCATGTAACACAAGAAGGCTTGGAATAGGTAGCAGAAGATAGTCGTTAAGGAAGTCTGGGATACTTAGAAAGAGCAAATGGAATGCTGATTACGCCGAGACCGACAACACCGAGCGGTTTCCGTAGAAAGCTGGAGAGATCTTGGGAGATCGAGGAAGATAGTAAAGAGCGACCGAAGAGATGGGGGCAAGCGGAGCCCGAGTCAATACCATTTTCAACAAGTCGTTTGTCTCGACGAGACCGTGGACAGGAGATGTTGCCCACGGCTCGTCTACGGAGACGGAATATTCTGCGGTCGTTGTCGAGGATTCAGCTGCGAACACGTCGAATACATGGCTGACGTGTGGCCTTTGCGGCGATAAGGCGTGAACGCAGAGCAGCCGCCTTCCGCGCTTTAAAGGCCTCGACCCAGGCTAATCATGGGCAAGAGGGACGACGGGGTTCCTAGCTGGGTTCGCCTAGTCGAGGAACTGCTCGAAGAAACTGTTCAAAGAAGGCATGAGGGAAAGAGGGAGAACCTTCGGAGCATGGATAAGCCTTAGGCAGTGAGGTCTTCGGTAAGATGCATTTCCCTTATTTTCGCGGCTAGAAACTTCCTCACTTCCGCGTTGCCGAGTAGTTTTTCCAGTATGTCTTCCGCTCTGTCGATGCGCTCCTGCGCCTCTAGGGCGGTCTTTAGGTCTAATGTCAGGCCGCATCGGTTGCAGTACTTGCTTTCAGGTCCGTTGCGTGTGTTGCATTGGGGGCATGTTCTCACAGCCTCGGAGAGGTCGTGGTTTGTTTTGGGTTTGAGGCCGTGTAGCTCTAGGAGCCTACTGTCGAGGTCCCTGCCGCTCAGGTGGACGTAGACGGCGGGCATTTTTGAGCCCTGCCTCCAGCCTAGGTGCTGTGAGAGCTGCGATTCGGTCAGGTGGTTCGCAAGCTGCGTTGCCCGGCCATGCCTGAAAGAGTATGGTGTAACATGTTTTATTATGGCAGCCTTCTCTGCCAGCGTGCGCACCAGCTTCCTGGCCGCATAGTAGCCCCATGATTCGTTGTGGTTTGTTGTTCCAATATTAACCCAGAGCGGGGCGTCGGGGTCGCCTCGGTGGGGGTGATTGTTGACCCATGTGGCTAAAGCTGGGGCGCTCTCGATTAACCTGATTCTCCTGTCCCCTGTCTTCCCATGCCTGACGATCATGACGGCGCCGTGCTCGTCGAACTCTACGTCCCGGAGCCTACGGCTTAGGATTTCACCCGGCCTTGCGCCGCTGTCCCAGTTCACCTCCAAGTACGCTCTGTCTCTGGGGTGCTCTGCGGCGGTTAGCATCCTATCCTTCTCTTCAACGGTTAGGAAATCTTCCGGCAGCCTATTCCTTTCTACGCGAACCTTTCTCATCCATGCGGTTTCAGGCGGATTCGAGGATGGGTCGATGGGGGTTTGCGGCAGAGCCTTCAGCCACCTCCAAAACTTCTTGATGGTGTTCTGGTAGTCCTCGAGGCTTCTGCTGGATAATTCACTGCGAGATGCTTCATGCTTTCCGTTACGCGTTTTGCGCATCTTCAGGCTGCGCATTAACTGGCGTATGTCGGTTTCCGTCGCTGACGCAAACTCTTTTCCGAGAACTTCCGCGATTCTGGTTAGCCTGACGAGGTGGGTTACACGCCTAGCTAGGCTTAGCCCTTCATCCTCAAGATGCGCCATGTAGGCTAGGAGCGTCCGCTTGTTGGCTTCGCATATTCCCCGCTGGCTTCGTAGATGCCTGAGCGCCCTCTCCATTCTGTGAGGGTAGTCGTGTATGCTGATCGGCTGTTGGGCTTGCAGCTCGGACACCGTTACGCTTTTTCCTGAGCCCTTTAAAGCGCCGAGAATCAGCGTTCTGAACCCGAGGTTTGGTGCGGCCGCCGGGATTCGGACCCGGGTTCCCTCGTTGCTCGTAAGCAACTTTGAGGCTTGGGAAGCCCCCGTCATAGACCAGGATGCCCTCCCAGCTTATTCAGGCGTGGGAACTGGACCACGG
>Ga0315281_10003650_pt1 | contig 22531 bp, 15 predicted proteins | sample YL17G07_0_MG_FD_204540 | JGI IMG/M metagenome (GOLD analysis project Ga0315281, IMG submission 204540) | Sediment microbial communities from Yellowstone Lake, YNP, Wyoming, USA - YL17G07_0 | ecosystem: Environmental > Aquatic > Freshwater > Lake > Sediment | place: USA: Wyoming | collected... | reverse complement strand
GTCCCGCAGGTCTATCGACGGGATTTTCATGATCGCCAGAGTCCCGGTATCGCTGTCCTCGGCCAGGTAGGTGTGGCTTCGGCTGCTGCTGCGCACTTCCCTCACGATCCTGTACCCGTCGAAGGACATCCGGGCCTCGAGGATCGGGGGAAAAGGCAGCCCGGACAGCTGCAGGACCATCTCATTGGCCAGCGGGTTGGGCAGGTTCTCGACCCTGACCACCTGGACGGTGACGTTGTCCTCGCTGCCCTGGCGGCAGGCTTCGGCGGCGATGCTTGCGGCGGCCTTGTCCAGGTCGTCCCGGTTGCCGTCGATGGCGGCGATGATGAAATCCGCGTCGGCGTGCTCGTAGGCGCCATCGGTGGCCAGCACGAAGACGTCGCCCTTTTCGACCTGCAGGCTCTGGTAGTCGATTTCCAGCTGCGGATTGATGCCCAACGCGCGGCTCAGATAGCTCTGTTCCGTGGACGCCCAGGTCCGGTGATCGTTGGTCAGTTGCTCCAGGGCATTGCCGCGCACCTGGTAGATCCTAGTGTCCCCCACATGGAACAGATGGGCCGTCGTGGACTTGAAGACCATGGCGCTCAGGGCGCACACATAGCCCCGCTCCATGTCGTGGCGGTACTGGCTTTTCTGCGTCTGCGAGTGCAGCCAGGAGTTGGTCGCGGTGAGCACGCGCTCGATCGACGTCTTCACCGACCAGGCTTCCGAGGTGCAGTAGTAATCCTCGAGGACGCCGGTGACCGCGAACTGGCTGGCCACCTGGCTCACCTGGCTGCTGCCGATCCCGTCGGCCACCGCGATGGCGATGCCTTTCGAACTGAGCTGCGGCTCTTTCGGGAAGCGGGCCCCGTGGAAATCCTGGTTGATTTCCTTGCGGCCCTTGTCCGAATACTGCCCTACCGATATTTTCAGTTCGCCGGCCACTTACATGGCGCGTCTGGGTTGGGTCTTTATGTGCGTGGCATACAGCGTCAACCCGGTAAACGCAAGGCCACCGACCAGGTTGCCCACGACGGTCGGGATCTCGTTCCATAAGAGATAGTCTACGACCGTGAAATGCCCGCCCATGAGCAGGCCGCAGGGGAACAGGAACATGTTGACGATGGAATGCTCGAAGGTCATGAAGAAGAAGACCATGATCGGCATCCACATTGCAATGACCTTGCCGCTGACAGAGGTGGAAATCATGGCGCCGACCACGCCTGTCGACACCATCCAGTTGCACAGCATGCCCCGGACGAACAGCGTCAGCATGCCCGCCGCGCCATACTTGGCGTAGCCCAGCGTGCGCGCCTCACCGATGCCCGCGAGAGCCTTCCCCACGGCGTTGGGCTCGGTAGCGAAGCCGAACGTGAAGACGATCGACATCATCACGGCTACCGTGAACGCACCCGCGAAATTGCCCGTAAAGACGAGCCCCCAGTTCTTGAGTATCCCGCCGATCGTCACCCCCGGGCGCTTGTCGAGCCAGGCGAGCGGCGTCAGGACGAACACGCCGGTCAGCAGATCGAAGCCCAGCAGGTACAGCATGCAAAAGCCGACCGGGAACAGGATCGCGCCGATCAGCGGGACACCGGTCGTCACGTTGATGGTGACCGAAAACGCCGCGGCCAATGCGAGGATCGCGCCGGCCATGTAAGCCCGGATCAGCGTGTCCCGGGTGGACATGAAGACTTTTGATTCGCCGGCATCCACCATTTTTGTGACGAACTCCGAAGGCACCAGATAAGCCATGACTTTCCTTTGTCAGAAACGCGATTGAATTTGCAGAAACACTTCGCCGGCCTCGACCTTGACCGGGTACGATTTGGTGCGGCCCTCGTCGGGCGCGACCGCGCAGCCGTCCTTGAGCTGGATGTTCCAGTTATGCAGCGGGCAGGCCACCTTCCTGCCGTGGACGATGCCCTGCGAGAGCGGCCCGCCCTTGTGGGGACACTTGTCGTGCAGCGCGAAGATCTCGTCCTCGGCGTTGCGGAACACGGCGATATTGCCCTGCGCATGCTTCACCACGCGCGCACCGAGGACCGGGATCTGCTCGACGCGGCAGGCGCGCGTCCAGCTCATGCCATTTCCAGCGCCGTGAATTCGCGGGCATCCTCGCCTGCCGCGCGTTCCTTCCAGGGATCGGGCATGCCTTCGAGCGCGAAGCGCAGGCGCGCGTACAACGCCTTGCGCCCTTCAGCGTCCCCGACGATCTTTTCCTTCACGTAATCGAGACCCGCGCGCGCAACGTAATGCACCGTGCGGTCGAGGTACCTCGCCTCCTCGCGGTAGAGCTGCAGGAAGGCGCCCGAGTATTCGAGCACCTCGTCCTGCGTCTTCACCTTGCAGAGGAACTGCGCGACCTCGGTCTTGATGCCGCCGTTGCCGGCTACATAGATTTCCCAGCCCGAGTCGACACCGATCACGCCGACATCCTTGATGCCGGATTCGGCGCAGTTGCGCGGGCAGCCCGACACCGCGAGCTTGACCTTGTGCGGCGCGTACATCTTCCAGAGGCCTTGCTCCAGCGCGATGCCCATATTGGTCGAGTCCTGCACGCCGAAGCGGCACCACTCGCTGCCCACGCAGGTCTTCACCGTGCGCAGCGCTTTCGCGTAGGCATGGCCCGACGGCATGTCGAGGTCTTTCCAGACGCCGGGCAGGTCCTGCTTCTTCACCCCCAGCAAATCGATCCTCTGCCCGCCGGTGACTTTGACCGTGGGAATCCGGTACTTGTCGACCACATCCGCGATCCGGCGGAGCTCCGCCGCCGTCGTCGTGCCGCCCCACATGCGCGGGATCACCGAGAACGTGCCGTCTTTCTGGATGTTGGCGTGCGCGCGCTCGTTGATGAAGCGCGACTGCGCGTCGTCCTTGAACTCGCGCGGCCAGGTGGCGAGGAGGTAGTAGTTGAGCGCCGGCCGACAGGTGGCGCACCCATTGGGCGTCTTCCACTCGAGGAACGCCATGGCCGCCGGGATCGAGAGCAGCTTCTGCTGCCTGATCGCGCGGCGCACTTCCTCGTGCGTGTGGTCGGTGCAGGCGCACACCGGCTTCATTTTCGTTTCGGTCGGCTGGTACGCGCCGCCGACGGTGGACGCGAGGATCTGCTCCACGAGGCCCGTGCATGAACCGCAGGAGGACGATGCCTTGGTGTGCTTTCTCACGTCGTCGAGAGTGAACAGGCCCTGCGCCTTGATCGCCTTGACGATCACGCCCTTGCACACGCCGTTGCAGCCGCAGACTTCGGCCGTGTCGGCCATCGCGACGGCCTTGTTCTGGCCCGCGTGCCCCGCGTTGCCAAGGTGCGACTGGCCGAACATCAGGTGCTCGCGTACTTCGTGGATGTCCTGCTTGTCGCGCAGCAACTGGAAATACCAGGAGCCGTCGACCGTGTCGCCGTACATCACGCCGCCGACGATCTTGCTGTCCTTGATGACGAGCTTCTTGTAGATGCCGCCGGCCGCGTCGTGCATGACGATCTCTTCAGTCTCGTCGTTGCCGATGAAGTCGCCGGCCGAGAAGAGGTCGATGCCGGTGACCTTCAGTTTGGTCGAAGTGACCGAACCTTCGTAGCGGCCGATGCCATAGTGCGCGAGGTGATTGGCCGCGACCTTGCCCATCTCGAAGAGCGGCGCCACCAGCCCATAGGCGATGCCGCGATGGGCGACGCACTCGCCCACGGCGTAAATCCTGGGGTCGTAGGTCTGCATCGTGTCGTTGACCACGATGCCGCGGCTGCAGTGGATGCCGGCGGACTCGGCCAGCGCGGTGTTCGGCCGGATGCCTACGGCCATGACAACGAGGTCAGCGGCAATCTCGGTGCCGTCCTTGAACCTGACGGCGCAGACCCGGCCCGCCTCGTTGCCGGCGATCTCGCTCGTCTGCGTCTTTATGCGGAAATTCAGACCCTTGGCTTCCAGGGACAGCTGCAGCATGCCGGCGGCGGTCTTGTCGAGCTGGCGTTCCATGAGCCAGTCCATGAGATGCACGACGGTCACGTCCATGCCGCGCAGCTTGAGCCCGTTGGCGGCTTCGAGCCCGAGCAATCCGCCGCCGATCACCACCGCGCGCTTGTAACTGGCGGCGGCCTCGATCATCGCGTTGGTGTCGTGAATGTCGCGGTAGGTGATCACGCCTTCGAGCCTGGCGCCGGGGATGGGCAGCATGAAGGGCGTCGACCCGGTGGCCAGCAGCAGGCGGTCATACGCGGCCACGGTGCCATCGCCCGCGATGACTTCGCGCTTGTTCCGGTCGATCTTCGCGATGGTCTTGTCGAGGTGCAGCGTGATGCGGTTCCGCGCGTACCAGTCGACATCGTTCAACATGATGTCTTTCAGCGTCATCTCGCCCGCGAGCACCGGCGAAAGGAGGATGCGGTTGTAGTTCGCGTGCGGCTCGGCGCCGAAGACCGTGATGTCGTAGAGCTCGGGCGAGATCTTGATGAGCTCTTCGAGCGTGCGCACGCCCGCCATGCCATTGCCGACCATCACCAGCTTCATTTTTCCTGAGACCAATGGCGTAAACCTCCCTCCGTGAAAACAGGAACGAGAACTCCGTTGTTCAATGCATGACCGGGACGCCGATGGCCCGATCGGTCACCTGATACGCAAGGTGCATGCCATCGATTTCGAGGCCAAAACAGGAAAAAAGCGCACTCTAGTAGTGCGCCAATGGAATGCTACGCACCAATTACGTTAGTTTGCCCACACGGCGAGGGCGGCCAACCTCGCCGCCGCCGCGTTCGACGCGGCCACGATGACTCCCGCCGCGCGCAGTTTCTTCACCTGCCGCGAATAAACCTGCGGGTCGCCCTCCGTACCGGTCACGGATGCAATCACCGGTTTCTCCGATTTCCGCACGACGTGCGCGATCAATCCGGCCGGATCGTGGTGCGCGCCGTAGCCGATCACCACATCCAGCAGGATCACGCCGACGGCCTTGTCGCGCAGCGCGCGTTCAAGGTGTTCGTTGCGCAGCGCCGGCTCGATCATCGGGTGCGGGCGGCCGCGGGTGAATTCGTCGGCGCCGAGGTCAAGCAGCTGGTGCGGCGCGCCGGACTTCCGCGCTCCGGGGACGGGTGCGTTCGAAGATACGTTCAAGCCGTGGTCCGTGAGCACGATCTGCGCCTCGGCGCACAGCGTGCCGCCGCAAAAGAGCCCGACTATGTTGCCCTTCGCTTTTACCTCGATATGTTCCTTCGGGTGAATGCCCGCGGCGGCTTCAAGCGTTCGAACGATATTCGACCCTGCCTTGGCCCCCAGGAGGCACAGCGTGACCGGCTTGCGGCAGCGCTTCGCGCGCGCCACGATCCTTGCCGTCACCGACGGTGAGGGCGGCTTGGAGATGACGATGATGCGCTTGGTGGCGGCGTCGGCCTCGAGCGCATCCATCGCGGCGAGCGTCATGCGCCCGCCTACCGCTCGGCTGAGATCGCGCCCGCCCACGCCGATACCATGAGATATCCCGCGCCCGTCGCGCGCGATGAGGCAGGAAACCTCCTGCAATCCCGTGCCGGAGGCCGCAACGATGCCGATGTCGCCGCGCGGCACGGCATTGGCGAAGGCGATCGGCACGCCCGCGATGAGCGCCGTGCCGCAATCCGGGCCCATCATGAGCAGGCCGCGCTTTGCCGCGAAGACCTTCAGCGCCACTTCCTCCGCCAGCGGCACGTTGTCCGAAAACACCATGGCGTGCAGTCCGCGCTCCAGCGCGCGGCGCGCCTCGGCCGCCGCGAACTCGCCGGGAACGGAGATCAGGGCGAGATTGGCGCCAGGCAGTGCGCCGAAGGCGGATGCAAACGTGGGGTGACTTTCGCTCGATTGGCTTTTCGCCTTGCCGGAGGTCAAGAGCTTTTCGGCAAGAAGCAGGCTCTCATCGGCATTTTTCCCCTTCACCGCGATGATGAGGTCGTCGGGCCGGGCGCTCGCGCCTTCCTTCGACAGCAGGCCGGATTCCTTCAGCAAGGCCTTGTTCGACGGCGTGCCGATCATGAGCGACGCGCGTTTGACGCCCGGCACGCTTTCCAGTTCCCGCGCGATGCGCATCAGCGCGACCGAATCGGCGTAAAACCCGCGTCGCACCCGATTCGCGATTTTCATCCGGAAAAACCAAGGGAACGCGCGAACCCGGCGAGCGCCTGGTCGAAGCAGGCGAGCGGCGCGCGCGCGATGCCCGCGCCGACCTGCCCGACGCCCGGCTTGCGGTGCGCGATGCCGGTGTTGATCGCGGGCCGGATCGCGGTGTCGGCAACCTTGCGCGCGTCGATGCCCGCGGGCACGCCCTCGAAATCGAGCGCCGGAATGGTCCACTTCGGATTCCTTCCGACCGTGATTTCGCCCATGGCGCGCGTGAACGCGAGCGCGTCGCTCGCGCGCCCGGCGCCGACGAAGCCCACCACCGCCGGCGCGCCCGCCATCGCGAACGCCCCCAGGCCGATGGTCTCCAGGATCGCCGAGTCGCCCATGTCCGGGTTCGCGTCGCGCTCGCGGTAGCCCGGGAAATACAGGCCCTGCGGCATCTCCACCGGCGCGCTGAACCATGCGTCTCCGGTGCCGGAGAGCCGGATGCCGAAATCGGTGCCGTTGCGGCTCATCGCCGACACCAGGCTGCAGGCCTCGATGCCGCGCACCGGGTCCATGATGCTCTTGCCCATCGCCATGCCGATGTTGAGGAAGAACTGCTCGTTGCCGGCGATGAACGCCAGGCTGCGCGACAGGGTCTCGGCGTCGCCCGCCGCTCTGGCAAAATGCGGCGCCAGCGCGCGCAGCGTGAGCGCCGAGCAGGCGACGTTGCGCTGGTGCATCTCGTCGCCCATGGCGAGGCCCCGCGCCACCAGCGGCGCGAGTTGAAGTCCGCCCGCCGCGCGCAGGGCGCCGCCAAGGAGCGGGCCGAACACGTCGCGCAGCCAGGCGAGGCGCGCCAGCACCTCGGCGTCGTTGGCGCCAAAGCGCATCACCTTGCCCAGGCCCTCGTTGATCATGCAGTAGGCGCGGTTATCGAATGCCCTGTTCTCCACGACCATCACGGGCATCGAGCGCGTGGTGATGCCCGTCATCGGGCCAACCGCGCCATGGCGGTGGTTCGGCTGGAACTTGATTCCGCCGCCTGCGGCGAGCTTCGCCGCTTGCTTCAGGTCCGGCGCCCAGTCTTCGAACACGATCGCGCCCGCCACGGCGCCTCGCATCGGGCCGCACATGCGCGTCCACTCGATCGGCGGTCCTGCGTGCAATATCACGCCCTCGCGCAGGTCCGGGATTACCTTGCCTGCCGGCTGCACATCCACCAGTACCGGATTTGCGGCGAGCATACGGCGCAGCCCTTCCGCGTTCGCCTTCGAGATTCGCGTTTCGTGTTTGGCCAACCACGCAAGCAGGTCGGCGGATCGCTCCCGCCCCGGTACGGGGGGACGCCAGTCCAGGTGCGCGACGGGCACGCCGCGTGCCGCCAGATCCGCGGCGAAGCCGCGCAGGCCGATGTTGATGACGCTCGGCGCGCGGGAAAGCAGCGACTTCGCAGACATGAGGGCGCTATTATCGCAGCATGATCGAACGCCTCGTGGTCGCCATCGGCGGCAACGCCACGCATCCTGAAAACATCCGCGGCACCACCGGGGAGCAGGAGGAGATCGCGGCGCGCGCGGCGCGCGCGCTGCGCCCGCTGGTCGAGGCGGTGCCCGAGCTGGTCATCACGCACGGCAACGGGCCGGTGGTAGGCAAGATCCTGCTGCGCCAGTACTACGCGCGCGAACACGTGCCGCCGATGCGGCTGGATGTCTGCGTCGCGCACAGCCAGGGCGGCATCGGGCATCTGCTGATGCAGGGACTGGAGGACGAGCTCGCGCGCGCAGACTCCGGACGCCGGGTCGCCTGCCTGATCACTCGCGTGGTGGTGGACGCGGACGACGAGGCCTTCGCCAAGCCGACCAAGCCTGTCGGGCCGTTCTTTTCCGCGACCGAGGCGGCGGAGCTGCAAGGCGCGCTGGGCTGGAACATGGTCGAGGACTCGGGGCGCGGCTGGCGCTACGTGGTGGCCTCGCCGCGGCCACGCCGCATCCTCGAGCTCGACCTCATCGCCGGGCTGGCGAAACAGGGGGTGGTGGTGATCGCCGCGGGCGGGGGCGGCATCCCGATGGTGCTGCGCGCCGACGGCTCCCACGGCGGCGTGCCCGCAGTGATCGACAAGGATCTCACCTCGGCGCTGCTTGCCACGGAGCTCGGCGTGGATGCGCTGCTGATCCTCACGGCGGTGCCGCGCATCGCGGTCCATTTCGGCGAGCCGCGGCAGCGCGAACTGGAAACAGTCACCGCCTCCGAACTGGAGGGTTACCGCCGCGAAGGTCATTTTGCCGAGGGCAGCATGGGCCCGAAGGTGAAGGCCGCGCTGCGCTTTCTCGCCGCGGGCGGCAAGCGCGCGATCATCGCGCACCTCGACCAGGCCGCCGGCGCGCTCGCGGGCAACGCCGGCACGCATGTCGTTCCGGGCTGATTTTCGCGCCCGGCAGATAGGAAGCGCCGCGCTCGCCGCGGTGCGCCTGCGCGAACCGGCCGGCGTATTCGCCTCGTTCGAGCGCAGCTTCTACATTGAAACGGCCTCGGGCATCGCCTGCGTCGGCGGCCCCGCGATCGGCCGCGGACCGCTCAACATCCTCATTGACGGCGCAGGACGGATCCCGGCGCCCGGGGAGGTGGTCACCGTCGATGTTGCATCGGCCCTGCATTGGGTTCCTTCCGGCGAACTGAAGGAAAGCCCTTCAATTCCGCGACAGCTGCTCGGCGAATTCGATCGCGCATGGCGTCGCAACAAGCCGGCGCAGGCGTTCCTCGATTGGATCGCGACGGATGCGCAAGGCGCCGCGCCGCGCGCGGCCAACGCGCTGATCGGCCTCGGGCCGGGTCTCACGCCCGCCGGGGACGATTTCGCCGGCGGCGCGCTGATCGCGCTGCGCGCCGCGGGCCACGCGCCGCTCGCGGACCGCGCCGCCGCCTGGGCGCTTGCGCGGGCGGAAAAAGGCACGGGAAAGATCAGCCGCGCGCACCTGCGCTGCGCGGCCGCGGGCGAAGGTCACGAGGCGCTGCACGCGCTGCTTCGGGCTCTCGACAACGGACAGCGGGCTATCGAGCGCGCGTTGAGGGCGCTCTCACGCGTCGGCCACGGCTCGGGCCGGGATGCCGCCGCGGGGGCGCTGCTTGCCCTCGCCGCCCTCAGAACGCGTGCTGCACCGTGAATTTGAAATGCACGCCGCGGTCCTGCAGATCGTTGCGCCGGCCCTCCAGCTTGTGCAGCGGCACGCCGCGATAGATCGCCATCAGCACGCCTGGGGCGACGTCCCATCGCAGCCCGAGCCCGACGCTCGAGAGCGCCCGCGGCCCGGGACTCACGCCGTTGCGGTCGCGCGCACGCCCTGCGTCGACGAACGGCGCCACGCTGATCGCGCCCTGCTCCGGCGAATTCTCTGACGACCCGAGCGCAAGCTGCGCGATCCGATGACGGTACTCGATCGATCCGGCCCAGCCGGTATCGCGCACCAGGCGGTTCTCGCGATAGCCGCGGACACTTTCGGCGCCTCCCAGGGAGAACTTCTCCGATGCCGGCAGGCTGTCGTTTGCCGCCTGCAGGTCGAAGCGCAGCAGCAGCTGCCCGGCGCCTTGCGCCAGCCGCTGCACCAGCTGCAACTGCGCGAGCAGAGAGACGAAGCGTGAATCGGGAAAGCCCTGCAGGACGGTCGAGCCGAACGCGGCCAGGCCGAGGTTCAGGCCGAGGCGCGCGGCGCTCACGCGCTCAGGGGTGCGGTCGAGAAAGTCGGCCGAGAGCCGCAGCGCGGCCACCGTGTTCTTGCCGTCGGCGAGTCCCGGCGAAAACGGGAACGAACTGCCGAGCAGAAAGGTTTCGGTATGCCGGCGCGAAAGCGCCGCGCCCAGCGTCAGTTCGCGGCTAGGCGTGCGGTAGAAAGGTTGCCGGATGCCCAGTTCGACCGCGGTGGTGCGCGCCTCGATACTCAGGATGTCGAAGGGTGACTCGAGCACCACGCTGTCGCTTTTTTCGGCGCGCACCCAGAGCACCGCATCGCGCGCGCTGACCGGCACGGAGAACATAACTGCGTAGTCGTCCAGTCCCTCCGTGCTGTCGCCGCGCAGGGTCAGTTCGTCGCCACGGCCGAGGAGATTGCGCAGCGCGCCGCGCAGCTCGTGCCGCAGCGCGCCGATGCTCGGCGAGCGGTTGTTGGCGAGCGCGAAGCCGAGTTCGCGCGACGGTGCCTCCTTCAGGTCGACGTTCAGCACCGCCTCCCCGGGCCGCACGCCGGGTCCGATCTCGGCGTTGATGCGCTCGACCTGCGGATTGAGCAGCAGCACCTGCATGCGCTCCTGCAGCGTCGCCATGTTGAGCAGTTCGCCGGGGTCCGGGTGCAGGCGGTCGGCCACGAATTCCCGGCGAAAACCGTTCTCGCCGGCCACCGCGATCCCGGTGAGGCGGCCTTCGATGATGCGCAGCGTGACAACGCCATCGAGCACCTGCTGGTCCGGGATGAGCGCGCCCGAATTGATGTACCCGTTGGCGATGTAGTGCTGCGTCAACTGCGCGCGTGCCTCCTCCAGCTCTTCGTTGCCGACTTCGCGACCCTCGTACCCGGCGATCAGGCCGCGCAACATGTCTTCGCTGTAGGCCGTGTTGCCGACGATCCGGAAGCGCGTCACCTTCACGCGCGCCCCGGAAGAAAGCGCGGCGCCTCCGCCGGGCGCAGGCGCGGGAGGAAGAACCAGGCCCGGCGCGGCGGGCTCGCGCTGGAATTCAGGCAGGGGGCGGCGCTCAAAGGACCGGCTCGGCTCGACCGGGCTGGGCAGCGGCTGCGCAAGTGCGGCGGGCGCCTGGAGCAGGAACGCGGCAAGGACGGCAAACGCCGCCCGGCGCGGCGCGAAGCGGGAACTCGGCATCATCGACCGCTCAACCGCCGGCGCAGCCGCCCAGGGCCAGCACGACGGAGCGCGGCGGCCGTGCCTCGGCCGCCGGGCCGGCCCGCGCGGGCCCGCGCCAGCCGTAGTCGCCGAACGCAAGATCTCCCGGCTGCGCCCCCAGTCCGCCGCGCCCGGCCTGCACGAAACTGTTGGCGGCGCGGCCGGAGCGTGCCGCGCAACTCTCGCGCATCAGCGCCGAGGCGTCGAAGTAGGCACTCGGCAGCACTGTGACGCTGGAGCCCACATTGCTCTGCGGCGCGGCGATCACCACCGACCCCGAAACCCCGAGCTGCGACGAGGCCTGCACCAGGCTGCCCGTATCGGTGACGAAGAACTCGCTCACGATGCTGATGTTACCGCCGTTGCCGCCGAAAGCGTTGGCGATGATCTGGCTGTTGTTGAGCACCACGAAAATCGGATCGATCGTGATATTGCCGCCGTTGCCGGCACCGGTGCCCACCGAGGTGGTGATCTGGCTATTCTCGAGGTAGACCAGCTGCCCCGCACGGATGTCGATATTGCCGCCGTCGGAAAATAATGCCTCCGTGGAGATCGAGCCGCCGGCGAGCAGTTGCAGCTTGCCGGCCGCGTTGACCGCGATCGAGCCCGCCAGGCCGGCGCCGGAGCTCGAGGCCCTGATGCGCCCGCCGTCGACGATCGTGATCGAATCCGCGCTCACGGTGATCGCGCCGGCATCGCCGGCGCCGGCAAAATTGGAACTCGCGAGGATCCCGCTCGGCGCGCCGCCGCTGCTCGCCCCCGAGATCAAGATGCCGCCGCTCGCCGTCACGCTGACGTCACCGCCGTGCCCGCTACCGCCGAAGGTGCTCGAGTTGATGCCGCCGCCGTTGCTCAGGCCGATGTCGCGTGCCGACACCGTCACCTCGCCCGCGTTGCCTCGCCCGTAGGTGCTGCTGTTGATGGTGCCGCCCCCGCCGACCGTGATCGAATCCGCCGCCACGGTGATCGCGCCGCCATCGCCGCTGGCGGCGGATTCCGAAGTCGCGAAGATCCCGGCAAAGAAGCCGCCGCTGTTCGTGCCCGCAATCGCGATGCGGCCGCTCGCCGTGACGCTGACATCGCCGCCCTGCCCGCTGCCGCCGAAGGTGCTCGAGGTAATGGCGCCGCTATTGCTCAGGCCGATGTCGCGCGCCGACACCGTGATTCCGCCCGCGTTGCCCCGCCCGTAAGTGCTGCTGTTGATGGTACCGCCCTCGCCGACCATGATCGAATCCGCCCTCACGGCGATCGTGCCGCCATCGCCGGTGGCGGCGGATTCGGAAGTCGCGTAGATGCCGGCAAGGAATCCGCCGCCGCTCTTGCCCGCAATCGCGATGACGCCGCTCGCCGTGACGCTGACGTCGCCGCCCCGCCCGCTGCCAAGGAAGGTGCTTGAGGTAATTTTGCCGCCGTTACTCAGGCCGATGTCGCGCGCCGATACCGTCACCCCGCCCGCGTTTCCCGGCCCAAAGGTGCTGCCATCGATGACGCCGCCCTCGCCCACCGTGATCAAATCCGCCGTCACGCTGATGGTGCCGGCGTCGCCGGTGGCCGCGGAAAGGGAAGTCGCGAAGATCCCGGCACTGGATCCGCCGCTGCTCGTCCCCGCGATGACGATGCCGCGGCTCGCCGTGACGTTGACATTGCCGCCATGGCCGGATCCGCCCGAGGCGGTGGAGAAAATCTCGCCCCCGCTGTGCAGGCCGATGTTGCGCGCGCTGATGGTGACGTTGCCGACATCGCCGCCGGCGCTCGTGGCCGACCCGATGATGCCATCGGTGTACAGACTTATGTCGCGCGCACTGACCGTGACATTGCCGGCATTGGCGTTGCCGAGTGCGTACGACCAGATGATGCTGCTGCGGGTCAGGCCTACGTCGCGGGCCGATATGGACACCGGGCCCGCGCTGCCGGATCCGAAAGAGAGGGCGGCAATGCTGCTGGCGTCCAGGCTCAGGTCGCCCGAGAGCTTGATGCCGATGCCGTTGCCGCCGGCAACGCCTGCGTTGTTGGTGTCGAACTGGCTGTTCAGCAGGCTGAATCTGCCGCCGACAATATGGATCGATCCCGAGGCCGGCTGCCCCAAGGTTCCCGCGCTCGCCGTCGCGCCCGTCGCAGCGAGGTTTCCGTACGCCGTTACCCCTGGCGCGGCGATGCCCGCCGGTTCGAGCGTGATTTCGCCCGAGGACGCGACGCTCGCCAGATTGATCCTGCCACCGGGCGCCCGGAGGGCCGCGTTGCTCAGCGTGATATCGCCGCCGATCAGGGAGATTTCCTTTCCGGGAGCGGTGCGCAAGGTGGCCACCTGCGACGCCGTCCCTGTGACGCTGACGGGCGCCACCGTCGGCCCGAGAAAACCGAAGGCCGAGGGCGGCGCGCTGCTCAGCGTGCTCGCCGCAGGGTTGGTGGCGCGAAAAACCCCGCTTGCGCCGAGCGTCAGGTAGTCGGCGGTGGTTGCGTAGAAGGAGCCGTTCACGTTGAGGCTTGCGTGCGATCCGAATATCACGCCGCTCGGGTTGATGAGGAAAAGATTCGCGTTCGCGATGCTCGAGCCCAGGTAGCCGTCGATATTGGAGGCACTGCCGCCGGTAACACGACTGATGACGTTGCTGACGCTGGCCGGACCGGTAAAAGTGACGAACTGCCCGGTGTTGACGTTGAATTGCGAAAAGCTGTGGAAGAGATTGCCCCCGACCTGCAGGCCGCTGGCCGGGAGAATGGCGATATTGGTGCCGGTCAGCGCGCCGGCAGCGCCGAGCGAGCCATCGAACGTGATCTGGGCCTGCGCCGGCGAGACGCAGTTTCCCATGGCCAAGACAAGCCAGATCACACGGGCGCCGAAGCGCTCCCCGACGCATTGAATCAAAAACTCCCCCCAGGAGGGCACTATCTTCGTGCCTCGGCACCCGGGCGTCAATGCTGCGGCGGGCCAGCGATCCACTTCGAACGTTCAGTTTTCGGCGCAGCCGCCCAAGGCCAGCACGACGTAACGCGGCGGCCGCGCCTCGGCCGTCGGGCCGGCCCGCGCGGGCCCGCGCCAGCCGTAGTCGCCGAACGCAAGATCTCCCGGCTGCGCTCCCAGTCCGCCGCGCCCGGCCTGCACGAAGCTGTTGGCGCGCCCCGCCCGCGCCGCGCAGCTCTCGCGCATCAGCGCCGAAGCATCGAAGTACGCGCTCGGCAGCACCGTGACACTCGAGCCCACATTGCTCTGCGGCGCGGCGATCACCACCGACCCCGAGACCCCGAGCTGCGACGAGGCCTGCACCAGGCTACCCGAATCCGTGATGAAGAACTCGCTCACGATGCTGATGTTGCCCCCGTTGCCGCCGAAGGCGTTGGCGATGATCCGGCTGTTATTGAGCACCACGAAGGTCGGATCGATCGTGATATTGCCGCCGTCGCCCGCGCCCGTTCCCACCGAGGTGGTGATACTGCTGTCGCGCAGATGGACCATCTCGCGTGCGGTGATATGGATATCGCCCCCGTCGGCGCTCACCGCCTCGGTGGTGATGGCGCTGCCGCCCGCGAGTTCCAGCCGCTGTCCCGCGTCGATGACGATCGAACCCGCAATTCCGGTGCCCTGGCTTTGCACCGAAATCTCGCCGCCTGCCGCAACCTGCACGCTGCCGGCGGTGATGCGGATCGTACCGGCTGCGCCGGTGCTGCCGGTATTCGCGCTGCTGCTGATACGGCCGCCGTCGAGGACCAGCGACGCGGTGGATACAAGAATGTTGCCGGCGGCGCCCGACCCTATCGTATCCGTAACGATCCTGGAGGGCCGTCCATTTGCGCCTTTTCCCTGGATCAGAATCGAATCGCTTGCGCGTACGTCGACGAGTCCGCCGCCGCCGGTGCTGCCGGCGTCTGCGGCGCTGTTGATCCTGCCGCCGCCGAGGATTTCCAGGCGCCCGACCTCGACCGCGATCGTACCGGCGTTGCCACTCGAAAATGTCGGGCTGGCCAGCAGGCCGCCGTCCAGGGTGAGCAGCGGGCCGGAAACGGAAATATTTCCCGCCCGTCCAGGACCTTCGGTGACGGAGGTAACCGCCGACGGAGTTCCGCTCGCATCTGCGCCAAGAACAAGGATGGACTCGGTGGCGCGGAGCCTGATCGCGCCGCCCGCGCCGAGGCCGGATGCGTTGCTCTCGACCGCCCCGCCGTTGAGAATCTCGATGCGCCTGGCATCAAGATCGATTGTTCCTCCGCTGCCGCCCGCGGTGGTGCCGCTCGACAGAAAACCGCCGTCGATCCGAACCAGCGGTGCGGAAATCGAGACGGCGCCCGCGGCCCCGCTGCCCGTGGTGAAGACGCCGATGGTGGCAGTCTGGCTCCGGGTGTCCTGCACGACAACGGATTCGCTTGCGCGGATAGTGACGTTTCCGCTGGTGCCGCTGGCGCCGATCGAAGGGCTGCCCAGGGCTCCGCCAGACAAGAGCACGCGGCCCGCGCCGATGGTGATCGTGCCGCCTGCCCCCGACGATATGGCGGCGCTGAAAATCGCTGCCCCGTCCTCGATCGCCACCAGCGGCGCATTGATGCGGACATCTCCCGCGCGGCCCGTCCCCTGAGATATGGTGATTATGCCGGCTTCGACGCCATGCAGGACGATAGCCTCGCTCGCCTTCAAGGTGACCAGTCCTGCGGCGCCGCTGCCGCTCGCCTGGGTCCCGGCGCTCAGCAGGCTTGGGCCCGCGATCTCCAGACGCCCGACATCCAGCGTGATGTCACCGGCATCGCCGGACGAAGACGCCGCGGTAAAAAAGAAGGCGCCGTCGCTGACAGTTGCCCGCGCGGCGGTGATCGAGATCCCGCCTCCTTTTCCGGGCCCGTCCGAATTGCCGGCGAGGAAAGCGCCCGTGATGCGGACCTCGCCACCAGCGGCAAGCGAGATCCCGCCCCCCGTACTGGCGGAATTGTTGCTGGTGCTGATCAGGGTTTCAGGCGACAACGTTATGTTTCCGCCGCGGATGAACACCGGGCCGGAGGCGAGGCCGCTGCCGCCGCTGTCCGTCTGAATGAACGATCTCGAAACTTCGATCTGGCCCAGTGCCTGGCCCGGGCTCGCCGCAATGCCCTCAGGAAGAAAAGAGATCTCTCCGGGGCCGGCCGCGCTCGCCAGATTCACGCGGCCTCCCGCTGTCAATAGCACCGAGCGGGTCACCGAAATATTCCCGCCGACCAGCGACAGCGCTTGTCCCTCCGGCATCGAGAGGAAGCTGTTCCGCACGCGAATTGACGCCAGGCTCGAGCCCAGGAAACCGAACGCCGAAGGCGGTGCGCTGCTCAGCGTGCTCGCGGCCGGATTGGCGGCGTGAAAAGTCCCCGTGCTGCCCAGCTTCAGATAGTCGGCGGTGGTCGCGTAGAACGAGCCTTTGACGTCGAGGCTCGCATTCGCCCCGAACACCACCCCGCTCGGGTTGATCAGGTAGAGATTTGCGTTCGCGATGCTCGAGCCCAGCAGCCCGTCGATGCTGGAGACGCTGCCCCCCGTGACGCGGCTGATGATGTTGCCGACGCTGCCGGGGCCGGCGAACGTGACAGCCTGCCCGGTGTTGACGTTGAACCGCGAGAAACTGTGGAACAGATTGCCGCCGAGCTGCTGGCCGCTGGCCGCGCCGATGGTGATGCTGCTCCCCGTCAGCGCGCCGGGGGCGCCGAGCGTGCCATCGAAGGTGATCTGCGCCTGCGCCGGGGAGCCAAACTGCGCCACGGTCAGGCCGAACCCGACCACGCTGGCGCCGAACCGCAGCCCGCTGCGTAGAGTCACGCACGCCCTCCTTGGACGTGCCCCATCTTCGCGCTACGGTATCCGGGCGTCAATCCTGCGCACGATGCCCCGGCGTTGCCACGCGATCAGCTGGCAGGACCAAGCACTGCGGCGTTGCGGTGGCGTCCCGACGGGGATTGGAAGCTTATGCGAGTGACCTAGTGCTCAAGTTGGCTGCCTGAAGCTTACAGCCCCTCTCCCGCGTACCCTTCCCAAACGAGCGCTTTCGGCCAATACGGTCATTCGCGGACCCCTTATTCGATCACTCGGTCGGCCCGTAGCAGCACCGATTGCGGAATCTTGATCTTCAAGGCATTGGCAGTCCTCAGATTTACGATCAGCTCGAACTTCGTCGGCTGCTCGACTGGAAGGTCGGCAGGTTTGGCGCCCTTGAGAATCTTGTCTACATAAGAGGCGGCGCGTCGCATGAGATCGATATAACTTGCCCCATAGCTAATCAGGCCCCCGGCTTCGACGTAGGCTCCGGTGCCGAACATCGCTGGAAAATTGTCTTTTATCGCCAGCTCGGCCACCTGCACTCTATTTCCAAACAACATTGGGTTTTCAGTGACCAATAGCGCCGCCGCATGCTGCGCGCGCATGTCTGCAAAGGCTCCCTGCAAGTCTTCCGGACGCGCGACTGCATGTAGCAGAAGTGTTTTTCCCAGAGCCTCGGCTGCGCGCTTTGCTTCCGCAACCTGAAATGTGGCTCCCGCGGACCCGCTATAGAGCAGGGCCACGCGCGAGACTTTAGGAATCACTTCGCTCAGCAATTCCAGGCGCTTGGCGCTGATCTCACCGCTGATCATCGTGAGCCCGGTAATGTTGCCGCCGGGTCGCCCAAGACTTGTAACAAGCCCATCGCCGACCGGGTCGGGGACCGCAGCAAACACTATGGGTGTCGTGTCGGTGATTTTCTTGACTGCGCGCGTTGCTACGGTGGACGGCGCAAAAACTACATCTGCTTTCAGCTCGATCAACTCTAGGGCCAAGGCGGGCAAGCGGTCCATCTGGCCGTCCGCATATCGGCGCTCAATCACGACATTTTTCCCCTCGACGTACCCGAGTTCACGCAGACCCGCTATGAAAGCATCCTCGAACTGGCTCCCGGCTGCCGCCGAAATAGGGCTGAGCGTTCCGATCCGGAACGTTTTCGATGTCGATTGGGCGATGCCGGGCCCGACGGCGGAAGCAAGCGCAATGCTTGTGACAAGTCTTACGATGGACAGAGCAATGTTCATCCGATCTTCCCTCCGACTATTACGAAGCGACGAAAGCGCCTTGGGTCGGCCAGGGAAGAGCCTGGTCAATCCCCATTGCAAGCAAGCCTAACTCTGAATGACCACTTTGGGCGGCGAAAGCGGTCGTTCAACTATCAGTGCGCTGCACTGCAACGAACTATCGCTAAGCCGATACGAATCCCTGCTTGACCAACTCAGCCTTTGCCCGAATCAGTCGCCATTTGCTGGGCATATCCGGCGCGGACGATGGCAGACATACGGTCGAACAGGGCCTCGGGATCCTGCCGGCGCAGAACCGCGATCTCGTGCTCCATGCCTGTCGCCAGCACGAGCTCGCGCTTGCCCGCTTCAATCGCCGCCAGGATCGCTTGGGCCGATTCCGACGGCGGCATGCCGTTGTCGATCACCGCGTCGCTCACCCCGCGCTTCGAGCCGTCGGCGGTAAGCGCATTCTTCGACACGCCGGTCCGGACCGACCCAGGGGCCACGACATGGACCTGGATGCCGAGATGCTCATTCTCGGCGCGCACCGAATCGTGGTAGCCGATCAACCCGTGCTTGGCCGCGCTATACGCCGAACGCAGCGGCGCGCCGACAATGCCAGCCACGCTCGAAATCGCAACGATCCGGCCTCCTCCTGCTTGCACCATTTTGGGCAACAGCGCCTGGGTAAGCGCAATCGGCGCGAGCAGGTCCACCGCGATCATCTTCTGGTAGACCGCGAACGCGGTTTCGATGGCCAGCGATCGTTGCGAAATCCCCGCATTGTTTACGAGTCCGTCAATGCGGCCCTTCCACGACCATGCGCGTTCGACGATGCCGGGAATCAGATCGAAGTCAGTCGCTTCGAAGGGCAGCGGGAACGCATCCGCGCAGTCCCGTGCCACGGCTTCCAGTGCCGCTACATTTCGACCGGACAGGATGAGTTTCGCGCCCCGCGCTGCCAATGCGCGCGCAAGGCCTTCGCCGATTCCGGACGAGGCGCCTGTGATCCACCAGCATTCCTTGTCAAACATGGACCTTTCCTTCTCCCATCTCTTTCCGAGGGGCGAAGCGCCCAAAAAAAAGCGCCTCTCGCGCATCTACAAAGCGTCCTCTTTAACTAGATTGAAACCGTAGAGCCGCGCCGGATTGTCGACGAGAATGCGCGTTCGGAGGGTTTCGTCAGGCACCCAATCGAGCAGCTGATCGAACAGATCGGTGGAATTCGGCATTTTTCCGTAATGATTGGCGTGCGGCCAATCGCTCCCCCAGAGCAGGCGATCGGGTCGCGCCGCCACGAGCGCATTCACCAGCGGGATCACTTCGGGATAAGGCGGCTCCTGCTCGGACAGATGATAGCCGGCGGAGAGTTTCGTCCAGCCGCGTCCTTCTCGCAGAACGCGCAGCAGCGCCTGAAATGCCGGCTGCTGCTGTCCGTCGGCTGCGTGTATATCCGACATGTGGTCGATGACGAAATCGCAGCGCAGCTTAAGCAGCCGCGGCGCCAATTCCACCAGGTGTTCGGGGCCGAGCATCAGCTGAACATGCCATCCGAGGGGCGCGAGGCGATCGCCGAAGCGCTCCAACTCGGAGAGCGGAAGACCGCCGGGCTGCGTCGGAATGAAGCGCACGCCGCGCGCACCGGCGCGATGGAGATCCTCGATCTCCCGGTCCGTGACCTCGGGCCGAAGCACGACGTTTACGCGGGTCTCGATGCCCATCTCCCGCGCGGCATCGAGTTGACGGCGGCTGTCCGCGCCATAGCCGCTGGGCTGAACCAGCACGGCCCGCGAGAGTCCCAGGGTGCGATGCACATGCAGATAGGACGCCACTGTGGCATCCGGCGGCGTGAAGCGCCGACCCGCCACATAGGGATACTGGTCCTGCGGGCCGAAAATGTGGCAGTGCGTGTCGGTCGCCCCGGGAGGCGCCGGCAAACGAGGGGGCCGCGGATTCGGATCCGGGCCCGGACAGATCCTGATCACGCGGCACCAGGTTCTTTAGGGACAGTTCGGCACGTCTTGGGCGCCGTTGGGGTCGCGTAGCGCATCTCAGTGGTTCATCAGAATCCGCGGAAGATAGAGCGCTATCTCCGGCCATCGGTAGAGCGCTGCAATCATTGCAGTCTGCACAATGATGAACGGCCAGGCGCCGGCAATCACGGCGCTCATTGACTCGCCGGTGACGCCCTGAAGCACATAGAGGTTCAACCCAACCGGGGGTGTAAGCAGTCCAACCTCGATCAAGATGCAGATGACGACACCCATCCAGACCGAATCCATGTGTGCTGCCGCCATGATGGGCACAATGAATGGAATAGTGATGACCATCATGGCGATACCATCGACGAACATGCCGAGGATGAGGTAGATCACGACTATGGCCAGGAAGATGTGCGCGGCCGTCATCTCCGCCGCGCCTATCCACGCCACCACCGCGGCCGGCACTTGGAAGTAGATCAGCGTCATCGCCAGGATTTTGGCGGTAAAAATCACCAGCAGGATCATGCTGGTCTGGCGCACGGTACCGACGCCGGCGCGCCATATGGCGCCAAAACTGAAACAGCGCGACACGATCATGACAAGGATCGAAAGGCTGGCGCCCAATGCCGCGACTTCGGTCGGACTCGCGATGCCGCCGTAGATGCCGCCAAGCACGACCATTACCAGCAAGCCCATCTGCCAAAGCCCCAGGGCCGCGCGTATGCGTTCGCGAAATCCGGCATTCCTCTCGCGCGGAGCAAGCGAGGGGTCGGCAAGGGCGCGAATCGCGATGTACACGGAGTACAGCGCCGCGAGCACGAGTCCCGGCAACAGCCCGGCCAGAAACAGCTTGCCGATCGAAACCTCGGCCAGGCTGCCGTAAATGATGAAAATGATGCTGGGTGGAATCAGAATGCCGAGCGTACCGCCAGCGGCTATCGAGCCGAGCGCAATCGGTTTGCTGTAACCACGCTTCAACATCTCCGGATAGCCGACCGAGCCTATCGTGGCTGCGGAAGCCACACTGGATCCCGAGCACGCGGCGAAGAGGGTGCAGGCGGCGATGTTTGCCTGCAGAAGTCCTCCGGGCACGCCGCTGACCACTGTCGCCGCGCGCAGGTAGACCCGGCCCATGATTCCCGATTGAAACAGAAGTTCGCCCATGAAAATGAACATCGGGATGGCGACGAGCACGAAACCCGTATTCTGTTCCCACACTACCTTGCCGACGATGTCGAGCGCGCGGTCCCAGCCTAGCACCTGCGACAGGCCTACGATACCCGAGAGACCCAGCGCAACCCCCACCCACACGCCGGCGGCCAGAAGCGCCAAGGTGATCGCCAGGGTAAAGAAAATCGGGGCCATATCAGGCGGCCGGGGGCGTGGCTGTGCCGTCGCGAGCGCCACCGGCGACGGCATGCGCAGCAGTTATCAAGCCGGCGAGCATGGCGAGGATGAATATCGCGGTGCCGAGCAAGACCGGCACCATGGGGATCCAGAGCGGCGTCATCAGCGGCGAATCGCTGAGCGTGTTCCGCATCCAAAAATTATGGAAGCGGATCCAGATCCCGACCAGGAGCATTGCCGAAAAGACCAGGCCGATCGCGTAGGCAAATAACTCGAGCCAGATGCGCGCTCTGGCGGACATCTTTTCGGTAACGATGTCGATGCGGATGTGGTCTCCCAGCCGCAGGTTCTGGGCCAGCCCCAGAAAAACGATCGCGATCAGCAGATAGGACGCGATCTCGTCGGACCAGGTCGTCGGGGAGTTCAGCAGATAGCGGGATATGACCTCGTACGTGACCACCAGCATCATGGCGATCACGCACAAGACTCCGGCGCCGGCCAACCCCAAGGCCGCCGACGCCACCACTCGATCGAGAACTTTTTGAAAAGCGGAGCCACTCACCTAAGCGGCCCCAGACTACTTTTTGGCCGCCTTGTACCCGTCGATCATTTCCTTCGTCTTGGCGTAGATCTTGTGCGACTCCGGATCCAGACGCTTCTGCCACTTATCGACGATTTCCACGGCCACGGACTGCATCATCGTGCGGTCAGCGGCAGGCACAGGAACGGCGGTCATGCCTTCCTTGATCAGCCATTGCCTGCCGTTGGTGGCGCCTTCCTTGGTGCCCGTGCGCAGCGCGCTCACATAACCGGGCAGCGCGTCCATCAAGGCCTTGCGGTCCGCGGCGGGCAGCCCCTCGAGCGCCTTTTCATTCACCAGGACAAAAAACCCGGCGCCCGCGCTGCCCACGTCGAATATATACTTGGTGACCTCGAACCCCTTGTTGTAGAAGTGCGGCGCATCCGCCACCCAGTTGCCGTCGAGCAGGCCCTGCTGCAGCCCGGTATAGATCTCCGACGGCGCGACCCCGACCGGCACCATGCCCAAAGCGCGCGTGAACTCGGTTTCGACCGGACCCGCCGAGCGGATTTTCTTTCCCTTCAGATCCGCCAGGCCTTTGACCGCCGTCTTGCTGTAGATCATGCGCGGCTCGGCCTGGTGTATGCCGGCCAGGTAGATGTTGTACTTTTTCTTGAAAAAATCCCGGTAGAGGGGAGTCAGGGCATCCCACACCTTGACGCGGAAATCATAATCCCAGGGCACGAACAAAGGCA
>Ga0315281_10003649_pt1 | contig 22531 bp, 23 predicted proteins | sample YL17G07_0_MG_FD_204540 | JGI IMG/M metagenome (GOLD analysis project Ga0315281, IMG submission 204540) | Sediment microbial communities from Yellowstone Lake, YNP, Wyoming, USA - YL17G07_0 | ecosystem: Environmental > Aquatic > Freshwater > Lake > Sediment | place: USA: Wyoming | collected... | reverse complement strand
ATGGCGTTTAATATGTATGTCGCCATCTCCTTCCGGAGAGATTTAAATCATCAGAAAAAATCTTGAGTGTGAGGGGAATTGGTAACGGTTTATGTTAAGTTGATGGGAAGTCTTCTCCCTTATGGTTCTCCAGGTCAACCGGGACTGATTGAAATTTCTCTAAGAAATGGATCCACGGTTTTAGAGATTATCCAAGCATTAGGGATACCAACAGAAGGAGTCAAACTGATCCTGGTTAATCACAGAGGGACAGAGTTGAACCAGCCACTGAAGGAGGGAGATAAGGTCTCCCTTTTCCCTCCTGAATATCCGGTTTTCGCTGATTGGGAAGGCTTCATCAAGAAGCACTGAACCTCTTCATTCAATTTAATGGGTTGGTTTTTTGTGCCTACTCCCAAGAACTCATCCTCGGCCTCATTCCTTTAAAGAGAGCTCTGAAAAACTACTGCCAGCTCTCTTGAGATTTCGGGACTTTTCCAGAAATCTCCTAAAAAATTCTTGACAGCATAAATAGGTTCTGGTAAGTTAAAGACCAACTGGTCGGACTCCACAGACCCAAGTGAGTTATCCACATGCGAAATATAATTTCTTTGAAAGAGAAAATAATTTACGAGTCTATGAAATTATTCTCGTCAAAAGGTTATTTAAGCACTTCTATTAATGACATCATGGAAAAGGCAAAGTCATCCAAGGGTGGATTATATAACCATTTCAAGAGCAAAGAGGATATTTTTTTTGCGGTATTAAGTGAAGCTAGGAAGATTTGGCGCCAACGAAATCTTGCAGGTTTAGATAAGATTGAAAAGCCTGTTGCAAAGGTTAGAAAGCTACTGGAGAATTATAGAGACCGGTACCTGAAAGATAAGAAAACCTTTCCGGGGGGCTGTGTTTTTGTCACCCTTTCAGTGGAATTGGATGACCAAAAACCAATTTTTTCCCAGGAGCTTAACGAAGGATTTGTTCGGCTCAAAGGAATGATTAGGAGACTTTTGGATCAGGGAAAAAAATCAGGTGAATTAAGACCAGAAGTTAATACCGAAGCTGTCACTGAGATGATCTTTTCTGGTATGTTAGGGGCCTCCGTCATATATGGTACGGAAAAATCCCCTGCAAGCTTGAATCGGTGTATTAATGCTTTGATCGATTATCTTGACAGTTTAGCTCCCTAAAAAATTTTTTCTTAAAACCAGGGAGACCGGTCCGTCTTCGACGGAGGGGTGATATCCTTAAAAATAGAAGCGAAAACGAAAGGAGGAGGTTATGGATTTCAAGTTAACCGAAAGGGAAGAATTGCTTCGAAAAACGATGCGTGAATTTGCAGAAAAAGAGATCCCTCCACAGATGGAGGCGATGGAAGAAACTGGAGAGTTTCCTATAATCCTTTTGAAAAAAATGGGGGATGTGGGAATTTTAGGAGTGATTACCCCACCCGAGTATGGAGGGACGGGAATGGGGAATCTGGCCCGCATCCTTATATTGGAAGAGATGGGGCGTATCTGCCCAGCCATACCCATGGCATTGCAGGTTCATCACATGGCAACTCAAGCCTTAAGTGCTTTTGGCAATGAAGAACAGAAGAGAAAGTACTTACCTCCTTTGGCAAAAGGGGAAACCATGGGCGTTGTGGCGGTGACTGATCCTTCAGGAGGCTCAGATGTAGCAGGGATTAAAACATCGGCCAAACTTGATGGGGACAGTTACGTTCTAAATGGAAGGAAATGTTTTATTACAAACGCCCATTTTTCAGACTATTGGGTCGTCATTGCCCGCACCGGTGAAGGAGGCAGAGGTCTATCCGCTTTTATCGTGGAGAAGACCTTCCCGGGAGCAAAGTTGGGAAGAAAAGAGAATAAGGTTGGACTCCGCGGTGCGAATACCGGTGAACTCGTTTTCCAAAACTGCGTCGTTCCAAAAGCCAACCTCATGGGGCATGAAGGGGAAGGGATGAACATTGCCATTCAGAATATCGTAGAAACCGGACGACCGGGAATGGCCAGTGTGGCTTTGGGGATTCTCAATGCCGTTTTGGAACAGGCAGTTAAGTTCGCGAATGAAAGGGCTCTTTATGGAAAACCCATCGGCACCCTCCAGGCCATTCAATGGCACATTGCCGATATCTATGCTGATCTTGAGATCTCCCGGCTCTTAGTCTATCGCGTTGGGTGGATGCGAGATAAGAATATTCGGTGTGATACGGAGTCAGCGCTGGCCAAGCAATTCGCCTGCGAAGCAGCGGCTCGATCGGCGCGAAAGGCAATAGAGATTCATGGTTCATATGGCATTATGAAGGAATATCCAGTTCAGAGACTTCTGAGGGATGCCTTGGTGACCATCCCGGCCGGAGGGACAGGAGAGATTGCAAAACTTGTCATGGCTCGACAGGCTCTGAGCCTGTTTAAATAATAGGATCAATGGATAAGAAACAACTGGTGACTCTTATGCGGATCATTGTCTGTCTAAAACCCGTTCCTGACCCAAGGTATTGGAATCGGTTAGGGTTAGACCCGGAAACCAAGACCTTAATACGGGATGGAATTCCAAATATTATCAATCCTCTGGACAAAAAAGCCCTTGAGGCAGCCCTGCAGCTAAGGGAAAGAGAGGGAGGTGAGGTGATTACTCTAAGCATGGCCCCTCCAAACACCGCCCCTGTATTAAGGGAAGCATTATCGATGGGTGGTGATTGGTCGATTTTGCTTTCTGATCTAGCCTTTGCTGGTTCAGATGCCTTAGCTACCTCTTATATTCTCTCCGCAGCCATTAAACGATTAGCTCCCTATCATCTTATTCTCTGCGGCGATCAGACCATAGACGGTGCCACAAGTATGGTAAGCAGCCAGATCGCCGAGTTCTTGGATATTCCCAACTTGACGCATGTAAGCGCTATTGAAACTCAAGAGGCTGCGGTCTTTCGGGTGCGATCACAAATCGAACATGGGTATATTTGTGCCGAGCTTAAACCTCCGATGGTTCTTTCCGTGGTCAAAGAAATTAATGAACCCAGGTACATTACTTTGATGAACATTCTTCAGGGTGAAAAGAAAGAGATACAAATCTGGTCGTCCAAGGACCTCTCTTTGATCGAGCCTTGGATCGGATTAAAAGGTTCTCCGAGTCGAATGGCCGATTTGTTGATCTCAACGATGAGAAGAAAAGGAGAGATCCTTCAAGGGGAACCTTCAGAAACGGCTAAAGTATTAGCCGATCGTCTCCATCGTTGGGGGTATTGTTAGGAGAGGAAGGAGTGGCTGAAATTCCTCAAAGCAAGATATGGATATTTGCAGAGCAACGGCGGGGAAAACTGGCTGAAGTAGGGTTCGAGTTGTTGGGAAAAGCTCTGGAATTGGTCAATCGGATGGGATGGAAGGTGGCTTTGGTACTGATCGGACATCAATTGGGCCCACTGTATGAGAAAATCTTGTCTTTTGGAGTCGATGAGGTCTTGGTGGCTGACCATCCTCTCTTAGAAGATTACTGTTGCCAAACCTACGCTAAAGTTCTGGAAGAGGCAGTTCGAAAATATGAGCCCGAAATATTTCTTTTGGGGGCAACAGCAATGGCAACGGATTTAGGCGCCCGATTAGCCGCCAAATTAAGAACCGGGCTTGCCGCCCATTGTATTGATCTCAAACTTTCATCCGAGGGGGGGCTTCTTGGCGTGGTTCCGGGTTGGGGTGGTAATGTCTTAGCGACGGTGGATTGTCCGCATACTCGCCCCTCGATGGCGACAGTCATGCCAGGGGTTTTCGAGATGCCTGAAGAGAGAGGGTCTTGCGGACGGGTCATTCCTATTGAGGTGAATCTCAAACCAGGGGATGTGACTTACCAGATTCTGGAAATGAAAAGAGAGGAAGTTCATGAGCACATCCTTGAAAATGCAAAGGTGGTGATCGCCGGAGGGTGGGGGGTTGGAAGCAAGGAGGATTGGCATTGGGTGGAAGAGCTGGCCTCATTTCTGAAGGGAGCAGTCGGGGCAACTCGACCGCCAGTTGACGAAGGTTGGGCAAGAGAGAGTCAGATGATCGGTCAGAGCGGGCGGACCACCCATCCGAAAATTTATATTGGAATAGGTATTTCAGGGGAAATGCATCACATGGTAGGCATTAAGGACGCTGACGTCATCGTAGCGATAAATCATGATCCCCAGGCCCCTATTTTTGATCTCTGCGACCTGGGATTAGTTGGAGATTTTAAAGAAATCATCCCGCACCTGATAAAGGCCATTGAAAATTACAAGGAAGGGATGATTACGACCATCAATAAAAAAAATAATTTCAGCATTAGTGAAACTATAAAAAAGATATAATTTAGCAAGATTAATAGGATAACTAAATTCTGTTTTCAGTCTGTTGAAAATTCTTGACAAAATTTTAAGTAAAAGTAAAAGTTTAAGAACCCAACCAAGTATATTTGGGATTTCCCCTCACCCTTCCCCTCTCCCCAGCGGGGAGAGGGAAGGGGTGAGGAGGCAAAATTTTGCAGTAAGTCATTGACCCGGAGACCGTATGATCGATCCTCATGCCGAGCAGAGGGGATCAATAATTCGTAATTCAAGGAGATCCCGCAAGCTGAGACTTTCGGATCTTGCTGAAAAGACGAGATTGAGCGTTAGTTTTCTTAGCCAGGTCGAAAGAGGTATCATCAATCCGTCCATTAACTCCCTTAGAAAGATTGCACAAGTCCTGGATACAACATTAAGTTCATTTTTTGATGAACCCCAGTCAAACGATGGACCGATTGTAAGAAAAGAGGATAGGAAGGTTTTGATTAAGAAAGACTCTCGACTCACTTATCAACTCCTATCATCAGATCGTGACCACCGAATAGAATTTTTGCTTACCCGATTGGAGGTCGGAGCAAGTAGCGCAAGTTCTCCTATGGCCCATAAAGGGGATGAGGCCGCGCTCGTGCTACAAGGAGGATGCACGTTTGAGCTTGGGAATGACCGGTATGATCTCAGAGAGGGAGACTCTATATATATCATTGAAAATACACCACATCGATTCATCAACACAAGTAATGTGCCCTTAATCATCGTTTCAGCCATATCGCCACCTGGCTTCTGAAAGGAGTAATGCTTATGCCGGATGCAAAAAAAGGAGACCTGGTTCAGATCCATAAAGTCATTCTGGAACCGGATCAGAGGCCCGATACCCTACCTGCGTCTACCAAATCCGTACCTTATGAGTGCTGGATGAAAGGATTTCTTTTAAACGGCGAAGCCGCAATCGGCGAGGAGGTGCAGATCGAAACATTTATTGGAAGAGAAATATCTGGAACCCTGGTTTCTGTTAATCCTACTTATGACCATAGTTTTGGATTCCCCCAAAAAGAGCTTCTCTCTATCGGAAGGGAACTAAAAAAAAATTGAAAGACTTGAGGTAAGAAATGGATACCAGCTACGCTGCGGTTATGTTACGAAAGAATGAGATCTTGATGCGAGGAACGGGTATCGATTATCAGGAATATGAAATCTCTCCCATCGCCTTCAATTACGAAGGACTCATGGCCTCGCCCCAATACTCTCTGAGTGATGCTCAGAGAATTCTAAAAGAGACAGGGGTCGGAAATACACCCCTCGTAGAACTGAAAAATGTAACAGAACTGGTGAGATCAATTTCCCCTCCCGGGAAAGGGGGCCGGATATTCATCAAAGACGAAGCAGCCAATCCAAGCGGAAGCTTCAAAGACAGACGGGCGGGCCTCTCTATCCATCATGCCGCCAAATTGGGATACAAAGGTGTGGTTGCCGCCAGCTCCGGGAATTACGGTGCTGCTGTGGCCTCCCAGGCTGCCAAGCGTGGACTCAAGGCCGTTATACTTCAGGAGGTTTACGATAGCCGAAAGGTCGGACAACCAGAGATATTAGAGAAAACAAGGGCCTGTGAGGCTTACGGGGCGGAGGTTTGGCAGCTCACTGTTGGGCCGGAACTCTTTTACATTATGCTAAGGGTACTGGAAGATACGGGATTTTTCAGCGCATCTCTTTATGTGCCTACAAGCATTCTTGGGATCGAAACCTTAGGCTACGAGTTGGCACAGCAAGTGCTGCAGCAGGAAGGCCGTTTTCCGGATATGGTTGTGATCACCCATGCCGGAGGAGGGAATATAACCGGGACGGCTCGTGGATTGAAGAAGGCCGGCAGCCATCATACGGTTGTCGTGGGCGTATCCGTGGATTTACGTGGACTCCACATGGCGAGCGATGTTGACTTTAATCGGAAGTCCTTCACCACGGGGCATACAGGTTTTGGAATACCCTTCCTGACATTGCCCGATCGGACGGATGTCCCAAGAAATTGTGCTCGAGGCCTTCGCTACTTGGATCGCTACGTATTCATCAGCCAGGGGGAGGTTTTCTATACAACCGAAGTGCTGGCAAAGTTTGAGGGCATTGAAAGAGGACCCGCGGGTAACACCTCATTGGCGGGTGCCATCGCTCTGGCAAGGGAATTGGACAGGGAACAGATTCTTGTGGTCCAGGAAACAGAATATACCTCTGCTGGAAAGTTACCTTCTTCTCAACTTACCTTTGCCAAAGAGAATGGAATCAAGGTGAGAAGGGGAAATCCAAGGGAAAATATTCCCGGTAAAGCGATTGTTATCCCCGAGAGAGCGGATCAGATTGAGGTGGAAGATTTTGATATGGAGAAGATCCGTTCCTCTTATATCGAAAACGCCGTGAAAAAGGCAAAGGACTATTCACCCACAGAAGAAGATATTCAATTTCTCTCAGAAGACTCTAAGAGTTCCATCGCTTATGTCCGCGAGACCATAAGGGCATTGAACGGCAAGAAGCGGATTTAGCCTAATCTCTCTATAGAGGAGCACCTTGATGTATTCTCTTCTGATCAAAAATGGCAAAATCATTGATGGGACAGGAAACCCCTGGTTATATGCTGACATAGCTATCAAAGGAGAAACGATTGTGAGGATCGGTCAGATAGAAGGGGACCCATCCGGAAAAACGGTCGATGCCAAAAACCTTGTCATATGCCCCGGGTTTATTGATCAACACTCCCATGCTGATCTCATCTTTGCCAGTGATGATCAACATAGATATCTGGAGGGGAGAATCCGGCAGGGAATCACTACCGAGATTTTGGGCAATTGTGGAATATCGGTCACTCCCGTTAACAATCATTCAAAAGAGTTAATGAAAGGCGTTACGGGATGGATGACCCCTAAAGATATCCCCTGGGATTGGGAGAGTGTTGCAGACTATCTATCACGATTGGAAGGCAAGGGCGTACCTGTCAATGTGGGGACCCTGACCGGGCACGGTGCAGTTCGAGCCACTGCTATGGGATTTAGAAGCGGAAGGCCGTCACACGATGAATTGGAACGAATGGAAAAGAATTTGGCTCAATCCCTGGAGGAGGGATCCTTTGGCATGTCCCTTGGTCTGATTTATGCGCCCGGGATGTACGCCGATACGAAAGAAATCATCGAATTGGCCAAAGTCGTTACAAAGTATAACGGAATTGTTACCAGCCATGTCAGGGGCTCAAGTGAGACCAACCTTCTTGCTGAAAGGGAGCTCATCCGAATTGGGGAGGGATCGGGATGCCGCGTTCATCGTTCCCATAACGAGGCATTTGGGCGGGAGCATTGGGATAAAATTGCGAAATCGCTTCAGATGGAGGAGGAGGCGAGAAACCGGGGAATTGACATAGCTTATGACATGTTTCCGTATACCGCAGCGATGACCATGATGATCGCCATCTATCCCCCTTGGGCGCTGGAAGGAGGAGGGGAGGCCTTTATCAAACGGCTTCAACATCCCGAGACGAGAAAACAGATCGAGGAAGATATTGAAGAGATGGTTCCCGGTTGGCCCACATGGAAAGAGGGATCTTGGCCGCACAATCTCGTAAAAGCAACAGGCTGGGAGAATATCTATATTGGATATATACCGGGTGAAAAAAACAAGAAATATGAAGGGCTAAACTTAAGGGAACTTGCGGAAAAGGTAAAGAAATCCCCTTTCAATGCCATCACGGATCTGCTTATTGAGGAACGGGGGGCCATCAGTCAGCTTGTATTTGGAGTTTCCGGAAACAGAGAAACGGACACACCTCTTCGTCAACTCATTACTCACCCGCTTGGAGGTTTTGCTACTGATGCGATCGATATAGGAGCAGGACGTCCCCATCCGGCAGCCTATGGCACCTATCCTCGAATTTTGGGGAAATATGTGAGAGAGGAGAGGCTGCTGCCTCTCGAAGAGGCTGTACGGAAGATGACTTCTTTTCCAGCATCCCGGCTGAGATTGAAAAACAGAGGTCTTATCCGGGAAGGTTTTTTTGCAGACGTGGTGATTCTTGACGGAGAACGGATCATCGATAAGGCAACCTATGAGAATCCGCGGCAATTTCCAGAAGGAATTGAATATGTCATCGTGAACGGCCAAATTCTCTTTGAAAGAGGCAATTTCTATCCAATGAAGGCAGGGAAAATTTTGCGGAGAGGTGAATAAAAAGCGTCTCATTGTTGTTGTAAGAAAGGGATGAGCAAAATGATCACAGACTATGAATTTACTCTCCAGCGTCAGATATCCGGTCTCAAAGCGTTAGCCCATATTCGCGAACTGGCCAGCATTGGATACAGATTCGTGGGAACCCAAGGGGATAAAAAATCCATAAAGTATATTAAAGATCAATTCAAAACCTATGGTCTTGAGATCAAGGAAACACCGTTTCGCAGCCTCACCTTCGAAGATGAGAAGCCCCTCTTAAGAATTCTTTCGACAAATGAAGAGTTGGAAGGCGTCGTCCCTTTATTTTCTCCGTCAACGACTAAAGGAGGAATTGAGGCCGATGCCGTTTGGGTTGGGGATGGAGAAGAGCGAGACTATAAGAGAGTGGATGTCCAAGGGAAGATCGTGATTCTCACCGAGGAGACACTGGGATACTCCAAGTTCTGGCTTGGGACCTTTGCCGATAGAGCAGTTCGTGCGGGGGCTGTGGGAATCATTTTCATTCATCCTATGCCATGGCCCTACCGGATGACCATGGAAGCGGGAAATTCCAACCTGGCCAAGCGCTTTTGCGAAAGGAAGCTTCCTGCCGTCTGTATCTCTGCTGTTGGGGGCCTCAAATTGATGCGTGCCTTCTCTACAGGTAATTGTAAGGTTCGCCTCGAAACAGAGACACTAACAGAAGAAAGAGAATCGGTCGTTATTTCTGGTTTCATCAATGGAACAGAATTTCCTGAAGAAAAGGTTGGTATTCTGGCGCATCGAGACAATGCGATCGCTCCTGGCGCAAATGACAATGGGTCTGGGACTGGAATCCTGTTGGAAGTCGCCCGCGTACTAAGTCAGATGAAGCCCAAACGATCGATTGAGTTTATATCTACAACTGCCGAAGAAGATACGACTCCGGGAGCTTGGACTTACTGTCAGGTACATAAGATGGACCTGGTCAAGAACATGAAAGCCTTGTTGGATATGGATATGGTCTCCGTGGGCAGCATCGTCAAGCAGGTCGAAAGGGGAGAATGGCCGGATTGTGAACCCATTATCCATCCGGACTGGTTGATGAAGATGGTGGACCAGGTGGCTGCCGATCTGGGGTATGGTTTTGGAAGAATGGACGCGTCCTGGGGGGTTCCTGAAGAGGGTCGATTTAATGAAATCGGGGTTCCTGCCACAGTATTCTGGGCGGCGGACGATCCTTACTATCACTCCGTCCATGATAGCATTGACAAAATTAATCCAAACAGTCTCAAAGCGGTGGGGGATACGGTTTCCATAGTGACCTGGAGATTGGCTAATCCATAACCCTTATCAAGCACCATTGAAAAGGAGGATAAGAATGGAATCAAGAGAGCAGGTTTTAAAGAATGAGGTTTTCTCCGCCCTCAAGGAGGTTGGCCATAAACCAGAGGATGACATCTACATCTGGTCCCAGGGAATGGCGTTTCACAACCAGAACCTTATCGATGGTCTGAAAGAAAATGTGAATGACCCAAAGTTAAGGGAAAGAGTTCTTTATGACCTCTGGAGCTTCTTTTACACCGTAGGGCTTAAGAAAGCGAACAAAGTTCTGGGGGTGGAGGAAAGACCTAACATCGATAAGATTAATAAAATCCTTGTAGACATATTGAACGATAGAAACCATCCAGCGATCCTCGGAATGGGAGAATACATTGAAGAGGCATTTCTCAACTGGTTAAGAGCTTTTACCATTTATGATTTTAGCGCTTATGTGTACTTGGAAAAAAACCTTGGCTCCAAAGATGGTCTGAAAATTTACATGGGTCTCTGGGAAAAATTTGCCCTCAGTGCTTTAGATCATTGGAAAAAAACTTTGGGGGTAAAAGGTCCATCCGATATTAACATGGATATGCTCGGAAAGCTTTCAAAGGTCTATTGGGAGTCGATTGGGATACCTTATCATGTGACCAAGCACAATCAAGATGTTCATGAGGCGGAACTTGGAGTTTGTGCCTACTTTGTAAATATGAAGGCGATCCTGGGAGAGGAGAAGGCCCGTTCAATGACCTTAAAGACGGAAGCGGCCACTTCTGTAAATTACTATGATGCGATTTTGAAGGCCTTGGGGGTTTTTGATAAGTTTTCGTTCACCATGGATAGGTTTCAATGCTGTGGGGATAACACATGTAGGGTGAGATTCGAAAGGAGAAAATAGAGAGGGAGAAGGAGTGAGAAATGGACGAGGCAATTCACATTGCAAGGAAATGGCTCGATGCAATGAACGGACATGATGCGGAGCGGATGAGTTTTCTTTGTTGGGAGGATGCTACGGGGGAGGAAGTGGCAAGCCCCCCGCCGGCAGTGGGTCGAGAACAGATTGCTAAGAGCTATCGGGAGCTCTTTGAAGGTTTCCCGGACTGCAAGGCGGAGATCTTGAATATTTTTTCGGGTCAGGATCAAGTTCTTGCAGAGGTGCGCTGGAGTGGAACGAATCGGGCCGATTTTCGTGGAACGCCCGCAACGGGTAGATTTGTGGATATCCGCATCGCTTATATCTTCAGAGTTGAAAAAGGCAAGATCCGAAGAATCGCAGAATATTATGATGGAGCGGCTGTTGCTACCCAAATGGGGCTTTCCTGAGACGAAGAACCTTTATTTCGGGGTTGCTGAATTCGTTATCCAAGGCGAGAAGAGAGAGATGTGTGTCGGACGGTCGACCAAAGCCATTGTTGACCTTAAAGCAATCGCCTATAACGTTGCTCAGATTCGGAAAAGAATAGGCAGCAACAGGGATATCATGGCTGTAGTCAAAGCCGATGGTTACGGGCATGGAGCAGTGGAAGTTAGCTTGTCTGCTCTCAAGAATGGTGCAAACTGTCTTGGTGTTGCCGTGCCTGAAGAGGGTGAGCAGCTCAGGAGAGCAGGAGTTGATGCTCCAATCACGGTTCTGGGTTTGATTCAACCAGAAGAGGCTAATAAGGTGATCGATTTTAACCTTGAACAAACGCTCTGTTCTCTCGAAGTTGGAGAGGCCTTGAATCAGATTGCTTCCAATAAAGGGACCGTAGTCAACGTACATATTAAGATTGATACAGGGATGGGGCGGGTCGGCGTGCAGCCCATCGATGCTTTGGCGTTTGTGTGGAGAATAGGGAAGTTCAAGAACCTGAACGTAAAGGGGATCTTTAGCCACTTCTCCTGTGCGGATGAGGTGGACAAGACCGTTGCCAAGAAACAGGTCGAGATTTTCGATGGGGTTGTGCGAGAAATTGAGACTTCAGGAGTCAGAATACCAAAAAGGCATATGGCAAACAGCGCAGCCATCTTGGATCTCCCCGAATCCTATTATGATCTTGTGAGGCCTGGGATTATGATTTATGGCCTCTATCCCTCTACCGAAGTCAGCCACAGTATTGAGTTGAAGCCCGCCATGACCTTCATGACGAAAGTGACGTTTGTCAAAAGGGTTCCCTCTGGGAGTTCCGTTAGTTACGGCCGAACCTTCATCGCTGAGAAGGAAACCCTGGTGGCAACGCTCCCTGTCGGATATGCAGATGGCTATAGCCGATTATTGTCAGGTCGTGGGGAGGTTCTGATCAAAGGGTATCGGGTACCTTTGATCGGCCGGATTTGCATGGATATGTGCATGATCGACGTCTCCGGAGTGAAGAATGTTCAGTCCGGAGATGAAGTGATCCTCTTCGGTGAAGGACTTCCTGTGGACGAAGTTGCTGGGAAGATAGGGACCATTAATTATGAAGTGGTCTGTGCTGTCGGGAAGCGCGTGCCGAGGGTTTATATTGCATGAAGAGAAAGGAGGGACGTCATGGCAAAGATATTGATTGTCTATCAATCCAAGACAGGTAATACAGAACGGATGTCGGAAGCCGTCGAAGCAGGCATAAAAGGAGAAGGGGTTAGCGTCATTCGAAAAAGGATCGAAAACACGACCTTGGAGGATCTTCTTGAACCTCAGGGCATCATCGTCGGGACTCCCACCTATTTTGCGGCGACCACGGCAGAATTTAAAAAGCTGATCGATGAGAGCATCAAATACTTTCCAAAATTGGAAGGGAAGGTGGGAGCAGCTTTTGCGTCATCAGGAGGTCTGGGAGGAGGAGGAGAAACCGCAATTCTTGATATTCTTCGGGCCTTCTTAGTCCACGGGATGATCGTGCCGGGATTCACTTCGGGCGGGCACTATGGCCCGGTTTCAGTAGGCGCCCCCAACGAGGAGCGAAAAAAGGTCTGCATAGAATTTGGAGCGAAGGTGGCGCGGCTCGTTAAAAGGTTCTATGGAGATTAAAAAGACATAGAATGAATGATGGGTTTTGGTTTCTTAGACGTCGGGGAAAAAAGTCATGATCATAGGGATTCCAAAAGAATTGAAAATAGCAGAGAAAAGGGTCGCCATCACTCCTGCTGGCGTTCGAACGTTGATGAAAGAACGTCACATCGTTTTGATTGAAGCTGAAGCCGGGCTGGGGAGCGGTTTTTCAGATGAGAGTTACCTTCGAGCGGGAGCTGAGGTACGAATAGATCCCGAGGAGATATGGGCCGACTCAGAAATGATCCTGAAAGTGAAAGAGCCTGTAGCACAGGAATTTGATCGGATGCATGGAGGTCAAATCCTCTTTACATTTTTGCATTTGGCAGCAGATAAGGGCCTGACGGAGAAGCTTATCGAGAGAAAGATTATTGGCATCGCATACGAGACGATTCAGACGGAAAAAGGTTCTTTGCCTCTTCTGGCTCCGATGAGCGCTATTGCCGGCCGTCTATCGATACAGGCAGGAGCATACTGTCTCGAAGCGAAGAATGGGGGGATGGGGATCCTCTTAAGTGGCGTGCCTGGTGTACGGCCAGCCTATGTGGTTATTCTTGGGGGTGGTGTTGCAGGAGTCCATGCCTGTTTTGGCGCGGTGGGGAATGATACAAGAGTTAGTCTCTTGGACATAAACCAAGACCGTCTGAACTACCTTTACGATATGATGCACGGTCGTATAACGACATTGATATCGAATGAAGGAAATGTGGAAGAAGAGGTCTTGAAAGCCGATCTCGTTATTTCTTCTGTTCTCATTCCAGGGGCACGGGCTCCTAAACTGATCTCTCGAAAGTTGATCAAAGATATGAAAAAAGGGGCGGCCATCGTTGACATTTCGATTGATCAGGGAGGATGTTGTGAGACCAGCTCTCCGACGACTCATGACAATCCAACCTATGTGGAGGAGGGCGTGGTCCATTATTGTGTGACGAATATGCCGGGAGTCGTTCCCAGGACTTCAACCATGGCCCTGACGAATGCCACACTTCCATATGTGCTGGAGATTGCAAACAAAGGTTATGAAAGAGCCATGGAAAAGAATCCAGAGATAGCCAGGGGAATAAATCTGATCCGAGGGGAAGTGGTGAACAGGGCGGTGGCTGAAAGTCTCGGGATGAGCTATACACACATCAGTTGATTCATATTTCCGGAATCAAAGGAGGTGATGAGTTTAGAGCTGGTGGGGCACCCAAAAGGCGGAAAATTTAATGACAAAATTTCTTACAAAACATTAATAAGGAGGTAAGGTATGGCTAAGAGCGCGAAAGATATGCGACACGACAGCTTCATCGAAAACATGCGTGAGCTGATGAAGGTTCATCCAGAGTACACGTGGGAGAAAGCATATAATGATGCCATGACTCTATGGACGCTTCACGACTACTCGGCCTTCAAAACCATGGAAGATGAATTGGGAACAGACAAGGCTGTAAAGATGTATGCCAAGATGTGGGAAATCCGTTCCAGGCTGGAATGGCCGAGCCTCTGCGAACTGATCGGCAAGAAACCTGAGGACAAGTTCACCATCCGTGATGTGGCTCAGATCATGATCAAGAGCTTTGCCCTTTTTGGCAATCCAATGGAGATTGCGGAGGAGACCAAGGACAGAATCACCCTGCGCTGCTTCGATTGTCCCTACACGACCCAGATCATCTGGAAACTGCTCCCTCCTAAAGAGGCGGAGGAATACAACCAGAAGATCCAGGTGGATTGCAACCATGCCATTTTTGAAACCTATTTGAAGCTCGCGGGCCTGTTCGATGATTGGGTTTTTAACTTCCCTTCACAGCTCTGCCTCACCAACCAATACTGTGAGTTCACCTTTGTCAGGAAGCAATTCAAAAAGTAGACAGGTCATTGCATGACGGTTTGAATGGAAGGGATTGGGGAAAGGAGGTGAGTGCCAGGAAGGTTGTTGGAGCATGGTTTTTAGAAAGAAGAATTCATTTTTCATCTTGAGAAAGGAGGAGTGCAAATGAAGAAGTTCATCTTTATCGTTCTGGCAGTATTATTTATGACCTTTCCAGCTTTCTTGGGCTCCGCCAGAGAAGCCTCTGCCGCAGAGCCGATCAAAATAGGGGCCATTTTAGACTTCACCGGACCGGTGGCGGATTTGGGCCCGAAGTTCAAGGCGGGCATTGAGCTGGCCCTTGAGGAAGCGGGCTATAAGGTGGCGGGCAAGGAAATTAAGCTTATTGTCGAGGACGGTGCAACGGACGTCACGGTTGCCCTCGACAAGTTCAAAAAACTGGCGGACAAAGATCAGGTGCATATTTGTATCGGTCCGCTCATGGGCGATGCCCATCTGGCCATTGCACCCTATGCGGCCGAGAAGAAGGTCTTGATCACCTCTCTGATTAACGGAATGTTCGAGACGATAAAATACAAGACCTATCTCATTTACCCTACCACGGTCGATGCGCAGACTTATCCATTCGGCCAGTATGCTTTTCAAAAATTGGGTTACAAGACGATGATTACGGTAGGTGCGAATTATGCAGGTAAAATAGGTTATGCGAACGGTGTTAAAAAGGGCTTCGAGGATGCAGGGGGGAAGGTGCTTCAGCAATTATGGCCACCTGTCGGGGCCCCGGATTACAGCCCCTTTGTATCGGCCATCAAAAAGGCGGATGTCGTCATGTTTGCCCTCGAGGGCCCTGGACCGGTCAGCCGTTTTGTATATCAATACCGCCAAGCGGGATTGAAGATGCCGATGGTGACCATTACCCAGGACGGGGATTATACGCCGGAGGCATTGAAAGAGCTCGGAGATATCGCCTTGGGGATTAAGGGCGAAGCCTCCTACTCTTGGCAGATCAATACCCCGATCAACCAAAAGTTTGTGAAGGCCATCAAGGCCAAGACTGGAAAGGTCCCGAGCTGCTCGGAACAGAATGGCTACACACTCGCGAAGGTCATGTTGGAAGGTTTAAAGGCTACGGGCGGCGATGACTCATTCAATAAACTCTGGCCAGCGGTGCTAAAGCTTAAGATGGACACCCCGCAAGGCCCCCTCTCCTTTACTCCTGAAGGGGTTGCCATTACCGATGTCTATGTGACCGAGGCTCAGAAGAAAGACGGTGAATATGTATTGTCGCCACCTCTTTATACTGTGAAAGCTATTCGCGATTGGAGGCTGCCTAAGAAGTAGTCAACGATCAGCAGGTGGGGCCTTCTCTGCTCCACCTGCCTTCTTTTGAATCAAGGATACACGAGATCGTTTCCAATGGAAGTGTTTGCTCGAAACCTACTGAACGGAATCTCTTTTGGCATGGTACTCTTCCTTGCAGGCTCGGGTCTGTCTGTCGTCATGGGGGTGATGGGGGTCACCAACCTGGCCCATGGCGCCTTGTATATGTTAGGTGGTTATGTGGGGTGGACGGTTGCCATCCACTATGGGATGAATTTTTGGTTAGCCGTCTTCTTAGGCGGGTTGGTGAGTGGGCTGATTGGACTGAGCATTGAACGGATCTTCTTACGCCATCTCTATAAGCAACCAAATGAACAGGTCCTCCTCACCTTTGGTTTCGTCTATATCATCACCAACCTCTGTATCTGGATCTGGGGGGGGAGGCCTCGCATGCAATTTGCTTCCCCTGCCCTGTCAGGTCTCTTAAACATCTTTGGGATGCCTTACCCTATCACGCGCCTTGTGATCATTGCAATAGGACTCATCGTCGCGATCGTTTTATGGTGGCTGCAAGATCGAACCCGAATAGGTGCGATCATTCGGGCGGGAATGGATGACAAAGAAATGACAATGGGCCTTGGGATCAACCTTGAGAGAGTTTCGATGTTGGTCTTCTTCTTAGCGGCTTTCGTCGCTGGGGTGGCCGGTGTGGTGGGAGCTCAGCTCATGGGCGTGCACAGCATCTTGGGCCTTGATATTTTGCTGGTCGCATTGATCGTCGTCATTGTGGGCGGCATGGGCTCCGTGCAAGGAGCCTTGTCCGGGGGTATCTCAATCGGTCTGATTGATACATTTGGCAAATCTCTCTTTCCACAATTCGCCATGTTTACGATGTATCTTGCGATGATTGTCATCCTCCTTGTGAAACCGAGCGGCATCCTTGGAAGGAGAGTTTAAGAAATGGCAGCGAGAGGAAGTCTATTGCAGGGCCTGATCACCCGTTTTTTGCCATGGATTGGCGCTGGAGTTGTCCTGGGCATATTGCCCGCTCTGCTGCCATCTTACATGCAAAGCATTTGCACCAAGTTTCTTATTTTCGCTATCTTTGCGACGAGCTTCGATCTTATTTATGGCCATGCCGGGCTTCTTTCCCTAGGGCACGCCGCCTTCTTTGGAGCGGGAGGCTATGCGGTTGGGGTGCTCATGCTCCATACAGGCATCACCTCCTTTTGGGTCGGTCTCCCCTTAGGGATCGTGGTCGCAGCGGTCATTGCGGCCCTCTTTGGTTTTATCTCCCTGAGAGTATCGGGCATGTACTTTCTTTTAGTTACCTTCGCATTGGCACAATTGCTTTACAGCATCGCTTGGAACTGGCTGTGGCTCAATTCCTCCGGTATGCAGGGAATCGCAGGAATACCCCTTCCGGATCTGGGCATTCCATCCCTTACCTGGAATACAACCTATTTCTACTATCTTGTCCTGATCTTTTTTTGTATCTGCTTTTACTTAGTGTATCGAATTATGAACTCTCCTTTTGGATATGCCCTCAGGGGGATTCGGGAGAGCGAAATTCGCATGCAGGCCTTAGGCTATAACACATGGCTTTATAAATTTATCATATTCGTGGTGACGGGTGCGTTTGCCGGATTAGGCGGGGTCCTGTTCGCCTATTTTAACAGGTTGATCTCCCCCGTCTATCTCGGTGTCGGAACCTCTTTTTTGCCGATGTGTATGGTCATCATCGGCGGCAGTGGGACACGGATCGGGCCTGTTATCGGGGCGATGGTGATTATATTTGTCGAATACTTTTCAAGCCTCTTTACTCCCGAGCGCTGGCCTCTCATCCTGGGCGGAGCTTTTGTGGTTGCCATCATGTATGCCCGGGGAGGAATTGTGATCTATCTTTCTCGATTTTGGAAGCAGATCGGTTATCGACATGGAAGCATTGAGGGTTGATAGTCTATCTAAAGATTTTGGTGGGGTCCATGCGCTGAGCAGCGTTTCTTTTAGCGTGGGAACGGGAGAACGCTTGGTGGTCATCGGACCGAATGGAGCGGGGAAGACAACCCTTTTTAACGTGATCAACGGACAGTTATCGCCCACATCCGGTCGGGTATTCTTTTTCGAACAGGATATTACAAACATGCCTACGCATCAACGTGCCCATCTTGGCCAGGCTCGCTCATTTCAGATTGTCAGTCTTTTCCTGAACCTCACGGTGTTGGACAATGCCTTGATTGCCCTTCATGGCACAAAGCCCTCTCGCTTTCAAATGTTTTGGCCCATGAATGGCTATCGAAACCTGATGGATGAGGCTCGGAAGAATTTAGATGCAGGGATGTTATGGGAAAAGAGAGATGAAATAGTGAAGAACTTATCTCACGGAGAACAACGAAGACTTGAGATTGCTCTCAGTTTGGCCCAGAACCCTAAGCTCCTGCTTTTGGACGAGCCCAGCTCTGGGTTAACAAGGGATGAAAGTTCTGAAGTCATTGGATTAATAAAAAATCTTGGTTCGAAGATCACGGTTCTTATCGTCGATCATGATATGAATCTTGTCTTTGGCGTGGCGGATCGGATTATTGTGCTTCATTACGGGCAGGTCATCGCCGATGGCACACCTGAGGTCATCCGGGCCGACCCGAGGGTGAGAGAAATCTATATGGGAATGGAGGAATGCATCGATCATGTTGGAGTTGGTTGATGTCCATACTTATTATGGAGAGAGTTACATTCTCCAAGGAATTACGATGGAAGTGAAAAGAAGCTCTGTAGCCGTTCTTTTGGGCCGAAACGGCATGGGCAAAACAACAACCATTCGCTCCATTGTTGGGTTTACACCCCCACGTCGTGGATCGGTTCGGTTCAATGGGATAGATATTGCCAACCTTCGCTCCTACCAGATTGCTCAAATGGGAATTGGACTGATTCCCCAGGGAAGACATATCTTCCCTTCATTAAGCGTAAAAGAAAATCTTACCATGGCGGCAAGAACAGGCAGAGGAAATCAAGGTTGGTCTCTCGATACAATCTATTCTTATTTTCCCATCCTGCAGGAACGGTCTAATCTGAGAGGAAATCTCCTCAGCGGCGGCGAACAACAGATGTTGGCCATTGCCCGGGCTTTGATGACGAACCCTGATCTGCTCTTGATGGACGAACCTTCGGAAGGGCTGGCTCCGTTGATCGTTTCGAAAATTGGCCAGATTATTAGTCAGCTCAAAGAGAGGGGATTTTCAATCCTTTTGGTGGAGCAGAATTACCCGATGGCATTAAAGGTAGCGGATTACGCCTATATCATCAGTAAAGGGATTATCGTCTACGAATCGACCATCGAAGAGTTAAGAAAGGATGAAGAGATCAGGGTGAAGTATCTTTGCGCCACGGAATAAGAAAATGTGAACACTGGAGAGTACGATGTTAGATATCGCGATCAGAGACGGAAAAGTGATTGATGGAACGGGCAATCCTTGGTTCAGAGCCGATGTGGGAATCATCGGAGAGAAGATCGTCTCCATTGGCAGAATAGAGGCCGGGCAGGCTCAAAGAGAGATTGATGCAAAAGGCCTGATGGTCTGCTCAGGCTTCATCGATGTTCATTCCCACACCGACCTTATCTTTTCACTGGATGCGAAGGATCAGTGCCGTTACCTGGAGGGACGTATACGACAGGGTATAACGACTGAGATCATCGGCAACTGTGGGAAGAGCGTGGGCCCTATCAACCAAGGAAATATAAACCTTTTGAAGGGAACCTACTGGATGAGCCCTGAAGGATCGAAATGGGACTGGTCGACTCTGGGAGATTACCTAAAAGCATTGGAGAGTCAAGGGGTGGCCCTGAATGTTGGAACATTGGTTGGTCATGGAACCGTCCGGATCGCTGTGATGGGGATGAGCGCTGCGATCCCAGACCAGGAACAGCTGGCCAAGATGAAGACGTATGTCCGGGAAGCCCTTGAGGACGGAGCGTTTGGCCTCTCCTGTGGCCTCATCTATCCGCCAGGAATGTATGCAACAACCCATGAACTCATAAGGCTTGCAGAAGCGGCGGCTCAGAAAGGGAGGATCTTCACCAGTCACATCCGGGGTTCCAGCGAGACCCTTCTTCCTGCGGTGAAGGAGATCATCAAGATCGGACAGGAGGCAGGAGTTTCCATCCAACACTCCCATCATGAGGCCGTCGGAAAGGACCACTGGTGGAAGATCGGGGAGACCCTAAAGCTGGAAGAGGCTGCAAGAGGGCGGGGCGTTTCGATCTCCTACGATGTCTTTCCTTATGTTGCTGCGAATACGAGTATGACCGCCATCTTTCCTCCCTGGTCTTTAGAGGGAGGAATTCCGAAGCTTCTGGAAAGGCTTCGGATTCCGGAGGTCCGGGGTCGAATTGAGTTGGATATTGAAAGTATCATCCCCGGCTGGCCTCCGTGGATTCCTGGATGCTGGGCTCATAACATAGCGGAAGCCGTTGGATGGGATAACATCCATGTCTACCATGTCGGAAGTGAAAAAAACAGGAGGTTAATGGGTAAGTCCATCGAGGAGGTTTCGGCCATCGTCAGAAAGAAGCCTTTCGATGCGGTTGCTGATCTGATGCTTGAGGAAAATGGGATTGTGAGCTGCTTTGTCTTTGGGGTATCAGGTGATCTTTCAACGGACGAACCGAATAAGACCTTGATCAAACACCCCCTCGGAGCAATTTCCACGGATGCCGTCGATTTTGGAAAAGGGAATCCCCATCCTGCTGCCTACGGGACTTACCCCCGTGTGATAGGCCGTTACGCAAGGGATGAAAAGATAATCACCGTTGAGGAAGCCGTCAGGAAGATGACCTCATGGCCTGCTCAGATCATGGGCATCAGGGATCGAGGATTGATTAGGGAGGGGATGTATGGGGACATCGTCCTCTTCGATTTCGGACGAGTCAAGGATAAGGCAACTTACACTGATGCTCGTCAATTCCCGGACGGCATCGAATATGTGCTGATTAACGGGAAAATTGTTATCGAAAGGGGGGAGTATCACAGGAGTCTACCGGGAATGGTTTTGCGTCGTTAAGGTTTAATAATTTTCGCATGGAGGGAACCCATGAAAACTAAAAGGTTGGCCATTTTCATTCAAATCGGTATTTATGCATCTGTCCTTCTTTTCAGTTCGACAAACGTTTTATGGGGAGAGGCCAAGGGGAAGATCGTCATCTCAACCGCTTATGATTTACCTACGATGGATCCCCACATGCATGGGGTCAGGCCTATGCTGGTTGTGGGTTGGCACCTCTTTGATAATCTTCTTTATCGAGATCCTGAGACGATGAAGATCGTCCCCCACCTTGTAACTTCCTGGAAGGCGATCGATGACCTAATCTGGGAGTTTAAGTTAAGAAAGGATGTCAAGTTCCACAATGGATATCCTTTCACTGCAAAAGATGTCAAATTCACGATAGACAGGGTGTTGAATCCAGATCAAAAATCACCCCAGAGAAGTCAACATGCCGCCATCAAGGCTGTGGAGGTCATTGACGACTATACATTTCGTATCCATACGCATAAGCCCTATCCCATATTGCTTGAACGACTTACAAATCTCCAGATGATCTGTGAGAAATATACAAAAGAGAAAGGGGATGCTCATGTTGCCCTCACTCCTATCGGCACAGGTCCTTACAAATTCGTCTCTTGGAAGAAGGGCCAGGAGCTGGCTCTTGAGGCAAATGAGAATTACTGGAAGGGAACTCCTTCTGTGAAGACGCTGGTCTGGAGGACAATCCCAGAAACGACGACGCAGATCGCAGAACTTCTGGCTGGAGGGGTAGACTTTATTGAGTCGGTTCCACCCGATCAGATCGATCTGATTACTAAATCGGGTGTTGCCCGAATTCTTGAAGTCCCTATCTTACGGGTTGCTTTTATCTCGCTCGACGGGATGGGACGATCTGGGCCAAATCCTTTTCAGGACAGAAGGGTGAGGCAGGCGATCAACTATGCCTCAAATATTGACGGATACATCAAGCACATCATGAAAGGAAGGGCAGTGAGGATTGCTACGGTTGCCTCTCCCCTCGCTTTCGGTTACGATCCTACAGTTAAACCGTATCCATACGATCCTGAAAAAGCGAAGAAGCTTCTTGCCGAGGCAGGTTATCCCAACGGCTTTGAGGTTCGCCATGTCAACAGCCATCAGAGGATCCCCGGGCAAAGACAGTTTATTGAGGCCTTGCAGGCGGACCTGGCCAAGGTGGGTATCCGTATGAATATTCAAGAATATACCGACGAAGGTCCTCTGGCGACGCTGGTCAGGGAAGGGAAAGGCGGGCCCATGTACCAGATGAGTTGGGGTTATTATAGCGTTTTTGACTGCGATTCGATCTTTTATGACCAATTAACCCCACATACGAAGTGGTCTTATTGGTGGTCGGACGAAACGACGAAAATGATTGAGCAAGCCCGGAACTCGATGGACCCTGAATTCCGGAAGAAGATTTACTCAAAGCTTCAACACGTCATCAAAGAAGAAGCCCCCTTTCTTTACATGTGGCAATATGTGATGGTTTGGGGATTATCGAATAGGATTGATATAAAGATCCCTTCGGATGAATTTCCAAGATTTTTTGATGCCAGGATCAAGAAGTGATGAA
>Ga0315281_10003648_pt1 | contig 22533 bp, 13 predicted proteins | sample YL17G07_0_MG_FD_204540 | JGI IMG/M metagenome (GOLD analysis project Ga0315281, IMG submission 204540) | Sediment microbial communities from Yellowstone Lake, YNP, Wyoming, USA - YL17G07_0 | ecosystem: Environmental > Aquatic > Freshwater > Lake > Sediment | place: USA: Wyoming | collected... | reverse complement strand
CCCATGTCCGGCGCAGTTCCCGCCCACGGCAAATGGATACCTGCGCCATCGCTCCAGGTGCAGGTATCATCGAGTGTGATCGTGCTGGAGGTCATTCCGACGATCTGCGCCTGTGACGCCACACCATGACGCGCCACACCGTTCCCGCAGTTTGCCCCCGCGATCTGAATCAGGTCGCCGGACGCGCCAAGGTACGCGAACGGGGCGATGAAGTAGGCAACCGGGTCACTGCTCGTGCTCGCACTGCTCGCTTTTACGTTGACCGTCGTGCCCGATCCCGCGCCGTTGGTCAGCATGTAAAACGTTCCTGCATCAATCGCGGGTGATCCGTTGGGCAGCGAGAAATCGCACTGAGCAAAATCGAACGATCCACCGTTGCAGTTTGCGCCCGTCTCCGCTGGCCACAGCGGGTCATAGGCGATGCCGATCTTGTTGTGGTTGCTGGCGAAGGAGAACATCTTCACCGGAGTTGACAGCGCCGTCGCGTAGGTGGACGAAGCGGAACCAGCATACCGGCACCAGCCCTGCGATCCCGTTGCACAACTCGTACAATCCGCATCCGAGATGCAGCTTGCGCCTGCATTCGCGCAACCTGTCATGCAGCGAAAATCGTAGCTTGATAGCGTCTCGCTGTTGGCAGTCTGCGGCCGGAGCAAGGAATAATCAATGCTGAGATTCCGACTGAACGTACTGCACGTACCGGAGCCTCCACAGCCGGTACATTCGCCGTCGACCGCACAAAGCGCCCCAACATTACGACATCCATATAAGCACTGGGTCGCAACGCAATCGACGCTAGACTGAGAGTGATCGCATCCGGTGCAAGTCGTCGTATCACTTGGCCCGCTGCAGGCCGCGTGGACATTCGCGCAACTCTCTTTGCAAAAGTTGTACTGTCCCGAGCTGCCGCCGGAGACGAAGCTTTCCGATCGCTTTACGTGGATCGAATTGCGGATGACTGTCCGACAACTGACCTGATCCCAATTGAATGCCTGATCGTTCGCCAACCGACCATTGCGGAACACGTCCACGTTCCAAAACTCCGTCTGCCCAGCACTGTGGTTGGCTTGAAATCCGTTCCGAGAGTTCTGGTAAAAGTGTGCCCCCTCGATGGTCGTGATTAAATCATAGGCATTGCCGCACCAGTGGTCCCCTCCACCTTGCCATCCAGCCTGAGCGAACCAAGCGTAACACACGCCATCGGTCGTAGGCGTGGGACAATCCGTGTTGGTCGTGCATACAGTTAAGTTACTACAGTGCTGCAGATTGCCGTTGTTCCACGAGTCGAAGCCACGAATCAGTGTGCGAAGATTCTCGGTCTGCTGGTGCCTGGCAAGGCCGATATTCATGCCCGAGCAACCACTATCGTGCGCTTGGCTCTTCAAGATATACACACGCCGTGCGCCGTTCAGCATGAAGGCGTCGGTGTAGGCTTGGCATCCATTGTTCCCCACCGAGACATTGCCCGCATGGTCCACTTCGATGTCCACCCAACCAACGCCGTCACAGACTTTATCGTTGCCGAGGCCGCAATTCATCCCTGCACGAACCGTTTTGGACGTGATACCGTGCGCAGCTCGGCTGTTCGTGACGCCACCGAAGCAGACACCACTCCCGACGGTGTTGTCATGCACGTAGAACCAACCGAACGCGAGGTCCGAAATCGCTGGCAGCGAGTCGTTCTGTCCTGCGATGAGGCCGCAGGTGAGCGCGTCATTCGGTGCAGCAATATTCTTCACTTCGATCCGGTTGTTGGCGTCAAGGCCCGCAATGCTGACGCCGCTGACGTAGGTCAAAGCGATGATACCATGAGTCCCGCCTGGACTACCTATGTAACCCGCATCAGCAGCAGTGATGCTGGTGGCGTCGATGATGAAGTTGCCTGCTGTCGATCCTGCCCACTCCCCGGTCGTAGCAATGCGGATCGTGATCGGGTTAGAAGACGAACAGAGACTGTAGTATCCGAGGCCGTTGGCTGGCTGTCCATTCCAGGCTGGTGCAGAGTTGCTGATGAGCCACGCACCGCCCTGCGTGCTCGTCTGCGTTGAGCTGGGTTTGAGCAAGATCGCGTCGCCACAGGCGATCTTGTTGCTGGGTGTGATGCTGCCCCATTGCGAGCGTAGGAAACCGCTGTTCGCCGTGTTGCGAGTGCCGGGCGGTGTACACCAGGCCGCTGCCGGTGATGTGCCGGCGCCCGCATCTGCCGTCGCGCAGGGCGAGCGTGAGGGATCGACGTAGTAGGTTGCCGCAGCTGCTTGGCTGCTCGCGAGCAGAAGGAGCAAAACGATGACCAAAGAGGCGAGCTGCAGCGGGAAGGTACGGTCGGAGGAGCCGCGCGAGCATCGCAGGGAAGCGATGCCGCCGTGCGACCCACCGGGTGATCGTGTACTTGCGAGCGGAAGAGTGACTGACCTCGCGTTCGTTTGGCTTGAAGCCCAGGTCCCCCGATCTACAGGCGCGCCAATCATCATAGGTACGGTCTGGAAACAGACCCTGGTTGCTTTGCGTTTCAAGGAGCGTGCCTACTCGAAAACGAGACAACATAAAGCAGATCCTCCTTTCGGAGGCAAGATGGATTGTGGCAAGAGGATGACAGAAGACGACAACGTGGTCCATTGGTACGAGCCGGCGTCCGCTTTTTGACTGCGGGATCACTGTCCTTTACCTCAGCGCTTGACGGTGCCGACCGAATTTGCCTCGGCTTGCGGCGCAGGATGGTTCGTCCGGTGAAAGTCGGTTGCGAACACCTGTTCGAGCTTGGCGACGGAGGCGGCGGTTGCGAAGTCCTCTATCACGCGTTTCCTGCCCCCGCTGCCCATCGCGGCCCTCACATCCGGCCTCGTGAGCAGGAGCCGGAGCGCCTCCACTACCGCTTTCCGGTCGCCACAGTCGGCGAGAAAACCGGTCGTGCCATCTTCAACCAGTTCAGGAACGCCGGAATACCGGGTCGAGACGACAGGTAGCTCCATCGCCATGGCCTCGATCATCGTGTTGGGGATCCCGTCTCGATCGCCGTCCGATGCTTCGGTGCACAACAACACGAACAGGTCCGCATGCAGGTAGCAATCGAGCACCGCGTCGCCGACCAGATGTCCCGGCAGTGTTACCACTCCGCGCAATCCGAGTGCGTCGACCAGCGATTCCAGTCTCTGCCGGAGCGGGCCCTCCCCAATGATCTCACACCGGAAGTCATGCCCCTTGCGCACGAGGTCTGCGCAAACGTGTAGGAGTTCTTCATAGCCTTTCTGCTCCACCAGCCGCCCGACGGAGAGAATGAGCGGCCGCTCGTTGGACGGCCGCATCCGTCGCTGGAAACGTTTTAGGTCGACGCCGTGGTACACGACGCGAAACTTCTCTGCGGGCGCCCCGTAGATGTCGATCAAGTGACGGCGATTGTAGTCAGTGCAGGTAACGACCATGTCCGCTGCCCGAAGTTTCTCCGGAAGTAGAAGCCGCTCCCGCCATATGTCGTAGGCATGCGCCGTGAACGTGAAAGGAATGTCGAGGAAGCGGGAAACGACCATCGCGCACGTTGCAGCGCCTACTGCCCAATGGGCGTGCAGGTGCTCGATGCGAAGGCTTTTCACCTGGGGCAGGACCACGATGGCCTCGGCAAAATGGCAGAGGCTGCGGAAGCGATCTCGGGATCGCTCGTGGGTTCCTGAGACGACCTCCGCGAGCGTGCGCACGTACGTAAGGGGAGAACAGGCCAAGGCTCGCACGTGAGCCCAGACGAAGGCCCACGGGCGGACCGGCAGGATGTAGATTGTGCTGTCCACGAGCGGCGCAGCCTCAGTGGGCACGTTCGCCTCTCGCGGCCGCCGGATCGAAAAAGTGATCAGCTCATAGCCCCGGCCGCGGAGGGCCATGACTTCCCGATAAATCATCGCTTCTATGAAGTTTGGGAAGCAATTGATGAAGTAGGCAAGTCGCTTCCTTTCCCGGGGCGTATCCGGTGCTTGTGATAGGTGCGCTTCCTCGGCGTGCGCTTGCGTGCGCCCCTGCGTCATGGGCGGAGTACCGTTGTTCAACTTGCCACGGCTGTCGGTCACATAGATAGGGAAACATCGGTAATCTGGGCGTGGACGGGCGGGATCGCTGACACCAGCATCCCTGCTATGCTGGTATTTGACTCGCTCGGATAGACCGCTCGCTGCCTCGACCACTTGGTAGGTCCTAGCGACGATGGTATCGATCTCCGACCCGCCATTCAGAGACGTGAGGCGGACAAGCTGCCCGTTCTGGACCGAGTAGATGGAAGCCTGGACGGTCGTCGACTCGGGGGTGGGCGACGCGCCCACGATGAACAGCCCCCCAGGAAGAAGCGCCTCCACGCAGTTTCTCACGGCGCATGCTCGCTGCTCGTCGGGAAAATGATCCCGGGTAAGAATGTTCATGGCTCGAATCACGTGGGCCCGTTCCGGAAGAGGCTTGAGGATGTCCCAGTCCTCGAAGGTGAAGCCATCTCGAGCGCCGATCGCAGCAAGGGTATCTCTGGTGAGTACCGGGAGCTTTGCGACGACGTAACCATCGATGTCGACAGACTCGAACGGTCCCAGCCGTCCCAGGACCACTTTGTCGAGCGCCGCCCTCGCCACGGGCGTGAACCGACGTCGAAGCACTGCCTTCAACGCTCGATTGATCGGGTAGGCGACCGATTCGGCCGGAGATTCCGGGAGAACAAACCGGCTGAGGATGTACTGAACCTCATGGCCGAACCTGTCGAAAACTATCGCGACAGGCCACTGGCGACTACACACCGCAACCAGGTCTCGGTAGAAGTCACTCGCGATGAAGCGTACGTCAAAGTGCTCCTTCAACGTGCGGAAGAACTCCACGCTTGTCACCCCGGTTGAGGCGGCGAGGTCGCACACCACGAGCGCGGTCCCGGCCGTGTAGCGGTCTCGGAGGATATCCGTGACCGCCCCATCCACGGTGCGAAGACGCCCGCGCCGGGTCAGTTTCCACACGCCGTTGGGCATGCAGGCGTGCCCAACGAGCCAGTCGTATTCTTCGGGGCTGACTTGGGGGTTGCGGTAAAGTTCCGGGAGGAGGAGAAAGCTGACGTACCGTCTTCTCCCAAAGAACGTACGCGGTCGTCGCACACCGCGTTGACTGACAACGCCGAGCTTCAGCATCTCAGGCTGCCACGCAGTGCTGAGCCAAACCCGCGCTGCCCTCCCGAATCGGCCCCCCGTGCAATTGCCCTCAGCACATCAACGCCCAACTGACGCCTCTCTCAACGGCAATCGGCGATGGTCGGTCGAATGACTGCAGCTCCCCACCTTCGCACGGAACTCGTTGCCGGCAAGAAGCAGGCCGAACAGGCACCACAAAAGGGCGCTGCTAGAGAATTCGATATACAAGTTCAGAAGATACTCCCAAAGCAGTCCGACCATGCCGGCCACGCACCCGATGCCGAAGGCTTGAAACTGCCGTGCCGGTGACGTTGTGGCTCGAACGGCTTGCCGGAAGCCCGCTCGTATCCAGGCCAACCACGCGATCAAGCCCAATAGCCCGCGCTCCGCCCAGGTCAACAGGTACTGATTGTGGACGACCCACAACCAACCGCTGAAATCACTTGGTGTGTAGTTGCCCAGATGATATGGATAACCACCGGGGCCTACGCCCACGATCGGATTGCCGGCGATCATCCGAACTGCGATCCGCATCAGATCATAGCGTGAATTCCAGTCGTCGCCGTGGGCCTTCTCGAGTCGGGGGATAATCAGCGGAATCACGACCACCGCCAAAAGGATGATGACGCCCGCCAATTTTCGGGGCAATCGCCGCGCGATACGTCGCCTGCGGCACAGGACTTCGACCACCGCTATCCCGAGCACCAACGCGAACCATGATGAGCGGTTGAGCGTGAGGATGACGGTCACGCTCCCTACCGCCGCCAGGCACCCGCTCCATACTCTCGATACCCCCGAATCTCGTGCGCGCCATAGAGCAAGGGCCGTGAAGACGAGAGGCTCCACGAAGATCGCATAGCCGGCCGGAGTTACGCCGACTGTGCCGCTCGCGCGAACGAGTTCCCCTTCGACTCCATAGTGCACGGTTCGTCCGGCTAGAGTGAATGTGGTTCCCCATGTAGTCTGCACGAGAAAGATGGCGCACTGGACGCTCAACGTCACGAGCAGGAGCCGTATGACGAGAGCTAGGTCGTCTTCGGTCCGGACGATGTTCACGGCCACGAGATAGATGAAGAAATATTGCAGCATCTCGACGACGCAATAGATGCCGTACCTTGTGACCGAGGAGAGCATCGCGGAGATCGTTGCGGTCGCGATGACGAGGAGCGCGAACTTGCTCACCGGGAGGCCCCAGCGAAGGCGCGTTCGATCGGTCATCGCCTCCAGCGCCATCCACCCCGCAAGCACCGCGGCCGGAATCAGCACCAACGGGATCGAAAAGTAGGTCGGCGAGGAGTTCCCCCGATACAAGACCTCCTCGGGGTGCGTGAGATAGTAATGGACGTTCAGTGACAGTCCGACGATGAAATAGGTCACCAGTTGGCGTCTCCGTACACCGAACGCCAAAGTGAGAACAGCAACGACAAGCCCCGCGAGCGCGTACACCTGCCAGCGTGTCGCGCTCTCCGACAGGACCAGCGCTACGAACCCGCATAGAATCCCGAAGAGGGCCGCCACCACGCCTGGCGTGAGCCTCGGCAGCGAGGGCCAGCGCCTTGCGCCCTGTCTTGAGGTTGTGCCGGCAGATGTCATCAGCGCACCCCCCAAAGGTGCCGGGCCCCGGCCGACCCGATGCGCGCGCGCAAGGCATCCAGATCGCGCCGCGTGACGAGGCCAGCGACGAGGGCAGCAGTAGCATAAGTGGCGAGACCCGCCATGATGGCGGCGAAGGCGTTCGTCTTGAGCAGCCCGGCCATGACGACCGCGCTCCCGACCGTAGCCGCCACCACCTTCGCGAGATACTGCAGAATCTCAGGATCGAAAGCATGCCGTCGTAACCAGGCATACTGTAGCGCTGCGAAAATGCTTATCGAGCCGAGCATGGCGATGGCGGCACCCGTGGCGCCTAGTCGCGGAATGAGCAGGGCATTCGCCAGGATGCAGACGACGGCGTTGACCACGTTCATGCGCAGATCGATGGCCTGCCTGCCGGCAGCGAGCAGGACCTGCGTGAGCACGCAGCCGACTGCCAGCGGGATCAGGCTCCACGAGAGAATGGCAAGCGTGGCCGCTCCCTCGGCCGCATCCGGTCCGTAGAGCCTGGTGACTACCAGCGGCGCGAGGCCCGACATAAGGACGGTTACCGGCGTGACCATTAGGACGCACTGGCGGACGGACTGTTGCGCCACCGCCGCAAACTCCCCCGCACGCTGCCCGTACAAGCGCGAAAGAATCGGATAGAGAGCCCGAGAGTATGCCGCTGGGAGTGTGCGTGCAATGTCAACCAGGCGCAACCCGGTGCTGTACAGGCCCACGTCTCTCCACGAGCCGAGCCACGTGAGCAAGAGAACGTCCGACCGATTGTAGATCTGGTACACGATCGGAGTGGTCCCGACGATGGGCACCTGCGCGAGCAGTTCACGCCAGAGGCCACGGTCAAAGCGCGCGCCGAGCCCGACGCCGCGGTTCCAGAGCACAATCACAAGAACGATCCCAGCCAGGACGCGCAGGGCGAGTAGCGACCAGGCAAGGGCGGGCAAACCGAACCCGAGAAACACCAACAACGTCCCAACGCCGGCGCGTGCGATGTTCTCGGCGATCGCCACGGCTACGAAGTCTCCCGCGTGTCCGAACGCGAGCACCACTCCCTCGCCGTAGCCCATCACTATCGAAGGTAAGAGAGACAGCAACGTCAAGCAGATCGCGATCCGCATTTCCGGCTCTCCGAGGAACACCCACACTGCCGGCATCAGTGCGAGTAGCGCGAGCGCGATGAGCCCTCCGGTAAGGGCACAAGCATTCGAGAAGTAATGCCCCGCCAGATGGCGTGCCTTGGCGACCTCACGCGTGATGATGACGGTGAGCCCCAGCGGTGCGCACGACTGCCCGACGGTGAAGACGGTCATCATGAGGGAGTACTTGCCGAGCATCTCCACACCCTTCAGCCGGCTGATGGCGAGCACCAGCGCCATGGAGAAAACCGGCGAAAGCACGTTGTTCGCCAGCAAGAAGAGAAAGTTCTTAGCGAGGCCCTTTCCCATCACGGGGTCGAAGTGGAAATTCTGTCGGGCCTAGTGCCGCTCGGGGCGCTTGCACGCTGCGATGGTGGCAGATGCCCTTCCATCTGCAACCACGCCGCGCACTCCGCCATTCCTTCGTGGAGCGAAAACCTGGGACTGTACCCGAGCAACCGCTCGGCCTTCGCGATGCTGACCGCCGTTCGCAGGGGCATCAAATCGAGGTCCATGCCTACCAGTCGTCGCGGGCGCTGCGCGAGGGTTCCGTACACGCGCAGCCATTGTACCTCGATCCAGGCGCGCCACAGGGGCACGCTCGGGGGAAGGGGCTTGCCGCACATGGCGGCAAAATGACCGATGTACTCGCGCCAAGTGATAGGATGCGCGCCCGAGATCAGGAAGGCTTCCCCCGCGACGTCTGCGGTAGCGGCCGACAGCATGGCCTCGACGAGGTCGTCGACATAGACGAGGTTGGCGAGCCCGGAGCCGTCGCGGATCAGAGCGACCTGCTCGCGCCTCGTGCGGTCGAAATAGGCGAGCACCCACAGTGGTGCTCGCGGTCCGTACACGAGTGTCGGCCGCAGAGCGACTACCCCGACGCCAAGTGATGAGCCGATCTCGAACGCTGCCCGTTCTCCCTCGGCCTTGCTCACGCCGTAGGCGTCGCCACGGAACACCAGTGGGTACTCTTCGGTCAGGATGTCCGGAAGACGCCGGCCGTGCACCGCCATAGTACTCAGGTGCACTACGCGGCGGACGCCTGCACGGGCCGCCGCCTCAATCACGTTGCGCGTACCCTGGACGTTGATGCGCCGTGCCTCTGCAAGCGAACTCCCACCCCACGCGCAGTGAAAGACGACGTCACAGCCGCGCGCAGCCCGGCGCAACGACTCGGCGTCCGTAACATCACCGCGGACCCGCTGGCAGCAAGCGTCGGCTCCATTACGACCCACCAGCCCGCGTCGCACCACGGCCCGCACGTCGTGGCCGTTCCTCGTCAGACGAGCCACCAGGCGCGAGCCTACGAACCCGCTTGCCCCTGTCACCAGTGCGTGCAAACCCGTCTCTCAGGCCGCGGCTCGCTCGCTGCGGTAGCACTGCCCGACCACACCGATACTGGCGCGCACTTCGCCAGCACAAATGATGAAGTCGTCGCCGGTTTCAACGGCACGGCAGAAGTGATCGAGCTGCCGTTCGTACATGGACACGTCGGGAAGCATGATCTCCTGCACGCCACTCTTCCGGCACACACGCGCCTGTTCGCTGAACAGGGTGAGCTGCGTCGGCGCGTACAGGGATGCGCGCGCCCAACCGGCCCGGCTGCGCACCGTCAACGCGTTCTCCAGGGGATGACTGTAGCTGCACGCCAGGCTTGCCGTGAGTCCGTTTGGGAATTCCAAACCGACTTCGGCATCGGTCTCGACTTCCCATCCGCTCGCTGAAAGATCGTCGTACGAAGCTTGCAGCGGTGCTTCCCCGGCGAGCCAAACCGTGAGATCAATGAGATGGATGCCGAGGTCTATCAACACGCCACCGCCTGACAGGCGTCGCTGCCTGCGGAAGTCGGTACGTCGGGGCACCGCCTCGTACAGCGCCCAAATCCCGCCTGAGACGCTGCGCAAGGGGCCGAGCCAACCCGCGGACACGACACGCTTGAGCATTGCCAGATTCGGGCTGAAACGCAGACAGTGCGCCGCCATCAAGCGCGACCCGGTCCGCGCCGATGTCTCCAGCATGCGCTCGACTTCGGCGAGCGTGTTGGCCATGGGCTTTTCGCACAGGACATGAATGCCGCTCTCAAGTAGGTCGCACGTGATGTCCGCATGTGTGTGGTTCGGCGTCGCAACCAGTGCGGCATCGACCAGCCCGATGATCTCGCGATGGTCGGCGACGGCCCTGCGTGCGCCAAAACGCCGCCCGACGCGGGACGCCCAGGCCAGGTCGGTGTCGGCAACGGCAACCAGCTCCACTTGCCGGCAGCGTTGCACTGCGGGCAACTGGTAGTGCGTGGAAATCGCTCCGCATCCCACCACACCGAATCGAAGGCGCTTCACTGCTGGCTCCCCCTTCGCGTACCGAGCTGCCGGCGAACATAGCCTGGAATCTTGCGCAGGTTACGGCGCACCAGTGCGAGGTCGTGCGCAACTGCGCGGTGCGATCCGGTCACGCGCAAGCGTGCCGCGCGTATGCGTGCCTTCCAGGCGGGCACGACATAGCCGTGCAACCGCGGCAGACTGCCCTGCAACTCGACGTGCGTCGCCACCAGTTCATGGCGAGCGAGGCTTTGAAGCATCGGGAGCTGCATCGGGTCAATTCCCGCCGCCGATGCCACGACCTGATCAACTGCCACGTCGTCGGTGCCCACGGCCCACCAGCGTTCGGTGTCGCCGTGATTCCACCGTGCGTGGCCGCACGCAACCGACAGATCCGACGCCGCCAGCCGATGGGCTTCGTAGATCAGAGTACTCGGCGCGTACGGGTTCCTCAGCCGGCGCAGCGGGTCAGCCTGCGCGTCGAGCACGCCGGCCAGACGCGTCACGGGTTCGGGACCGACGGCGGCCACCGTGATCAAGTAGAACGGTGTGAACCACAAACTCGGCACCGCAAGCCCCCGCGAGGCTGCGATGCCGCTGAGGGTCACCGCGTCACCTCCGCTTCGCAGCCGCAGCCCGTCCCACTCATCAGCCTGCGCCACTGGATCGAGCACGTCGATCGCAAGCGCGGGCCAGCCTTCGCGTAGAAACTCGACCAGCCTCCGCGCGGTTCGGATCACCAGCGGCGAGCGACCACGCTCGCCAATCTGCAACACGACCAGCGGGTGATCCGCTGGGTTCGGACGAAGCCAGCCGAGCTCGCCAACCCGCGACCACAACGCTTGGAGGCCGGACGCCTCGCCCGCCGCATCCGCGCGCCATCCTAGAACCGTCGGCACCGGCACTTCAGCCTTCATCATGATCGTGACTTCCCGCCCGTCGCGGTCAGCACGCGCCAGACAAATTGCGGGTTGCCGGCGAGATAGCGCCGCCACAAGCGCCGCGGCTCGACAAACAGACGGAATAACCACTCGCCGCGCAACTGGCGGACCCAACGCGGCGCCCGCCGGACACTGCCGGCTAGATAATCGAACAGCGCACCCACGCCGATTGCGACCGGTACCTGCAGCGCTATCAGGTTCGTAGCGATCCAGCGCTCTTGCAGCGGGTTGCCGAGCGCCACGAGGAGGACACCCGGTCGTGCGGCGCGTACCCGCTCGATGACGGATGCGGAATCGATGTACCCATGCTCCACGCCAACGATGCGAATCCCCGGACAGCGGTTGCGCAGAACGGCGGCGGCGGCAGATGCCACTCCTTCGGCCGCGCCGTACAAGAACACTCCGGGTCGCAGGTCCGCCAACGATGCCAGCAGCTGGGGCACGAAATCGGTGCCGACGAAGTTGTGTGCTGGCCGCGTGCCGGCCAACAGGGCCGCGAGCTCAACGCCGAGCCCGTCGCGCAACACGAGTGCCGCCTGCTGCAGCGTTCGGCGATACGCCGAGTCCTCGTACGCGAGGTTGAGGGTGTGGGCGTTCGCGATCACCACCTGGTGGGCTCCGCCACTGGATAGCATCTCCCGAATGCGCTGCACGGCAGCGTCGTATGAAAGGAAGCTGAACGGGACACCGAAGATGGACACCACGTCCGCTGGCGAAATCGCGGGCTCGGCAGTTGACACGCGCGGCGCGAGGCTGGTCATTTCGAAGGGAAAGGCGGTGAGAAGAAAGGCAAAAGTCAAAAGGCAAATTGCAAAAGGCAAAAGTTGAAAGCCTGCCCTGAGCGGAGTCGAAGGGGCAAAAGTTAAAAGGCAAAACCCTGCGATAGTGCGTGGCAGTAAGTAACTACCTGGCGCTCGCGGGCGATTGTTGCCAGGACGTCGCGCAGGGCGGCGCGTTTCTCCTCGACCGACAGGTTCATCCCGGGATGCCGGCGCATCCGTTCATCCACCGCGTCTTCCTGCAAGTCGAGCAGGTCGGCCGCGTGGAATTCGTAACAGACCGGGAGCTTGGAGCGCAGCAGGGCGTGCAGGGAACGATCGAAAAGCCAACGGGGCAGAAAGTATTTCATCGTGTGGTACACGGGCATTCGTAGCCACGGCGTTACGGCGATGGGAAACTCAATAAGCGGGTGAGCGCCGTTGTGCAGGTGGTAGGGGCGCACGGGCGTGAATGCGTGCCCGACAATGTCCATGTCGAAGATCGATCGCTTCCCAGTACTGCGCCGATACTCTACAAGCCGACTCGCGATCAGCACCGGCGTCGGGAAGATCGACGCGTCGTAGCGGTACCCCGCCTCCCGCACCATTCCCAGGACACGCGCGTCGACGTCCCATGCCGGGGCGCGGAAACCGATGACCTCCGTGCCGGAGGCCTCCTCCAGCCGCGCCCGCGAGGTCACGATCTCTTCGCTCAACGCGGCGTCGTCTAGGGTGCGGAATGGCTGCGGGTGCGTCAGCGAGTGGCTGGCGATCTCGTGCCCGGCAGCGACGGCCCGCCGCAGCAAGTCCCGCTGCGCCTGCGCGTCGCGGGCGATGACGAACAGCACGCCCGGCACCCCCAGCTCGGCAAAAAGCTCCAGGAGCCGCGGCACCGCCTTGCGGTAGATCAGGTCGCACGGTGGCAGGTCGCCGAACCCGTAGCCCTGGAGGTGGCGATCGACTGTGTCGAGATCGCAGGAAAAAACGGCGTACATGGTGAAGAGAAAGTCAAAAGTCAAAAGGCAAAAGGCAAAAGGCAAAAGGTGGAGTTGGGGTCATCTCAGAAAGGGAAAAGGCAGAATGCGAAAGGCAAAAGTGCGAGAGAGCGGCTTCGCTTCTTCGCCGTCGCTACGGACTTGGACAGGATAGCGATCAGTTGCGCGGACTCGTCGAGGATGTCCCCGAAACGCTCGCACGGCAGAACCTGGGCCTTGGCCAGTAGGCGCAGCCAATAGTGTGATTCACGGATCTCCTTGAGTGCGATCTGCAATTTGTGGACAAAGTCGGCTCGTGATTCGCCCGCCTGGGCCTCTTCATAGTTGGCACCCCCGCCCGTCCCGCTGCGCAGCAGTTGATCACCGATTCGCTTCCCCGCGATCGTCTTGGGGAGCGCTTCCACAAGCTTGATGATGCGCACAGCGTAGTCGAGCAGCCGCTCCCTCAGATTCGTCTTCTCATCCCCACCCATTCTTCACTCTGCCTCTTGCGCTTTGCGTTTTGCCTTTTGCCGCTCTTCTTCTCGACTTTTGCCCTTTGCAATTTGCCTTTTGCGTTTCTTTTCCCGAAGGGGCCGGTCACCGACACGCAACCTTTGTCCCCGGCGCGTTGACGGTGCACGCCGCTGCCGCAAAGGTCAGCTCGCCGCACTCGCCAGCTGCTCCCGACGCCGCCCCGCCCAAGACCACAGTGGCCGCGAGCGGCACGTCGCCCGGCACGAACGGCAGGCTGGCCTTGGATCCACGCACCGTGACGTGAACGTCGCCGTTCCCTTTGTCCGTCACCACCATGCTCGTGATACCACCGGTGCCGCCGGCGTTGCGATCTTTGAAGGTGTACTGCCTGCCGCCGCGGCTGCGGACCCACCCCGGCCCCGGAGCACGGTAGACCCCCGCCGGCAGTGACACGCGCAGCTTGGGAACACCCGCCCCGCTACGCACCTCCAACTGCGCGCCGTTGGCTTGCGGGTTGATCGTGAAGGCGCCAGACGCCATCGTGAAGCGGCCGCTGATCTGCAGGATGTCGTTGCCGGGTACACCGTCATTGATCCTGCTGGCGACGATCTTCGGGCGCACCCATTTCGTTTGTCCGGAGACGGTCGTGGTGCACAGATCACAGGCGTCGCCGATACCGTCGGAATCACCGTCCGCTTGGGTCGGGTTGGCGACCGTCGGGCAGTTGTCGCAAGCGTCCCCCACGCCGTCGCCGTCTGCGTCTTCCTGCCCGGGGTTCGGAACACACGGGCAGTTGTCGCCCGGAACTTCTTCGACACAGCTGGGCACGAATCGGAGGGCCTTGATCTCGTTGGGAGAGATGCTCGCGGTGATCATGCCTCCATTGAGCGGCGCCGGCGCGATGTCGGTCTCGATCAGCGATACCTGGTCGGCCTCTGTAGGGTTGAACGCCGACGCATCGATGGTGAAATCCGTCGCGCTGCCGCCAACTTCCCACACCCGCACCACCAGACCGCGTGCGCCCTCTTCGGCGGGCTTGAATGCCGTCACGATGACGTTGGGGGCGCTGACGGACAAAAAGCTCTTGGCCGCCGCCGTCAACGGACCGGTCTGATTACGGGACAGCGGCAGTGCCTGCAGCGGATTCTGGTGCGCCAAGCTCGTTTGGAAGGCTTGCGCGCCGGAGTACCCTCCAGGTGCGCCACGCAGCGCAAAGCGGTTGGTGAAGCTCAAGTCACCTGCCTGCGCGGTAATGTCACTGCCGGACGGGTTGCCGACGGCCAGCACGCTGATCTCGGCGGTCGGGAGATCGAAGCTCGCCGGTGTGCTGTGCCCAACACGCATGGCAAACGCATCCCAGTTCGAGAGGGTGATGGTGTAACTGGCGCCGGTAAAGTTCACGAAGTGGTTGAGCGTCATGTAGTCGGAGCGCGTGCCGGGGAGAAAGTCGCCCCCCTGGCTTATCAAGCCCGGTCGCGCCACCGCGCCGACCTCCTCGAAGCGAATTTGCGGATTGGTGAGGTTGACCGGGAAGCGGTACACGCTGATCGCGCTGGTGTTCTGCAGGATCTCGTCCTCGACCTCGACGCGGTCCACATCCTTGATGAGCGTCACGCGCACCCGGCGGTTCGGCGACCCGTTGACATCCCGCCGCAGGGTTGCGGAAACCGGCCCGACGTTCTCGCTAGTAAGCCCCGACGACGTGCCGCTGCCGAAGTCGTTGAGGGCGTTGGCCGCCATCTCGACGCCCGCGCTCTTGTCGAAGACGCTGGTCAACTCGCCGCGGTTGCCGACATCGACACGATGCAACGCGCTCTCGATGCGGTTTCCCGTGATCGTCACCGCCTGCGGGAAGGCGGATGGTGTGCCCAGCCCATAGCGATAGATCCGGTAACCCAGCGACGGAACGTTGCTCGCCAGAATGCGCAAGTAGGCATTGGCTCCAATCGTCACCACCTGGTTCGGCACTTCGGTGCTCGTCGCCACGTCCGTCACGACGTACGGCCCACTGCCGCTGATGGGGAGGTCCGCGACGCCGGTGCGCGCAAACGCTAGCGGGTTGAACACCACGAAGCGGTCCTCGTCGGGTGTCTGGAACAGGCCGACGAGGGCATCCCCCTCTGTCGTCCTTGCCTGCGCCACGGCCGTCTCGATGCTCTGCGCCCACGTCTTCTTGTTGCTGACGACTGAGCTGAGCGGCACCGACCCCGACGAGCCCCAGCTATGCTCGAAGTACTTGAAGTAATCGACCAATCCGGCTTCGAGGGCGGCCTGCTGCGGCGGCCAGATCGTGGAGTTGAATGCGTGAACCGTCGTCGCCATCGCCTCCGCCGCCCGTAACTGCTCGATGGCGCGGCGTGTCTGCGCGGTGCGCTCGGCCAGTGCCGCCGGCCACAGGTCCCAATCGTTGCCCCAGCCACCCCGCAGGGTTTTGAGCGAGCCGGCGTACTTCTCCAACTCCTGGAAGTAATCTACGCCGTTGGAGACGACGACCTGGTCGCCGCCGGGGTGCGCAGCGTTCCACGCTTGAGCAAGGTCTTCGAAAACCGTGGTCTGGTAGTTCACGTCATCCCACCCGGCGCCAAACAGGCCGGTGATCGGCAGCATCGGTGGCTGAGCCGAGAAATGATCGATGCTGGCCTGAACGCCAGCCTGCGACAGGTTGCCGCGAGCTTCCGCATACCCGCCCCACGACTGATTGTTCCCGGAAAACCGGTACCATTTCATCAGCAGCGTCTTGCCGTCGGGTCCTTGCCACCGAAACACGTCGTCGGTCCGATCGCCGTACGGCGCCTGCGTTGCGCAGGCACAGATCCCTTTCCAGGTGTACTTCGCCTGACTTCTCGCCCACAGGCTCGCCAAGCCCCACGGGATCGTCTGGTTCTCCATGGCCTGTGCCAGTCGGAAGCCCAGCCCATACTGGCGCTCCATGCGGCCGGGATAATACCCGCCGCGGATGGCGGCTTCGGTGGACAACGCTCCGTAGAGGGTGACAAAGGGGTTCAGCGGCACGGTGATGTGCCCGTCGAGCATCTTGTTGATGAGGTCCTGGAACTGGGCCGGCGTGCGGTTGTGCTGATAGAGGTAGAGGTAGTACCAGCAGTCGGCGTTGAAGCGCGCCTGCTCGGCTGGCGGGCGACCGGCGGTGGCGTCGATGCGGTCGCGGTAGTAATCGAGCTCGGACAGCATCGATGCTTCGTAATGGGCCACCGTGTCGTTCCACCCGTAGTCCGTGTGGTTGTCGTTCACCATGTACACCCGGTGCGCCGCCACTGGTGCCGCGGAGAGCATCGTGACCACCACGCAGAGCAGCGGGAGACACCCGTTCCGAAAAGAAAGGCAAAAGGCAAACGGCAAATTGCAAAAGGCGAAAGGCAATAAATCGCCTTTCGACTGCGTCGCCATGCCAAGCTCACTGATATTGGGGCTGCGCCTTCTTGCCGCCAGCAGCATTGTCCGAAAAGAAAGGCAAAAGGCAATCATTCTTATTCTTTCTCTTCACTTTTGCCTTTTGCAATTTGCACTTTGCCTTTCTTCTATCGGGCCTCTTGCCTTGGTCTTCACTGCGCCAGCTGATTCGCCGCATTGCGCACCGCGGACGCGATGAAGGAGACGTGCTCGTCGGTGTAGAACTCGCTCCACGGCAGCACGACGACCCGCGCCAGCCCCTGCATCGTTCCAGGGTAGTCGGCGGCGTTGTACTCGATCTCGCGCCCGTCTTCGCGCGCCCGGCAGGAGTACGGGCAGCGGCTCTTGCCGTAGGTCTTGCGCTCCGCAAGCACCTGGCATTGAAACGCGGGCTTCTGGATGTAACGCGGCGCGCAGAACACACCGCCCGCCTTCAGCGCGGCGCCCAAAGCGTCGGCACCGCCCTCGATGACCTCGGGGTCGACGATCAAAGGATACTTCCAGTAGACGTGCGTGGCGTTTGGTAGCGGCGCCGGCAGCGTGAGGCCCGGCAAGTCAGACAACAGCTCGGTGAGCTGCCACGCGGCCTGCTCCCGTCGAGCCACCACGCCGTCGAGCTTCTCGAGTTGCGCCCGGGCCACGGCGCCCTGCAGGTCGGTCATGCGATAGTTCAGCGCCAGGAAGTAATGATCGGGCTTCGGATCGCCGTAGCCCCAGGCCTTGTCGCTGAACAAGGTCATCCAGCGCGCATACGCCGGATCCGCGGTGATGACAATCCCGCCCTCGCCCGTGGTCATGTGCTTGCCTTGCTGCAAACTGAAGACGCCGATCGCCCCGATGGTGCCGACCAGACGCCCGCACTGCGTGGCGAGTAACGCCTGCGCGGAGTCCTCGATCACCGGAATACCCTTTGCGTCCGCGATCCGCTTGATCCCCACCACGTCGCAGGGGCTCCCGAACAGGTGCGTCGCAATGATCGCCCGCGTCCGCGGCGTGATCCGCTCAGCCACCGCCTCCGGTGTCACGTTGAGGCTGACCGGATCAACGTCGGCGAAGATCGGGATTGCCTGCTGATAGAGGATCGGCGCGATGGCGCCCATGTCGGTGATCGCCGTGGTGATGATCTCGTCGCCGGGCTCCGGATCGATGGCGGCAATGGCTGCATGAATCGCTGCCGTCCCCGAGGTCACCGCACGGGCGTGCGGCACGCCGAACTTGGCGGCGAAGGCTCGCTCAAACGCCTTCACTTGCGTGCCCTTGGTGCAGTTGAGTGTCCCCGATTCGATCACCTCGCGCAAAAGCGCCAGTTCCTCCTCGCCGAGGTCGCGACCGGTGTGGTCGGCGTCCGAAGGCAGCTGAATCTTTGTTCGGTTCTGATCTTCGCGTGTCGCGGTTTGGGTAGCCATCATTTTACCTCCTCGTTAAGGGGTTAGGGGACAAAAGAAAGTCAAAAGGCAAGAATGAGAAGAATGTCAAAAGGCAAATCGCAAATTGCAAAAGTCAAAAGTTCAGAAGACGATGTCAGAAGAAAGTCAAAAGGCAAAGTGCAAATTGCAAAAGGCAAAAGTGAGACATTTTGAACAGACTATTTGAATTTTCATTTCCTTTTTGCATTTGACTTCTTCTCCTTACTTTTGCGATTTGCCTTTTGCAATTTGCCATTTGCCTTTCTTTTTCTACTCACGCCGCGCGCCGTTCTGTCATGCCACGCTGGAGGTCTTCCACTAATGCGGTGACGGTCTCCCGGGCCAGCCCGACGCTGGTGTTCCACGCCGTCACCCGCGGGTAGGCTTGTGCCGTCGTGCTGATGTACAGGCGTGTGTCGCCGACCCGCGGCGCTGGGCGCTTTCTGAGATAGCCGACGGTCCACACCGGCTCGACGTACGGCGTCCGGAACACGTAGATGTCCTCGACGTCCTCCGTCCGAAAGTGCGGATACAGCACGGCGAGCCCGGCGATGGCCTGGCACTTGATCAGGTCATCTGGACGCGCGTACAGTTCCGAGTCGGCGTCACAGTAGTTCATCAGGTAGATCAGGTGACGGTTCCCAACCCACTCGCTCGGGATGACGTGCGTGGTCTCGACCACTCCCTGGAAACGGAACGCGGGATCGACGACGATCGTCCAGTAATGCCGCTCGAGCTGCCGGCGCAGCAGCACGACGACGTTGACGACGCCCTGGTAGGCGAGATCCGGAATGGGCACCGCACCGGCGAGAGGCCCGCGCGCCACGCGCGCCAGCAGCGGCAGCGGCAGGGTGGAGATCGCCGCGGCGAACGCTTCCTCGCGGCCCGCGACCTCCGCACGCACGCCGTCCGCACGCGCGTCGAGCGCGGTGACCGGGCTCGTGAGCCGCACCTCGCCGCCGCGCGCCACGATGGCGTCGCGCAGCGTCTCGCTGATGAGGCGGTAGCCGCCCCGCAGATATCCCTTCACTTCCTGCCGGCCGTTCTTCTCGCGCGTCAGCGTGTTCCACACCCAGTACGCGGGCACGGTGTCGACCTGCTCGCCAAACTTGGCCCGTAGCAGCGGTTCCCAGATGCGCTCGAAGACCCGCGGGCCGAACAGGCGCAGAAGCCAGTCGCGGGCGCGGACGTCGTCGAGATCGAGCGCGCGCCGCTTGAGTTGCGTGACGTAGAGCGCGCCCAGCCCGGTCCGCAGCCGATCCACGAACGGCAGCGCCCGGAAGCGGAGGACATCGGCCGGGCTGTTGAAACCGTACAGCCTTCCGCCGATGTGAAAGCCCATGCTGGTCTCGCGCCACACCAGCCGATACGTCAGGCCGAGCTCGCCGATGAGCCCGCAGAGGTCGGCGTCGGAGTCGAGCATGACGTGGTAGAAGCGGTCGAGCGTCGTGCCCCGGTGCTCGAAGTGCGTGGCCAGACCGCCGAGGCGGTCGGAGGCCTCGAGCACCACCGGCGTATAGCCGGAACGGAGCAGGAAGTGCGCGCTGGCGAGGCCGGCAATGCCGCCGCCGATGACCGCAATTCGCTTGTGATTCACCAGCGATCCCCCGTGCAGATGCAGACAACCGTCGGCTCAGGGTGAGAATGACCGATCATGATCCGTCGCGGTTCCAAGGTCATATTATAAACACGCCTGCGCCACCCGATCCCGTTCCGAAAAACACCCGTCAGGCGCGCCCTGGGCCGCGGCGTGAGCGCTCTCCAACTCCGCCGCATCCCAGAGGAGTTCATCAAACCAGCGGCCACCGATCTGTCGATTCAGCGGAAAGGCCTGGTTGGCGACGCCGGTGAAGAATATCTCGTCGTTGCGAAGGCGGATCTCGGCCCCGATACTGCGGAGCTGGCGCGCGCGTTCCTCTTCGTTGGCGATGCAGTCGATCTCATGCACCACGCCGATGAAACCCAACGCGTCATCGATTCTCCTGAGAACCGTCTGAGCGATTCCCCTGGGGAAGAAGCCGACATCGGCCTTGGCTTCGGTGAGACGCCTGACGGCCGTGTAGCCCACCCGGACCAGATCCTCTCGGCTTAGCCAGCGAGTCTCATAGTTGATTCTGTTGATCAGAGACGCCCGCATCATCGCTCGGCGGTGCTCCTCCACCGACCGGTAGAAGACCCGGTAGCCGTGCGACTCCGGCTCTTCGAAGAATGTCGACGCTGGATCCAAGAAGGGAATCATCGGGCAGATGAGCGGCATGACCCGCTTGCCCTTGAACCGGCGGAGCAAGTGATGGCAGTAGTCCACCGTTTCCATGACCGATTGCTCGTCTTGCTCCGGCATGCCGATGAAGTACCAAATGTCGATCTCGAAGATCCCATAGCCGAGCGCGCGCTCGATCCAGGCTTCCATTTCCTGTGGGGTGTACACGCCGCGCCCCGCCTGCTTCGCCACTCGCATGTCATGGCTCTCCGGCGAGAGCGTGATGGTCGTCCTCCTATTCACACGCGCCATATGTTGGAGCACGTCGTCAGGGGTGAGATGAAACTGCTCGTAGCTGATGGATTTCAGTGACGTCTCGCCGATCCGATCGAGAAAGAAGGCCATGCTCTCGCGCGATTCGTTGTACGAGTTCGCCGAGTAGAAGTGGTACGTGTCCTGCCCCGGGATTTGCGTCACCGTCCGCAACTCGTAGGCGACCTCCGCCAGCGGCTTGCGCGCCATCGCGCGCCGGCGCTTGTTGATTCGCCGGAAGGCGTCGCGGGAACCGCCGCACCAACGGCAATTGTACGCACATCCGGTGTTCTGCAGCGACAAGAACTCCAGGATCGGGGCCGTCTGCCGCTGACTTGCCCGCGGGCTCGTTGACCAATTGATGCCACACGAAAACGTATCGGGCGTGTGCGTGAAGCCGTTGTCCAAAATGTCCGCGGGAGATTTCTTCCACAGGAGGTTGGGCACGTTGTGAAAGCTTTGACCTCCCTTGAGCGCGGCCAGCAGCACCGCCATTGGCTCATGCGTGTCGTAGCCGCACATCACCATGTCGATGAACGGATAGCGGATCAGCTCCTGCGCGTAGTACGTTGATGAAATCCCACCGAAGATGATCGGGACCTCTGGACGGATCGCCTTGATCAGGGACGCAATCTCCAGGCAGCCCTGCACATGCACCATCCAGTGGAGATCGATGCCGATGAGCTTTACATCGAGCGCCTGGATGAGCGCCCGGATGTCCAGTCCCGGATACTTCAGCAAGACCGTGCACAGGTTCACGATCCGTACGTCGTGCCCCCGATCGCCGAGGAACCGCTGCAGCGTCTTGAACCCGACAGGAAAGTACTCGTACAGGGGGGTGATCGGCACGGCGTCGGCGCTGCTGAGGTAGGGGAAATAGATATCCTCGCGGTTGCGGAAATCGAAGAAGGCCGGCGCATGCACGAGCAGGAAATCGGCACGCACGCGCGGCACCGTCGCCAAACCGTCGTTCGTCATATGCAGACTGCGTCCGGTGATCTCTCGCGACTAGATTCCCAAGCTCTTGGCGATGATGTTGCGCTGGATCTCGGAGGTGCCCGAGTAGAGCGTGCTGGCGACGGCGTCGCGCAGCTCACGCTCGATCTCGTACTCCGTCATGTACCCGTAGCCCCCGTGCACCTGCAGGGTGTCGAGGCACGACCTGACGAACGACTCGGAGACGTGAAGCTTGGCGGTCGCTGCTTCGCACAGCGCGGGCTGCTGGCGGTCCTTGAGCCAGCCGATGCGGTAGACCAGCGGGCGGCAGGTGTCGAGCCGGACGCTCATGTCGACGATGCGGTTCGCGACCGATTGGAACTTGCCGATCGGCGAACCGAACTGGCGCCGCTGCCGCGCATACGCCAGGCAGCGCTCGAGCTGGCGCCGCATGACGCCCAAGCAGCTGGCCAAGATGCAGCCACGCTCCCACTCCATCGAGCACTCGAACACCGCGACGCCGCGCCCTTCTCGTCCCAGTCGGTTCACCTCGGGCACCGCGCAATCCTCGAAGATGACCTCCGCCATCGGCGACGTCCGCAGGCCCATCTTCTCCAGCGGCTTGCTGATCGTCAGGCCAGGAGTGTCGCGCTCGATGAGAAAGCTGGTGATGCCCATGGGGCCGAGGGAGCGGTCGAGGGTCGCATAGGTGACGAACAAGTCAGCAATCTGGGCGTTGGTCACAAACGTCTTGGTGCCGTTCAGCACGTAGCTGCTACCGCGCTTTTCCGCCCGCGTGCGCATCGAGAACACGTCCGACCCCGCCTCCGGTTCGCTCGCCGCGTTGGCTCCGAGCAAGGTGCCGTTGCACAGGCCGGGCAGGTAGCGTTGCCGCTGCTCGTGCGTACCGTAGAGCAGCAGCGGAACGGAGTT
>Ga0315281_10003646_pt1 | contig 22537 bp, 17 predicted proteins | sample YL17G07_0_MG_FD_204540 | JGI IMG/M metagenome (GOLD analysis project Ga0315281, IMG submission 204540) | Sediment microbial communities from Yellowstone Lake, YNP, Wyoming, USA - YL17G07_0 | ecosystem: Environmental > Aquatic > Freshwater > Lake > Sediment | place: USA: Wyoming | collected... | reverse complement strand
TCACGCCAAAAGGGAGCCCCCGCATGTCCAAGCAGAAGGGCCGTCTCACCACTCCGCTCGTTCGCGACGGCGGTGAGCTCCGGCCCGCCGGCTGGGACGAGGCGCTCGACCGCGCCGCCTCTGGCTTCGAAGCCGCGCGCGCGACCGACACGTCGACGTCGTTCGGGATCTTCTCGTGCTCGAAGGCCTCGAACGAGATGAACTTCCTGGCGCAGAAGTTCGCACGCCAGGTGATGGGCACGAACAACATCGACTCGTGCAACAGAACCTGACACGCGCCTAGCGTCGTCGGTCTGGCGACGGTGTTCGGAGCGGGCGGCGGCACGTCGTCGTACCGCGAGATCGAGGAGACGGACGTGATCCTCCTGTGGGGCTCGAACGCCCGGGAGACGCATCCGATCTTCTTCCACCACCTGCTCAAGGGCGTCCACAACGGCGCGCGGCTACACGTGGTCGATCCGCGGCGGACGTCCTCGGCGCAGTTCGCCGACCGCTGGCTCGGGCTCGACGTCGGCTCGGACATCGCGCTGTCGAACACGATGGCCAGGGAGATCATCCACGCGGGCCTCCACAACCGGACGTTCATCGGGCGCGCGACGGAGGGCTTCGACGCCTACGCCGCCTCGGTCGAGGATTTCACGCTCGAGGAGGGCGAGCGGCTGACCGGCGTACCCGCCCAGGTGATCCGCGAGACCGCGCACGCGTTCGCACGCGCCGACCGGGCCATGATCTGCTGGACACTCGGGATCACCGAGCACCACAACGCCGTCGACAACGTCCTCTCGCTCATCAACCTCGCCCTTCTCTGCGGTCATGTCGGCCGCTTCGGCTCGGGCCTCAACCCGCTGCGCGGCCAGAACAACGTGCAGGGCGGCGGCGACATGGGTGCGATCCCGAACAAGCTGCCCGGCTTCCAGGACATCGAGCGCGACCACGAGGCCCGCACCCGCTTCGAGGCTGCGTGGAGCACGACGATCCGGCCGCAGTACGGCTGGCACCTGACGCAGATGTTCCACGGCATGGAGCGCGGCGAGCTGCGCACCCTGTACGTGATCGGCGAGAACCCGGCGCAGTCCGAGGCCGACATCAACAAGACGCGCAGGCTGCTGGCGGAGCTCGACTTCCTCGTCGTGCAGGACATCGTGTTGACACGCACCGCGGAGATGGCGGATGTCGTGTTCCCGTCGGCGGCATCATGGTGCGAGGCCGAGGGCACCGTCACGAACAGCGAGCGGCGCGTCCAGCGGGTGCGCAAGGCGCTTGAGCCACCGGGCGAGGCGCGGGACGACATGTGGATCATCGCCGCGCTGGCGAAGCGCCTCGGCTTCGACTGGGGGCAGCCGACCGCAGAGCAGGCGTGGGACGAGCTGCGCTCGCTCTCGCCCATGCACAGAGGCATGAGCTACGAGCGCCTCGAGGAGCACGGCGGGCTGCAGTGGCCCTGCCCCGACGAAGCTCACCCGGGCTCGCAGATCCTCCACACACGTCTCTGGGCCGACCCGGTCGAGGGCCCGCTTGCGCCGTTCAGCGTCGTCGAGAACCGTCCGCCGTTCGAGGCGCTCGACGCCGAGTTCCCGATCCGGCTCACGACCGGCCGGCGGCTCGAGTCGTACAACACGGGCGCGCAGTCGAGCCTGTACCGCTCGCCACTCCACCGCGGCGAGTCGCTCGATCTCTCGCCTGAGGACGCGAAGCGCCTCGAGCTCGACGAGGGTGAGATCGCGCGCGTCTCGTCGCGCCGCGGCTCGGTGGAGGCGCCCGTGCGGATCGACCCGTCGCTTCGGCCGGGGCTTGCCTTCATGACGTTCCACTTCCCGGACGAGGTCGACACGAACCAGCTCACGATCGACGCGACCGATCCGAAGTCGGGCACGGCCGAGTTCAAGGCGGCCGCGATCCGTGTCGAGAAGCGCAGGTCCGAAGAGAGCACGGCCGCCTCGGGCATCCAGGAGCCTGTAGCGGCCGGGGTGGAACGCTAGACAGTGGATCTCCATCTCGTTCCGGGCGCCGTGGAGACGCCGGCCGAGCGCGCGGCCGTCGACGACGTGCTCGGGCCGCCCGAATCCGGCTGGGACGGGGGAGCCCGCCGCGACGGCTCTGCGGGCAACACCGCGCGCGGGGGCCACGGCTCCCGCAGCCGCCGGCACCTGCTGCTGCCGGCGCTGTGGTCGCTGCAGGAGCGCATCGGCTGGATCAGCCCCGGTGGGCTCAACTACGTCTGCACGCGCCTGACGATCCCTCCTGCGGATGCATACGGCGTGGCCACGTTCTACGCCCTGCTCGCGGTCGAGCCCCGGCCGACCCGTGTCGTGCATGTGTGCGAGGACATCGCCTGCCGTTGCCACGGTTCCGAGGAGCTGATCGCTCAGATCGAGGATTGCTTCGGCGCGGAGGGCGAGCTCTCCGACGACGGCTCGGCGACCTGGTATCGCAGCCCGTGCCTCGGCCAGTGCGATCGCGCCCCGGCAGCGATGCTGACCCTGGCGGGTGACGAGCCGCTCGAGCGGGTCGCGACTCCGACGGGCGTGAAGGACGTGCTCGCCCTGCTGGCGGGCGGCGAGCCCGGCCCGGAGCCGGTCTTCGAGCTGCCGCAGGATGGCGGCGAAGGCCTGCGCCTGCTCCGCAGGATCGGCCGCGTCGATCCTGCGAGCCTCGACGACTATCGCGCCCACGGCGGCTATGCCGCGCTGCGGCGCGCGCTCGAGCTCGGGCCCGAGGGGGTGATCCGCGAGCTGAAGGACTCGAAGCTGCTGGGCCGCGGGGGCGCGGCGTTCCCGACGGGCGTCAAGTGGGAGGCTGTCGCGCGTCAGCCTGTCCGCCCGCACTACCTTCTCTGCAACGCCGACGAGTCGGAGCCGGGGACGTTCAAGGACAGGGTGATCATGGAGGGCGACCCGTTTGCCGTGATCGAGTCGATGACGGTCGCCGCCTACGCGACGAACTGCGAGCTGGGCTTCATCTACCTGCGGGGCGAGTACCCGCAGGCCCACCACGCGCTCGAGCGTGCGCTCGCCGAGGCGCGGCTGCGCGGCTTCCTCGGCGACGACGTCCTCGGAGAGGGCTTCGCCTTCGACATCGAGGTTCGCAAGGGTGCGGGTGCGTACATCTGCGGCGAGGAGACGGCGATCTTCGAGTCGATCGAGGGCAATCGCGGCGAGCCGCGCAACAAGCCGCCGTTCCCCGTCGTGTGCGGCCTCTTCGCGAAGCCCACCGTCGTCAACAACGTCGAGACGCTGATCAACGTGCTGGACGTCGTGCTCGCCTCCGGACCGGCCTATGCGGACACGGGCACCGAGGCGTCGACCGGAACGAAGCTGTTCTGCCTCTCGGGGCACGTCGCGCGGCCCGGGGTGTACGAGGTTCCCTTCGGCGCGACCCTGCGGGAGCTGCTGGAGCTCGCGGGCGGCGTCGAGGGCGGGCGCCCCCTGCAGTGCGTGCTGATGGGAGGCGCCGCGGGGGGATTCCTGCGCCCCGACGAGCTCGATCTGCCGCTCACCTTCGAGGATGCCAGCGCCGCCGGGACGACGCTCGGCTCGGGCGTCGTGCTCGTGCTCGACCAGACGGTCGACCTGCCGCGCCTGCTGATGCGGATCGCCGCCTTCTTCCGCAACGAGTCCTGCGGGCAGTGCGTACCGTGCCGGGTCGGCACCGTCCGGCAACAGGAGGCGCTGGCGCGGCTCCTCTCGGGCAGGACCAACGGCGGCGTCGCCCGGGAGCTCGCCGTCATCGCCGAGGTCGGCCAGTGCATGCGTGACGCGTCGATCTGCGGCCTCGGCCAGACAGCGTCGAGCGCCATCGAGTCGGCGATCGGCCGCCTCGGCGTCTTCCAGGGAGGTGTCGCATGAGTGGGGAGCTGATCGCCCCGCAGCGCATGGTCGAGCTCGAGGTCGACGGGCAGCCAGTGAAGGTGTTCGAGGGCCAGACGATCCTCGATGCGTGCCGCCGCGTCGGAATCGACACGCCGACGCTCTGCTACGGCGAGACGCTCGAGCCCGCCAACGTGTGCCGCGTGTGCGTCGTGGAGATCGAGGGGGCCCGCGTGCTCGCGTCCGCCTGCTCCCGCAAGGTCGAAGCGGGCATGAAGGTGCGCACCGATTCCGAGCGCGTGCGGCTGTCGCGCAAGCTCGTGCTCGAGCTGCTGGCATCGTCCGTCGACCTGTCCACGACTCCCGAGGCGGAGGAGTACCTGGAGCGCTACGAGGCGGCGCCGGAGCGCTTCGGCCCGCCGGCACCGCCCGACCCCGAGCGCGACCGCAAGCGCACGGGCCACCACGTCGAGCCGGACGGCCAGACGGCGGCGACGGTGCACACTACCGTGAAGGTCGACAACGAGCTGTACGTGCGCGACTACTCGAAGTGCATCCTCTGCTACAAGTGCGTCGACGCCTGCGGTGAGCAGTACCAGAACACCTTTGCGATCCACGTTGCCGGCCGCGGGTTCGACGCGCGCATCTCGACCGAGTACGTCGCAGAGCTCCCCGAGTCGGCGTGCGTCTACTGCGGCAACTGCATTTCCGTCTGCCCGACCGGAGCGCTGATGTTCCTCTCCGAGCACGAGCTGCGCGAAGCCGGCGACTGGCGCGAGGACGAGCAGGTGGTGACGCAGACCGTGTGCCCCTACTGCGGCGTGGGCTGCAACCTCGAGCTGCACGTGCAGGACAACACGATCGTCAAGGTGACGAGCCCGGACGACCACGACATCACGAGCGGCAATCTCTGCATCAAGGGACGCTTCGGCTTCCAGCACGTCCAGGCGCGCGACCGGCAGACGTAAGCTGGGCCCATGTCGGCCGACACCTCGCTGCGCGCGAACGTCCGTCTGCTCGGGGACCTGCTCGGCCGCGTGCTCGTCGAGCAGGAGGGGCCGGAGCTGCTCGAAGACGAGGAGCGCGTCCGAGCGCTCGCGCGCGCCGCACGGGAGGGAGGCTCGCGTGACGAGCTTCGCGAGGCCGTCGCGCACCTGGGCCTCGGGCGGCGTTCGTCGGTGCTGCGAGCGTTCGCGCTGTTCTTCCAGCTCGTCAACATCGCCGAGCAGCACCACCGGATTCGCCGTCGCCGCGAGTACGAGCACGAAGGGCGCGTGCCGAACGAGTCGCTTGCCGAGGCATTCTCGCTCGTCGATGCCGCCGGCATCGGCCCGGACGAGCTGCGCGACGCGGGAGCGCGGCTCGTCGTGGAGCTCGTACTGACCGCGCATCCGACGGAGGCCACGCGCCGCTCCGTTCTCGAGGCCCACCGCCGCATCGCGACCCTCCTCGCTCTGCTCGACGACGCGGCGATACCTCCGTCGGAGCGCCTGCGCGTCGAGGCGGGGCTGGCGGAGGAGATCACGATCCTCTGGCAGACCGACGAGGTGCGCTCCCGCCGCCCGAAGGTGGTCGACGAGATCCGTCGCGGCCTCTGGTTCTTCGAGCAGAGCCTCTGGGATGCCGTCCCGCGCATCACGCGCACGCTTGCCGGCCGTCTTGCCGCGGACGCTGCGCCGCTGCGCTTCGGCAGCTGGATCGGAGGCGACCTCGACGGCAACCCGAACGCGGGGCCGGAGACGATCGAGGACGCTCTCGAGCGGGCCCGGTCGCTCGCCCTGCAGCTGTACCGGGACGAGCTCACGGGGCTCGGCGCAGCGTGGGGCATGTCGACCGCGGTCGTCGGCGCGGTGCCCGAGCTCGGCGGCGAGGACGAGCCGTTTCGCGCCCGCCTCGTGGAGATCTGGGAGCGTCTCTCCGACGATGGCTACGCGGACGGCGTCGAGCTGCTCGCCGACCTGGATGAGCTCGACGCGACCCTGCGTGAGCATCGGGGGGAACGGATCGCCGACGGCGGTCTCGCCGACCTGCGCTCCCGTGTGCGTGTCTTCGGCCTCCATCTCGCCAAGCTCGACGTGCGCGTGCATGCCTCGGTGGTGCGGGCGCCCGACGATGCTCTGCGAAGAACGCTCGACGCGGCGGCACGCGCCCAGCGCCGTCACGGTGTCGGCGCGCTCGATCGCCTGATCGTCTCGATGACACGCACGGCAGCCGACGTGCTCGCCGCCGAGGCGCTTGCAGCAGAGGCCGGTCTCGCCGTCCAGGGCGTGCCGCTGCTCGAGACGATCGACGACCTGCGGCGCGCGCCGACTCTCGTCGCCGAGTTGCTGGACAGCAGCCCGCGGCCCGCGCTCGAGGTCATGGTGGGCTACTCCGACTCGGGCAAGGACGGCGGCCCGCTCACCGCGCAGTGGGAGATCTACCGTGCTCAGGAACAGCTCGTCGAGCTGGCCCTGGCGCGCGGCGTGAGCCTGACGGTCTTCCACGGGCGCGGCGGCTCCGCCGGGCGCGGCGGCGGCCCGACGCATGCGGCGATCCTGGCGCAGCCAGCTGGAGCTGTGGACGGCCGGCTCAAGCTGACCGAACAAGGCGAGACGATCGCGTTCAAGTACGGCCTGACGGGCCTCGCCGGGCGGAACCTCGAGGCGGCCGTCGCCGCGACGCTGCTGACGGCGTTCCCGGCCGTCGCCGGCCTCGAGCCGCCGAATGCCGGGGCGCGCGACACGATGGCAGAGCTGTCCGAGACGGCGTTTCGCTCCTACCGCGGCTTCGTCTGGGACGATCCGGGCTTCGCGCGCTTCTTCCGTAGCTTCACGCCGGTCGACGAGCTCGCCCTGCTCGAGATCGGCTCGCGTCCCGTCTCGCGACCGGAGGCGCCGGCGAGTGGCGAGCTGGAGGCGCTCCGGGCGATCCCGTGGGTCTTCGCCTGGACGCAGAACCGCTGTCTGCTGCCCGCGTGGTACGGGTGCGGCAGCGCCTTCCACGCCTACGGCCTCTCGGGCGGGCGCCTCGACTGGCTGCGACGCCTCTATCGCGAGTGGCCGTTCTTCCGTGCGTTCGTCGAGAACCTCGAGATGACTCTCGCCAAGTCGAGCTTCGAGATCGCAGAGTCCTACGTCTCGCTCGTGCCCGCGGCTGCCGAGCCCGCCCGCTTCTGGTCTTTGCTGACTGACGAGCACGGCCGTACCGTGGAGGCGGTGCTGGCGATCGTCGAGGCCGACGAGCTCCTCGACCGGCACCCGGTGCTACAGCGGTCGGTCAGGTTGCGCAACCCGTACGTCGACCCGATGAACGCTATCCAGGTAGAGCTCCTGCGCTCGTGGCGCGCAGGGGAGGAGGCGGCACGGCGGCCGCTGTTGCGCTCGATCGCCGGCATCGCGGCGGCGTTGCGCAACACCGGCTAGTGCGGCCTCTCCGAACGTTCCACTGGAAACTCGTGGTTGGTGTGGGTGGCCGCACCCGCCAGTGAGGCATGGCCTCGTCCACACGGCCACCCGGGCACGTGAGACGAGCCGAGAACGAGAAGACGAGCCGAGATCGGGTAGGGCCCGCCGTGGCGGGCCTTTCGGGACGGTGCCGCGCTGGTTACGCGGCGAGGACGACGTCGCCGCCGGCGGCGTGCACGACGTCCTTGAGCTGATGCTGCAGGCGCGTGAGGGCACGAGCCTCGATCTGGCGCACGCGCTCGCGCGTGAGGCCGAGCTCCTTGCCGATCGCCTCGAGCGTCCACTGCTCGCCGACGAAGCCGAAGCGAAGCTCGAGCACGCGGCGGTCGGGCTCCTGCAGGGCCTCAACGGCGCGGCGCACCTCGAGCCGCTGCAGCGTCTCGTCCGCCTCGTCGGCGGGGTCGACGGCGCTACGGTCGGCGAACAGGTCGCCGAGCTCGCCGTCGCCGTCCGAGCCGACCGACTGGTTCAGCGAAACGGACGCATCCGCGGTCGAGAGGGCCTCCTCGACGTGCGACTCCTTGAGGCCTGTCTCGTGTGCGAGCTCCGCGATCGTCGGCTGGCGCTCGAGCTTCACCTCGAGCCGCTGCCGGGCGCGCGCGAGCTTCTGCTGGCGCTCCTGCACGTGCACCGGCACGCGGATCGTTGCGCCCTGATTCGAGATCGCGCGCTGGCAGGCCTGGCGGATCCACCACGTCGCGTACGTGGAGAACTTGTAGCCCTTGCGCCAGTCGAACTTCTCGACCGCCCGGTTGAGGCCGATAACGCCGTCCTGGATCAGATCGAGGAACGGCACGCCGTGCCCACGGTACTTCTTGGCGATCGAGACGACGAGACGCAGGTTCGCGTTGATCATCCGTTCCTTGGCGGCCTTGTCGCCGCGCTCGACGCGCTTGGCGAGGGTGACCTCCTGGGCGGCCGTCAGCAGCTTGTGCTTGCCGACGTCCTGGAGGAACAGCTGCAACGAGTCGGTCAGTACGGTGGTCGCGTCAGCGGTCCACGCCGCCTCCTCCGCTGCCGCAGCTGCGTCGGTCTCCTCGACGTTGCCGACCTCGTTGATCGCGATCGCGCGATCCGACAGCGCGGCACGCACGTCATCAAGAGCTGCATCGTTCAGGTCGAGCTCCAGCGCAAGCGCCTCGAGCTCAGACGGCTCCACGCGTCCGCGCTCCTGGGCGTCGGCCAGGAAAGCGTCGATGGTGGGGATGTCGATCGTGGTGGTCAGCTTGATTCCTTTCGCTGTGTTCGTCGATCCGCGTGCGCGCGCGTTGCGTTTCGTGGCGTTCGCTCTTGCGGCTTGAGTCGTCACCGTTCGCTTCGAGGCCAAGTGCCCATGACCACGTCAACGCATTTCCGCGGGAACGGTGTTGTTACAGTGTACAACGTTTGACGCGGATTGGTATTCCCTGTTAGACGGGCTTTTCCTTCTCTTTACAAATGGCTTCTTGCCAGCTGGCGCCCGCGAAAACGTGGTTGAGCACCGGCTAGCCTGCGTCCGTGCGCGTCGACTAAAGCGTCATGGTAGCGAGGCCGCCGGACGCGGACCACTTCCTGCTCGGATTGCCGAACCTGTTCGACGCCTTTCCCGGCCGCCGAACATCCTCGTGCCCGACGGCTCGGGCCGTGGCGCGCCGCAGTGGTGGGAGGGGGTGCAGGTGCTCGTCCGGGAGCCCTGGCGGGCTCCCGGACGCACGTGGCCGGCGGTTAGCTCGGATTCCCAAACAGCGAATCGGCACCTGGTTGGCGTGTCGTGTTGGCGGTGGGGGGGTCAGGCGAACTGGAAGCGCAGGTGGCGTCCGCCCCACCAGGGGATTTCGAGCTGGGGGAGGTCGGCGCTGCGCATGACGGGGCTGTAGGTGCGGTTGTTCAGTCGACAGGTGATGCCGTTGGGGGCGATCGTGAGCTGTCCGCTGGTGCTGATGAAGCGCCGCCAGATCGTGTCGGGGGTGGCGTCCTGGTAGCCGGGTAGGCGTTGGCGGAGGTGGTCGTAGGCGGCGGCGGCCCAGACGGTCAGGGTGGTGTCGAGGTCGACGTTGAGCGCGACCGCGGAGCTGAGCGCGTCGAGGTGGAAGCTGCGGATCGATTCGGCGAGGCGCTGCTCGATGCGCATGCGTTGGGCGTAGCGGCCGACGATCTTCTTGGGCGGGCTGTTGCGGTCGTTGGTGAGGATCAGGGTGGGGTGCTCGTGGCCGAGGCCGCGGACGGCGATCTGGCGCAGCGGGGTGGGGCAGCCGCGGACGCTGACGTCCTGCTCGCAGACTTCGGGCTTGGCGTAGGGGCCGCGGCGCTCGAGCGTGATCTGCGTCCAGGCGCTGGCGGGCAAGGCCTCGAGTTGGGCGGTGAGTTTGGCGGTGCGCGCGCGCAAGCTGATGAAGGTCAGCTCAGCGGCGTGGAGGTCGGCGAGGCCGGCGCCGGTGGTGACTTTGGAGTCGAACACGAGCAGCTGTGGCGGGTGGCCGGTCGCGTGCTGCCAGTGGCGTGCGAACGCGATCACCTCGCCTGCTTGGTCGGCCTTGGTGCAGGCGGCGTTGGCGTAGACGAGGTTGCGTGTCTGGCCGTCGTGGGCGAAGAACGACAACACCGATTCGGTGCGCTGGGAGCGCCGCGGGACGTAGTGGGTCTCGAGCGCGACGTCGTCGCCGAAGTGCATGATCGCGTGGAAGTCGAGATCGAAGTCGGCGCCCTGGCTCTGGCCGGTCCGGGTCATTGAGCGCGCCAAGCCGGCGAGCAGCGCTTCGTCATGGGAGCGCCGCAGGCGGTAGCTGTAGCTGCCCAGCGAACTGGCCTTCGGCAGGCTCTCAAGGCCGGCGAACGACGCGAGCGCGGGGTCGCTGCAGACATCGTCGACGTGGCTGACGCGCCGCCGGCCGATCGCCTTGAGCGCCAGCAGCGCCAGCAGCGCCGACAGCGCCGGCACCTCACGCGTGCCCGGCAAACGCGCGCCGGCGACGGCGCCTGGAAGATCGAGCGCGACCAACGCCGGCAGCAGCAGCAGCGCGCCGGCGTAGTCACTGGCCAGGCGCGCCGGCTGCTCGGGCCAGCGCAGCACCCGGGTGCGTGGGGGATCATCGCGCCTGGGTGCGCCACGCCGCCCGGGCGCTCTGGGCGCGAGCCGCTCGTGGCCCTCCTCGACGAGCAACTCCCAGACGCCGGTGCGGTTCAGCGGCGTGCCGGTCGGCGCCAGCGCCGCAGCGATCTCGGTCACCGAGTGCCCGGCCGCACGCAACCGCAGCACCTCCTCGCGGGCCGCCAGCTTGGCCGGCGCGACCCGCGGCCCCGGCCGGCGATCGATGAAGAACTCGCCGGCGTCGTCGCTGAAGTCACGGACCATCGCCACGACCGTCGAAGACGCGTAACCGAAGCGCGCAGCTACCTCCGCGGCCGATGCGCTCTCGACGAAGTACGCGCGCAGCGCCTCGTAGCGGCGCTGCCCGACATCGCTGGGCGCCGTGAAGAACGCGGCGCGCTCCCGCCGCCGCTCGACCCGACCACCAGACCTGGTGCGCTTCGCTGAACCCACAGCACGTAATCATAAAGTCGTGCCCGGACAGAAGAGGCCAGAACCAGGCGTCACGACCCCCCGGATCACCCCCCAAGGGCGAAATCACCGCACCTGGTGTCCTCGCGCCCAGCGCGGCTGCTCACACAACTTCAAGCAACCAGCCCGCACCTACAGCGAAACCACACCTGTCCACGACAACCAGACGCCCCAAACACCCCGAACCAACAGGCAAACTCCCGCCCGACCTCAACGATCAGCGCGGAACGACCCCAGTTTGGGAATCCGAGTTAGACGCCGACGATCGTGATCTTCCGCAACGCGGTGTTCCCGATCTTCGTGTTCGCGCTGACATCAACCGTGTAGGTCTTTCCCTTCACGACGGTGAGGCCCGTGACCTTGAAGGCGATCGTGCAGTCGGTTGCGAGCGAGGCCTGTGGCTGCGAGTAGGCGACGAGCTTGCCGGCCAGGGTCGTCTTCGAATCGACGCCGACCTTCGCCCCAACGGGGTTGTTAACGCAGAACGACCGCAGGTAGACGGTCAGCGCCGGGTTCTGGACGCCGCCCTTCACGCTCAGCTTGCCGTTGAGGGCATCGAGCGGTCCGGCAGCGGCGGCGAACTTCGGCTGTGCGCGCTTCGCGGCGCCGTTCGTGCGGTAGATGCCGCTCTGCCAGAGGCTGCCGGCCGAGTCCTTCATCACGAACCAGATGAACATGGGCACCCGCGGGTCGTTCCTCGCGATGTTGATTGCCTTCGGTGTGTACACGGCCTGCACTGCCTCGGTGACACCGGTCGGCTCACCTGGCTTTGTCTCCTGGCCGTACTCCGTGATCCAGATCGGGATGTTCTTGCGGCCAAACCATGTGTCGAGAGAAGTCTCGAACCGCGGCAGCGACGTCAGTGACACGTTCGGCCACCTCACCTTCTGCGTCGGCGGCTGGTTGACCGGAACGGGGTACGGGTGCTGGGCCCAGGCGTCGAACTTCAGCTTCTTGTTGGCCTTCGCGACGAGCTCCGCGAACTTGCCGGGCGACACGGCGTCGGTCGAACCCAGCTTCCTCTTGTCGCGCCCGCTCGACGACGTCTCGCCCACCGCGACGAGCGCCTTCGCGCTACCGGCCTTGATCCCGGCGTAGCCGGCGGCGGCAAGCTTCGCGTACGCGGCCGGGGCCACGATCTTCCCGTTGGAGTCGAACTGGGGCGACAGGAAGCCGCCGAGGTTGGACTCGTTCCAGATGCCGAAGAAGCGCACGAACGGATAGCCGGCGGTGCGGCCGGAGTATCGGGATGCGACCGCCTTCGAGAAGTTCTGGAAGTCCGCCATCTTGGTCGGCAGGAAGTTCGGCGTCTTGCCGCCGTTCGCCCACGTCGGCGTGCCCCAGAGCGTGATCAGCACTTCCATGTCCCGCGCCTGCGCGTTGCGGACGAACTCGTCGAGGTCATCGAACTTGTATGCCGGGTCAAAGGGGTTGGCGGCGTTCGCAGGCCTCGTCGGCGCGACGTTCGCCCACGTCACGAGCGTCCGCAGCACGGTTCCGTTGTTGTCGTTCGCCGCTACGCCCATGTCCGCCTGGCGGTTGGAGTCGTAGCGCAGGACGGGGTCGTCGTGGAAGCCGATCCACATGCGGTCGGCCGAGGCAGCGACGGGAGCGAGCACGGCTGCGGTGACAACTGCGACGACGAGCAGGCGTACGGGACGCACAGGCATTCCTCCATTTTCGGGGTTGGTTTCCACGGTACCGCCCGGACATGACGACGATGTGAAGAGGTGGAAGTTGCACTTTCGACACGAAGGCGGCTCACACCTGTTGCCGTTGCCTCCCTACCGTGGGTGGTGTCACCACATCGAACAAAGGGAGGACGAATGGAGACAGCGCTCGCACTCGCGGGGCCGGGATACGCCCCGCCCTCGCTCGCTCACCTCGGCGAGCTCGCCGAGACGGAGGATGTCGTCTGGTGGGTCGTCGTCGTCGGGTTCGCGTACGCCGTCGCGCTCGCCTACGCGGCCTGGTGCCGCAACGGCGGCGGCAGTGCCGAGATCTCGTTCGGCTGGTCGGGCTTCAAGGTTGTCTGCAAGAAGTAACCCGGCGTCCGGGAGGGCGGCTTCGAGCCGCCCTCCCACAGCGTGCGCAGCCGAGCCGTTTCGGGCCACGGGCGTCGTGAAGCGCTACGGCGACGTCGTGGCGCTCGGCGGCGTCGACGTGGGTGTGCGCGCCGGGGGTGTGGTCGGGCTCGTGGGACCGAACGGATCGGGCAAGACGACGCTGCTTCACGTCGCAGCCGGGCTCGTCCACGCCGACCGTGGTGAGGCGGTCGTGGCGGGCTCCCCCGCCGGCTCCAGGGGTGCCCGCACGGCGCTCGCGCTCGTGCCCGACGAGCCATCGGGCTTCGACGAGCTGACGGTCGCGGAGCTCGCCGCGCTCGTCCATGTGCTCTGGGGCGCGGGCCCTGCGGCAGCGGCGCGTGCCGAGATTCTCGTCGACGCATTCGGGCTCGGGCAGCGTCTCGGGCAGCGTCTCGGGACGCTCTCGCGCGGTCTGCGCCGTCAGGCGAGCATGATCGCGGCGCTCTCGCTCGCGCCGCACCTGCTGCTCGTCGACGAGGCCACCGCCACGCTCGACCCCGAGGCGGTCGTCGTCCTCCGTGAGGCGGTCAGAGCTCTCGCCGCCCGAGGCAGCGGCGTGCTGCTCGCGACCCAGGATCTTCATTTCGCGTCGACGGCGTGTGATCACCTCGTCCTGCTCGCGCGCGGGCACGTGCTGGAGCGAGGAGCTCCGGGAGAGCTGTGCGAGCGCTACGGCGCGGAGACTCTCGAAGACGTCTTCCTCACCGTCCTCGGCGAGGGAGCCCTCGCGGAGCGGGTACGTGAGGGCCTGGCGTCTCTCTAGAGCAGTGCTTCGGTGCCAGTGGCGCCGGGCCGCGGGTGCGTTGGGCACGGCACCCCTCGCGGGCGTGACCCTGCTCGCAGTCGTCGTCGCGGCTCCGATTGCCCTCGCGCGAGCCGGGAGCGCGCTTGGCGCCACGCTCGCTCCGGCGCTCGATGACGGTGCAACGGCGCGCCTGCTCACACTCGCACCGATGCTTGCCGGTGCTGCCGGCGGTGCCGCGGTGTCTCTCACGTCGGCCGGGCGCCGCTCCCTCGGGCTGCAGCTCGCAGCAGGGCCGATCGGTGAGCGGGCCGCGTTCGCAGCGTGCGTGCTGGCGCCGGCGGGCGTGGTCGTCGCGCTCGCACTCCCCGCAGCTATCGCACTCGGCGCCTCGTTCGGCTCGGCCGTACCCGGGGGTGAGGCGGCAGGCGTCGGGCTCGTAACGGTTGCCCTGGCCGCTGCGCCCGTCGGAGCCGTCGTCTCCGAGGCGGCACTCCACAGCGCACGCGGAGCCTGGCGTGGCGCCGGTTACTCGCTGCTTCTGGCCATCGCCTGGATCGGGACAGGCGTGCTCCTCGACTCGCCCGCGCTCGGCCCCCTGGCTCCTGCCGCCGGCGCCCTCGCCGGAGACGTGATGCCGGCGGTCGTGCTCGCCTGCGCCGCGTCGACAGCCGGTGCAGGCGTCTTCGTCTGGCTCGAGCTCGCCGTCCGCCGCCCCCGGCGCCCCGTACGCTCCGCGGCGCTTCGACGGCGCAGGGTACGCGGCCCGCTGGCGGCTGCGCTCCCTCTCGCCGCACTGCTCCTGATCGCTCGGCGCCGCGACCTTCGGCTTTGCCTGCTGGCCGCGGTGGCGTTCGGCCTCGGCGGCGTCGCAATCGCGTCGGGTGCCGGTGCCCCCGTCCCGGGGCCGCTTCACCTCGGTGCCGGCAGCGCCCTACTGGGCGCTGCCCTCGTTCCGCTTGCGACGGGCGGCATCGTCCTCTCCGGCCGATGGGCATGGGCGACTGCGCCGCGATCCCGCCTGCTGCTGTGCGCCGTCGTCTGCGCGGCGGCGGACGTGATCTTGCTGATGTCGCTCGTCCCCGTCCTGGCGGCTGCGGCCACCGTGTCCGGCTTGCCACGCTTGGCTCTCGCGCAGATCGGGTTCATTGCACTCCTTCTTGCCGGAGCGGCTCGGCTCGCGGGCGCACTGCTTCCCTGGCGAGAAGCGACGATGGGCGATCAGCTCGCCTCCTTCGGGGCGTTCGCGGCGTGTGCCGGCGGATTCTCGGCAGTCACCGGTGTCGCGGGCCCACGTCTCGTCGCTGCCGGGCTTCCGGACGCGCTGGCGGCAGCATGCCTGCTCTCCGTCGCGACCGCAGTCGGCCTGGGGGCTCTCGTGCTCCGGGTGCGAAGGGGCGCCTGATGCTCGAGGCAGGCGACCGGCTCGTTCTCGCCGACGGCGTCGTCCTCCGCGACGGCACCCTGGTCGACGCGGTGGCCCACGCATCCTGGCCGGTGAATGCGACCGGAGCGCTCGTCCTCGCACGCTCCGGGTGTGCGCTCGGTGACGTGGCAGACGACGTCGCGGCGGCCTTCGTCGTTCCCGTCGCGCGTGCGCGCGCCGACGTTCTCAGCTTCGCGTGGCACCTCAACCGCCTCGCGCTCGCAAACGTCGATCGCAAGGCCGGTCGCGTTCGACATGCCCTCGCGTGGCTCGGTCTCGCGGTGCGCCTGGCGCCGGCCGGGGCACTCCCGGCGATCACCGTGCGCCGGTTCCGGCTCGACACGAGGACGATCCCTCGCGCGATCGCCGGCGTCGCACGAGCCGGTGCGGGTAGAGGTGCGGCGATCGCGGTCGGGGTTGCCGCCCTCGTCGCACACGTCGGGCTGCTGGCGGGTAGGCCATCGGTGCTCGTTCCGGCCGCCGTCGGGCTGGCCGCGGGAGCGGGGCTGATCGTGCACGAGGCGGCGCACGCGGCTGCGCTGCGGGGCATACCGAGCGCGCTCGTGATTCGCGGTCGCCGGGTCTCCGTGCTCCATGCGCCGGCCGGTCCCGGACGGCGCGCGCTCGTCGCGGCCGCCGGCCCGGGAGTCACGGCGATCGTCGGGACGGGGCTGCTCGCCGTGTCCGTCTCGTACGCCACGCCGATGCTGGCACTCGTCGGCGGGCCGGCCGTCGTACACGCGCTCGCGTTGACCGTGCTCGCTTCGGACGGACGGACGGCGTGCGAGCTCTGAGGGCGCTAGCGCTCGGCACCGTTGCGGTGGCGATGCTCGCGTACGCGGTTGCTGCTGCTGCGGCGGCGATCGTCCAGGCGGAGGGCGGCAGGCTCGACGTGCATGTCGGTCCGCTCGTGCTCGTCGCGGTCGAGCGTTCTGGGGATGCGGCGGCGGCGGTGTTCGGCCCGGGGCTACTCGCCGTGGCTGCGCTGGGCGGGCTCGCCAACGCCGCCGCGGCGGCACTGCTCGCTCGCCATGCGCGGCGGAGGCCCGGGTGACGCAGATGACCGACCGGTGATCGTCTAGACTGCTCGCAGCGTGGCCTGGGACGTCGTCTTCATGCTCTTGATCCTCAAGATCCCGATCATCTATCTGTGCGTCGTCATCTGGTGGGCGATTCGTGCCGAAACGGGCTCGGAAGAGCCTGCGTCGCTTGTGCCCGTCGAGGACACCCCGTTGCCGTGTGGCAGCCCGCGCCTGGGTCAAGGCTCCCGCCGGGGCAACGGGCGACCGTGGCATTCCGGTCCTTCCCGTCGCTCCGATCGCGCTCCGCGCGTCGCGACGGCCAGGAAGGGCCAGAGGTCATGAGCTCGATGGATGCCCGGGCCGACCGGTTCTCGGCCGTCGACGTCGTCGCCGGCATTCTCGCAGTCGCTTCCCTGGTGCTGTCCGCGATCGCGATGGGACTGGGGCTTCTCCTCGAGGTCGAGGCGCGTCCCGCCCGCCTCATACCGGTTGCGATCATCGCGGCACTCGTCTCTGCACGAATGAGCCAACGCTTCCAGAGCCTGGCGCTCAGAGCGGCGGCGTTCGCGATGGTGGCATGGGTCGTCGGGATGACCCTCGCCGTCATCACCGAGAACTCCCTCATCTGAACCACCGAGCCTTCAGATGTGCGGAGGCGCTCCGCTGGTACAACAACAACGGATGAGCGCTGCCGATCCGACCGGTCTCAACGCCGGCTACGTGGCTCAGTTGCTGGAGGACTACCTGGAGGCCCCCGGGAGCGTGCCGCCCGAGTGGCGCGCCCGGTTCGAGCAGGATGCCGGCGCCGTGCCCGCCGCCGCGGTCGCCGTCGCCCGGCCGCCCGCCCTGCCGGAGGCCGGCACCAACAACGCCCCTGCTGCCGCGTCTGCTCCTGCTGCCGCGGCTGCTGTTGCTGTGCCTGCTCCCGTTCGTGCGGCTGCCGCTCCTGGTGCCGTCGCTGTTCCAGCTCCTGTTCCTGCGGCTGCCGCTCCTCCCGTTGCCGTTCCTGCGCCTGCGGTGGACGTACCGGCCACGTCGGCTCCCGTTCTGCCCTTCGTCCCGGCCGGGGAGCCGGACGCCACACTCCTCGGAGGCGTAGCGGCGGCGATGGCGCTCGTGAAGGCATACCGCACGCACGGCCATCTCGCAGCCCGGCTCGACCCGCTCGGCTCGGAGCCGATGGGAGATCCTGCGCTCGACGAGTCACGTCTCGTGCCGCCACTCACACCTGAGCTGCAGGGACGCATTCCCGCCTCGCTGCTGCGGCTGTACGTCCCCGGCGCCACGTTGCGGGAGGCGCTCCCGAGGCTTCGAGAGGTCTACACCGGCGCGATCGCCTACGAGATCGAGCACATCTCCGACCATGCGGAGCGCGTCTGGCTCCGCCAGGCGATCGAGTCCGGTCGCTTTCACCAGCCGCTCGGCCCCGACGCGCGCAGGGATCTCCTGCGAGGACTGTCGCAGGCCGAGGGCTTCGAGCAGTACCTGCGCCGCTCGTTCCTGGGGCAGAAGCAGTTCTCGCTCGAGGGTCTCGAGTCGCTCGTGCCGATGCTCGATGCCGCGATCGAGCTCGCGGCCGAGAGCGGTGCACACGAGGTCGTGATCGGGATGGCGCACCGTGGCCGGCTCAACGCGCTCGTGCACACCGTCGGGCGGTCGTACGAGTCGATCCTGCGCGAGTTCGAGGGAGAGCGCTCGATCGATGCGCTCGTGCTCGACCCCGAGGGTGGAACCGGCGACGTCAAGTACCATCTCCCCGCCTCCGGCACACGGCTCACGGCGTTCGGTCAGATCGACGTCACGATCGTGCCGAACCCGAGCCACCTGGAAGCAGTCGACCCGGTCGTCGAGGGTCGCGCCCGCGCCGAACAGACGGACCGCTCGCGTGGAGTCGGCCTCCACGACCCGTCGGTCGCGCTGCCGGTGCTCATTCACGGCGATGCGGCGTTCCCCGGACAGGGCGTCGTTGCGGAAACGCTCAACCTGCAGAGCCTCGAGGGGTATGCGACCGGCGGCACGCTCCACCTGATCACGAACAACCAGATCGGCTACACGACGGATCCGGCGGAGAGCCGCTCGACCCGCTACTCCAGCGATCTCGCCAAGGGTTTCGACGTGCCGATCGTGCACGTGAACGCCGACGACCCTGAGGCCGCGCTCGCCTCGGTACGACTCGCGCTCGCATACCGCGCCGAGTTTGGCCACGACTTCGTGATCGACCTCGTCGGCTACCGCCGCTTCGGCCACAACGAGCAGGACGACGCCTCGTACACGCAGCCGCTGCTGGTCGAGCGCATCCAACGTCAGCCGACCGTGCGCGATCGCTACGCCGCTCTCCTCGTCGAGGACGGCGCGATCAGCGAAGAGGACGCTCAGACGTACGTCGCCGACGTCACCCGGACGCTGCGCAGCGCGCACGATCGGCTCAAGTCGATGATCGGCCGCGCGCCGCTGGTGCCGGCCGGCCCGGATCGCGCGGCGGCCGTGGCGACGGGGGACGCCGTCGTCACGGCTGTGACGGCGGAGCGCCTGCTGGCGTTGAACGAGCAGTTGCTGACCGTTCCCGAGAGGTTCACGGTCAACGCGAAGCTGCAGCGGCAACTCGAGCGCCGGCGGGAGGCGGTTGTCGACGGTGGCATCGACTGGGGCCACGCGGAGGCGCTCGCATACGGGTCGCTGCTCGAAGAGGGCATTCCCGTGCGTCTGTCCGGCCAGGATGCCGAGCGCGGCACCTTCGCCCACCGGCACCTGATGCTCCACGACCAGAGCACGGGCGAGACGTACGCGCCCGTCCAGCATCTCGCCGGCGCGAATGCCTCGATGGAGGTGTACAACTCGCCGCTCTCCGAGTACGCGGCGCTCGGCTTCGAGTACGGCTATTCCGTCGCGGCGCCCGATGCGCTCGTGCTCTGGGAGGCCCAGTTCGGCGACTTCGTCAACGGCGCGCAGATCGTGATCGACCAGTTCCTCGTCGCGGGGCGCTCCAAGTGGGGGCAAACCTCACGTCTCACGCTCCTCTTGCCCCACGGATACGAGGGCAACGGCCCCGAGCACTCGAGCGCAAGGCTGGAGCGCTTCTTGCAGCAGGGCGCGCAGGACAACATCCGGATCGTGAACTGCACGACCGCCGCGCAGTTCTTCCACCTGCTGCGGCGCCAGGCCCTCGACGCCACCGCCCGGCCTCTCGTCGTGATGACACCGAAGGGCTTGCTGCGGCTCAAGCAGGCGTCGTCGACGCTCACCGACCTGTCCGCCGGTCGCTTCTACCCAGTGCTTCGGGACCCGGCTGCCGACAGCGCGAGTCTCCGTCGCCTGGTGCTCTGCTCGGGCAAGGTCTACTACGACATCGCCGGCCACGAAGCGCGTTCCGTCGCAAAGGGGGTCGCCGTCGCCCGGTTCGAGCAGCTCTATCCCTTCCCCGTCGAGGCCGCCGCCGAGCTCGTCGCCTCGTATCCTGGGTTGACGGAGATCGTCTGGGCGCAGGAGGAGCCGCAGAACATGGGAGCGTGGCGGTCGATCCGGCACCGGCTCGACGACGCCGCCCGGTCGAGCTCGGCCGTGGCCGGGGTGACCTACGTCGGACGGCCGTGGCGGGCTGCACCGAGCGAGGGTTACCCAACTGCTCACCAACGCGAGCAGGACCGTATCGTGCGCGAGGCCCTCGGCGTCGCGCCGGCCCCGAGCTCCTAGCCCGAGCGGCCGGGCCTTCCCCTTTTCGTCCGTGCGGCAGCGGCTGCAGCCGCTGCCGCCGCGACGCGGGGCCCGTGCTTGCGTGCCGCATCGAGGAGCCGGCGGCGCTGGTTCGGCGGTAGCTTGCGCCAGGCCCTGTAGACGACCAGACCGATTGCGACGGGGCTCTTGGGAACGCGCGTTAGGGGTGGCATCTGCACAGTGTGGCACACGCCAGGGCGCCATGAGAGAATCGTGCGTGTCAGCGCAATACTCCTCGGCGTGCAGGTATTTCTCTCGGAGTCCGGTAGACTTGCAGACGGCGTCCGACCGTCCCGTCCCCGACCAAGGAGCGTCAATGCAGGTTGGAACAGAATCGCAGGCTAGAACAGGATCGCCCTTCGCGCGTGTGATCCAGGATCACCTCGAGCTGAAGGAGCGAAATGCGGACCTCGACGGCGACATGCCGCTCGATCGCTACCAGACCGATGACCCGTTCGAGAACCACCCGCTGTTCAAGTCCGAGGAGCAGGCGCGCATCGAGGAGACGCTCGACGGCGAGCCCGGCATCGAGCTCCACTCGGCCGCACTCCCGTGGCCCGGCGAGGACACCGTCGAGAACCTGAGTCCCGAGGCACCGGCGCCCGACGAGGGCCTGTGGGGCCGCACTCGCGACTTCGACTGGGGCGACTAGCCGGTTGAGCAGCGTCGGCGGACGGCCTCGCCGTCACCCCTGCGGCGGGTGTCGTTGACACGGCGCTCGGCCTGCGCACGTGTCTCCTCACACCCCCTCTGGCCGGGCATGACGTGAAATTCGACGAGCGACTGCAGCGCTATGCCGAGCTCGCGGTGCGAGTGGGTGCGAACGTGCAGTCCGGGCAGGAGGTCGTCGTGCTCTGTCAGGTCGATCACGTCGATACCGCCCGAGCCGTCGTTTGTGAGGCCTACCGTGCCGGCGCGAAGCGTGTGACCGTGCAGTACGGCGACCAGCATGTGCGCCGCGCGGCGATCGCGCTCGGTCCCGCGGCGTTGCTCGGCTCGTCGCCGCCGCACATCCTCGACTGGGTTCGCTCGTGGCGGGACGGCCGGCCTGCACTGATCCAGCTGACCGGGGACGCCGAGCCCGACCTGCTGGGGGATCTGGATCCGGCGCTCGTCGCCCGGTCCGAGCCCCACGACCTACGTGCCGTCTACCTGCCGCTCGTCTCGGAGCGCCTGATCAACTGGGCGATCGTCGCCTCGCCCAACCCCGGCTGGGCCACGACCGTGTTCGGGGAGCCCGATCTCGAGCGGCTCTGGGACGCCGTCGCGACTGCGACCCGGCTCGACGCTCCCGATCCCGTGGCTGCGTGGCGTGCTCACGACGCCAAACTGAAGGCGCGCGCGGCGAGTCTCGACGAACGACGCTTCGATGCGATCCACTTCCGTGGGCCGGGCACCGACCTCACCGTCGGGCTGCTTGAGGGCTCATGCTGGTTGTGCGCAGCTCTCGAGACACAGGACGGTATCGAGCACATACCGAACCTTCCGACGGAGGAGGTCTTCACGTCGCCGGACTGGCGTCGCACCGAGGGAACCGTACGCTCGACGTACCCGCTGTCCGTCACAGGTGCCATCGTCCGCGATCTCGAGCTGCGCTTTGCTGCCGGCAAGGTCGTCGAGGTTCGCGCCTCCGCCGGCGCCGAGATCGTTCGCGGGCAGCTTGCCGCCGACGAGCAGGCCGCGTTTCTCGGTGAGGTAGCGCTCGTCGATGGTGAGTCAGCAGTCAAGAAGACCGGTCTCGTGTTCCAGAACACCCTGTTCGACGAGAATGCGGCGTGCCACGTCGCGTACGGCACCGGCCTCTCGATGGCTGTCGACGGCACCGACTATCTCACACCCGACGAGCTGATCGCGATGGGCGTCAACGTCTCGCGCGTCCACACGGATTTCATGATCGGCGGGCCACGCGTGGACGTCGACGGCCTCGGTACCGACGGGATCGCTACGCCCATCATGCGCGACGACGCCTGGGTGCTCACCTAGCACCGGGCAGGCTCTTCTCTCGCCTCGCCGGATACTTGCCGGGCTAGTCGGGCGGCTCTTTCGTGCCAGGGCGTCGACGCGACTCATCCAGCGCTCACCGCGATCGCGCTGGGCCCGGGGCGATGCCTGCTCACGCGACGCGCCGGTTGACGGCTCCGTGCAACGTCTGTGAGAGGCGCCGGAACGCGCCGTCGTGGGCAAGCAGCTCGGCCTCGGTCCCTCGTTGCACGACCTCGCCCTTCTCGACCACGAGAATCTCGTCTGCGCGGCGGACCGTCGCAAGCCTGTGCGCGATGATGATCGAGGTGCGATCGCGCAGCAGGGTGTCGAACGCCTGCTCGATCAGGATCTCGCTCGGCCGGTCGATGTTCGAGGTGGCCTCGTCGAGGATGAGGATGCGAGGATCGGCCAGCAGGGCTCGAGCGATCGAGATCAGCTGTCGCTCGCCCGCCGACAGGCCCGCACCCCCCTCGCGGACGACGTGGTCGAGCCCGGCCTCGAAACGAACAGCGACGCGGTCGACGCCGATCGCCCGTGCCGCCGCCGCAACGTCCTCGTCGGTCGCCTCTGGCTTTCCGAAGCGGATGTTGTCGGCGATCGTGCCACTGAACAGGAACGGATCCTGCAGGACGACACCGAGCTGGCGCCGGTATGACCGTAGCTGCACGTCCCGGAGATCGGTGCCGTCGACACGGACTGCGCCGTCGCCCGGGTCGTAGAAGCGTGCGATCAGCTTTGCGGTCGTCGACTTGCCGCCACCGGACTCGCCCACGAGG
>Ga0315281_10003645_pt1 | contig 22543 bp, 18 predicted proteins | sample YL17G07_0_MG_FD_204540 | JGI IMG/M metagenome (GOLD analysis project Ga0315281, IMG submission 204540) | Sediment microbial communities from Yellowstone Lake, YNP, Wyoming, USA - YL17G07_0 | ecosystem: Environmental > Aquatic > Freshwater > Lake > Sediment | place: USA: Wyoming | collected... | reverse complement strand
AATATTCATGCCGCTTCGTTTTGATGCTTCCTTCATGAAATCGACATCTCTACCTAGATCAACCGTTGTCATATCGACAACGGTATCGACACCGCCCGCTTTAGTCCTTTTTAATCCGGCAACAACGTATTGAAGTACGTTAGGCATAAACAATTCAGGGAATTCTTTGATTGCTCCGTGAAAAGCGGTAATGAGGTGCTCATGTGCCAGAGTAAATCCCAGGTCTTTTGTATTAATCGGACCGAGAACCGTGTTAACCTTCGCCATCAAATTTTCTCCCTATTTTTAGTTCCTGGTTTCTCCCGAATATACGGCTATCTTCCTGCCGACATTCCTTGCATGCCCTTTATATAGCGAATCTCACCAAGGTGCCACCAGCCGTGCCCAATAATATAATTGCCCAACATCAGACCAATGGTGACGTTCGGACGTTCCGGATTGGGAGGAAAATCGAGTTTATCCTCATCTAAAGACTGAACATATATGCCCGTATTCCGAAATACTTTCTCTACATAAGCCAAAATGATGTCAGCCGGCAACCTGGCTACTTTATCCACATCCGGCTCCTGGAAGCCACCTCCATACGCTTTTGAATCTAACCCTAGCTTTTCATACCATTTGTCCTCATCCCAGACTGGAACCTTTTTTTGCCAGCCAGCCACCGCCATGTCTTCAACACGGGCAGTATGCCAGTAGAGAAAACCGATTGGATTTGCTCCGGGAGCGGGTTTCCATGTTAGCTGTGCGGGCGTTAGAGTCTTAACATCGTTGATCATAGCCTGGTGCATACCATTAACAGTCGATAGAATAAATTGAATTGCTTTCATCTTGTCTCCCTTCCAAATTAGTTTCTTGTGATGAAATGTTAACAGCACGAATAACTATCGTCAAGCATAAAAGTTGATCGATTATAATCGGGATAAAAATGAAGAGATGCTCACACGTTAACTGCTAAACCGCCGCAATGTCAGCAGCCACTGCTTCTTTATGGTCAGGTCGTCCTTCGTCTTCATTTGCGCGGACAACCAGCACTGGCACATCTATCCCTCGAATAATAGCGTCAGCAACGCTTCCCAGGATTGCACGTTTGAACCTGCCCCTTCCATGGCTCATTATCACGATTAGCGCAGCCTGGTGCTCTTTGGAGAACTCCATGATCGAGTGGGCTGGTACTCCTTCCATCACGTAGTATGAGACTTTTATGCCCTGGTCGCGCAATTCCTTGGCGCGGTTCATTAGATAGCGTTTCGCATTAGCTGTATTTTCTACATCTTTAATGTGGACTTGCTCGCTGATAATATCCATTGCGAGTGCATCAGCCATTGTACCGGTCTGGGGTATGAGGTTTAGTTTAGTATCTGGAACTACTCTTACTAACAATATTTCGGAATTAAATTGACGGGCAAGTGTCATCGCAAAAGGTAATGCTCTGGCGCTCAAACGGGAACCATCAAGTGGCACAAGGATACGTTCGAACACGGTTTTCTCCCAAATAATTCAACTGACTAACGGCTTATTATGATTCATGAAAGGGGTAGTGTCAAGACGATTATCTGTCTTTAAACTTGCATTTGGTTAAAAATATTATTGATGCATGGGTGAGTGTTTAGATACACAAAGATAAAATACAAACAACCCCACCTCTTTCAGGATAAACCCGCTTTCTCTTCTCATCCTCGATGTCCCACCCGAATAACCGATCGAATCAAGGTGTAATGATTTATTATGTAAGAATATATATTCTCCCTATGATTGATATCCACAACGATCCATCCCTATATCCCTTCCTTTAAAACCAAGGAAGGGAAAATTATAGACAGGAGGGCTGCGCCCTCCTGTCCACTTCTGCTTTGATACACTTATTCTACGTCTTACGAGTGAACATACGTTAGAGTAACGCGTTCTACAACTTTTACCCGGTCACAACCAGATTATAACTTGCCTAGAATTCCAACAACCAAAACCGAGGAGAACCATATCTGCCTGCATACCATTATGGTATATTTGAATTTATGCGCGACGATTCACTTACCAGGGAACGGATTTCCCGCGGGTTGAAAACACGGTGTATTGGTAAAAGATTATTAGTTTTTCCTGTTCTCGCATCTACCATGGATATCGCAAGGCAGGAAGCTATTAACCATGCTCCGGAAGGAACAGCAGTCATCGCTGAGAGACAGACAGCGGGACGAGGCCGTCTCAAACGTACCTGGTTCACGACGGAAGGAAATATCGCTGTTTCAATAATTATTTATCCTCCGAAAGAATATCTCCAATCGCTCATCATGCTCGCTTCACTGGCTGTATTGAATAGTATACGAACTCTTACCGGTATCAAATGCCAATTGAAATGGCCTAATGATGTACTCGTCGGTGATAAGAAAGTGTGCGGCATTTTAATAGAGACAAAAACGCAAATTGACTGTCTCGTCTATGCGGTACTCGGGATCGGTATTAATGTGAATATGAAAATGGCGGAATATCCCGAACTATTTTCCATAGCTACGAGTCTGTCAGAAGTAACAGATAAACCCATCTCCAGGGCAAGACTGCTGCGCCAGCTATTCACCGAACTGGAAAGGTTATATCTGGGCATGCTCTCCGGAAAATCGCTTTTCGATGATTGGAGCCGCAATTTGTCTACCATCGGAAAAGCAGTGCGAGTACAATCCAGCGAGATCATATTGGAAGGCACAGCCGAATCTGTAAAAGAAGACGGATCTCTCATTTTACGACTTGATGATAATTCGGTGAAAAGAATTACAATTGGGGATGTCAGCCTTCGCGAACAAAAGGAAGGTGGGTAGTCTTAATTACTACCCACCTTAATCATTCGCTATGTGTGCCTTCTATTTTGCTTTGTCTTTACTACCCATAGCTTCAAAAGCTTTCAATATTTCAATTGGGAACGGGAAGATTATGGTGCTGTTCTTATCAGCGGCGATTTCAGTGAGTGTCTGAAGATAACGCAACTGTAGAGTGGCTGATTCACTGCCTATAACCCTTGCAGCATCAGCCAGTTTTTGTGAAGCCTGGAATTCACCGTCAGCATGAACAATCTTAGCACGGCGTTCACGCTCTGCTTCAGCCTGGGCTGCCATACTGCGGCGCATACCTTCGGGCAGCTCTACATCTTTTATTTCAACCGTACCCACTTTTATACCCCAGGGTTCAGTGTGTTCGTCAATAATTTTTTGTATTGCCTGATTGAGTTTCTCTCGCTGGGTAAGCACTTCATCAAGCTCAGATTGCCCGAGCACATTACGTAAAGTAGTCTGGGCTATCTGGGAAGTCGCCCATTTGAAATTTTCAACCTTTACCACTGAATCGACGGGATTGACTATCCGGAAATAGACCACTGCATTCACGCGTACGGTGACGTTATCTCTGGTAATGACATCCTGAGGTGGAACATCCATTGTAATGACACGCTGATCTACGAGCATGGTCTTATCAAAACCAAGTGGAAGGACCAGAAGGAACCCGGGGCCTCTGGCTCCCACCAGCCTTCCCAGCCGGAATACTACTACCCGCTGGTACTCGCGGATCACCCTGACTGACGACATGAAAACTATGAAAGCCACGATGACAATGCCGATAATTATGTATGCAGTCATTTGTTACCCTCCTTTTTCATTTTAGCCACATATAATTTCAGGCCGATTACTTTTTTTATAATAACCGTCTCACCCAGTTCGATCCTACCTTCTTCCGAAACCGCCGTCCATATTTCACCCACACAAAACACCCTACCTTCAGGATCAAGTGGTTCTCTTACAACCGCGGTCCCTCCAACCAGCTCCTCAGATCCTGTTTGAGATTTCAACTGTCTTGTTTTGACCAATTTGAAGATAATGAAAGCCATAAAAGCCGCGACGCAAATTACGACGACAGCAATCACCCAAGGGTCTATTTGATACATAGGACCTCCTTTGAAAAGGATGAGCGCGCCAAATATCAGTGAAATTATACCACCAATCCCCGCCGCTCCGAATCCCGGGATAACCAAAGCTTCGACAATGAATAGAATAAAGGCTAGCACAATGAGTAGAATTCCGGCAATATTGACGGGAAGATTACCCAGCGAAAACATTCCGAATATCAAACTGAGAGCACCAAAAACACCTGGAAACACCAGCCCGGGATTTGTGATTTCAACCCACAATCCTATCCCGGCTAGTCCCAGCAGGATGAAAGCCAAATTGGGATCGCTGATTGCCAGTAGAAAATCTTCTATCCACGTCATTTCCATAAATGAAACTTGAGCTGAACTCGTATTCAAGACAACCTGGCTGCCACCCAACAAGGTAACGATTCGACCGTCAATATCGTGCAATAATGAGTCGAGCGTGGGCGAAACAATATCGATTACTTTGAGGTCTAAGGCTTCCGTCGCTGATGCGGAGACCGCCTCTCTGACAGCTTTTTCTGCCCAATCAACGTTGCGTCCGCGACCACTCGCAAGGCTGCGGATATAGGCGGCAGCATCATTCATCACCTTTTCCCGCATTGTATCGGACATTTCCTGTTCGCCCTCGGAGCCCAGTGAGACCGGACTGGCAGCGCCGATGGCTGTATTTGGAGCCATTGCAGCGACATGCGCCGCGACTGTAATAAACACACCAGCCGAGGCAGCCCTCGCTCCTGATGGCGACACATAGACGATTATCGGGACGCGTGCGTTTACTATCGACTGCACCATATCACGCATTGACGTATCCAAGCCGCCGGGCGTGTCTAACTGCACAACACACGCGACGGAATTACTGTCTTCCGCCTCTTTAATCCCACGAGCAAGATAATCCGCCATTACCGGATTAATGATGCCTTTAACGTTCAATACCAGTACTGTAGGAGAATCGGCATGAACATAGCTGGCTATCAGGATTGATAGAAATAGACCCAGCATCACTAAAATTTTTACAGTACGAATAAAGGTATTCATAAACTGCATCATACCACTATTTATTATTTCAGACTATGTTATCGCAATGAGTATTTTACTTGCTCATTGCAAACTGATTCCGATTATGACTACAATTAAGAAATACAAACTGGGGATAGCCATGAAAACAGGAGTCCTGGCGCAATACGGTCAATACTTACCCATTACAGACAAAACTCCTTCCTTTTCTCTTGGGGAAGGCGATACGCCGCTGGTGCGAAGCCGCAGCCTGGAAAAAGAAATCGGCTGCCAAGAACTTTACTTCAAGCTGGAAGGCTGCAATCCTACCGGCAGTTTTAAAGACCGCGGTATGGTGGTCGCAGTCGCCAAAGCTATCGAGGAAGGCAGTAAAGCCATTATGTGCGCCTCCACCGGGAACACCAGCGCCTCAGCTGCGGCATATGCCGCTTACTGCAACCTTAATGCCATTATCATGGTGCCTGAAGGTAAAATTGCCATGGGCAAGCTAGCACAGGCAATCGTCTTTGGAGCAAAAATCGTTCAAATAGACGGCAATTTCGATCAGGCTCTGCAGATCGTACGCAAGCTCACCGAAACTCACCCTGTGACTTTGGTTAACTCGGTCAATCCATACCGCATCGAAGGGCAGAAGACTGCCGCTTTTGAAATTATTGATGTTCTCGGTAATGCTCCCGATTTTCTTTTTATTCCGGTTGGCAATGCCGGAAATATCACAGCCTACTGGAAGGGTTTTATCGAATATAACAAAATCGGAAAATCGACGCAATTGCCTAAGATGATGGGCTTCCAAGCAGAAGGCGCAGCGCCGATTGTCCGCGGTCATATTGTCGAACAGCCTCAAACGATTGCTACAGCTATCAGAATAGGCAACCCGGCGAGCTGGCAAAAAGCCGTAGCAGCACGCGATGAATCCGGCGGTATTATAGATATGGTCAGCGATGCCGAAATATTAAATGCGTATCACCTGATGGCTACTAAAGAAGGTATTTTTGGCGAACCGGCTTCAGCTGCCTCTTTTGCAGGTCTCCTCAAGATGTCCCGGCAGGGACATTCGTTCGCCGGCAAACGTATTGTTTGCGTTGTTACCGGCAATGGATTGAAAGACACAGACACAGCCTTGAAAGACGCCGGACAATTTTCTAAGATTCCGGCTGAACTTCACGCTGTCGAGCGAGTGCTTGGCTGGTAATATTCTTATTTTCTCGGGCGATGTTAATCTTTATTCGTTTTGATTTTTATGCAATATTAGATGTTAAATCTTTCTCGTTCCATATAATAAAATAATAAATAATTAAACTCACATTGATGAAATATTGTGTTTTTAGAATTTGCTCTGAATAGACAGTGGCTATTTTATTAAGATAAATTACTTTCTTTTCCTGTAAATTATCCTGGATGCTTGTCTTTACAGTTGCGCAATGATAGTTCCTAGGTTATTATATTGATTAGCAGTCTCTTAACGAGACTGCTAAAATTTGAGTGAGGTGAAAGAGGAGTAGAAAAATGGCTGTTAAACTACAACCGATGGGCAATCGCCTGGTTGTGAAACCGATGCAGACCGAAGAAAAAACCAAGAGCGGTATCTACCTGCCGGACACAGCAAAAGAAAAATCACAGGAAGGCAAAGTAATTGCCGTGGGTCCGGGCAAAGTCACTGACGAAGGGAAGCGTATTCCCATGGAGGTCGAGGTTGGTGACATTATCATCTACGCCAAGTATGGAGGCTCTGAGATCAAAATTGATGAGGAAGACCTTATCATTATGCGCGAAGATGATATTCTCGCAAAAAAGGTAAAGAAATAACTTCGATTATTAACAGGAGATAAAAATGGCAAAACAGATCATATTTGGTGAAGATGCACGGCATTCTCTGAAAAAGGGCGTCGATACCCTGGCAGAGGCCGTACGAGTTACGCTTGGTCCCAAGGGACATTGCGTCGCACTCGATAAAAAATGGGGCGCTCCCTCAGTTATCGATGATGGTGTTACCATCGCAAAAGATATCGACCTCCCCGATCCTTTTGAAAATATGGGTGTTCAAATGGTTAAAGAAGCCGCCAGCAAGACAAATGATGCGTGCGGCGACGGCACAACTACGTCAACCGTACTGGCTCATGCAATTATCACACAAGGCTTCAAGAATATTGCCGCCGGGGCTGAGTCTCAAGCTCTAAAACGCGGTATCGCCACCGCTGTCGATACAATTACTGCCGAGCTTAAGAGGGCTTCAACAGAAGTCAAAGGCAAGGAACAAATCGCCCAGGTGGCAACAATTACTGCAAAAGACCGGAAAATCGGCGATCTGATTGCTGAAGTAATGGAAAAGGTCGGCAAAGACGGCGTTATCACTGTCGAGGAATCCAAGGGTATCTCATATGAGACCGAATACGTCGAAGGTATGCAGTTCGACCGCGGTTTTGTCAGCGCGTACTTCATCACCAATGCAGATAAGATGGAAGCGGTAATTGAAGACCCGTACATTCTTATAACCGACAAGAAGATTTCTGCAGTGTCTGATATACTGCCTGCGTTAGAGAAAATCCTCCAGGTTTCCAAGAACTTGCTTATCATCGCTGAAGAAGTCGATGGCGAAGCGCTTGCTACCCTGGTTGTGAATAAATTACGCGGGACACTGAGTGTCCTGGCAGTCAAAGCTCCCGGCTTCGGTGACCGGCGCAAGGCAATGCTTGAAGATATCGGCATCCTGACCGGCGGCAATGTAATTTCCGAGGAAGTCGGCCGCAAACTGGATTCAGTCACGGTGGAAGACCTGGGACGCGCCCGCCGCGTGAACTCGGACAAAGACAACACCACCATCGTCGAAGGAAAAGGCAAAGAGGAAGATATCAAGGCTAGAATCAAGCAGATCAAAGCCCAGATTGAAGAGACCACATCCGATTTCGACCGCGAAAAGCTTCAAGAACGAATGGCCAAGTTATCCGGCGGCGTTGCGGTCATTAAAGTCGGTGCAGCTACAGAAGTCGAGCTGAAAGAACGGAAACACCGAGTTGAAGATGCTCTATCTGCTACCCGCGCTGCAGTTGAAGAAGGTATCCTGCCAGGCGGCGGCGTCGGCTTGCTGAATGCATTACCAACTCTTGATAAAATCAAGGTCGAAGGCGACGAGGCAATCGGCGTTGATATTATCCGAAAATCGGTAGAAGAACCGATCCGCTGGATTGCAACCAATGCCGGTAAAGACGGCTCTGTTATTATCGATGCCGTCAAGAAATCCAAGAAAGGTTTCGGCTACGATGCAGAGAAAGATGAGTTCGGCAACATGATTGAGAAAGGTATCATCGATCCGACCAAGGTTGTCCGCTCTGCGTTACAGAATGCCGCATCTATTGCCAGCATGGTCTTGATAACTGAAGCATTGGTAGCTGATATTCCTGAAAAGGAAAAGATGCCACAGATGCCAGCCGGCGGCGGTATGGAGGGAATGTACTAAACCCAACAAAGTTGGGAAATACCAAATTTCAAGTAACAAGTGTCAAGACACCTTTACCCCAGCCATAAATAATAAAGCCCCAAAGTAGGGTGGGTGAAACCCACCAAAAAAATAAAACCCCGAATCGAAAGAAGAGGGGGCTTTATTTTTGTTAAGCGACGCTAATTTCTAATTTGTCTTACCGTCACTTCTGCGATAATGTTATCAAGTAACTCGCTTATAACCTCTTTTCATTAAGCTTAACCTCTCATATAAAAGGTGCTAGTCTTTTTCGTTATTTTCCTTTAAAATAGTTGACCAAAACATCATCGATGGTGTTCCAGAAGGTGCCGGTATTTATCCCCAAATCAGACGCAACATTCTTATCAATCCAGACCGCATCGTGTTTCTGCTGAAATATTGTCTTGAGTAAACCCGGATGTATCGCTTCCAAATACCGTACAATCCAGTAACCCCGTATCGTATGATAAGCAATTTTTTCTTTGCTCAATCTGAATAATTCTGCTGAGTAGGTGGTTGGTTGTGTGCTGAAAAGTTTTTAACGAGGTCTAAAGTATCCATCCTGACTGTCTGTTCGCCCACGAAACGGTCTACGGTTACCATCGCGATTCCTTCGTTCAGCCACATCGGCAGCCTGAGGTGCGAGGAGCAAGCATGCACCAGTTCGTGGCAGGTAAAATGTTGGATTTTATTGTTTATATCTGGTTCTTCAACAAATAAGCGCGCACCAATGCTCCGATCGCTTTTCTCAATCATATGGGGCGGTTTGATACCAATTACGATTCTTTTGCCGAAGCGCTGCGTCCAGGCTCCGGCATACTACCATACCCTGTGAACCTGTGGATACCAAAAAGGCAAAGCAATTCCAAGATAAATTCTCCAACTCAAGGGCGCTGATTGAAACAAAAACCTTATCGCCGACTTCATAATAAAAATGCGGCAGTCCTGCGGTGAAGACAATCCCCAGCATCCTGCAGCAAGCTCGATAGATCTTTGGCAAGCTCCAGCAATCAATCCTGCTGTTTCCTTCTCGTTTGTGTCAAAATTTACTGTTATTTTGCTGATCATGATTGTGTTGATGACAAAATCCTCATTGCGTTTATAACTTCATTACGCCGGTATTTAAATGTTCTTTACATTATATTAGATATATGAACTCGTTATTCAGGCGCAGTTATGATTAAATTGTTATTAATTTGTAACATTTTTAAGCAATTCTATATTTTATAATGAAAATCAGGAGGAGGGGAAAATGGCTAGAACGTTTTGGAAGGGAACAATCAACTTTGGGATGGTCAGCATTCCGGTCAAGATGTACGTTGCGACAACCAGCCATACGATAAACTTTCACCTGCTTCATAAGAAATGCCTTACGAGACCTAAACAGGTCTTGCGCTGTGAGACAGACGATGAATATTTCGAAAAAAAGGACACTGTACGAGGTTATGAATATACCAAGGGCCAATATGTAGTATTGACGGATAAAGATTTTGAAAAAGTACCCATCAGATCAGCGCATATTATCGACATCCAGCGCTTTGTTAAAGATGATGAAATTTATCCCGCCTACTTTAATGATGTCCATTATCTTGAGCCAGAAGAACTAGCGGCTAAACCGTATTGTCTCCTCAGGGATGCCTTACGCGAATCCGGACGGATAGGAATTGCCAAGGTTACTTTTCAAAGGCGTGAGCATCTATGTTGTGTCCGTCCGTATGAACAATTACTCGCCTTGCATACCATTCTGTTTCAAAACGAATTATTATCACCATCCGAAATTAATATCAAAGAAATGGAAGTCAGAGACGAAGAGATTAAAGTAGCCAAATCATTAATCGATATAATGACAGGCAAATTTGAACCGCAGCAGTACAAGGACGAATACCGAAATGCTCTAGAAAAAATAATTAAAGCTAAGATCCAGGGAGTTGAAATAAAAGCTTTACCGGAACCAAAACCGACAGAAATACCCGACCTTATGTCGGCGCTAAGAGCCAGCATCCAAGCTGCGAGCAAAGAGCCGGTGGGCGCCCGCAAGCGCTAGTAACTTTTTAGGAAAATACCATGGTCACCGATCTAAAAGAATACGAGAAGAAACGCAGGTTTGAGACAACACCTGAACCGCCGGCAGTTGAAAAAGCCGGCACGGGTACTCTTATATTCGTCGTTCAAAAACATGCCGCGCGGAGACTTCATTATGATTTGCGACTTGAGCTATATGGCGTCCTCAAGTCATGGGCAGTACCCGCCGGACCCTCACTCAATCCTGCTGAAAAACGCCTGGCTGTCATGGTAGAGGACCATCCAATTGATTATGCAACCTTCGAAGGGGTTATCCCAAAAGGAGAATACGGAGCGGGACAGGTTATTGTCTGGGACAACGGTGATTATTCTCCCGAAAAAGAGGGCAATGTTTTCTTTGATGACCGCTCTCGTGCGCAGGAACATATAAGACAGGGACTAGAGAAAGGAAAAATATCCTTTACACTGCGCGGCCACAAACTCAAAGGTTCATGGACGCTCGTCAAAATGAAACGGACCAAAGACGATTGGCTGTTGATGAAACATAAGGACGATTTCGCAGATACAACAAACGACGTCCTTGAAAAAGGAAAGTCGGTATTCTCGGGACTTACTATCGATGATTTAAAAGCTGGGAAATTGCCCTCACGAGGTGTTGTCGATAAATTATCAGATATTCCCGGAGTCCAGAAGGAGTCATTTCCAACGCGCATTACACCTATGTTAGCCTCCCTGGCTTCAAAACCTTTCTCCGACCCTGACTGGATATTTGAACCAAAACTGGACGGCTTTCGTGTGATCGCCGCGATTAACAAAGGCAAAGTTACACTGATTTCGAGAAATGGTATCGATATCACCAGGCATTATCCTCCCATTGCTGAGAGCTTGAAAAAGCAGTCGGCCAGTAATCTTGTGTTAGATGGCGAAGTCATTGCTTTGGACCAGCAAGGTAAACAATGCTTTCAATGTCTTCAGGGTTTCCTCGATGCTATGCACCACCGGAAGCCAATTGAGAAGGCTTCGGCTGTAATTTACTATGTGTTCGATATTTTGTACCTGGATGGATTCGGTCTTTTTGAAGTGCCTCTAATCAAACGCAAAGACCTGCTTGAACGCGCAATTGTTCCTTCAAGAGAGGTAAGGTTGATCGAACATTTCGAAAGTGATGGTAAGGTAATTTTCCAGAGCGCCGTCGAGCAGGGTCTTGAAGGGATCGTAGCCAAACGTAAAGACAGCTATTACATCATTGGTAGGCGATCGCCCGACTGGCTCAAAATAAAATCCACACTTTCGGATGATTTCGTTATCGGGGGGTATACACAGGGCACGGGGAACCGTGCCAGCACATTCGGCTCGCTGTTATTAGGATATTTTGACGATAAGAACCGCTTGATTCCTGTCGGAAATGTAGGCACCGGGTTTGATGAACATCGACTTACGGAATTGAAAAAGCGATTGGGTACTCTGCAGGTTAAGAAAAGTCCTTTTGCATCGAAACCTGAATTGACTGGTACAGCTACCTGGGTCAAACCTGTTGTGGTGGTGGAAGTGAAATTTGCGGAAATGACTCGCGATGGAAGGCTCCGGGCACCCGTGTTTTTAAGACTCAGAGATGATAAACCACCGGAACAGGTACACCTCGTTCAAACGAAGATGATCAAAGATCCTGCTGATTCACAGCATACTCAAAAAGGAGCGTCTAAGGAGGAAACGAACTCTTTGTTTAGACAGCTAAAAAATACCAGGAACGAGTTCATCCTGAATATTGATGGACATAAAATCGAGCTCAGTAATTTGAATAAGGAATTATGGCCGTCGGTCGCTGAGAGAAAGGGATTGACCAAGCGAGAATTTCTTGTGTACCTCGCCAGGGTGGCTCCTTATTTCCTGAAACACCTGGCTAACCGGCCGATTACTTTGAAGCGTTATCCAGATGGTATCAACGGCATGCATTTTTTCCAAAAACACTGGAACGGTACTATCCCGGATTTTGTGGAGACAGTTTTGCTGTCCGAGCAGCGCAAAAAAGGCGAATACATACTTTGCAACAATCTTCCGACGCTCATATGGCTGGGGCAGCTCGCTGATATCGAATTTCACACCTGGTTTTCTCGCCTTGATCCGAAGCCGGATATTGTCATACCCGAAAATATCACAGATCAGATAGACAAAATAGACTATTTGAGCCGCTATCCGGATTTTATAATTTTCGACCTGGACCCTTATATATATTCCGGAACTGAGTTGCCGGGCGAGGAACCGCAATTAAGCCATGAAGCCTTTAACATGACAGGACAGGTAGCTCTCTGGCTGAAAGAACTCCTAGATGAGCTTTCGCTATCATCGTTTATCAAAACCTCAGGGATGACGGGTTTGCACATACACGTTCCGATACTGCGGCAATTGGACTTTGATACCGTCCGGTCATCGGCAAAAACTATTTGCGAATATATATTGAAACGTCATCCAAAATATGTAACGACTGAATGGGCAGTTGAAAAAAGACGGGGCAAGATATTCCTTGATTACAATCAAAATGTCCGGGGCAAAACGCTGGCTTCAGTTTATTCACCAAGACCTTCGCCCCTCGCTACCGTTTCAACCCCGCTGCGCTGGGATGAAATTGGTAAAGTCTATCCTACTGATTTCACGATAGAAAACGTACCTGACAGGCTGGCGAGACTCGGCGACCTGTGGGCAGATATCTTGAATTCAAAACGCGACCTTAAAAAGCTATTAAAGCTGACTTAATCTGAGTTTTGTCACAGGCTCATCCCGCCATCAAGGAAAATAGTCTGACCTGTCATATAATTGGATGCTGGCGAAGCCAGATACAAAGCCAGTAAACCAACTTCACGCATCAATCCAGTCCTGCCCATCGGTATGCGGCGATTGATAGCATCCAACGCCCCGGGTCTCGCCGGTCCATATGTATGTACGTCGGGGAAAAGTCCTGGCGCAATAGAATTGACCTGGATATTATATGGCGCCCATTCTAAAGCCTGCGTGCGTGTCAAACCGATAACGGCCGATTTTGCCAGGCTGTAAATAACGAGATCGCCGCCGCCTCTTCCCGCGGTCACTGATGAAATATTAATAATTTTACCGCTCCGTCTTTCCAGAAAATGAGGACCTACTGCACGCGTGCACAGAATTGCCGCCATCATATTTATGTCGATAATTTTTCTCAAGTCCTGGTCCGAAATCGTCTTGCCTTGTTTATCAGGCAGCTTAACAAGAGATTGCCTCATGGCATCGCCGAGACAGTTAACAAGAATATCCAGGCGGCCGAACTCTTTGAGTGCGGTCTCGAACATCTTCTGCACAGAACCAGGGTCGGTCGCATCGGCAATTAGCGGCAAAACACGCCTGCCGCTATTGTCTGCGATCCCTTTCGCATTTTTCTCAAGGTACTTGCCAGTCAGAGCATTTAACGCAATATCCGCTCCAGCTTCCGCCAGAACCTCGGCAATCCCCCTGCCTATCCCACGCCCGGCACCCGTGATTAATGCCACTTTCCCGGTAATATCAAACTCTTTCGCCAGCATATTCAGCTCCTTAAAAAATTCAGGCAGGTAATCAGTTACTAATTATTTCACGTGGTAGTGTGTTCTGACAACTGGAAGCAGAGTAAGGATTACGATCAATAAATCCCAAGTGCCCATGAATGGCTGCAGAAAACTAACGTAGCCCATAGCATGATGCTGTTAGATGGAATACCTGTATGTGTAGAAACCAGCTTTTAAATGGTCAATAAATCCGTCAGTCCCTTTTCTTTGACAGGACCAACAACGGAAAGTCTCAGCTTATCGCCAGCAAATAAGTCAGAAGCCAATTTTGCCAGGTCTTCTGCTGTGACGACGTCGATCTTTTCAATTACGTCATCAACCGTCAAAATATAGCCGTTGAGAGTCTCCTGTCCGCCGGTCCAGCCGGCGACGCTGCGGCTGTCTTCCATCCTGAGCGCCAACCGCCCCTTCGAGAGCTCTTTGGCTTTGGTAAGTTCTTCTTGACGTACCGGTTCTTTTAACCCACTTAATTGCTTTAAAATGGCTTCGATGCTGACTTTAAGGTTGCCTGGTTCGACTCCGGCGTAGACCGTTAAAGCGCCAGAATCGTGGAAATGATCGAGATAGCTATGTACATTGTATGCTAGTCCGAGCTTGTCCCGGACTTCGAGGAAGAGCCGGCTGCTCATACCTTCACCGAGAATAACATTGAGCAAATCGAGGGGAAAACGCTTTGGATCGGTTAATGAGACGCCCGGTAAAGCAATGCAAAGATGAGTTTGTTCAGTGTCCCGGTTTTCAATCTTCAACTGAGGATTTATTGTTTCCCGGTACACATCAAAATTAAGGCTCTTACTATTGTTTTTCCAATCGCCGAATTGTTTACTCACTTCATCAAGCGCCTGGCGATGCTCAATGTTGCCGGCAATACTGATAACCGTATTCTGCGGTGTGTACTCATGCGCTAGGAAATCAAGTATCAGATCGCGGCTCATGCTGCCGACAGATTCGCGTGTACCTGCGACATCACGACCTAAAGGATGATGCGGCCAGAGAAGCTCATCGAGAAGCATACCTACAAGCTGATGTGGAGAATCGCGGCTCATGCCAATTTCTTCGACGATGATCTTGCGTTCACGTTCGATATCGCGCAATTCAAATCGAGAATTCAGGACCATGTCGCTAAGGACATCGAGCGCTTTTTCAAAATGAGGCGACGCTACTTTACACCAGTAGACAGTTAGCTCTTTATCGGTGCCCCCATTGAGAATACCGCCCACCCCCTCGATCGCTTCCGAAATGTCTTTGGCGCTCTGCCGCCTTTTCGTGCCGCGGAAACAAAGATGCTCAAGGAAATGGGAAACACCTGCCTGAACATCGGACTCGTAGCGTGAACCAACTCCCAGGTAAATGCAGATGGATACGGAATGCGTATGAGGCATAGCGCTGGTGATAACTCTTAGTCCGTTATCCAGCGATTCTTTTCGGTACAATATACTCCTTTACTTAATTTTACGTTACACATTCGATTTGGTCAATGTTTACGCGATGGTTGAGAAGATGACCGCGACATCCTATACTAATAGCGGATCGGTTTAGTCGGAGGATTGATATGGAAAAACAGGAAGCTATTGATGAATTAAAGCAGCGATCGGAAGATGCGCTCAGGCTGGGCGGTCCGGATAAAATAGCTCGTCACCGTCAGCGTGGTCATATTACAGCTCGAGAAAGACTCGATAAGCTACTGGACGCAGGCTCGTGGAAAGAAACCGGATTGCTAGAAAGTTTTGTCGGACCGGACGGTCAGCGTTACCATACTAATAAAATTCACGGCTACGGCAAGATAGACGGGCGCTGGGTGGTTGTACAGAGTGATGACTCTACGATCGCGGCTGGTACTGGCGGTAGAGCCGTCTCTGGCGTCAGAAGAGCCCGCGGACTCCACACTCTCCTTAATCCTGAATACTCTTTCCCGGTGATCAGGCTCGGCGAGAGCGGCGGCGTTCATATGCAGAGCGTCATGGGATCAACGGGCGTACTTGCGGCGACCTATCCTGCCCGCGCATTACTTTATCCTCGGAAGACGCCGCATATTACCGCCATAATGGGCTTATGTTTCGGCGACCCGACCTGGACAGCTACAGTGTCCGACTTTGTTGTACAGGTCAAAGGCACCTGCATGGCTGTCTCCGGACCCAGAGTGCTGGAAGTCGCACTCGAGGAACAAGCCACGCCTGAAGAACTCGGCGGCTGGCAGGTGCATGCTGAGATTACAGGCTCCGTAGACTGTTTCGCAGAAAATGACGAACATGCCATGCAAATCATCCGCGATTTCATGACCTATATGCCGTCGAACTGCGACGAGGAGCCGCCGTTTAAGCAAACATCTGATCCGATCGACCGCAAATGCGAAAAACTGATGAAAATCATCCCGGATAAATCGAACCGTGTCTATGATATGCACCAGGTGATTAAGGAAGTCGTTGACGACCAAAAATTCTTAGAACTAAAACCATTCTTCGGGAAAGCGTTGATAACGTGCCTGGCAAGGCTAAACAGCCGTGTTGTGGGTATCATCGCCAACAACACTTTGTATAATGCCGGTGCTGCAGGAGCCGACGAGTGTGAAAAGGCAACCAGCTTCATCGTGCTCTGCGATTCTTATAATATCCCGCTGGTGCATTTCGCCGATACCCCTGGATTTCTCGTAGGTAAGCCGGCGGAAAGAAGGAAAATCCCCACCAAGATAATGACCTGGATGGAAGCCCTGGCTCTGGCTACCGTGCCCAAGATCACGGTTATCGTGCGTAAAGCTTACGGTATGGCAATTTCAAACATGTGCGGGACAAACTGCGGCGCAGATTTCCTGGCATCCTTAACGACAGGAGAAATCAGCTTCATGTCGCCGGAATCTGCCGCAAACGTCGTCTACGCCCGTAAGATCGCCGAATCGCCGGACCCCGAAAAAGAGCGCGAACGGGTTATCAAGGAGATGCAGTACGGTTCGGCGCCCTGGCAGGCTGCTTCCGACGGTCAACTGGATGATGTTATCGATCCGAGGGATTTCAGGAAATATGTCATTGAATGCCTCGAGATGATGCATGACCGGAAAAACGGTTTTATGAGCCAGCACCAGCTTCAAAACTGGCCTACTCATTATTAGTTGTTTTCCAGCAGTAAAACAGGCACGAACAGTTGACTATCGGCTCTCATTAGGCTACATTAAAATAGTGGTCGGGGGGATACTCTTCGACCCGGGTGCCGAGAGCCGAAGTGGCGGAATGGCAGACGCGCTACGTTCAGGGCGTAGTGTCCATAACGGGCGTGAGAGTTCAAATCTCTCCTTCGGCACCATAGAAAATGCGCTTGTAGCTCAGTTGGACAGAGCGCGGCCCTGCGGAGGCTGAGGTCGTGGGTTCGAGCCCCGCCAAGCGCGCCATTCTTTTAACATTTTTTTAGGGTGGTTAGCTCAGTTGGTTAGAGCACCTGCTTTACACGCAGGGGGTCAGAGGTTCGAGTCCTCTACTACCCACCATTTCAATTAAATGAAGCTAATTAGAGATGATAACTCCACTCCTTTGCGGAGGCGTTTATTTGGAATCTCTCACGCAGATTTTAATTCAACCTCGAACTCTTTTCGACTGATTTTTGAGACTCTCTGAACCATTTCTATCTCATTTAGTCGCCCAACTATCGGTACAGGCTGCTCAACTAGTAAAGTGATGTCGATTCCTTCACCTCCGGAACCATAAACTGACTTGACTCGAAAGCCATCGACACGCTCGAGCCGTTTTTGGAATCTCTGTATCACGGAATGGTCTACATGACCGGCAATAAGGAGTTTTAAAGTCCCGCTATAGATGTCTGAGTTCAGTTCAGAAGTGTCAATTGCCTGGTTGGTTCCTTCAGCCTTGTTAATCACCTCTTCATCACCCGTCCGCAGCCTGGAAGCCTCTCCCTGTGCAATTTTTACTTCGTTAGCCATGAGACCTTTCAATCTGCTGATCATCGAGTCCATAACCTTCTTTGCACCAGCCTCAGTTTCTAAAGCGGTTTTCGCAATTTTCAAAGTCCTCTTGGCGATGCTTTCAGCCCGAGGGACTTCGGTCCTTGCCGTGGCATCAGCTTCTTTAGCTATGCGAACCCGCGTGCTTGCCAGTGTCAGTTCCTGTTCAGCATCCTTGACTTCCCTGTCTGCGGCCGCAAGTGTCCCCTTTGCACTCTGGGCATTACGTTGCGCCTTTGTGGCTCTGTCCTCAGATTCTCTTGCTTTGCGTCTAGCCTCATTCCTCGCGTCTGTGTTAAATAGCTTCCCTTTATTCTCCGCATCTACCACCTTGGCTTCCTCGTCCTTCCTCCTGGATACTTTTTGCTCCTCGTCTTTGTCTGCATTAGCCTCTATTTGTGCTGCTTTCGTTGCATCTTTAAGGGCATGCCTTGCCATGTTTCGAGCTTTTTCGATTCTCAACGTTGCTGCTTTATTTGCCCTGATGGCACTCTTAAGCTCGGCGGCTGCATCATTCGCTTTTTTATATGCTTTTTCGATTTCCACCAGTGCCGCTGCCTCAGCTTCCATCGCTCTGGTCGCCTCACGCACCGCAATCAAAGCTTCCTCCACGGTTTTTTCAGCTCGAGTTATTGACCTGGTTGCGTTTGCAGACATATCCTCACCACTCATCGGTACCCCCCCTTTGGGTTGCTAAAGTTTCTGATCCGATCCAAATCAATCACATTACTTAAGCATCAAAAAGCAAGCGTGTTGTTCTTACTGCGTGAAATACTCGCAGAAAAACACACCACTTAAAACTCGGTAGTTTCTACTACTCTGGAGGAGTCCAATCCATTCCTCCCCACACACCAATGACCGATTGCAATCCCATGGCTTCCCGAATGGCAATGTCCGCTTCGTTAGCCTGAACTGCTGCCTTGTTAAGCAGAGTACCAAGTCTTCGAATGAAGGCAAAATAATCATCGGGAGTAATTTGCTGGTGTGGAGTTCCAGACAGAAAAACTCCAAGGAGTTTGTTGTACAGGTCCAAGAGGGGTTGGTCGTTTAAGTCCTTTACCAGCTTGTCTATTTTGTTGAGGGAACCATAAATCGTTTGACCGCGTTGGTCCGAAGTGATGAGAGTGAAAAGAATCGTCGACGCATTCTTTAACAACCGCACACTTGCTTCAAGCTTATCCAATTTCGTTTCTGTGTACACCATCATTAAATCCCTTTCTAGCGCGATATCATGTTCTAACCGAGAATATTGCGGAGTATATTGTAATATAGGGAAAAGACGTGTATATTTTGAGCTATTTCTTGCGGTTTGTATATATGTCGGAGCGAAACTTTAGTAACTGTTAGTGTATTACTATCTCACTATTTGAGATCAGAACCGGGAAATGCACCGTTTTGGTTTTCAATCAATCGCGACGTTTCATGATCGTTAACGCTAACGTGGAGGGGATAACGTCCTTTTTTGATTAGGGATATATTTGGTGTCCCGCATCATCCTCGATGATGATAGCGCTTACAGGACAACTTTCAGCGGCTTCTAACAAAGTCTTGTCGTCTACTGATTTAGGGTCAATGACTGAAGCTTTGTTCTCTTTATCAAGCGCAAACACGGTGGACGCATAAGCGACGCAATTGCCCAACCCGATACACAAATCCCTGTCTACCGTTACCTTCATATCAGTCGCAGTGGATCATTGTCTGCACTTTGAGAGGACCGACTTCATTAATCTTACGTCCCAGGGAAGAGGGGCGTTTGGTTTGATGTTTAACCATTCCTTGGTGAGAATGTTGCGTCCTGCTTCTTTCTGCAGGTCCTGTTTGAACTCATACCACGTGGGATAGCTGGTTCCTTTCATATTTTCCCCCGAAGATACTTATTCAATTTTTTAAACCAAGGTTTTGGACAGGAAAGGCTTCCAGTCCGCTCCTACTGATATTAGTTATCCGGTACCAGCCATCACATCAACATCCACACCCGGATAACGAATACTAATTGGTCAGGTCTGTCTACCTTTCCCACAATAGAGATTACCAGCAAATTAGTTAAAAAGTCATAAAAATTGGGGACAATTTATGAAGAATTTATTACATCTCAATGCTAAAAAATCAATGACCAAGAAACAATAACCAAGCAATAGACAATTACCAAGGGACAAAAGACTTTTCTTCCTATGTCTTTCCGAGCGAGTATGCAAACAGACTGATTGGGCTAGAACGGATGCTCGCGAACTCAACAACCGACAGTACGCGACTACGGCGTTGTACCGGTTGTAGTCGAGCTGGGCAGTTTCCTGATGAGCTTCTGCACCTGGTAAGTGATCCATGTTGATGTCTGGTCATCGAGCGTGGTGCTGCCATTTAGACCGTGGAACACTATCTCGGTGCTTGCCTCTTGTGCGCTCAACCAGTCGAGGAAAGCCTTATACTTGAGTTGGGAAAGCTGCGTGTCAGTTGCCTGCATCGCAGCCGACTTTTCAGAAACCATCAGTAACAGGTAGCTGGTATTTGTTGCACCCGTGGTGCTGTCCTGCTGACTGAAAGCCACCGGGTCGCTGCACTTTCCGATATCCAAGGTATCTATCACCGAGCTTATCTGGGTACTGAATAGCTCGGGGATTTGCCATCCCATGTCGCCGCCGTTCTCTTTCGATGTCGTGTCCAGCGAAACTTCCTTAGCAACGGTATCAAAACTCTCGCCGCCGTCGATCCTGGCCTTGGCATTTGCTGCATTTTCCTGGGTATCGAGGACAATGATCCATACATGCGACTGGGGTACCTGTGGATTAACCTGGGCTCCTATGGTATCTTGAACACTTTGCGCCAGGATTTCGCCTCCAATGACCTTGTTAAATTCCTCCGCGGTCAGTCCAGTGGTATCAAGCCGCTCCTGGAACCACTTGCTGTAGTCGGCGTCAGAGATTGTCTCATTCTCACCTTTCGCGATGTTGCGGAGGTAGTCGTTAATGTCCTGCTCGGTGACTGCCGGAAAACCCATCGCCGCTGCCTGCTGCCTGATGATCAATTCCGCAGTCAGGCTCTGAATAACTGAGTCGGCGGTCATCCCCTGGCTGGCGACCATCCGCTTCAGGAAATAGCCTGTCTTGATACTATCATCCCCAACGGAAAGGATAACACGCTGGAAGGGCTGCACAGCCACCATATAATAGGCTGCGCTAGCGATGATGGCTATTACCAGCACGATAGCTGCAATCGTAAGTGCCAGCCTGCTTTTACCCGTCGGCTTTTTGCTGGGCGGGGCGGCACTAACGACTGTTTTAGCCTGCCGGGAAGGTCTTTTCTTGATTGGTTTTGGTGGACGTTGACGCTGCATGTTCTTTTACTTCTATATCCCTGATCGTTCTAACAGTTATTATAGCAGGATTGTGTAAAATTCTGCCGAGTTAACCGAATTAACTTCATAAACAGTAGAATTCTCTATTTTAAACAACAAGGAATCAGCTAAGTTTTCGCTCTACTCCCGCCCCGTACTCACCTCCGGGCATGCCGGCATGATGAAGATGGTGGGGATAGAAACAATTAACAGCACTGTTGAAGCCAGCAGGATAAAAAAGAAGGCGCGCTGGACGTCGCCCATAACGTGAATAACAACCGTAGAAATAGCAATACCGAACGAGCTGCCGAGAATACGGAACATCCCCCTGAGACCGGTAATGGTCGCCACTTTGTCAGGCATTAGCTCAATGCAAGCGTTATTCGAGGCTGGCGTAGCAATTCCGTGTCCTACTCCGGCAAGCCCGACAACAACAAAAAGCAGCGGAGTCGCGCCAAGTTGAAGTCCGAGTATGTCAACACTCTGAGGCTGCAGTGCCAGTACAACCATGGTTACCATGACGATTAACGTGCCTATCAAGATGGGCTTGCGATATCCCCACTTCACCAGGGAGAAGCTGGTAATCGTCGAAGCTGCCATCATACCAATCGACCTTGGAGTCAAAAGAATACCGCTTTGCAGGGTAGTCATATTGTAGATGGATACCGCATAGAAAGGTATCAGGGAGAAAATACCCAGGGCGCACATCCCGTAAATAAAGTTGTAGACATTCGCCGCCAGAAACGGCGCTCTTTTCAATAGCTCAAAGTCGACGATCGGCTCTTTTACTTTACGTTCCCACAACACAAACGGCACCATCAGCCCGATACCCAGCCCGAGGAAGATGCTAACCATTATCCATGATATCCCGTGTTCGGGATCGCCCATCTCGGTAATGCCAACCGTAATCGCAGAGATTGCTCCAAAGAGAAGACCCGCGCCAACGAAGTCGATACTGCTGCCCGAATTTTTCGCCGCATGCCCTTTGCTCAACAGCAGCCGCGCCAGCACCAGGACTACAATCCCAAGCGGTACATTGAACCAGAAGATCGATCTCCAGCCGAATGCCTCTACCATCCAGCCGCCAAGATTCGGCCCGATAATTGCGCCGATAGGAAATATGCTCGAAAAAAGCCCTATATAGCGCTGTCTTTGCTCTGGAAACTCATCAGCCACAATGCCGGCGGCACAAGGCATGAAACCGCCGCCTCCGATAGCCTGGACTACCCTCGCTCCGATCAGCAGGTAGATATTGGGAGCCAGAGCACATAGTATCGAGCCGACCGAAAAGAGCAGT
>Ga0315281_10003644_pt1 | contig 22543 bp, 18 predicted proteins | sample YL17G07_0_MG_FD_204540 | JGI IMG/M metagenome (GOLD analysis project Ga0315281, IMG submission 204540) | Sediment microbial communities from Yellowstone Lake, YNP, Wyoming, USA - YL17G07_0 | ecosystem: Environmental > Aquatic > Freshwater > Lake > Sediment | place: USA: Wyoming | collected... | reverse complement strand
AGGCGCAAATCGCCACGGCCGGCAGCGAAAACACCGACCTGCAGCTCGAACTCGCCGCCGACGCGCTGCGCCTGCCGCCTTGGGAGGCGAGCATCGACGTGCTCTCCGGCGGCGAAAAGCGCCGCGTTGCGCTGTGCCGGCTGCTGCTGTCCAAGCCCGACATGCTGCTGCTCGATGAGCCGACGAACCACCTCGACGCCGAAAGCGTGGACTGGCTCGAACAGTTCTTGAGCCGCTTCCCCGGCACCGTGGTCGCGATCACGCACGATCGCTATTTCCTGGACAACGCAGCCGAGTGGATACTCGAACTCGACCGCGGCCGTGGCATTCCCTACAAGGGCAACTACAGCAGTTGGCTCGAACAAAAGGAGCGGCGCCTGGAGCAGGAGCAAAAAAGCGAAGACGCGCGCACCCGGGCGATGAAGAAAGAGCTCGAATGGGTGCGCCAGAACCCGAAGGGCCGACAGGTCAAGAGCAAGGCGCGTTTGGCGCGCTTCGAAGAACTCTCCGACGTCGAATACCAGAAGCGCAACGAGACCAACGAAATCTTCATTCCGGTGGCGGAACGCCTGGGCCACGAGGTGCTTGAATTCGATCACGTGACCAAGGGCTACGGCGAGCGCGTGCTGATCGATGACCTGAGTTTCAAGCTGCCGGCGGGTGCGATCGTGGGCATCATCGGCCCGAACGGGGCCGGCAAGTCGACGCTGTTTCGCATGATCTCCGGCAAGGAAAAGCCCGACAGCGGCAGCGTGAAGGTCGGCCCGACAGCGAGGATGGCGTTCGTCGAACAAAGCCGCGAAGAGCTGCAGTCCGACAAGACCGTCTGGCAAGACGTGTCGGGGGGTCTGGACAACATCACGGTGGGCAAGTTCGTGATGCCTTCGCGCGCCTACCTCGGGCGCTTCAACTTCAAGGGCAACGACCAGCAGAAACTGGTGGGCTCGCTCTCAGGCGGCGAGCGCGGCCGGCTGCACCTGGCGAAGACGCTGGCCAGGGGCGGCAACGTGTTGATGCTCGACGAGCCGAGCAACGACCTCGATGTCGAGACCCTGCGCGCACTCGAAGACGCGCTGCTCGAATTCGCCGGCAGCGTGATGGTGATCAGCCACGACCGCTGGTTCCTGGACCGCATCGCGACCCACATCCTGGCCTGCGAGGGAGACTCGAAGTGGGTCTTCTTCGACGGCAACTACCAGGAATATGAAGCGGACAAGAAGCGGCGCCTGGGCGAAGAGGGCGCGCGCCCGAAGCGGGTGCGGTTCAAGGCGCTGAAGTAGCCCCAAGCCCGACAGGCTCCTGGAAACCGCAGTTGAACGCGCCCGAGTGGGCCGTGATGCGGTGCGCGGGCAAGGCGCGACGCTGCTTCGGGCTCGTGCCCGCGAGGCGTAGCATCGCGGCCAGCGTGCTGCGGCGGGTGCGGATCAGAAGTGAATCCCGCGCATCATCTGCGCCATCGCCATCGCCTCGGGTGACAGCGTCGGCTTGTCCAGCTTCTCGCCCTTCGCCGCCGCGCTTTCCGGAAACATGCGGAAGGTGGTGTTCATGATGATCTGCGTGATGCGTGGCGCCACGGCGTGCAGCACCTCGCCCAAAGTGCCCAGACGCGTCGCCACCCGCACCGGTTTTTCGATGCAGGCCCGCACAATCATGTCGGCGGCTTCTTCAGGCTGCAGCAACGGCATGCTGTCGTAGATCTTCGTCGGCGCCGTCATCGGCGTGCGTACCAGCGGCATGTTGACGGTGGTGAAGGTCACGCCCAGATCGGCAAATTCGCTCGACGCGCAACGCGTCCACGCGTCCAGCGCCGCCTTGCTCGCGACATAGGCCGAGAAGCGGGGTGCGTTGACGAGCACGCTGATCGAGCTGATGTTGACGACATGCCCGCGCTTCTTCGCCACCATTCCCGGCAGCAGGCCCATCGTCACGCGCAAGCTGCCGAAATAGTTGAGCTGCATCGTGCGTTCAAAGTCGTGGAAGCGGTCGTAACTCGACTCGATGGCGCGGCGGATCGAGCGCCCGGCGTTGTTGATGAGGAAGTCGACGCCGCCATGCTGCTCCTGCAGCGTCTTGATCAAGGCGGCACAACTCGCCGCGTCGGAGATGTCGGCTGCGTAGCTGAACACCTTGGCGCCCTTGCCTGCGTGCTCCTTGATGTGGGACACGGCTTGCCCCAACTTGTCTTCGCCGCGCGCGCAGATGATCGTGGTCGCACCCGCCTCGGCGAAACGGCACGCCGCCGACAAGCCGATGCCTGACGAGCCACCGGTGACCAGCACGACCTTGCCGCCGACCGTGCCTTTGAGGCTGCGGTCGATGAAGAGGTTCGGGTCGAGGTGGCGCTCCCAGTAGTCCCACAACACCCACGCGTAGTCGTGCAGGTTCGGGCATTCGATGCCGCTGCCTTTGAGCGCAGCGTCGGTCTCGCGCCGATCAAACCGGGTCGGGTAATTGACGAAGGTGAACATGTCCGGCGGCAGGCCCAGGTCCTTGATCACCGCATTGCGCAAGCGGCGCACCGGCGCCAGCGCCATCATTCCCTTCTTCACGCTCGTCGGGATGAAGCCGAACAGGGCGGCGTTCACGAACAGGTTCATCTTCGGCGCGTGCGCGGCCTTGCAGAAGATGTCGAGCACGTCGCCGACGCGGTAGCCCACGGGGTCGACCAGGTGGTAACACTTGCCGCTCGTCGCCGGCAGGTGGCTGATGTGATCGAGCGCCGCGACGCAGAAGTCCACGGGCACGATGTTGATGCGCCCACCCTCCAGGCCCACCGATGGAAACCATGGCGGCAGGATCTGGCGCATGCGCTGGATGAGCTTGAAGAAGTAGTACGGCCCGTCGATCTTGTCCATCTCGCCGGTCTTGGAGTCGCCCACGACCAGCGCCGGGCGGTACACCGTCCAGGGCGCTTTGCACTCCTTGCGAACGATCTTTTCGCTCTCGTGCTTGGTCATGAAGTAGGGGTGTTCCAGACCTTCGGCTTCGTCGAACATGTCTTCGCGGAACACCCCTTCGTACAGGCCCGCCGCGGCGATCGAACTCACATGGTGCACATGCCGGGCACCGATGGCGCTGGCGAACTCGACCATGTTGTGCGTGCCTGCGATATTCACCTCCACCTGCTCGGCTTCGCCGGCCGACAGGTCGTACACCGCGGCGAGGTGGTACAGGTGGTCGATCTGCCCCTCCAGCGCCTTGCGCGCCGCGGCGCTGACGCCGAGCTTCTTCGCCGTCAGGTCCCCATACACCGGTATCGCGTGGCCCTTTGCCGCACCCCAATACTCCAGCAGCGCCGGCACCTTGGCTTCGCTTTCCTGGCGCAGCAGGAAGTGGACGGTCGCGCCACGCCGCGCGAGCAAGGTTTTCACGAGTCGTTTGCCGATGAAACCGGTGGCGCCGGTGACGAAGTACTGCATGGGTTCTCCCGGAGATTGGCTTGAGCCCTTCATTCTTGTCCAGCCAAGGGGGGCGTGCGCTGCACGCTTTCCCCAGGGTCCTGCTGCCGAAGCAGGGTGGCGTAGAGCAAACTCACTAGAGATTTCGGCCGAAGCGCAGCGAGCGGCCTCCTATAGTTCGCGGCGTGCCGGCCCCATTTCGGCGGTCACGCACGAGCAACGAGGAATACACACCATGGTCAAGAAACTCAAGCAACTGGCGGAAAAGCAGGCGGCAGGCGCAGCCGGGATTTTCGACAGCGCCCTGGCCGGTTCGGTCAAGGAGTCGGCGCAGCAGATCTGGCTCGCCGGAATGGGCGCGTTTGCCAAGGCCCAGGCTGAAGGCGGCAAGGCGTTCGACACCTTGATCAAGGAGGGCGTGAACCTGCAACGCAAGACGCAAACGGCGGCGGAAGGGAAGCTCGGCGAAGTCGCGAGCAAGATGACCGGAATGGCGAGTGAAGTTCAGGCGCGCGCCGGCCAGCAATGGGACAAGTTGGAGAATATTTTCGAGGAGCGTACCGCCAAGGCGCTGCAGAAACTGGGCGTGCCGTCGGCCCAGGACGTCGCGGCGCTTTCGGCGCGTATTGACGAACTCACCGCTCAGCTCGGCAAGAAGGCCCAGGCGGACAAGGCTGCGCCAGCGCCACACGCGACGGCGAAGGCCCCCGCCAAGCGGGCGCCGCGCAAGGCCGTCTGAGGCACGATATTCGCCGGGGTCCTGCCCGGGTTTGGCCGAGGCCGGCCGCGCCGGGCAGTTTGGTGCGAAAGTCAGGCCGCGCTGCCCGACGGCTCGGGGGGGATGTGCATGACGAGGGATTTGTAACCCGACACAATAGCTGTTGTCGAGGGCGTAAGTCGACCTCGTCAATCCGCCGCGGACACCCTGAACATGAACATCAAATTCCACTACCTCTCGATTCGCCAGGTGCAGGCGGGCGCTGTGCTGCTGCTTGCCGCCGGCTGCACCAGCCTGGACTTGGCGGCTCCCGCCGCGGCGACCGCTCCTGCCTCGAGCGCCGCTGCCGCGGGCGTGGCGCAGGGCCCGAGAAACGCGCAAGCGGCTGCGCCGACGGCTGATGCAGCCTCGGCGCCGGGCCCAGGCGCTTCGGCGCCCACCGCTGCCGCTGCCGCCAAGCCGGACCCGAGTGCACCCAAGCCTTTTGACGAAGTGATCAAGGGGGCGACCGCCCAGGCCGGTTTTTTTGGGCTGTGGCGCAAAGACGAAAAGCTGTGGCTGGAAATTGCGCCCGAGCAATTGGACAAACCGTTCTTGCTGTCGGTGAACGTTTCGAATTCGGTGGGTGAGCGGCGCCTTTACGGCAGCTGGATGGGGCCGTCGTGGCTCGCGAGTTTCCGCAAGATCGGCAGTCAGCAGATCCAGCTGATCGCACTCAACACGAGCTATGTCGCGAGCGGCTCGCCAATGCAGGCGGTGCTCGATCAGGCGTTTTCGCACAGCCTGCTCGCTTCGGCCACGATCGCCAGCGCGCCGCACGCGCAACGCAAGTCGGTGTTGATCGACGCTTCGTTCCTGCTTGGCGACATCGCGGGCTACTCGACCCAGCTTGAGCGTGCCTTTCGGCTGCCGTACAGCATGGACCGCAGCAATTCGTTCTTCGAGAAGACGCGCGTCACGGATGACCTGACCAGCGTGAATGCGCGGCTGCACTTTGCGACCGCGCGGCTGCCGGCACCGCCGCTGGTGCCTGGCCCGGTGCCGACCCCGCCGCCACCAAGCGCGGTACCCGATGCGCGCAGTTTTTTTGTCGGCATGGTCTACAGCTTCACCAAGTTGTCTGGCGAGGCCATGGCGCCGCGCAAGACCGACCCGCGGCTGGGTCACTTCTTTGACGCGGTCACCGACCTGAGCAACGATCTCGATGCGAATCCGAAGCGCCACTACATCACGCGCTGGCGCCTCGAGAAGAAGGACCCGGCGGCTGCGATGTCGGAACCGAAGCAGCCCATCACCTATTGGCTCGACAAGAATATTCCGCCGCAATACCGCGAGTCGGTTCAGGCTGGCGTGCTCGAGTGGAACAAAGCTTTCGAGAAAATCGGGTTCGTGAATGCGATCGTCGTCAAACAGCAAGCCGACACCGACGACTTCGATACGCTCGATTCGCGTCACGCGTCGATCCGCTGGTTCACCGGCACCGATGCCGGTCTGGCGATCGGGCCGAACCACTCCGACCCGCGCACCGGCGAAATCATCGACGCCGATATCGCGATGAGCGACGCCTTCGGGCGCGGCGCAAGGCGCTTCCTGGTGGAGGACGTGGGGGCGACTTCCGACAGGTCTTTCGCGCCGGCGCTCAGCGCGTTGGGCGAAAAGTTCCACCGCTACGATTGCAGCTACGCGCACGAAGCGGCGGCGGAGATGGACTTTGCCCTCGACCTGCTCGAGGCCAGGGGCGACATCGCGCCCGATGGGCCCGATGCCGAGGCGTTCGCGCAAGCCGTGATCAAGGACACGATCACGCATGAAGTCGGCCACACCTTGGGGCTGAAGCACAATTTCAAGGCGTCGACCGTGGTGACGCGCGCGCAGCTGCAGGATCGCGAATTCACCGAAAAGAACGGCATCGCGGGCTCGGTGATGGACTACGCCGGTTTCAACGTGGCGCTGGCCGGTGAACGACAGGGCAGCTTCAACAACACGACGCTCGGCCCCTACGACTATTGGGCGATCGAGTACGCCTACCGACAGCTCGACCCAGCGACCGAAAGCGCCGAGCTCGCACGCATCGCCGCGCGCAGTACCGAGCCGAATCTCGCGTTCGCGGACGACGCCGACGCCGGTGGATTCGGTGGCAACGAGGGCATCGATCCGCTCGCGAACCGCTTCGATTTGGGCGACGACCCGCTTGACTTCTACAAGAAGCGGCTGCAACTCGCGCACGAGCTCTGGCAGCGGGTTCAGGAGCGTCAGCCTCAAGCGGGCGACCCGGTGGCACGCCAGCGGCGCGTCTTGCTCAGCGGATTTCGGCAGTTGAACCGCGCCGCCGAACTGGTGGGCAAGTACGTCGGCGGCATGCACACCGTTCGCGATCTGCCCGGAACCACAAGCCGCCTCGCCTACACCCCGGTCGAACCTGCGAAACAGCGCGACGCGCTGCAGTTCCTCGCCAAGGGCTTGTTCAATGCCGACAGCTTTCGCTTCAAGCCGCAGTTCCTGGCGAGCCTCGCACCCGACTACAACGAATGGGAACGCGGTGGGCCGGTGAGCATACCCGCGGCCGTGTTGCAGCTGCAATCGACGGCGCTGGACCGGTTGCTCAGCCCCGGCACGGCGGCGCGCATGCTGGAATTGCCGCTCTTCGTGGATGCGTCGCAGGCACGCGATCTGATCTCGTTGGCCGAGGTCTACTCCACCTTGCAGAATTCGATCTGGAGCGAGCTGAAGGCGAACCGCGAGATCGACCGGCTGCGCCGCAACCTGCAGCGCGATCATCTGCGCCGGGTGCAGAACCTGCTGGTGCGCGGACCGGCGGGGTTGCCACCCGACGCACTGAGCCTGGCCCGCCTGTACGCCTACGAATTGCAGGCCGATCTGAAGCGTGCCGGCGCCAACCCCAAGCTGTCGATCGAGAGCCGCGCCCACTTGCTGGACAGCCATGCATCGCTGACCGAGGCCTTGCGCGCCTCGATGCAGCGTTTGTAGACACTTCGGCCGATCCGGGCGCAGCGCGCCCGGCATGGCGCGGGCGTCGTTCGGACCCGGGAATCCGCCGCCCGTCGCACGCTGGGGGTACAACGCTTGGAACTCAGCGCACGCGGCGCTATCGTCGCGCCATGCTGTCTCATTTCCCAATCCCGGTCTCGTCACCGATCGGCATGCGCTCGTTTCTCGCCGAGTTGACGCTGGCCCGAGTCGCGACTGCCCTCGGCCTGGCCGTGGCGCTGTCACTGGTCCTGAACCCGATCTTCATCACGCCCTATCCGGTCGTGCTGGGGCGCTTGCTGCTGGTTGCCTCGGTGTTGTTGCTCGCCTTCACCGCCGCTCGCGCCTGGCAGATTCCAGGCGTGCCGCGCTGGCTGGCGCAGGTGCTCGCGGTGGCGTTGGCGGCGCCGCTGGCGACGCTGCTCGCTTATGTGCCGACGGTCGGTGGCGATCTCGCGCAGCTGTTCCAGCACGAAGGGCGCATGCTCGGCGTGGTCTCGATCACAGCGACGGTGCTGCTCGTCGCCCCGCTGCTGGTGCTCGGGTCGCTCTACCGCGAACGCGACGCCCAGGTGCGCAGCCAGGCTTTGGCGTTCGAACTCGAGCGCAGCACGCTCGAACGCCAGGCGCTCGATGCTCAACTCAAGCTGCTGCAGGCGCAGATCGAACCGCATTTCCTGTTCAACACCTTGGCCAACGTGCAGCAACTCGTGGAATCCGGGTCGGTGCGTGCCGCACCGGTGCTGAGCAGCCTGATCGCCTACCTGCGCGCGGCGATGCCCAAGCTGCACGCGGAGCGCCCGACGCTGGGCAACGAGCTGGCGATGGTGCGCGCCTACCTCGAATTGATGCAAATGCGCATGCCCGATCGGCTGCAGTTCCGCATCGACACGGCGGGCGTGCCGCCGGATCTGGTGTTCCCGGCGCTCGGTTTGCTGACACTGGTGGAAAATGCGGTGCGCCACGGCATCGATCCGAGTGAAACCGGCGGCAGCATCGAGGTCTCGGCGCGCTGCGACGCGGCGAGCGGCGAAGTTCGCATCACCGTGGCCGACAGCGGCGTCGGCATGCGCGAAACGGCGCCCGGCGGCACCGGCTTGACGAACCTGCGCACGCGCCTGGCGGCCACTTTTGGTTCCGGCGCGCGCCTGGAGCTGCATGAAACGCAGCCAAGCGGCGTGTCGGCCGAGATCGTCTTCGTGCCCTTGCCGGTGCAGCGCGCATGAGCCCAAGCCAGGCCCCGACCGCCTTGATTGCCGATGACGAACCGCTGCTGCGCGAGCGGCTGCGAAGTCATCTGCTGCGGCTCTGGCCGGAACTTCAAATCGTCGGTGAAGCGCGCAACGGACGCGAGGCGGTCGAAATGTTCGACCTGCACGCGCCGCACGTCGTGTTCCTCGACGTGCACATGCCGGGGGTGAACGGCATCGACGCCGCGCGTTCGATCGCGCGCCGCGCCGAAGTCGTGTTCGTCACCGCCTACGAACAATATGCGGTGCAGGCGTTCGAACAAGGTGCGTTGGACTACCTCGTCAAGCCGTTTGAAGAAGAGCGCCTGGACGACACCGTGCAGCGCCTGAAGCAGCGTCTGGCGGCAACGTCGGGCAGCGCTGCGGCGGCGCCCGATGCGGGTTCGGCCGGCCTCGAAAGCGGCCCGGCTGCGGCGCTCGATTCGCTGCTCGCCGATCTGTCGAGCGAGCTACGCCGGCGCACCGCGGCGGGCGCGGAGCCGAGCGGATTCCTGCAGTGGATCAAAGCCTCGGTGGGCAATCATGTGCGCCTGATTCCGGTGGATCAGGTGGCTTACCTGCGCTCCGACGAAAAGTACACGCTCGTCGTTTGGGAAGGCGGTGAAGCGCTGATTCGCAAGACGATCCGCGAACTCGCCGACGAACTCGACCCGCAGCGGTTCGCGCAGGTGCATCGGTCCGTGATCGTGAACCTGCATCAGGTGCTGCAGGTGATCCGCGGCCTGAACGAGACCGCCGAGGTGCAGCTCAAGGGGCGCAAGGAGTTGCTGCCCGTGAGCCGCAGTTTTGTTCACGTGTTTCGCCAGATGTGAACCTTTGGTCCGGTCATCGTGGTCGTGCAGCCTGAGCGCCGCGTCACGGCCGGCCGGCCTGGATTCTTACTGCACGCTGCGGGCGGTGTCGGCGGCTTGAAGCGCTGCCAGCTCGGTCTTCGGCAGCGCGCGCTGCGCAATCACTTCAACCGCCGGCAGGCGAATCACCTGGCGCGTCGTCGTCGATTCGGTCCACATCGAGCCGATCGCGAGCGTTGCGCAGGTCAACAGGGCGAAGGTCAGGGTGGCGTTGAAGAGGCGGTCGATCATGGTGGACTCCGGGTTGTCTGGTTTGCAGCGGTTTGTCTGCGATGGGCTGAACTCTAGGGGCCGAGGCGACGCGCTGAAAGCGGATTGCGACGAAACGCAGGAACCGGGGTCTGATCTGCCGAAGCCGCGGATCGAATCGAGCAATCGATCACGGCGCCGGCAGACAGTGGCAACGCGGCCCGGCGCCTCACTGCACGCTGCGGGCGGCCTCGCTGGACTGGTTCGTGGCCACGTTGACGGGCAGCGCCGAACGTTTGGCAACTACTTCGACGGCCGGCAGCTGAGTCACCAGGCGCGTCGTGGTCGATTCGGTCCACATCGAACCGATGGCGAAGGTCGCGCCGATCAGCAGGCAGAAAGTCAGCAGCGAGGTGAAGAGGCGGTCGATCATGATGGGCTCCTGGGGGTTGCGGTGCAGTGTTTGGGGCTGCGTTGAAGCGAACTCTAGGGGCAGGGTGGCGGCAGTGAAAGCGGCATGCGACGAAGCGCGGAAACCCCGGGCCGACATGCAACTGGCGCCGACAAATCGTCGCTGACACGGTCCAGCCTTGGGCCTCGGCCACGCGCGGGCGGTGCCGGCCGCGCCTGCCGCGCAGTCCGCGCAGTCCGCGCCGACCGCGCCGACCGCGCCGACCGCGCCGACCGCGCCGACCGCGCAGTCCGCGCAATCCGCGCCGACCGTGCCGGCCGCGCCGCTTCAGCGCAGGCCGAGGCTGCGAGCGAATGCGCCGCGCAGGCTGTGATCGCGCACGATCTCGCGCGCCGCGTTGTGGCCGGGCATGCCCGTGACCCCGCCGCCCGGGTGTGTGCCGGCGCCGCACATGTAGAGGTTTTGAATCGGCGCGCGGTAGTCGCCATGGCCAAGCACCGGCCGCGCCGCCCACAACTGGTCCAGGCTCATCACGCCGTGCATGATGTCGCCGCGCAGCAGGCCGAACTTGCGTTCCAGATCGAGGGGAGTGAGCACGCTGCGCGCAATCACGCTGCGCTTGAAGTTCGGCGCATGACGCGTCACGCTGTCGATGACGCGGTCGGCCGCGGCTTCGCGCTCATCGTCCCAGCTCCGGCCATCGGGCAAGTCGTAGGCGAACTGCTGGCAGAACAGGCTCGCGACATGGGCCCCCGGCGGCGCGAGGCTGGTGTCGACACAACTCGGAATCAGCATCTCGACGATGGGTTGGCACGACCAGCCGTCGCGCCGCGCATCGTGATACGCACGGTCCATGTAGTCCAGCGACGGCGCAATGCAGATGCCGCTGGCGTGGTGCTCGGCGCTGCTGCTGCCCGGCAGGCACGTGAAGTCGGGCAACTCCGACAACGCAACATTCATGCGCAGCGTTCCCGAGTCGCAACGATAGCGGGCAATCGCCTGTCTGAAACCGCTGTCGAGTTCAGTCGCGGGCACGAGGCGTTCGAACAGCAGCCGCGGGTTCAGGTTCGACACCACAATGTCGGCGCCGACTTCGCGGCCGTCTTCCAGCAGCAATCCGCAGGCACGCCGATTCGCCACCAGCACCCGCGACACGGTGGCGTCGAGGACGGTTTTCACGCCCGACTGCTCGCAGGCACGCGCCATGGCCTGCGTGATCGCACCCATGCCGCCCAGCGCATGGCCCCAGATTCCCGGCTTGCCGTTGACGCCACCGAAGCAGTGGTGCAGCAGCACATACGCCGAGCCCGCGGTGTCGGGGCTCGCAAAATGGCCGACCACCGAGTCGAAGCCATAAGCGGCCTTGATCGGGTCGGACTCGAACCAGCCGTCGAGCACGTCGCGCGCGCTCTTCACGAACAGCGCGAGCACGTCGCGCCGCTGCCCGATCTTGAGTTTCGCCAGTTGCCGCCCTTGGCGCAGCCCCGGCACTAGGCTGCCGGCAAGCGTCATCATGTCGGGTGGCGTCTGCAACGACATCTTGCGCAGCACATTGGCCACCGTTTCCAGCATGTCCTGATACGCGGGCAACTGCTCGGCGTCACGCGTCGAGAACTTCGCCACCTCGGCCTGCGTGCGCGCCAAACCACCCCCGAGCTTCAGGTAACGCTGGTCGTCCAACGGCAGAAAGTTTGAAATCGGGCGCTCGACGATGCGCAGGCCGTGCGCGTGCAGCTTCATCTCGGCAATCACCTTCGGCGCGAGCAGGCTCACGGTATAGCTCGCGACCGAATTCCGAAACCCGGGGTGAAACTCCTCCGTCACCGCCGCGCCGCCGACGAGGCCACGGCGCTCGTAGAGGGTGACGTCAAAGCCCGCGCGCGCAAGGTAAAAGGCGCAGACCAGCCCGTTGTGGCCGGCGCCGATGATGGCGGCGGTTTTCTTCGCCATCGGTCATCCCGACGAGGCGTCGCCCAAGGCTTGCCACGCAAGTGGCGTGGCGCCGGGGTGCCACGCCAGTGCAGGCATCAAATCGGGTCGGTGCGCTGCAGCAGCCACGCCAGCGCGTCGCCGCTGACGAGTCCGCGCAAGCGCGCACGCACCGTGGCGTGGTAGGCGTTGAGCCAGTCGATCTCGTCTTGGCGCAGCAGCGAACGCTCGATGCAACGCGTGTCGATCGGGCACAGCGTGAGTGTTTCGAACTCGAGGAAATCGCCGAACTCATTGCTTTGCGCCGGCACGTTGAGCACCAGGTTTTCGATGCGGATGCCCCATTGGCCGCTGCGGTACAGGCCGGGCTCGACGCTCGTGACCATGCCGGGCTCCATCGCCATCTGCGGCTCGGCAATCGTCTTGGAGATGCTCTGTGGGCCCTCGTGCACGTTGAGGAAGTAGCCCACGCCGTGGCCGGTGCCATGGCCGTAGTCCAGCCCATGCTCCCACAGGGGCGCGCGCGCAATCGCGTCCAGCATCGGCGACAAGGTACCGCGCGGAAAGCGGGTGCGGCTCAGCGCCATCGTGCCCTTCAGCACCAGCGTGTAGTCACGCCGCTGTGCCGCGCTGACGTTGCCGATCGGCCAGACCCGCGTGATGTCGGTCGTGCCGCCGAGGTATTGGCCACCCGAGTCGATGAGCAACAGGCCGTCGCCCTGGATCGCGGCGTGCGCTTCGGGCGTGGCGCGGTAGTGCGGCATCGCACCGTTGGCGTTGAAGCCGGCGATCGTGTTGAAGCTCAAGCCGACGAAACCGTTGCGCCGGGCGCGCGCCGCGCTCAAGTGCTCGTCGACCGTCAATTCCGTGAGCCGCTCAGCCGCGGCCAATGCGGCTTCGAACCAGGCGTAGAACTCGCAGCATGCGGCGCCGTCTTGCGCCATCGCCTCGCGAATATGTGCAACCTCGGCCTGGCTCTTGCGGCTCTTCAGCAGCGTGCTCGGGTTGACCGCCTCGACAATCCTTGCGGTCGCGTTCGCGCGCAGGCTGAAGGTGATCCGCCGCGGGTCGATCAGCAGCACGGCGTTGTCGGGCAGCGCGGCGAGTGCGGCGCCGGCTTGCGCGTAAGGCGCGACGCTGACCCCGTCTGCCGCGAGCGTGGCGCGCAACTCGGCGCTGACCTTGGCGTCGGCGACAAACAGCGTCGCGCGGTTCGCATCGAGCAGCGCATGGGCCAGGAACACCGGGTTGTAGCTGACGTCAGAGCCGCGCAGGTTGAACAGCCAGGCGATGTCGTCGACGGTCGAGATGAAGTGAAACGCCGCGCCGTGGCGTGCCATGGCTTCGCGCACCTGCTGCAGCTTGGCGGCGCGTGCCAGCGGCGCATGCGGCGCGACGTGTTCGTACACGGCCTGCCCCGGCAGGCCCGGGCGATCCGGCCAGATGTGGGCGAAGACGTCGAAGTCGGTGCGCAGCAGCACCCCGGCCAGGTCGAGACGGCTGCGCAACTGCTGCGCCGCGGCCAGGCCGAGCACAGTGCCGTCGACGCCCACGCTGCCGCCGCGTGCGACATTCGTCGCGAGCCACTCGACATGCAGGGTTGAGCCGCCGCTGGGAATCTTCACGAGTTCGATGCCACTTCCGGCAAGCTCGACCGCCGCCTGCTCCCAATAGCGGCTGTCGGCGAACAGTGCTGCCTTGTCGGGCGTGACGACGAGGGTGCCCATCGAGCCGCTGAAGCCAGACAGCCACTGCCGCCCTTGCCAGCGCTCGGGCAGGTACTCGGAAAGATGCGGGTCGCTGGAGGGCACGAGCACGGCGGCCAGGCCTTGCCCCTGCAGGCATTCTCGAACCCTCTCAATGCGCAGGCGGAATGGGGAGGTGCGGGTGTCCATGCGGCTCCAGTCGACTCGTCGAGGCGTCGGCGGATTCTAGGGGCCCGACCCAAAGCCCGGCACGCTCCTAGGTGTGGATCGTTGCCGGCGGCTGCGCCACCACCCTCGCGCTGCGCTCGAACGTGAAGTAGGCCCAGGCCCACTCGATCATCACGACCAGACGATTGCGAAACCCGATCAGGAAATAGATGTGCGCGAAGAGCCAAAACAGCCACGCGAGGAGGCCGGAGAAACGCAGCGCGCCGAACGGCGGCACGGCGAGGTCGACCACCGCCGCCTTGCGGCCGACACTGGCCAGACTGCCGTAGTCGATGTAGCGAAACGCCTTCGTCCGCTTGCCGCGCAGCCGGCGTTGCACGTTCGCCGCGGCGCAGCGGCCCATCTGTTTGGCCGCGGGGCTTACGCCGGGCACGGGTCTCGGCTCGCCGCGGCCGTGGCTCTTGGCGCAGGCCAAGTCGCCGATCACCGCGATGTGCGGGTGGCCGGCAAGGCTCAGGTCGGCCTGCACGATGACGCGCCCGGCGCGGTCGAGCCCCGCGCCGCTGCTCGCCGCGAGCGCGCGCCCGAGCGGCGCGCCGGCGACGCCGGCGGCCCAGATGACTGTCTTGCTCGGCAGGCGCAGCGTGGTCGTCAGCGCGGCGTCCTGCACTTCGCAAGTCACGCCGTCGGCGTCGATGCGCGTCACCTTGCAGCGCGTGCGCACGTCGACGCCGATGCGCGCCAGCTGTTCGCGGGCGCGCTGCGAAAGGCCAGGGGGGAAGCTGCCCAGCACACGGTCCGAGCCTTCGATCAACACGACGCGCGCCTGCCGCGTGTCGATGCGGCGGAATTCGTCTTTCAGCGTGTGCTGCGCGATCTCGCTCATGGTTGCAGCCATCTCGACCCCCGTGGGGCCGGCGCCGATGATCACGAACGTCATCCACGCTTCGCGCTCGGCGGCAACTTCACAGCGCTCGGCGCTTTCGAACGCGCCGATCACGCGCGCCCGGATGTCGAAGGCGTCGGCCAGAGTCTTCAGCCCCGGCGCAAAGCGCGCCCAGGCGTCGTTGCCGAAATAGCTGTGGGTCGCACCCGCGGCGACGATCAGATGCTCGAAGACCAGGCTCGCACCGTCGTCCAGCGTCACGCGGTTGGTTCCGGCGTCGATCTGCGTCACTTCGGCCTGCAGAATCGTCAGGTTGCCACGCCTCATCTGGGCGCGCAGCGTGTGGCGGATCGGGGCACTGATCGCCGGTGCGCTCAGGCCCGCAGTTGCCACCTGGTAGAGCAGCGGCTGGAACAGGTGGTGGTTCGTGCGGTCGATGAGCGTGATCTCCACCGGCGCCTTGGACAAGACGCGCACTGCCTCCAAACCGCCGAAGCCGCAGCCGATGACAAGCACGCGCGGCAATGTCGACGTCATGCCGTGGCACCGCCCGCAGTGGCCGCCGGCATGGCCAGGAATCGGGCACGAAGCTCGCGAACCGAGGTCAGGGTGTGGCGATGGGCTTTGGGCATGGCAGCGACAGCAGGATTGCAACGGTTGGCACGATAGCGCGCCGCCAGGATAGCGCGTCGGGCGCGTCGGGCTTGAGGCAACGTAGACTCGGTGCGATGAGCGAGTCACTGCCGCCCAGCGCCTACACCGCAGTCGGCGCAAACGCCTACCGGGCGAGCGCCTTGACGCGCGGCCCCTGGCACCCGCAACATCAGCACGCCGGCCCGCCGATTGCGCTGGTATGCCGCGCGCTCGAATCGGCCGCGCTCGAACACGGCTTGTCGCATGTTTCCCGCATCACGGCGAACTTGCTGCGTCCAGTGCCGATCGGCGAACTCGCGATCGAGGTCGCCACTGGCTACGTCGGGCGCAACGCCGGGCACTTTAGCGCGGAGCTGCTCGCGCGTGACAAGTGCGTTGCGCGTTTCACGGCGCTGGTGCAACGCGAAAACGCGGTGCGCCTGCCGGACGATCTGCCGGGCCATCCCTTGCCCAGCGTTCCACTCGGGCCGAACCAGGCGCCGCCAGGCAAATTCCCGTTCGCCGGCAGGCATGTGGGTTACTCGGACCTGGTCGAGACGCGTATCGCGAGTGGTCGCATGTTCTCAGGCCCCTGTGCAGTCTGGTTCCGCATGCGCCATCCTTTGCTGGAAGGCGAGGCGCCGAGCGTCTACCAGCGCGTGGCGGTCGCTGCCGATTCGGGCAACGGCATCAGCGCAATCCTGGACTTCGCACACTACGTCTTCGTCAATTCAGACCTGACCATCCACCTGCTGCGCCGGCCCCGCGGGGAATGGATCTGTGTCGACGCGCGCACGCACCTCGGCCCGGACGGCTGCGGCCTGGCCGAATCGAAACTGTTCGACACCGACGGCCTGATCGGCGTGGCCGCGCAAAGCCTTTCGATCCGTCTGCGTGATGAACGCGATTGAAACCTTCGAACAACAACCCAGGAAAAAGCGCCTTGCTCGGTGAATACGCACCAAGACCAAGGATTTGCGGCAGCGGCTGAATGCGTTCCAGGCCGCGCATATCCACCCGAACGAGGCGCGCTACGACGAAGAAATCGCGCTACTTTGCGTTCGCCACTGTCGCCAGTTCCTTCAACGTGAACGTATAGCTCACCTTGTCCAGCGGCTTGTGGCAAGCCAGGCATTCGGCCTGGTTCACGCCCGGGCGGTGCTGTTTGGCGCCGGTGAAGACGGCGTAGTTCCACTCGTCGTTGCGCAGCAGGGCGGGGATGTCCTGGCCCCAACCGCTGTCGCGCGCCATGGCCGTGTAAAAGAGCAACTGGTCAGCGACGAAGAAGCCGTTGCTGCCCTTGATCGGGTTCTTGTCGGCGTCGAGCTTGGTCGAATAGACCTCGGCAAAAAGGTACGCGCCGTTGGGCAGGTCCTTGCCTTCCTTCGCCGCTTTCATCGCGGCCGGGTTGGCGTAGTAGTAACGCACCTGCTTGGTCGCCGGGAAATTGATCGTGTGGTACCAGGTGAAGGTGTCGCGGTAGCCTTCCGGGAAACTCACGCCGGTCTTTGCCAGATTGGGCAAGAACGCCGACTTCGCGGTTCCGGCTGCGCCGGGCTGGGCGGCGAAGAACGCGGCCACATTGGCGATGTCATCGGCGCTGAGTTGCGCCGCGATCGCGCCCATGACCTGGTGCTTGCGCGAACCGTCTTTCAGCGCCTTCAACTGGTTCTCGAGGTACACGCTCTTCTGGCCGGCGAGATTGGGAATCGCGTCGCCGACGCTGGCGCCATTCGCGCCGTGGCACGCCGCGCACACGGTTTCGACCTTGGCCTTGCCGGCGGCCAGATCGGCCGCTTGCGCCAGGGGCGCCGCCAGCGCAAGGGCAATCAACGAGACGGGGTACTTCATGGTGCGTGGTCTCCTGTTTGGGTTTGTGCCGAACTGCCGGGTCCGGTTCGCGGTATACGCTTGGCCTGTACGTAGACTTCCAGGGTTTGCACGATTGGCCGCACCCATTCTTGCACTCGGCACTCGACATTGAAAGGTGAACCCGTCATGACCCTGCTTGCCACCACCGTCACGGCCGCCGGCGAGCGTGATCGCAAGTTTCATCTGCACCCGTATACCCAGTTGCGCCAGCTCGAAAAAGACGGACCCCTGGTAATCGTGCGCGGCGAGGGCGTGTTCGTCTTCGACGAGCAGGGCAATCGCTACCTCGAAGGCATGGCCGGCCTGTGGTGCGCGTCGCTCGGGTTTTCCGAATCGCGCCTGGTCGCCGCTGCGCAATGCCAGATGCAGACCTTGCCCTATTACCACTCGTTTTCCGGCAAGGTGGCGGGCCCGGTGACGGAACTGGTGGAAACGCTGATCCGCTGGGCTCCGGTGCCGATGGCGCGCGTGCTGTTCGCCAATTCGGGCTCGGAGGCGAACGACACCGCGTTCAAGCTGGTGCGCTACTACAACAACGCACGCGGCAGGCCGAACAAGAAGAAGATCATCGCGCGCCAACGCGGTTACCACGGCGTGACCGCGGCTGCCGCGTCGCTCTCGGGCCTGCCGAGCATGCACCAGCATTTCGACCTGCCGCTGCCGGGCGTGCTGCGGGTCAGCGCGCCGCACTACTATCTCGGCGCAGCAAAAGACGAAAGCGAGGCGAAGTTCGTCGAGCGCCTCGCGCAGGAGCTGGAAGACCTCATCGCGCGCGAAGGCGCCGACACGATCGCGGCTTTCATTGCCGAGCCGGTGCAAGGCGCGGGCGGCGTGATCGTTCCGCCCGCAGGCTACTTCGAGCGGGTGCAGGCGATCCTGCGCAAGCACGACATCCTGTTCATCGTCGACGAAGTCATCACCGGTTTCGGGCGCCTGGGCCAGCCCTTCGGCACGAATGTCTTCGGCTTGCAGCCGGACATGATCACGGTGGCGAAGATGCTGACGGCGGCGTACGTGCCGATGTCGGCGCTCTACGTCACCGATGCCATCTACCAGGTGGTGGCCGACGCGAGCGCGGCGCTGGGCACTTTCGGCCACGGCTATACGTACAGCGGCCACCCGCTGGCCTGCGCCGTGGCGCTGGAGACGCTGCGCATCTACGAGAGCGACGACGTGATCGGCCATGTGCGGCGCGTGGCGCCGCGTCTGCAGCGCGGCCTGCGCGCTCTGGCCGGGCACCCGCTCGTCGGTGAAGTGCGGGGCCTGGGGTTGATCGGCGCGCTCGAGCTCGCCGAAGACCCGGCGGCGCACAAACCGTTCGCGCCGGAGCGCGGCGTCGGTGCCTACTTCGTGCGCCGCGCGCAGGCCCATGGCCTGATCACGCGCGCGCTCGGCGGCGACATCATTGCGTTCTCGCCGCCGCTCATCATCAGCGAGGCACAGATCGACGCCATGCTCGAGCGCACCCAGAGCGCATTGACGGACACGCTGGCCTGGGTTCGCGCCACGGCCAAGGCATGAGCCCCCGCCCGGCCGCTCCGAAGGGGGCTCGCACCGCAGTGCGAAGCACGGAGGTTACCCGATGAGCCCCCGCCCGGCCGCTCCGAAGGGGGCTCGCACCGCAGTGCGAAGCACGGAGGTTACCCGATGAGCCCCCGCCCGGCCGCTCCGAAGGGGGCTCGCACCGCAGTGCGAAGCACGGAGGTTGCCCAGTGAGCACCGCCGCGTCCGCGGCGTGGCAGGAGTGCATCGACTTCGCAGCGGCGCATGAGATCGCTTGGCCGCGTGATCCTGAGCAAGAGCCGGCGCGCTGGGGGATACACCACGACGACCGGCCGCCCTTCAATCGCTTGCGCGGTCCCGTGCATGCGCGGGGTGGCGTGTCAGGCGTGGTGTGGCGGCATGGCGTGGAGGCGCTGGCCTGGGGCGATGCCGATCGCGCCGACCTGACGTTCAGCGTCGCCAAGACCTATCTCGCGCTGCTCGCCGGCGTGGCGCACGGCCAGGGCCTGCTGCCCGACCCGGATGAGCCGGTGGCCAAGCGCGTGTCGGGAATCGGTTTCGAATCGGCGCAGACCCGGGCCATCAGCTGGACCCATCTGCTCGAGCAGACGAGCGAGTGGGAGGGTGAGTGTTTCGGCTTGCCCGACACGGTAGACCGCTACCGAAAGGTCGCGCTCGACCCGCGCCCGCAAGCCGGGATCAAGGGCGATGCGCGGCGATTGCAAACGCCAGGGAGCTACTGGGAATACAACGACGTGCGCATCAACCAGTTGGCGCTGGCCTTGCTGCACCTGTTCGGCAAGCCGTTGCCCGAGGTGTTCGATGAGGCCATCATGCAGCCGCTGGGCGCAAGCGCGAACTGGCGCTGGACGGGGTACGACGACGCCTGGCTCAGCCTGGCCGGTCAGCGCGTGCAAAGCGTTCCTGGCGGCTCGCATTGGGGCGCGGGCGTTTCGATCTCGGCGCGTGACCAAGCGCGCATCGGCCAGCTCGTGCTGGCCGGCGGGCGCTGCGGCGAGCAACAGTTGATTCCACGGCCATGGCTTGAGCGCATGCTCCGGCCGTGCGCAATCGCGCCGTTCTACGGCTGGCTCACCTGGCTGAACCCGGATCGCCGAAGTTTCCCGAGCGCCTCGGCGCGCAGCAGTTTCATGTTCGGTGCCGGTGGCCACTGTGTCTGGACCGAGCCGCAGCACGCGGCCGTGGTCGTCGTGCGCTGGCTCGATCCGCCGCGGCTGGAGCAATTCATCGGGCTCGCTGCGAAGGCTCTGTGCGAGACCGCACAGTGATGTGTTTCGGAACAGGAGTATGATGCGCCCCGCTAGCCATCCATCAGACCGTCGTTTTGTAGTCTTCTCCAGTGCTTGCCGGCATGCCCGGCAAGACAGGTCGAATCTCTGTTCGGTGATCTTGTGCGTGTCTTTGCACTGCGCGGGCATGTGCTCGCGTTTCATCGTCATTTCAGGAGAATTCATATGGCGACAGGTACAGTTAAATGGTTCAACGAGGGCAAGGGTTTTGGTTTCATCGCTCCGGACGACGGCAGCAAGGACTTGTTTGCCCACTTCAGCGAAATCAAGGGCAGCGGCTTCAAGACGCTGACCGAGAACCAGAAAGTGGAGTTCGAAGTGACGCAAGGCCAAAAGGGTCTGCAGGCTTCCAACATCCGCCCCGTTTGAACGTTTAACGTTTCTCTCGTATTGCATGCAAACGCGCCGATCGGCGCGTTTGCATTGCGGCCGGCCCTCCCGGGCAGGGCCAGAAAGCATCGAACATCAAGTCTCAATCTCTGGAAATCGGAAGATTTACCATCTCTGCGTTGAACAAACGCCTCGCCGACGGCCGCTATCGCGCCTCGGTTTCGGTGCGCAGCGGCAGCGGCAACAGCCGCCACGACCGCGTGCTGCGCCTGATCCCTACATTCACCACGCAGCGTTCGGCTGCGGCGTTCGCGATGCGTGAAGGCATTGCCTGGGTCGCGCAAGCCAGCAACGCCAAGGCGGTGCCCGCCCCTCGTCTCGAAGCGTAGCTGCGCGACCCCCTGGGCAGCGGCCCGCACTGTTCAGCTCAGGTCGATCCGCAGCAACACTTCGTGCGTGGCACGCTGGCCGGACTGCCGGACTATCTGCTGGGCCTGGAGTGGCCGAGCCAGCGCCGCGCACGCAAGTTCACGGTGCGCCGCCCGCGTTGCAGCAAGACCTCTTTGAGCCAGACCTTGCGCAGCTTCGGTTTCGTCACCTACCGGCGCGACGTCGATGTGGCAGCGGGTGTCTGCGCCGCAGCGCTGGCCATGGTGCTTCTCGTCAGGCACGGAAAAGCTTGAATTCCTAACTACAATTCCGAGCGTCATTGATCGACGGCGTGATTGCACGCGCACTCCAATGAAAACTCGCAAGATCATCATCTACACCGGCAAGCGTTTCGCGGTGCCGCAGTGCATTCAGCGCATCGACCATCGCGCCACGCATGGCTGGCAGTTGCGTTACGGCGGAACCAAGATGTTCTCCGACGGCGCGCCCGGCGCAGCCGACTCGCTGGCACGGGCGACGAGCGAATTGCTGGTTCGCATCGCCAAGCTGCCGGCGCCGTCGCTGCTGCAAACGCGTCCGAACCGGAACAAGACGAGTGACCTGCCGGTTGGCATCTCGGGGCCGATCGTGCGCCAACGCCGAGGCGGCAAGTCGCGCGATTGCAGTTTCAACGTTTCGCTGCCGAACTTCGGCGGCAAGCCGCGCGGCCGCAGCGTCTACATCGGCACTGAAACCACGTACACGATCCAGCGCTACGAGCGCGCTTTGGAAAAAGCGATCCTGTTGCGCAAGAAGGCCGAGCGCGCGTACAAGAGCGACGCCACCAAAGCCAAGCGTGCCGACGCAGAGAAGCTGAAGGCGAAACAGAGCGCGCTCGGATCTCGCACAGCGCGCGCCTGATGCCGGCTTGACGCGTCACTGAAGCCTGTTCTTCAGGCTCTCGCCGAGGCCGGATCGAACCACGGTCAACGCCCGATGCGCCTTGACCTGCCGTATCGAGACCTTGCCGACGCCGTGCTTGCGCTGCACGTCGCGGTCGTGATCTTCGTCGGCGGCGGTCTGTTGCTGATCCTCGTCGGCAACTGGCGCCGATGGCCCTGGGTCAACGCCTGGTGGTTTCGGCTCGTGCACCTCGCGGCGATTGGCGTCGTCGTCGCCGAAGCCTGGCTCGGCATCGTGTGCCCGCTGACGACGCTCGAGATGTGGCTGCGTGCCCGCGCCGCAGGCACAACCTACGGCGGCAGCTTCATCGAACACTGGCTGCAGCGTGTGTTGTATTACGACGCGCCGCCCTGGGTCTTTGTGCTGGCGTATTCGCTGTTCGGGCTGAGCGTGCTTGCGACCTGGTGGTTCTTTCCGCCCAGGGCCAGGAACCGGCGCTGAGCCTTTTCGTCAAGCCTTGCGCCGAAGGCGCGCTTTCACGCTTCGAGACCGTTGCGCCGGCGCGGGCCCGACCCACAGCCCGACAGGCTCCCAGGGGGAGAGCCCGACAGCCTCCTAGCGCATGCCATGCCTGAGCCCCTCGAACAAGGCCTTCGGGTCGCGTGCTGCGCGCCAGTACTGCGGCGGGGCCTGTACTCTCGCGCCCAGTTTTTCCGCAGCGTGCCACGGCCAACGCGGGTCGGAGAGCATCGCGCGCGCCAGCGCCACGGCATCGGCTTGACCCTTGGCGATGATCGCCTCGGCCTGCTCGGGATCGGTGATCAGGCCGACCGCGATCGTTGGCAATCCGACCTCGGCCTTCACCCGCTGCGCGAACGGCACCTGAAAACCTGGAGCCGGCTTGATGCCTTGTGCCGCGGCAACGCCGCCTGAGCTGACGTGGACCGCTGCGCAGCCATGCGCCTTCAGCGAGTCTGTGAACTCCAGCGTGGCTTCGATGTCCCAGCCACCCGGCACCCAATCGGTGGCGGAAACGCGTAGCCACACCGGCCGGTTCGCGGGGAACGCATCGCGCACCGCGTCGAACACTTCGAGCGGAAAGCGCATCCGGTTTTGCAGGCTGCCGCC
>Ga0315281_10003643_pt1 | contig 22545 bp, 19 predicted proteins | sample YL17G07_0_MG_FD_204540 | JGI IMG/M metagenome (GOLD analysis project Ga0315281, IMG submission 204540) | Sediment microbial communities from Yellowstone Lake, YNP, Wyoming, USA - YL17G07_0 | ecosystem: Environmental > Aquatic > Freshwater > Lake > Sediment | place: USA: Wyoming | collected... | reverse complement strand
TGGCCGACCTGCTCGCCAAGCCCCTGACTCCGGAAGCGGCAGTCCAGGTGGGCCTCCTGGAGAACCGTGGCCTACAGGCCACGTATGCAGAACTGGGGGTCTCTCAAGCGGACATGGTCCAGGCAGGCATGCTGTCGAATCCCGTGTTTTCGGGCACCTGGTACCGCTCCTCCGAAGGCTACAAGTTCGAGGAGAGCCTCACCTTTAATTTCATGAGCCTGCTCCTCTTGCCCATGCGCAAGAAGATGGCCGCCGCGCAGTACGAGCAGGTCAAGGCCAAAGTGGGTTTCGCCATCGTCGAGTTCGTGGCGGACACGAAGGCCGCCTACTACCGGGCCGTGGCCGCCCGGCAGACCGTGGCCTTCATGGCGCGCGCGGCGACGAGCGCGGAAGCTGCTGCCGAGCTGGCCCAAAGGCAGCGCGAGGCTGGCGCTCTAGGAGCGCGGGACCTGGCGCGTCAGGTCGCCTTCTCAGCCGAGACCCAGACGCAGCTTGCCCGAGCCCGGCAGACCGCGGTCGCCGAGCGCGAGAAGTTGCTTCGGCAGCTCGGCCTCGCGGTAGCGACGCGGTTGCTGCTGCCCGACCGCTTGCCGGATGCGACCCAGGGGAATTGGAACTCGGCAAATGTCGAGTCCCTGGCGCTTGACCAGAGGCTCGACATCGAGGCCGCCAAGCGCGACCTCGATGTCGCCGGTCAGGCGGCGGGCATCACGAACCTCACGCGCTTCGTGAACATCCAGGCCATCGGCGTCGCCCAGGAACGGGAATCCGGTCAGGCGGTCAAAACCGGGCCTGTGCTCGAACTGGAACTGCCGATCTTCGACTGGGGCAGCGCGAAGGTGGCGCGGGCACAGACCCTCATTCGCGAGTCCGGGGACCGGCTGGTCGAGACGGTGGTCCGCGTTCGCTCCGAAGTGCGCGAGCGCATCGCCGATGTCGAGACGATGGGCGATGTCCTTAAGCGGCAGCAAGCGACCATTCTGCCCATGCGGGAGCGGATCGTGAAGGAAACCCAGCTGCTCTACAACGGCATGCTGGAAGGCATCTATACGCTGCTGAACGACTATCGCGAGGGCGTGCTGGCGGGCCGGGACTACATTGACGCCCAGCGAGACTACTGGATCGCCATCGCCCAGCTTGAGCGTGCGACCGGTGGGCGTCTGCCCCAGCGGGCCGAATCGAATGCGCTCTCCAGCAGCCGGGACGCCCGAGTACAAGCCCCCGTGGCGCCGCCAATTTCTGTCAGCCAATTGCCTAGCGACGCCGTGAAAGGGAACACGCCATGAATCGCCGCCAATTCTTCTTCAGGAGCAGTGCATTGCTGTCGAGCGCCCTCGTGCTCGGGGGAACCAAGCCCCGCGCACAAGAGGCACAACACATCGCGGCGAACCATGGTCGCGACGGAGGCACTGCGTCTGCACCCGATCCCGCCGGAGCCGGCCGAAGCCCGGCTCTCGGTGCGTGGAAGAATGCGTCCAGGGCATCTCCCGCGACGCAGAGCCCGATCTTGCCCCAGGCGGGGCAGCGCTACACCCCCGTCATAACGCTGAACGGCGCAACGCTTCCGTGGCGAGTCGTCAACGGCGTGAAGGAATTTCGCCTCGTTGCCGAACCCGTCGTGCGGGAGTTTGCTCCGGGGATGATCGCTCACTGCTGGGGATACAACGGCATGACTCCGGGGCCAACGATCGAGGCTGTGGAAGGCGACCGGGTGCGGATTCTCGTGACCAACAAGCTCCCTGAACACACGACCCTACACTGGCATGGACAGCGCCTGCCGAACGGAATGGACGGGGTCGGCGGCGTGACGCAGCCCCATATCCCGCCCGGCAAGACCTTCGCCTACGAGTTCACGATCCGCCGATCCGGCGTGTTCATGTACCACCCGCATTCGGACGAGATGGTGCAGATTGCAATGGGGATGATGGGCATGTTCGTCGTTCATCCCAAGAATCCCGCCGAGCATCCGGTGGACCGGGATTTCTGCATCATGCTGCAATCGTGGAAAATCGAACCGGGCACGTACACACCCAATACCGCCGAGATGACGGATTTCAACCTCTGGTCTTTCAACAGCCGCACTTTCCCCGGCATCGATCCGCTCGTCGTGCGCAAGGGCGACCGGGTGCGCATTCGAATCGCCAATCTCACCATGACGAGCCACCCCATTCATTTGCACGGTCACGAATTCAAGGTGACCTGTACTGACGGCGGATGGGTCCCACCAAGCGCCCAATGGCCGGAGGTGACGACCGACGTGCCAGTGGGGGCGATCCGCTCTGTCGAGTTCGTGGCCGATGAGGAGGGGGATTGGGCATTTCACTGTCACAAGTCCCACCACACCATGGGGCCGATGGGACACACCATTCCGAACATGATCGGCGTGGACCAATCGGGAACCGTCGCTAAGGTGGCGGGACTGTTTCCGGGCTACATGTACATGCCGATGGGCACAGACGGCATGGGCGAGATGGCGGATATGGCAGCGATGGGAATGACCCTGCCGGAAAACACGCTGCCGATGATGACCGGAGAGGGGCAGTACGGCCCCATCGAGATGGGAGGCATGTTCACCGTGCTGAAGGTGCGGCAGGACACGCCTCCCGCCGTTCAGATTCTCCTGGCTCCGGACCCGGGTTGGTATGACCACCCGAAAGGAACGGTCGCTTATGAAGTGACGTGAGGGCAGAAATCGATGCCCAACTGGTGCCAACGTTTACACCCATGCCGGGAAAGGAATTGTCAATGAATTCGAATTCTCTAGTTTCGATTGTCTTCCTCGCGATGACGCTCATCGCGGGCCGTGCCAGCGCTGACTCCGGCCACGAGCACATGGGGGGAATGAGCGAACCCATGGAAACGCATGAGCACATGGAAATGAACGTGCCGTTTGGCAGTCCGGGGGAGGAGGCGGAGGTAACTAAAACCATTCATGTACAGGCCACGGACCAATTTCGTTTCGTGTTCGATCGCACCGACATCCGGCAGGGTGACGTCGTAAAGTTCGTCGTCACAAACACGGGGAAACTGAGACACGAATTCTCAATCGGAGACGTTCCCTCCCAGCGTGCGCATGCGGTCATGATGAAGAAGATGCCGGATATGGTGCACAACGATCCCAACGCGGCGACACTGGCGCCTGGGGAAACCAAGACGCTGGTGTGGAAATTCGACAAGGTGATGTCCACCGATCTCGTCTTCGCTTGTCACGAGCCCGGGCACTACGAGGCGGGGATGGTGCAACGTGCCAAGCTGAAGAAATAGCCCGGAGCGGTGAGGAAGGCGCTGGCAGGCGCGGGCGCAATCGAGGCGCCGACGGACGCGGGGTCGCTCCGGCGCGGGCCTCAGCGGGCGGGCGGGCGCTCCTCGGCGGCGCCGGAGGCGAGGCCGCCCACCTTCAGCCGCTCCGCCTGGTCGTGCGCCGTCAGGGCGTCAATGATCTCGTCCACCTCGCCCTCCATCACGGCATCCAGCTTGTAGAGCGTCAGGCCGATGCGGTGGTCGGTGAGGCGGCTCTGGGGGAAGTTGTAGGTGCGAATGCGCTCGCTGCGGTCGCCCGTGCCCACCAGGCCGCGGCGCTGGTCGGCCTGCTTCTTGCGCTGCTCCTCCAGCATCCGCTCGTAGATGCGCGCCAGGAGCACCTTCATGGCCTTGGCCTTGTTCTTGTGCTGGGACTTCTCGTCCTGGCTTTGGGCCACCGTGCCGGTGGGGATGTGGGTGATGCGCACGGCGGAGTCGGTGGTGTTCACGCTCTGGCCGCCCGGCCCGGAGGAGCGGAACACGTCAATGCGCAGATCGCCGGGGTTGACGTCAATCTCGATGTCCTCCGCCGCCGGCATGGCGACCACGGTGGCGGTGGAGGTGTGGATGCGGCCCTGGGCTTCCGTCGCGGGCACGCGCTGGACGCGATGCACCCCGCTCTCGTACTTCAGCTTGCGGTACACCTCGTTGCCCTCGATGCCCAGCACGATCTCCTTGAACCCGCCCACGTTGCTGGGGCTGGAGCTGAGCAGGTCCACCCGCCAGCCCTGGCGCTCCGCGTAGCGCTGGTAGAGCCGGGCCAAGTCGGCGGCGAAGAGGGCCGCCTCCTCCCCGCCCGTGCCGGCGCGGATCTCCAGCACGATGTTGGAATTGTCCAGCGGATCCTTGGGCAGCAGCAGCTCCTTGATCCGCAGCGAGAGCGCCTCCAGCTCCTTGCGGAGCTGGGGCACCTCCTGCGCGGCCAGGTCACGCAACTCGGCGTCCTCGGCGGGGTCCTTCAGGATCTGCTCTTGATCGCCCACCTCGCGCTCCAGCTTGCGGAAGCGCTCGTAGGCCTCGATCAGCGGGCGCAACTCGGCGTGTTCCCGGGAGAGGTCGCGGTACTGCTCGCGGTCGTCGGTGACGCCGGGGTCGCTGAGGCGCTGCGTGACTTCCTCAAAGCGGTGCCGGGCGCCTTCGAGATTTTCCCACATGGAGGGAGCGGCCGCGCGGCTAGGCGGTGGCCTTCACACCCCGTTTGTAGCGGCGGTTGAACTTCTCGATGCGCCCGGCGGAGTCAATCAGCTTCTCCTTGCCGGTGAAATACGGGTGGCACATCGAGCAGATTTCCACCGTGCGCGGGGCGCCCAGGGTGGAGAGCGCGGAAAAGCTGTTGCCGCAGGCGCAGGTGAACTGCGTGGGCTTGGATTCAGGGTGAATACCGGGTTTCATGCCGACCTCGTAGAGCCAGGAACCGCGAGTGGGTGTCAACCGTGTACTTTAGCATACGGGGTGCGCAAGGGGCAAAGCGCGCGGCGCCGGCCGCGGGAACCCGCCCCAGCCCGCTACATCTTGTCCATCATGTCCAGGAATTGGGCGTTGTCCTTGAAGTTCACCAGCTTGCTGGAGAGGAACTCCATGCTCTCCACCACGCTCAGCGGGTGCAGCACCCGCCGCAGCACCCAGATGCGGTCCAGGTCGTGCTTGGGGATCAGCAACTCCTCCTTGCGCGTGGCGGACTTCGAGATGTCAATAGCCGGGAAGATGCGCTTCTCCACCAGCTTGCGGTCCAGCGCCAGCTCCATGTTGCCCGTGCCCTTGAACTCCTCGAAGATCACCTCGTCCATGCGGCTGCCGGTATCCACCAGGGCCGTGGCGATGATGGTGAGCGAGCCGCCCTCCTCCACGTTGCGGGCGGCGCCGAAGAAGCGCTTGGGCTTGTGCAGCGCGTTGGAATCCACCCCGCCGGAGAGGATCTTGCCGCTGGGCGGGACGACGGAGTTGTAGGCGCGGGCGAGGCGGGTGATGGAGTCGAGCAGGATCACCACGTCCTTCTGGTGCTCCACCAGGCGCTTGGCCTTCTCGATCACCATCTCCGCCACCTGCACGTGGCGCGTGGCGGGCTCGTCGAAGGTGGAGCTGATCACCTCGCCCCGCACGCTGCGCTCCATGTCCGTCACCTCCTCCGGCCGCTCGTCAATCAGCAGCACGATCAGCACCATCTCCGGATGGTTGTTGGAGACGCTGTTGGCGATGCTCTGCAGGATCATGGTCTTGCCGGTGCGCGGCGGCGCCACGATCAGCCCGCGCTGGCCCATGCCCACCGGGGTGATCAGGTCCATGATGCGCGGCGTCAGGTCCTCCGCGTCGCGCTCCAGCACGATCCGCCGCTCCGGGTACAAGGGCGTCAGGTTGTCGAAGAGGATCTTGTCCTTGGAGTTCTCCGGCGGCTCGAAGTTGAGATCCTCCACCTTCAGCAGCGCAAAGTAGCGCTCGTTCTCCTTGGGCGGCCGGATCTGGCCGGAGATGGTATCGCCCGTGCGCATGTTGAACCGCCGGATTTGCGAGGGCGACACGTAGATGTCGTCCGGACCCGGCAGGTAGTTGTAATCCGGCGAGCGCAGGAAGCCGAAACCGTCCGGCAGCGTCTCCAACACGCCCGACCCGTAGATCACGCCGTTCTGGTTGGATTGTGCCTGGAGCAGGGCGAAGATCAGCTCCTGCCGCCGCAGGCTGCTGGCGTTCTCGATGTTGAGACCCTTGGCTTTGGCGTTCAGCTCCGCGATGCTCTGCCGCTTGAGCTCGGTCAGGTTCATCGCCTGGGGCGAGGGGCCGGCGCCGTTCTTGCCGTCCTTTCCCTCCTTGCCGTCCTTGGCCTCCTTGCCCTCTTTGGCTTCCTTGGCCTCCTTGCTGTCCTTGGCGTCACCGGCCTCGGCGACGGGCGGGATGGGGAGGGATTCTTCGGCCGATTCTTCGCTGGTCTTTGGATTCTTCATGGCGTTCGGGAGTTACCGGGTGGGGTTGAAGACAACGACGCCGGCCCGTGCGGGCGCGACGGAGGGAAAAGACTTGCCTGCTGGAAACCTCAATCGGACATTGCCGCGCCGATTGGCTTGGTGCTGGTGTCGGGGCATAGAAAGAGGGTTCGTCGTTCCGCCTGGGGATTCTCGCTCAGGCTTCAGGCCAGCGCCGCCGCGCGTCCGCATCCCAAGCGCGCGGAGGGGCACTCATGCCCTGCCATCAGGGGACCCGCCCCTGATTCGCGGCACCTGGGTGTATCGGGTTGGCTATCTATCGTCTACGTCCAAGTGCCCACTTTGCCCGCGGGATGGTGGTACGTCCGGCAGCGGGCCGTAACCCGTGATCTCAACCGTGCGGTTACGAGGGATAAGACAGGCAGAGAGAGGATGCGCTTACCTATGTTGGTCAAATGTACGCGAACGGCTCCGCTTTGTCAAGCCGCAAACTGGTTGCGAGTGCCGAGGACCTCCCCGCTGCCCCCGCGCCGCGCCGGGATCGGTGCGGCCGGGCGCTCTATTCCGTGCTGGGGCGCGGCTTGGGCGGCTTTGCGGCGCCCGGCCGCTCCGCTTCCTCCGCCCGGGGGCGCTGGTTCTGCCAGGAGCGCTCGTCCCAATCCAGATCCAGATTCTCCCGATAGCGCCGCAGATGCTCCTCCCAGCGCTCGATGCGCGCCGCGGGGTCGGCGCTGGGTTCCGGCAGGTCCCGCGGCCTGGCTTGCGGGGCCGCCTGGGGAGCCGCGCCGGCCAAGGGCGGGGCGGCGCCCTCCGGCTCCAGCCAGGCAGCGAAGCCGTCCCCGGCGGCCGGCGCCGGGCGAAAGCGGTTCCCGGCCTCCGCGCCGCCCGCGGCCAGCAGCGGGGCGTCCGCGGAGCGCTTGACCCACGCCACGGAGCGGCGCCGGTTGCGCCACGCGGCCGCCGCCCGCCGCAGCCGCCCCACCAGCCCTGCGCGCACCCCGCGCCGCCACAGCCACGGCGGCAACGCCCAGAGCAGCAGTACCGGCAGCAGCAGCGCCTCCCGCAGCGACCAGCCGGGAGCGTCCGTACCCGCGCCGCCCGGGCGGCTGGGGAGCATCCCGCCCGCCCTGCGGCCGTGGCCGGCCAACCATGCGCGCGCCTGTCCCGCCCAGAAGCCGGCCAGGGTGCGGGCGTCGCGCAGCCGCGCCTCCACGGCGGGGGCCGTCACCAGCCGCCGCCCGGCGTAGGCCGCCGCGAACAGCAGCAGCAGCGCCGCGGGCCAGACGCCGACGGTGTCCCGCATCCAGCGCCCGGCGGCCCAGCCCACCAGCCCCGGGCCCCGCAGCCCCAGCCCCGGCGGGCCATCCCCCAGGCCCAGCAGCGCCGCCCAGGCCAGCAGCAGGGCCGCGCCGTGCCCGCCGTAGCGCGCCGGCGAGATGCGCCCCGCCGCCCCCGCCAGGCGGTTGAACACCAGCACGGGCAGCCCCAGCGCCGCCGCTCCCAGGGCCTCCACCAGGGAGCCCAGCAGCAGCGCGCCCGGATAGCCCAGCCAATTGGCGACGCCGTGCATCGGATAACGCAGATTGGTCAAGGTGGGGTCGAACGGCGCGAAGGACAGCAGCCCCGCCAGCAGTCCCAGGGACAATGCGCCCCCCAGGAGCAGCCTCCAGCGCCTGCGCAAGATCCCGTCCATGGTCGTCCTGTTCCGGGCGGCTCCTGCCGCCCTGCAAGGCCGGGATGCGTGAGGAAGCACTCCCGGCCTCAAGCCCCCAGTCGCAGCGGGGCGATGCCCAACACAGCCCGCCCTTCCCGCGGCACGGCGTTAGCGGGCGCGCTTGGCGCCCGGCGCAGCGGCGCCCCGGGACTTCAGGATGCGGGCCACCTGCTTGGCGACGCTGCCCAGCACGTAGGGTTCGATGCTTTCCCCCAGCAGGGCCAGTTCGCGGATCAAGCCGGAGCTGATCACCGAGTAGCGGGGCGTGGTGAACAGCGTCACCGTCTCGATCTTGGGATTCAGGTTGCGGTTGCCGGTGGCCTGCTCCAGCTCCGCCTGCAAGTCCGATGCGTTGCGCAGCCCCTTGATGATCAGCCGCGCGCCGATCCGCTCCGCGAAGCGCACGGTCGCCCCCCGATACTCCGTCACGGTAACATTCTTCAGGCCGAAATGGCGAATGTAATCCTCCATCATGGCCCGCCGTTCCGGCCCGCTGAAGAGGTATTCCTTGCCGGGGTTGACCGCCAGCGCCCAGGTGACGTGGTCGAAGATGCGCGCCGCGCGCTCCATCACGTCCGCATGGCCCCAGGAGGGCGGGTTGCCGCTGATGGGGTAGAGGACGTGGAAGCCGGGAGCGCGCCGCGCCTTGGCCATGTGGGTATCCCCTTCGGGTTTAAGCCGAGGCGCGGATCGCTTCCAGCGCCAGCGCCTTGGCGGCCTCGCACAGCGCCTCGGTGGCCGCGCCGCTCTCGCGCGTCTCGGCGTACACGCGCACCTTGGGCTCCGTGCCGGAGGGCCGCATCATCATCCACGAGCCGTCGTCCAGGACGAATTTGAAGCCGTCCTCGGTGTTCACGGCCGCCACGGCGCGCTCCTGGCCGCCCGCCTGGATGCGCCGTCCGGGCTGCACCGCGGCCAGCCCTTGCAGCCGCCGGTGCGCCTCGCGGGCGGTCATGTCAATCATGAAGGTCATCTGGCGCCAGTAATACACGCCCAGCTCGGCCTCCATTTCCGCCAGCAGATCGGAAAGCGCCCGCCCGTAGTGCAGCACGATGCGCACGGCCAGCAGGCCCGCCAGCAGCCCGTCCTTGTCCAGGGTGTGACCCTGGATGGTCATGCCGTCGCTCTCCTCGTAGGCCACCAGGGTGCGGCCCTGCCGCAGCAGGGGGCGGAAGTTCTTGAAGCCCGTCTTGGTGACGGTCACCGCCTTGCCGCGGCGGGCGGCATAGTCCGGCCCCATGTGGCTGGTGGGCAGGGTGGTGACCAGCCCGCCGTCGAGGCCCAAATCCAGCAGATAGCGCAGCACCAGGGGGGCGAAGCGGTTCATCTTGATCGCCCCGGCGGCGTCCCCCACCAGGCCCCGGTCGCTGTCCGGATCGTTGCGGATGGCCACCTTGAGCGGGGCGCCGTGGGCGCGCACGGCGGCCACGGCCTCTCCCAGCGTCTGCTCGTTGGGCTCGGTCGTCTGGCCGCCGAAGTACGGATCGTCCTCCGTGTGCAGCAGCGTGAGCACGGACGCGCCCAGCCGCTCCCGCAGCCGCAGATAGGCCGGCACCGATGCGCCCCAGACCGGGTCCACCACCCAATGCAGCGCCTGGGCGGGCGGCAGGCCCTTCAGTGTGCGCACCAGATCGTCCAGGCGGATCACGGGGTGGCACTCCAGCCCGCGCAGGTAGTCCTCGTGCAAATCCACCCGCGCGACGCCCTGCTCCTGGGCGCGGAGCATGCGCTCCAGCGCGTCCGGGGCGGGCCACGCGCCCGGCGTCAGGGCGTCCAGCAGGCGGTTGGCCTCGTGCTCCAGCGGGTCGGTCAACTCCGGCCCCGCCAGCCCGCCGTCGGCCGGGCTGAGCTTGATGCCGCCGTAGCGGAAGGGGTTGTGGCTGGGCGTGAAGTTCACCGACCCCGCCCAGCCTTGCGCCGGCACCAGGTACGACAGCTCCGGGGTGGCAATCCGCCCGGCATAGGCCACCCGGTAGCCGCCCGCGCCCAGCACATGGGCGGCATAGTAGGAGAACTCCGGATTGAACAGCCGGTTGTCGTGGCCGATCAACATGCCCTTGCGCTTGACCTCCGCCAGGTCCGCGCTGCCGAAGTGCTCCCGCCGCTCCGCCGGGCTTTGGCCCGCGATCAGCCCCATCAGGGCGGTGAGGATGGCGTGGACATGGGCCAGGGTCAGGCCCCAGCCGATCTCTCCCCGATGCCCGCCGGTGCCGAACACGACGGGCACCCGCTTGCCGCGCGCGCTCCCGGCCGGGTGGGTGAGCAGGCTCAGCCGCAACAGGGCTTCCGCCGCCCGGAGGCTCCGCGCCGCCTGGGCGGCCGGCAACTGGGCGCGGCGGGGGATGATCCACTCCGGCACCAGGAACCAGTCGTGCGCCGCCTCCGCCTGGGCGAGCGTCTCCGCCGGAACCCCCAGCCCACCCGCCTCCTCCCGGAGGCGCTTGCGCAATTCGTCTCGCTCCATGGTCCTCGGCTCCTGTCCCGCTTGGTCGGCCCTTCCCGCTCCCGTTGCGCTCCCGCCGCGCCGCGCCTTCCGGAGCGGCGCCGGCGTGGCCGCCGAGGCCCTGACTTCCTTCTTCCAACCTAAATCACTTGCGGGTGAAAGTCACCGTGCCCCCGGGTTTGATTTGCGCCGTGCGATCGGTAACGGTAAGGGAGTTCCGTGGCATGACGGGTGCGGGGTGTGGGGAGCCGTGCTCCCGGCTGGGGCGCCGGGCGCGCCCGCGCCAGACCGCCGGGCGGGGCCGCGTCCCCGGCGGCCCGCGTCCATTCATCTTTCCGCAGCCCGGGGGTATTGGCCGATGACGCAAGACTCCGCCGCGCAGGCGACCCTCGGCCCCCGCCGCATCGGCATTGACGCCCGCAAGCTGGGGGACTTCGGCGTCGGCGCTGCGCTGTGGAACCTGATCGTCCACTTGCGGCGGCTGGACCCGGATTCCCGCTACATTCTGCTGCACCAGACCCCGCCCCCGGCGGACGCCCCGCCGGGCCTGGAGTGGGTCTGGGACGGCGCCCCCAAGTATTCCCTGCGCGAGCAGGCGAGCCTGCCCTGGCATGCCTGGCGGCAGCGGCTGGACCTGCTCCACTGCCCGCACTACGTCGTGCCCCTGGCGCGGGTCTGCCCGCTGGTGGTGACCATCCACGACATCATCCATGTCGCGCTGGGCCATCTCTGGCCGCGCCCCGCGCGGGAGTACGCGCGCTTCATGATCCGGCGCGCGGTTGTCGGCGCGCGGCGCGTCATCACCGACACGGAGGGCTCGCGCCGCGACCTGATCGAGCGCGTGGGCGCCGACCCGGCCAAGCTCGTTGTCATTCCCATCGCAGCCGGCGGCCAGTACCGGCGGATTGCGGACCCCGCGCGGCTGGCGGACCTGCGGCGCCGCTACGGCATTGACCGCCCCTACCTGCTCAGCGTGGGCAACGCCCGCATGGCCCACAAGAACCTGGTCACGCTCTTCCGGGCCTTCCGCCTGGCGCGGGAGCGGGGCCTGGACCTGGCGCTGGTGGTGACCGGCGGCCTGCCGCCCGACGCGCTGCGGCGGGACTGGGCCGCGGCGGCCGGGGACGCGCTGGCGCACGTGCGCTTCGCGGGATACGTGCCCGGCGCCGACCTGCCCGCGCTCTATTCCGCCGCCGAGGCGTTCGTCTGGCCGTCGCTCTACGAGGGCTTCGGGTTGCCTCCATTGGAGGCGATGGCGTGCGGCACGCCCGTGATCTCGTCCCGGGCTTCGGTGATGCCGGAGGTGCTGGGGGATGCGCCGCTGTACGTGGAACCCCTGGCGGCGGAGGACTACGCGGAGGCCATTGGGCGCGTGCTGACCGACCCGGCCCTGCGGGCGGACCTCGCCCGGCGCGGCTTGGCGCGGGCGGCGCGCTACTCCTGGGAGGACTCCGCCCGGCGCACGCTGGCGGTGTACCGGGAGGTGCTGGAGGAGGGCCACTGAGACCGGCCGGGCCTGCCGCCGCCTGGACCGCCGGGGCGCCGCTCAGGCCTGCGCGGCCGGGGGCGCCTGGGCCGGCGTCAGCCCGAGAAACACCCCGAGCTTCTTGAGGGCCAGCGCCCGGGCCGAGCGCTCGTTCTTCTCCTCCGGCGTCATCTCGCCATAGGTGCGGCCCGCGTCGGACGGACGGAAGATGGGATCGAACCCGAAGCCGCCCCGCCCCATCGGCAGCACAATGGTGCCCCGCACCCGCGCCTCGAAGTAATGCACCTGGGTGCCGTCGTGGTAGCCCACGCCGCAGGCCGCCTCCGCGCCCCAGTTCTTCGCCGGCGCCAGCGTGTCCACCAGGCCCAGCAAACCCATGTTCTCGATGAAATGCTTGATGAAGGGACCCGGCAGTTGACCCCAGGCCAGGAAGCGCAGGGCGGTATCCTCCACGAACAAGGGCTTGCCGATGGCCCGGTACGCCTGTTCCGCCTTGTGCCGCACGACGGCCTCCAGGCTGGTGGACTGGATTTCCTCCAGCTTCAGCGCATGAGAGTCCACCTCTTGTCCCAGAATCTCATTACATTCCCGTAGCTTGTCCATGCTGGACGTGACGAACAGGGGCCTCGCGCCGTCGCCCGAGGTCTTCGATGGCCGAGTCGCCATGGCTTGTCTCCCTGGGATTCCGCCCGTTCCCCGCGGGCGCTGAAGCGAAGGATCGCGTTGCATAAGTTCCTCTGTGCGCTAAAGTATCACTACCACCGGTCGTGACCAGGGGGTAGCTTGAAGTTTTTCCGCCCCCACCGCCTCGGGGTCCAGGCCTTTAACCCGGAGGCAGCCGGAATTGCGGCGCCGGCCTGCTCCCGGCACCCGTCCATCACCACCGCGCTCGTCATAATTGGCGTCTATCATTTAAAAATGCGACCGATATAAAAACATACTTTTCCACACAATACCCTGGGCGCGCGGCAATGTCAATCCTGGAGTCCGGGAATCATGGGATGCCCCTATGGAGCGCAGCGAATTCGTCATTGACGACGTGAGGACCGCGCCCGGCGGCCCGGCGCGGGCGGTGTGGGTGCGGGGCGGACGGATCGCCGGGCTGGAGGCGGTGGGGCTTGCGCCGGCTGGGCTGGCGCGGGTGGAGGGCCGGGGCCTGCCGGCGTTTCGAGAGTTGATGGTGGGCTCAGACAAGATCGGCCGCGTCCGCACGTGCCGCATCGAGCCCGCGGTGCTGCGCACCGTCGAGCACTGGATCTCCGAGCGGCGGACGAGTTGGGAACGCCACTTCGACCGCCTCGGCGAATATCTGGCCGCCACTGAGCCGCCGGAGCAAACCGCGGAGCTTTCAGTCGAGGGGTCGGAGCGAGGAAGGGATGATGCAGCCAAGCGCCCCGAATGAGGCACCGGCAACACTCCGGGCAAGAAAACACACAAGCAAGAGTAACCGATGAGCCAACGATCCGTAGTCCACGCCACTCTTGCATTGGAGCGGGGATTCGCGCTAAGCGCGGTACCGCTCCCCGCCTGAGTCTATGACCATTCCCACAACGCACCGGTTTCTCGAACGACAACCCGCTGCCAACAACCCAAGGCCCGGAGGTACCCGATGTCCAATGCAACCGCCCGCACCGTCTCCGTTCCCCGCTGGATGCTCTGGACCGGCTGGCTCCTTTCCTTTGGCCCGGTCGCGGTGCTGCTGAGCAGCGCGTGGGTCAGGGCTACCCACCACACCAACGCGGTGGCCGAAATTGTTGCGGCCTATGGCTATCCCGAATCGGCCATCGTCCCCATTGTCATTGCGGAATGCGCCTTGGTGGTGCTCTACCTTGTCCCGCAAACGTCTGTGCTCGCCGCAATCGTGATGACCGGCTATCTCGGCGGCGCGGTGGCCACTCATTTGCGGATCGCAGACCCGGCGCGCGCGGCGATTCCGTTGGTCGTAGGAATTCTCGCCTGGGGCGGCCTGTACTTGCGGGACAGCCGCATCCGCCAACTTGTTCCCTTCCGCCGGTCGGCGTGAGTGGGATTAGAGGAGATCAGTAATTCCATTTACAAATCAAAGGTTAATAATTGGAAGCAAGAGGCTCTTGTGTCAGCCCAATTGGGGGTTCCACCCCCAAACCCCCGGCAGGGAGCACGCCCCCTGCACCCCATTGAATAGTTCAATGTTCTTGGCGGAAGTATCGCCAAGAAAATCTAAAAGGGGGCGTGAGGGGACTGGTTCCCCCACATTGCTGTTTTTCGATTCATTCATGTTCGAATGAGAATTGGAATAACATTATCGCCTATGAGGTTTTTCGTGACCGCGAGCGAAGCGAGCCGGGTCAGCTACCGCCTGGTGCCCAGCTGCCTCAACGGCGTGCCGCAGCTTAGAATGAGTCTATAATAAACAATAGCTTTTCCAAACAACGCCCTGGACGCGCGGCAATGTCAATCCTGAAGTCTGGAAACCATGGGATCGCCTGATGGAGCACAGCGAATTCGTCATTGACGACGTGAGGACCGCCCCCGGCGGCCCGGCGCGGGCGGTGTGGGTGCTGGGCGGACGGATCGCCGGGCTGGAGGCGGCGGGGCTTGCGCCGGCTGGGCTGGCGCGGGTGGAGGGCCGGGGCCTGCTGGCGCTGCCGGCGGGCGTTGACTTCCACGTCCACTTCCGCACGCCGGGCGGGGAGCACAAGGAGACGCTGCAAAGCGGCGCGCGCGCGGCGGTGAAGGGCGGCATCGGCACTTGCGGGGACATGCCCAACACGGCGCCCCCGACCACGACCCTGGAGCGCCTGGAGCAAAAACTGGCGCTGGCGGAGGGCGCCCCGGCGCGGATCTACTTCCACTTCGGGGCCGCGCCGGACAACCTGGCGGAGGTGAAGCGGGCGGCGCGCCACCCCCGCGTCAAGGCCCTGAAGGTCTACATGGGGCCGTCCACCGGGCAGGGCGGGCTGGCGCCGGAGCATGTGGAAGCCCATCTGCGGCAGGCGGCGGAACTGGGCCTGCCGGTGATCGTCCACGCGGAGGACCTGGAGCGCATCCGCGCCAACGAGCGGGCCTATCCCCACCTGGTCCGCCACCATGGCGACCTGCGGCCGCTGGAGGCGGAGTTGGCCGCCGTGCGCCAGGCCCTGGCCCTGGCCGCCAAGTACCCCGTGCGGCTCTGCATCGCCCACTGCACCAGCGCCCGGGTGATCGAACTGGCGGAGCGCAGCGGCATCCGCGAGCGGGTGTTCGTGGAGGTGGCCCCGCACCACCTGCTGCTCACCGGCGAGGGCATGCGCCAGGGGGACTGCCGCGGCAAAGTGAACCCGCCCCTGCGCCCGGAGGCCGAGCGCGCCGCCCTGTTCGCCCGGTTGGCGGAGGGCATTGACGGGCTGGGCAGCGACCACGCGCCCCACACCCTGGCCGAGAAGGCCCTGCCCTACGACCAGGCCCCCAGCGGCATTCCCGGCGTGGAGTATCAACTGCCCCTGGCGCTCACCTGGTGGGCCTTGGGGCGCTACGACCTGGCGCGGCTGGTCGGCCTGACCGGCGCGAACGCGGCCCGCTTCTTCGGCCTGGACGCCGGCGCGTTGGCGCCCGGCCACCCCGCCGACATCGTCCTGGTGGATCCGGACGCGCTGTGGACCATCGCCCGGGGGGATGACGCCGTCGCCTCCCAGTGCGGCTGGACGCCTTACGCCGGGATGCGCATGCGGGGGCGGGTGGAGATGACGTTCGTGGGCGGACGGCTGGTCTGGAGCCGCCAGGACGGCTGGGCCGATCCCGCGCCCGCCGCGTCCGCCGCTCCGGCGCCGGGGCCAGGCCCGCGGGACGATTGCTGCGGCTGACCGGCCCCGGCGAGGCACCTGCCGCCCGCACCGGTCCCGGCCGCATGGACCTGCTGGCCGCCCACGTCCGCCGAACCCGCCCGGGCACCGACCGCAATGATCGCGGACGGGCCTATCCCTGTATCCATCCCGCAGGCTGCCTTCCTACCGGGCTCTTGTTTCCATTCGGTAAGCGGCAAACGGGACCAGCCATGCCGGAATAGGAACCGTCGCTTGCGGGTTGACCCTCTGGTACCGGGGCCGTGCAACTTCTTCTCAAGATGTTCGTTTGAGTTCATAAGCGTCACCGTCAGCGTCTTTTCACCCAGCAGAGGGAGGGCTTATGGAGGTCTTTTCTGGCTTTGAGTTGGCCACCGCCGGGCTGTTCGGCGGGTTGAGCGTCGGGGCGCTGTGGTTTGCCCTGCGGTTGTTCCTTCAGTCCGTCAAGGAAGTCCAGGCGGTGGTGGCGGAGCTGGAAGCCGGGTTGCAGGACCCCGCCCGCTTGGTGCGGGCTGTTGAGCAGGGGCGAACCCGCGGCGCGCACGACCCCGGAGCACGGCCAGCACCGGTCGAGGCACGGGAAGGCGCCGGGCTGGAGCCGCAACCGAGCTAATGCCGGGGCTGGAGCTTCAGGATGCTTTGGGGTAGGCCGCAAGGCCAGAGGCGGGCGCGCGCGAGGGTGCGCGGCCACCGGCGCGGGCTGGCGCCGCGCTTGGGCCGCCGGCTGGCCGGGGGAATGGGCGCGCGCACGGGAGCGGGAAGGATCCGGCGCGGCTACACCACGTCGCCGCCGCCCCGGCCGCCGATGATGATCTTGCCTTCTTCCTCCAGCTTGCGGGCGGACTTGACCATGTTCTGCTGAGCTTTCTCCACGTCGGCCACCTTCACCGGCCCCAGCACCTCCAGGTCCTCCCGCAGCATCTCGGAAGCCCGTTGGGACATGGAGCTGAAGATCAACTCCTTGATGGGCTCGCTGGCGGTCTTCATCGCCATCACGACGTCCTGCTGCGGCACCTCCTTGAGGATCAACTGCATGCCGCGGCTGTCGATCAGCACCATGTCCTCGAAGGTGAACATCAACTCGCGGATCTGCTCGGCCAGGTCCGGGTTGCTCTCCTCGATGGTGGCCAGAATGCGGGTCTCCGTGGACTTGTCCAGGGAGTTGAGCATCTCGGACACCGCCTCGATGCCCCCCACCTTGGCGGTGCCCATGGCGCCGGCGGCCTGCATCTCGCGCGAGAGCACCTCGTCAATCTCCGCCACCACGCCGGGCGCGATGGATTCCAGGATCGCCATGCGGTAGACCACGTCGGCCTGCAAGTTCTCCGGCAACTCCTTGAGCACCGTGGCCGTCTGCTCCGGGTCCTCCAGGTGCGCCAGGATCAGGGCGATGGTCTGCGGGTGCTCATGGGTGATGAAGTTGGCGATGGCCTTGGGGTCGAGCCACTTCAACGACTCCAGGGCGCTCTCCTCCACGTTGGCCGAGAGGTTGTCCACCAGGTTCTTGGCGCGGTCGCCCCCCAGGGCCTTGGCCAGGGTGTTCTTCACGAAATCCGGCGAGGCGTTGATGATGAAGCCTTCGCCCGCGCTCGCGTTCTTGCTGTAGAACTCCTCCAGCACCAGGTCCAACTCCTCCGGCGCCACGTCGGTGAAGCGGGCCATGTAGTAGCCCACCTGTTGGATCTCGCTGTCTTCCAGGTTCTTGATCACGTCGGCGGCGGCTTCCTCGCCCATCGCCACCAACAGGATCGCGGCCTTCTTCGGCCCGGTCAGCTTTCCGACTCCCATGGTGTCTCCTCGGCCTTCATGGCGCCCGGGCCTGCTTGGCGACCGGACCGCAACCGTCCTCGCCCCGCCGCCTGAGCGGCGATAGGACCCGGCAATCTTTCAGCGTTTCAATGCACGGGCCGTACCGTCGCGCCGGACCCTCCTAGGGGCGTCCGAAAAAGATTGGCGCTTGCTCCGCAAAGGCGGCGGACAGCCTCTCCTGGGTCACCCGGGGCTCCTCCACGATCACCCGCGAATCGGAAAAGATGTCGAAGAACCCCACTTCCGAAGGATAGCGCGGCACGATCTGAAGGTGAAGATGGGGGATGCTGGCGCCGGAGGATTGGCCCAGGTTGTACCCCACGTTGTACCCGCCGGGCTTGTACACGCTGTCCAGCACCTTGAGCGTGAGCAATTGGAGCCGGTGGATCTCCAGCACCTCGGCATCCGATAGCTCCCGCACGTCCTCACAGTGCCGTTCCGGCACGATCATCACGTGGCCCGGGTTGTACGGGTACAGGTTGAGCGTGACGAACTGGCCGTTGCGGCGATAGACCACCAGCAGGGCCACGGCGGGGTCGCCCCGCGCCACGGCGCAGAGGATGCACGCCACCTTCGGGCGCTGGCCCCGGCTGTAGGGCAGCTTGTTGGCCACGATGTGGTGCTTTTCGATCTTCATGGCAGGTCCTGGATGCGCCCGGATTCCCGGACAGCGGCGGCGCCCGGCGGAGGCGCCGCGGTTCGCGCCAATATAGCACCGCCAGCGGCCCGGGGGGAGTCCCGCCCGGAGCGCCGGGCCGGCGAGGGCAAGACCCGCGCTCGCCCCGCACCCCTTTGACGCCTCAGTTCAGCACGGGCGGCGGCCCGGAGAGGCGCGCGATGGCCTCCTGGGCGGTCGGGTCGTCCGGCGCGATCTCCCCGGCCTTGACGTAGCATACCAGCGCCCGCTGTGGCTGGCCCAGGGCCTCATGGACGCGGCCCAGGTTCAGCCAGGGGAAATGGCGGGGATCGTAGCGCGGCGCCGCGATCGCCTTCTCCAGCCAGGGAATAGCCTCCGCCGGGCGCCCCAGGGACATCAGGTAGGAGCCGATGTCGTTATACGGGTTGCCGAAGCCGGGGTCTGCCGCGATGGCCCGCTCGCATTCCGCAATGGCCTCGGCGTAGCGGCCCTGGCGGCTGTAAGTCCACCCCAGGAAGGTGTGGGCCTCGGCCGTGGGGAAGAGCGCGATGGACTGGCGGTACTGGGCGACGGCGTCCTCCAGCCGCCCCGCCATCTGGTCGCGGTAGGCCAGCCCCAGCAGCCGCACGGCGCCGCGGAAGCGCCGGTCCGCCGTGCGCAGGATCTGCCCCACCAGGGCGTCGGAAGCGGGCGGCGGCTGGAGGGCGAACAGGGCGTCCAGGAACTCCCGCTCCTCGTCGCAACCCCAGCCCAGCAGGCGCGTGAGGGCCGACACCAGCGGCTCTGGCAAGCCGTTCTCCCGCAGGGCTTGCAGGACCTCCTCGGTGATCTCGAAGCGCGGTTCGGCCATGGCGGCAGCCAAGCGGCGAAGGCCGGGACGCGGGCGCGCCGGCGGTGTCGTGGGAACGGCCGCCAGTATACGGCGCGACGGCCGCGAACTCAATCGCCGGGCCGCCCTTGTCGGGACCGCTCCCGTGTGCCATACGGTAAGGGCGCCCGGACCGGCAACCCGCCCCCCGCGCGCCAGCGCCCGCAACCCCGCCCGAGAGTTCCATGCTCCATCCGCGCCCCTTCGCCCCGCCCCGGCCCCATGGGTGGCGCCCCGGAGGCAAGCGGATTCACGCCGTTGCGCCGAGCGCCCCGGCAGGGAGGGTGGCTCCCGGCACTCCGGAGCGCCTCTGCGGTCGAGGACGTCCCGGCTGCGCGCGGACTCATGCCACTGCGTCCTCTAACAGGGTGCGGAAAAACGAATGGACGCGGATTTGCGGGGGCTTCGCCCCCACACCCCCAGCGGGGAGCGTGGCTCCCCGCACCCGATATAGGGGTATCGGGATTGGACGATCATGATCGGCCATACGGTGCTCAAATCGGCTCTTGGAGCCGAGCCGGGAATCACTGGCAAGACCCAGCGCTTCCTTGACCTTTCTGTTTTCGCGGCGGCTGTATCGCCGCGAAAACTTACCCGGGGGGCGCGGGGGGACTTGTTCCCCCGCTTGTTGTTTGTTCTTCCGCATCCTACTAAGCGGCTCCGCGGGCTCCCCGAGGCGGTGTCCCGGCGCTTGGAAGCCCCTGCTGTCGTGGCGGGGGAACAGGCCCACGACAGCAAGCGGGGGGTGCGGGCGGACCCGCTCCCCCGCGGAGGTCGGGCCTTCCACAGGCTGCTGGCGGCGGTCGTCGCGGCGGCGCTGCTGGCGCTGTGCCTGCTGCCGCCCGCCCCCGCGCACGCGCAGAAGCTGGAGGACGGGCGCCTGGTGCTCTCCGAGGCCGACGTGTGGGGTCATGCCGAGGCCCTGCTGGCGGAGGGCGAGTACTTTCGCGCCGTCACCGAGTACAAGCGCCTGCTGTACTTCTTCCCCGCCGGCCGCCACGTGGCCGCCGCGCGGCAACGCATCGGGGAAGCGCTGCTGCGGGGCGGCGAGGCGCGCGCGGCCGGCGAGCACTTTGGCCAACTGCTGGCCGGGGCCGCGCCCGGTGAGCGCGACGCGGCGCTGTACGGCCGCGCCCTGGCGCGCCTGGAGCTGGGGCGCGACCAGCCCTACCGCCTGCGTGTGCCCGCCATTGCCGCCGGGCTGGCGGACCTGCGCGCCATCTCCCCCGGCTCGCCGGAGAAGGCCCGCGTGGAGGGCTTCGCCCGCGCCTTGGAGGCGCCCGCGGACGTCCCGAGCCGTTCCCCGTGGCTGGCCGGTGGACTCTCCGCCGTGCTCCCCGGCGCGGGCAGCCTCTACGTGGGCCGCTACGCCGAGGCGAGCCTGGCCTTCTTCGCCAACGCCCTGCTGATCGCCACCACGGTGACGGCGTTCCAGGAGCACCAGCCCGCGCTGGGCGCCGTCACCGGCGTGGCCGCGCTGGCGTTCTACGGCGGCGCCATCTACGCCGCCGCGAACGGCGCGCAAAAGTTCAACGACCGCGCCCAGGACGCCTACCTGGAGCGCCAACGGGAACGCTTCGGCCTGCTGGTGACCCCCAGCGGCATCGCGGCCGGCTTCGAGCAGAAGTTCTAGCAGGCTGCGGAAAAACGAACTGCAAGCGGGGGAACAAGTCCCCCCGCACCCCCCGGGTAAGTTTTCGCGGCGATACCGCCGCCGCGAAAACAAAAGGGTCAAGTAAGCACAGGGCTTTGCCGGTGATTCCCGGCTCCGCTCCTGGAGCCGATTTGCGCACCGTATGGCCGCTCATGATCGTCCCATCCCGATACCCCTATACCGGGTGCAGGGAGCCCTTCTCCCTGCTGGGGCGCTCGGCGCGTTGGCGCCGAGCCAGACAATAGGGCGGGGCAAAGCCCCCACAAATCCGCGTCCATTCGTTTTTCCGCAACCTGCTAGGGAAGCGGTGCGGGGGTAGACCCGTTCCGGGCGCCTGTGGCGGTTCCGCGGGCCAAGGGCGGTGGGAAGGGCGTAGGCGCGCCTACCCGGCCTTGGCGGTGGACTTGTCGCCGGCGGCGGGCAGGGGGGGCATATCGGCCAGCACCTCGCGGCAGGTGCGCTGAATCTGCGAAAACAGGGAATGCTCCGCAAAGTACGCCAGCGCCGAGCGCGCGCCGGGACCGTCAATCCGGCCCAGGGCCACCGCGGCCGCCTGGCGCACCTCGATCGCTCCGTCCACTTGCAGCGTCTTGACCAGGGCGTTGACGGTTGCGGCCTCCTTGCGCTTGCCCAGGGTATCGGCCACCGCCGCCCGCACCGTGCGGTCCGGGTCGCGCTCCAGCGCGGCGACCAGGGCGGCGGCGACGCCCTCGCCGTTGACCGCGGCCAGCGCCCTGGCGGCGGCCACGCGGGCCGGCGTTTCCACATCGTCCTTCAGCACGGCGATGAGCGCCTCGTGCCGCTCCCCCCCCTTGAGCAGGGCCAGCGCCCGCGCCGCGGCAACGCGCACCTCGGGCCGGGGATCGCTCTCCGCCGCGTCGCTCAGCGCTGGCGCGGACTCCGCGGCGCGCAGGCGGCCCAGGGCCATGGCGGCCTGGATGCGCACCGCATGGGCCTCGTCATCGGCCAGGGCCGCGGTGAGCGGCGCCAAGGCCTCCGCCAGACCCAGTTTGCCCAAGGCCGTGGCGGCGGCCGCACGCACAATCTCGGAGGGGTCGGACGTCAGCGCCGCGCTCAGGGGCTCCAACGCCTTGCGCTGGCCCAGGCGGCCCAGGGCTTCCGCCGCATTGACCCGCACGAACTCGCCCAGGTCGTCCTTGAGGGCCTGTGCCAGGGCGGTCAGGGCAAAGGGGTCGTCCCGTTCGCCCAGCTTGCGGGCGGCCAACTCACGCAAGGCGCGGGTTTCCCCGTAGCGCAACTGGTCCACACAGGCGGGGACGGCCTTGCAATCGGCGGCGTGGGCGCTCCCGGCCGCGCCGCCCGTTGCGCCCAGCACCAGGCTCAGCAGCAGCGTCCAGCCCGCCCGGGGCCTCGCGGCCGCGCAGGGGCGCCTTCTCCCCAGCCACGCTGTCATTCGACTCGCCCCTGTTGGCATCAGAACCCGCGGCAAGAGTGACCGATCCCATCCGGCCCCGGCCCGGAGCCGGGATCTATCCCATCGGGTGTGCAACGAGTATACCGGCCCGAAGGCTCCGCCGGACGCATTCAGGCAGGGGGCCAGGGCGGCCGCCCGCCGCGCCGCGCAGTGCAGGGGCACGGTATCAGCCGTTACAACAGATACTTCGATGCAAAACCAAGCAACCCGTCGGCTGCGGAGCAGGGCCGCTGGACCCGGCTTGGCGGAAACGGGCGCGGTCAGGTCGGCAGGGGACCGCAGGCCTGCCGCAGCCACTCCCGCGGCTCCTCGGGCAACTCCGGGGAGAGCAGGTCCCACACCCGGCGATGATAGTCGGCCAGCCAGGCTTGTTCTTCCGGGGCCAGGCGCTCCGCCTCGATCAGCGCCCGGTCGAAGGGCAGCAGCGTGAGCGGGGAGAAGCGCAGCCAGCGCTTGCCGCCGGGGTGGGGGGGCAGGCCCAGGG
>Ga0315281_10003641_pt1 | contig 22548 bp, 17 predicted proteins | sample YL17G07_0_MG_FD_204540 | JGI IMG/M metagenome (GOLD analysis project Ga0315281, IMG submission 204540) | Sediment microbial communities from Yellowstone Lake, YNP, Wyoming, USA - YL17G07_0 | ecosystem: Environmental > Aquatic > Freshwater > Lake > Sediment | place: USA: Wyoming | collected... | reverse complement strand
GCAGTGATCGTCGCCTACCTCGCCCACCGCAACCAGCAGCCCCACCCGTTCACCTGGACCGCCTCCGTGGAGAGCATCATCGAGAAGGTCGGCAGAGCTAAAGCAACGTTGGAGACACTACACTAGTACAGGTAGATGTCCACGAGCAACGCTGCCGCCGCGGTCAGGAGTGACAACGCCCACGCGCGGTGCGCGCGATCCTGCGTCGCGCCCAGGACGAGGGACGCGGTCGCGAGCGTCCAGACGCCGGAGCCGACGTCCTGCCAGCTCACCGGAAACACGGCCACCGGCGCGTCGACGAAGAAGTCGGAGGACTCTCGGGAGTGCAGTACGGCGTTCCAGGCGATCGGCCCGCCAAGCGCAGCGACAGCCACCAGTGCCAGCTTCAGCCGGTCTCTCTCCCGGCCGAGAACGAATGCTGCTCCCACCGCGAACGCGGCTGAGAGAGCAGCGCCATAGAAGATCGTCGCCCACGAGATCATGCTGTCCATCCAGGTGAGACCAGAACGTCAACTTGCACCGGCCCACGCGTCCGCAACCGTCAGGCTTCCGCCACCAGGGTTGACGAAGGTGATCGCGTAGGAGCAGCGCCTCATGCGTGACACTGCCTCCCATCCGGCTCCCCGGACGCGTATATTCAGGTCCGCCTCAGCCTGTCGACCAAGGAGCAGCATGGACCGTCTTGCTACCGGCTTCACCCTCGTCGAAGGCCCCGTCTGGGACCCGGCGCGGGGTTTGATCTTCAGCGACGTTCACCGCGGCGGGATCTACTGCCTGGGTCGGGATGGATCCGTCGCTACCATCCTCGCCAAACGTCGCGGTGTTGGAGGCATGGCGCTGCACGCGGCCGGGGGCCTTGTCGCCGGCGGGCGGGACATCTCGTTCGTGCCTTTCGACGGTTCTCCTTCGAAACCGTTCCTGACCATCGACGCGATCCCTGGCGCCACCGGGTTCAACGATCTGACGACCGATGCGGCCGGCCGGGTCTATGTCGGCTCGCTTGCTTTCGTGGTCTTCGGCGGCGGCGACCCGAGACCGGGCTGGCTGCACGTCATCGACCTGGATGGTTCGATGCGGACGATCTCCGATGGTGTGCTCCTGACTAACGGCCTTGGCTTCTCACCGGACGGCTCCTGCCTCTACCACTCGGACGCCCGCGCGGGACTGGTCCGCGCGTATGACGTGCGCGACGACGGGTCGGTCGGGCCGTGGCGCGCGCTCGCGACCTTCCAGGGGTTGACCCCCGACGGCCTCGCCGTCGCTGCGGACGGTTCGGTGTGGGTTGCCCTTGCCGGGTCCGGCTGTGTGGCGGTCTTCGAAGCGGATGGACGCGAGCGCACGCGGGTCCCGGTCCCGCTGCAGATGGTGACAAGCCTCTGCTTCGGCGGCGACGACCTTCGCGACCTCTACATCGTCACTGGCTCGGGCGGATCGCAGGATGATGTCGGTTCGGTCTTTGTCACCCGGGTCGACGTACCCGGGGTGCCGGTCGCGGCTGCGCGCGTGGCCGTTCCTCGTTAGCAGGCGCGAATGCCCTCGCTGCTGCATCCCATGCCCACCATGGGTGTACCGGGCCGCTGCTCCAGGCTCGACCACGGTCACGTCGCGGACTCCAACCCGCTCTCACTATCGCGGTAGGCCAAGACCTCGCTGCGCGATGACGTTGCGCTGGATCTCGGAGGTACCGCCCGCAACGGTGGTCTCGAGCGACCAGAGGTACATGCGCTCGATGCGGCCGTTCAGGGGAGCCAGGGGGGAGTGCATCTCGAGCTGGCCGAACGTGCCTATGACCGACATCAGGAACAAGGCCGTTCGCTGGTACACCTCACTCAGGAACAGCTTGGCCGCGGAGGGCTCATACGTCGCCGGGCGGCCGGCCCGCTGGCGCCAGAAGACATTGCGCGCCATCCACTGCGCCAGCTCCACTTCCGTGTAAGCCTGCGCGAAGCCGTGGAGCAGGCTCCGCCTGGCTCCCTCAGGCGCGTAGAGCCGGACAAGAGGGAGTGCCTCATCGAGGCGGCGTCGGCACTCGGAGTACGAGAGTGTTCCAGCCCGCTCCACCTCCAGACTCCCGGCCATCAGATACCAGCCGCCGTCGACCTCCCCGAGAACGCGCGAACGAGGGACGCGCACATCTTCATAAAGCACCTCGCAGAAGTGTTTCCCAAAGAGGCTGGGGATGGGTCGCGGTTGCACGCCGTGAGCGTGCATGTCGACGATGAAATAGGTGATGCCCCGGTGCTTGGGCGCATTGGGGTTCGTGCGTGCTCCGAGAACACAGTAGTCGGCCTGGTCGGCGTAGCTGGTCCAGATCTTGCGGCCGTTGATGATGAAGTCGTCTCCGTCGGGCGTGGCTCGGGTTTCGAGCGAGGCAAGGTCGGAGCCCGAGTTCGGTTCGCTGAAGCCCTGGCACCAGATGATTGATGCCGACGCGATCTGCGGGAGGAACTCTCTGCGCTGCTCCTCGCTTCCATAGCGGATGATCGTCGGTCCCACCCAGTTGGCGCCCATGTAGTGCGCCCCGCGCGGCTCGTCGAAGTACTGCATCTGCTCCGCGAGGATCATCTGCTGCAACGGCGACGCGTCGCGTCCGCCATACTCCGACGGCCAGCCCGGGACGAGCCCGCGGTTGGCGGCCAGTTCCCGCGAGAAGCCGTTTGCCCACTCCCAGGCCCGGTCGTGGTCCTCTCCTTCCAGGACGAAGATGCCGGTGTACCAATCGGGCACATGGCGCATGAGGTACTCGTGCAGCGAGGCCTCGAATCTGGCGTCGTCGGGATCGAAGTGAAAGTTCATGCCGTGCTTTCGTCGTTCTGTGCTTCGTAGGCCGCGCCTGGGTCGCGAGCGTTCCGGCGTTCTTTGACCCGGGCCGGCGGGCGCTGGCCACCAGCATAGACTGTGGCCCTAAGACACGAGTGCCGGATCATGGGGTCTCCTGGTTCTGCGCCACCTGGCCCCATCGCGACTATGGCGTTCGGCCTCCTCGCTCCACTCCTCGCTCGCCTCGCTGGCCTGTTCCGTGAGCGGGCGGTCCACGTCCCCGCCCCGGGCGCCGGCACATGATCGGCCGCCGTGAACGACTCGTCCAGGAGCGCCTCCAGGGTCTCAGGGCGGTCGTTGCGGAGGGTGAGGTGCTCCCTTCGTCCCGCCCTCGCGCCTTCGCCGGCGGCGCAGCCCCGGAGTCCCCCGTGGCTGTCCTCCAGCCCACCGTCGCGTCAGAATGCGGACGCCGGGATCGTGAGAGCCGGCCGAGGAGGACGAACGTGCGCTTTGCATTCTGGCCAGGGTCGAACAACGCCTGGGAGGACACGCTGGCGCTCTGCCGCCACGCGGAAGCCACGGGCTGGGACGGCCTCTACTACGCCGACCACTTCATGCCGAACATCGAGGACACGAGCGGGCCGAACATGGAGTGCCTGACAGTGCTCGCGGCGCTGGCGGTGGCCGTACCGCGGGTGCGGCTCGGGTCGCTCGTGCTGGGAAACACGTACCGGAACCCGGCGGTGATGGCGAAGCAAGTGGCGAACATCGCAATCGTGAGCGGCGGGCGGATGGTGCTCGGGCTCGGGGCCGGCTGGCAGGAGAACGAGCACACGGCCTACGGGATTGAGTTCGACACGGTGCCAGGCCGTTTGCGGCGGCTCGACGAGGCCGTCCAAATCACCCGCAGCCTGTTCCGGAACGAGAAGACGACGTTCGCGGGTTCGTACTACCAGATGGTTGACGCGCCACTTGCGCCCAAGCCGGCGGCGCCTCCGCCCCTCCTGATCGGCGGAGGCGGCGAGCGGGTGACGCTGCGCATCGCCGCCCGCTACGCGGAAGAGTGGAACGTCTGGGCGTCGCCGAGCCTGATGCGCAGCAAGATGGCGATCCTGGACCGCCACTGCGCCGACGCCGGCCGGAACCCGCGCGAGATCGAGCGCTCCGCCGTCGCCCTCGTGTCCATCGACGAGGGCGCGGAACGGGTGGCGCGGCTACAGGCGAGCGGAAGGCCAGTGGTCGGCGGGAGCGCGGCGGAGGTGCGGGCGATCGTGCAGGAATACGTCGACGCCGGCGTCGACGAGCTCGTGGTGCCGGACTTCAACCTCGGGCGGACCGTCGAGGCGAAGCGCGAGGCCATGGACCGGTTCATGAACGAGGTGGGGTCGCGCTTCCGGTAGGCGGGCCTTGTTCGTTATGGCCAGGCACGGCAAGGAGCGAGGTCGGTGGTGTCGAGGGCTGAATGCATCTCCTGAGCTTCTCCTCCCCCTCCCCAGGGGACAACGCAAGCGCCGGGCCCTCTTCGGGTGCGGCGCTCGCAGCCACTCAAACGCTTACTTTGCAGGACAAATTTGCCACGGCAGTTCATTCACGTACCGCTGGTCAGCTGAACCAATCCTCGGCAACCGCCCAGGCCAGCCGCTTGGCGGTCTCAGAGTCGGGTGCTTCGAAGGTCCTGGTCCCAATGCCACTCGCGATCGCGAAGGCAAAACGGCCCTCCCAGGTCGATGGGCGATCCTTCGACCTGCGGAGTTCGATGGTCATTCCAGGCCGAGGGCCCGGTGTGGTGAAGGAATCAGAGTCTCGCTCGGTCCACTGTGGCGCTTTGCTCATGACCGTACGGTATCGCTCTGACCACCCCGGCGCGACGACGATGCGATCGTGCGTGGGATGTCAGCCACAGTTCGCCTGTCAGCTTCGCCGGAGCCGCCTGGGGCAGCTCCATGTCGCAGCCGCCGCGTCTGCCACCGGGACCGAGTGCAAAGGCCCGTCTTTCCGGCGGCACCTCGTACGACGACGCCCTACACTGCCCCCGGATGACTTCGGACGAGGCAGCCATTGAGTGCGTCGAACTGACGAAGCAGTTCAGTGGCGCCCCGGCGCCGCGCCCGGCCGGGGGCCCCGGGGCGGGTGGATCGGCACGGGCACCGCATGCGCCCGCGCATGCAGCAGGGGGCATCCTGGCTGTCGACCGCCTCAACGTCACAGTCCGGTCGGGCGAGTTCTTTGGCCTCCTGGGACCAAACGGCGCTGGGAAGTCCACCACGATCGGCATGTTGACGACGCGCATCCGGCCCACCTCTGGCCGGGCGATTGTCGCGGGCATCGACGTGGTCGCCGCTCCGGCGCTCGCGCGCATGCATCTCGCTGCCGTCACACAGACCAACACTCTTGATCGCGGCCTCTCGGTCTTCGACAACCTCTTCCTTCACGGGCGGTACTTCTGTCTTCCGCGCGCCGAATCGCGCCGCCGCGCATGGGAGCTCCTGGATCGTTTTCAACTCCGCGACCGTGCCCGGGAGCCCATCGACGCACTCAGCGGCGGCCTTGCCCAGCGGCTGCAAATCGCCCGGGCGCTGCTCCACCAGCCGCAGGTCCTGTTCCTGGACGAACCCACAGCGGGCCTGGACCCGCAGTCGCGCGTTCAGCTCTGGCAGACGGTTCAGGAGTTGAACCGCGGCGGTCAGACGATCGTGCTTACCACCCATTACATGGAAGAGGCCGAGCACCTCTGCGAACGACTGGCGATTGTCGATCACGGGCGCCTGCTTGCACTCGACACGCCGCCGGCGCTCAAGACCCTGGTCAAGGCAGACCGGTTCATCGCCATTACGCTCGCGCAGGCGGACGACGGGACAGTCCGCGCTGCCGTGGGAAGAATCGCAGGGGTGCACAGGGTCGAAAGCGACAAGGCCGTCCTGCGCGTCTTCGCCGCCGCCACGCCGGGGCTGACCGGCGCGGTTGTGACAGCCGCGACCGACACCGGGGCCGAGATCCGCGACCTGAGCGTCACCGAGCCGACGCTGGAGACTGTATTGCTCGAACTGACCGGCAAGGAGTACCGCGAGTGACCACCACCACCGGAGCAGTCCCGGCCCCGGCCCAGGCGACCCGCGTCAGCACGTCAGCGACGCTGAGAACGCTCCTCGCGCTCATCGAGAGAGACCTCACCGTGCTCGTCCACGAGGGCGTCGGTTTCCTGTTGCGCTCCTTGATGCAGCCGGCGCTCTTCTCCTTCGTGTTCGTGTACGTGTTCCCACGCATCGGGCAAGGCATCGGGGGCCGGGCGGGCGGCCAGTTCGCGAACGTGCTCATGCCAGGCCTCATGGCGAGCAGTCTCATGTTCCAGGGCATCCAGGCCGTGGCCTTGCCGCTGGTGCAGGAGTTCTCCGTCAGCCGGGAGATCGAAGACCGCGTGATGGCGCCGATCCCGGTGAAGCTGGTGGGCATGGCCAAGGTTGTCAGCGGCGCCATCCAGGGGATCATCGCTGCACTGCTCGTGATGCCAGTCGTCTGGCTGACGAGCGGCTTCGAGGCCGACCTGACCGTCGGACGCCCCCTGGTCTTCGTAACGCTCTTGCCGATGGCGGCCCTGGTAGCGGCGTCTGTTGGCCTGTTGCTCGGGACCATCGTGAACCCCCGGCGCATCGGCTTCCTGTTCGCGTTGCTGCTTCTGCCGATGACACTGCTCGGGTGCGTCTACTACCCGTGGTCGGCCCTTTCCGCCATTCGCTGGCTGCAGGTGGCAGTGCTGCTAAACCCGGTCGTCTACTTCAGCGAGGGGCTCCGGGCGAGCACGCTCGGCGAGGCGTCACACATGTCCCTCTGGGCGGTGTACGGCCTGCTCGCCGCAGCGCTCGCCGTGCTCCTGTTCGTGGCCACGCGCACATTCGAGCGGCGGGTCATCACGTAGACGCCGCGCCCTGCGCCGGTTGCCGTGGCGCCGCCACCAGTCCACAGTTGCTCGGGGGCGCTCCGGGCCGGCGTCCACGTGCCAAAGGGGGAAGGCCGTGGCGCGTCATGAGCCTGTGATTCTCGTTCCGCTGGACGGCTCAAAGAACGCAGAGAACGCCCTCCCGTTAGCTGCGATGCTCGCCTCGGTCTACGACGCGCACCTGCACGTGGTCCACGTGGTCGAGCCAGAGCACGACGCAGCGACGCTGGCCTCGGCGACGGACGCCTTTGCCCGCTACGGCGAACGCCTGGTGGGAGACTACGCGCTCCCGCGCGAACGCTGCCGCTTCCAGTGCTTCCAGGGTTCCCCCGCGAAAACAATCCTCGCGCTGGCCGAACAGAGCGCCTGGGTCGTGCTCGCTAGCCATGGACGCGGCGGATTCCGGGCGACGTTCATCGGCAGCGTGGCCGACAAGATGGTGCGCGGCTCTCCGGTGCCGGTGCTCCTGGTTCCGGGCATCGGACGGCCAGCGGGACCGCCAGTGACCGTTCTCATTGCGCTCGACGGCTCAGCAGAAGCTGAGCATGGGCTGCACACGGCACGCCGGATCGCCGCCGCGCAGGGCGCCCGAGTCGTGCTCCTGAGAGCCTACAGCGTGCTCCTCACGCCAGGCTCCGAGCTCGCCTACTTCCCACCGGAGCTGCCCGAGATGCTCATCGACGACGCCACGAGTTACCTCGCGACGGTGGCCCAACCGGGAGAAGAAACCCAGGTGGTCCGGGGCGACGCGGCTACCGCCATCGTCGAAGTCAGCCGGGCTCTGGACGCGGGCCTCGTGGTGATGACCGCGTCAGGCAAGGGCCTGGCCGGACGCCTGGCGCTTGGCAGCACCACCGATCGGGTCATGCACTCGCTTCACCGGCCCCTCGTTATCATGCCCCCACCCGCGTAGCTACCGACGACGGGAGCTATCGGTCGGGATGAGTGTCATCCCGTCATTGGTGGCCGGCGCGGGAGCCGGCACACGCTCTCCTCCATGACCACCGGCGTCGTCGCTGAAGGTGCCTCCGCGCTCGGGGCCAGTAGAATGGCTACTACATGCCGCGATACGCCCTCTCCGTCCCTATCGCCGACTTCACGCTCGCCGAGCTCGGGGCCATTGCCCGCGAGGCCGAAGCCCTCGGGTACACGGACGCGTGGTCGGGAGAGTCCGACGGCGTCGACATCTTCACGCCGCTCGCAACGGTGGCGCTCGGATCCGGCCTCCGGGTGGGCACTGCCATCGTCAATGTCTTCACCCGCGGACCGCAGACGATCGCCGCCTCAGCTCTTGGCCTCTCCGAGCTGGCTCCCGGACGATTCGTCCTCGGACTCGGCGCCGGCTCTGCCAACATCATCCAGAACTGGAACGGCGGCCAGTTCGCCAGGCCAGTCACGCGCGTACGGGAGATGGTCGAAGTGGTCCGCGCGCTGCTGGCGGGGGAGCGCGTGGTGTTCGAAGGCGAGACCGTGCGGGTTGCCGGATTCCGGCTCCATCACGCGGCCGCTGACCCCGTGCCCATCCACATCGCGGCCCTTCGCGGTGGCATGCTCGCCACTGCCGGGAGGCTCGCCGACGGGGTCATCCTGAACTGGCTCAGCGCGGAGGACGTGCGCAAGTCGGTCGCGGTCGCGCGCAGCGCAGCTTCGGAAGCTGGCCGTGACCCCGCTAGGCTCGAGTTCAGCGCACGGCTGTTCGTCAGCCTCGATCCGCCCGAGGCCGCAGAGACGAACGACGCCCTTCGCCGATGGGTGACGAACTACCTCAACGTGCCGACGTACAAGGCCTACATGCAGTGGCTCGGGCACGGAGAGGCGCTTCAGCCGATGTGGGACGCCTGGGAAGCCGGGGACCGCAAGGCGGCGCTCGCCGCGGTGCCCGAGTCCGCCTTCTCGGACTTCTTCATCACCGGCACCCCCGAGGAACGGCGGGCGCACGTCCGCCGCTACTTCGCGGCCGGGCTGGACACGGCCTACTTCCTCTTCATGACCAACGAGCCCGACCTGGAGCGGCGCCGTAGCATCGTGATGCAGGGAATTCGCGACATGGCCCCGCGCTGACCGCATACGCGGGTCGTCCTTGGGCAATCGAGCGCTGATCCCCTAAACCATGGCTCGATGGTGTACGACGGGCTCGGTGGATTGACGTCGTGCGGCGAAGCCCGCACGCTCGATCGACGTCATTAGCAGCCTGATGAAGGTCTCTCGTCCGTTCGGACCCGTAGAGTGAGGAGCGGAACTCTGCTTCTAACAGTCACCACGACGCACACACCCGCCACCGACCTCGGGTACCTGCTGCACAAGAACCCGAGCCGCTATCAGACGTTTGAAATGACGTTTGGCACGGCGCATGTGTTCTACCCGGAGGTCTCCGATGACCGCTGCACGGCCGCGCTCCTGCTCGAAGTCGACCCGGTGGGTCTCGTGCGACGGCGGCGGGGCCCGGCCGGCGATGGCGGCGCGCTCAAGCAGTACGTCAACGACCGCCCCTACGCGAGCAGTTCGTTCATGAGCGTGGCCATCGGCAGCGTGTTTCGCACGGCCTTGCGCGGAGTGAGCGATGACCGCCAGGAAGTCGCGGACGCGCCCATGCCCCTCGAATTGACGCTCACAGCTGTGCCGTGCCGCAACTCGTCTCTCATCGCCGAACTGTTCGCGCCGCTCGGCTACACGCTCAGAGTGGACACGATGCCCCTGGACGACCGGTTCCCCGCGTGGGGCGCCAGCCGCTATCACAACGTGCGGCTCAGCGGGCAGCTGCGGCTCGCCGACGCGCTGTCGCAGCTGTACGTTCTGCTCCCGGTGCTGGACGACGGGAAGCACTATTGGGTGGGTGAGGACGAGGTGGAGAAGCTGCTCGCGAAGGCAGGCGATTGGCTCGCGACGCATCCGCGGAAGGAGTTGATCGTGGAGCGTTACTTGCGGCACCAGGAGCGGCTCGTCGCATCGGCCCTCGAACAGCTCCTCGACAGTTCGACCGATGAGGCGGCCGCCGCGGAGGACGAGCAAGAGCCGCCGGTCGAGCGCATGCCCGGACTCAACGAACAGCGACTCGGCGCCGTACTCGCCGTGTTGAAGGCCTCGGGCGCCCGCCGTGTCGCCGATCTCGGTTGCGGCGACGGCAAGCTGGTTGCGGCCCTGGCGAAAGACGCAACGTTCGAGCGTATTACGGCCATGGATGTCTCTTCGCGCCAACTCGAAATCCTCGGCGAACGGATGCGGAAGATGCCGCCGCGCGTCCGCGAGCGCATCACGGCCCTGCAGGGCTCGCTTGTTTACCGGGATCAGCGACTGGCCGGACACGATGCGGCAGCCATCGTCGAAGTGATCGAGCACCTCGATCCGCCGCGCCTTTCGGCGTTCGAAGACGCCGTATTCGCCGCTGCACGCCCGGCCACCGTCGTGCTCACTACACCGAACGTTGAGTACAACGTGCGTTATGAGGGTATGGCTGAAGGCGCGGTCCGCCACGCGGACCACCGCTTCGAATGGACGCGCTTGCAGTTCCAGGATTGGTGCGCTGGCGTCTCAAGCCGCAACGGCTATGACGCACGGTTTCTCCCGGTCGGCGCGGACGACCCCGATGTCGGCCCGCCGACGCAGATGGCGGTGTTCACGCGATGCAGTTGACGATTCCCGAACTCTCGCTGGTGGTGCTCATCGGCGCCTCCGGCTCCGGCAAATCGACCTTCGCCGCGAGGCACTTCCGCGCCACGGAGGTGATCTCGTCCGACTTCTGCCGGGGGCTGGTTGCAGACGACGAGAACGAGCAGTCGGCGACGGGCGACGCGTTCGAAGTGCTGCACTACATCACAAGCAAACGGCTCGCTGGGGGACGGCTGACGGTCGTCGACGCCACGAACGTACAGCCAGAATCGCGCCGGCCGCTTGTGGAGATCGCGCGGAAGTATCACGCGATGCCCGTTGCAATCGTGCTCGGCGTACCCGAAAGCGTGTCGCACGAGCGAAACGCCGGGCGCGCCGACCGCGCGTTCGGGCCGCACGTCGTACGCCGCCAGGTCACGCAACTCCGACGGGGACTGCGCGGGCTCCAGCGCGAGGGCTTCCGCTACGTACACGTGCTCGACACGCCGGAGGCCATCGACGGGGCGACTGTCGTGCGCCAGCGCATGTGGACCGACCGGCGAAACGAGCACGGGCCGTTCGACATGATCGGCGACGTGCACGGCTGCTTCGACGAGTTGGTGACGTTGCTGGAAAAGCTCGGCTACGAACTCACGCCGGAGAGCGATGTCGACGGCGTTACGGTCATAACCGCGCGGCATTCCGGGGGCCGGAAGGCGGTGTTTCTTGGTGACCTGGTCGATCGCGGCCCGAATACGCCCGGTGTGCTTCGGCTTGTGATGCGGATGGTGGCCGACGGGACCGCCATCTGCGTACCGGGAAATCACGAGAACAAGCTGCTTCGTAAGCTCAACGGGCGGAACGTCCAGATCACGCACGGGATCGCCGAATCGATCGAGCAGATGGAGCAGCAGCCCGACGGTTTCAGCGAGCGGGTCGCGGCTTTCATCGATGGGCTGGTCAGCCACTACGTGCTCGACGAAGGGAAGCTGGTGGTCTGCCACGCTGGGCTCAAAGCAGAGATGCAGGGCCGGGCTTCGAACGCCGTCCGCGAGTTCGCGCTCTACGGCGAAACAACCGGCGAAACGGACGAGTATGGCCTGCCGGTGCGATACAACTGGGCGAGCGAGTACCGCGGTAGCGCGATGGTTGTGTACGGCCACACGCCGGTACCCGAGGCCGAGTGGCTCAACAACACCATCTGCCTCGACACAGGCTGCGTCTTCGGCGGCGAGCTGACGGCGCTGCGTTATCCGGAGCGGGAGCGCGTTTCGGTGCCGGCCATGCGCCAGTATTACGACCCGGTCCGGCCGCTGCGCGAGCCGACGCCCGCGGCCGACGCGGCGCGCCCGCCCGCTCTGCTCGACCTCGGCGACGTGCTCGGCAAGCGGCCCATCCAGACCGCGCTGCGCGGCGCTGTGATGGTCCGCGAACAGAACGCAGCCGCGGCCCTCGAAGTGATGAGCCGCTTTGCGATCGACCCGCGCTGGCTCGTCTACCTTCCACCGACGATGTCGCCGCCCGGCACGTCGGGACTGGCAGGGCTGCTCGAGCACCCGGCCGAGGCGTTCGACTACTACCGCCAGGAAGGCATCGTGCGCGTCATCTGCGAAGAGAAGCACATGGGATCGCGCGCGGTCGTGGTCATCTGCCGCGACGAGGGAACGGCGAGCAAGCGGTTTGGCGTCGGCGACGGAGCGATCGGCGCCTGCTACACGCGCACGGGCCGCGCCTTCTTCGGCGACGCGAAACTCGAACGAACCTTCCTCGAGCGGGTGCGCCGCGCGGTGACAACCGCTGGCTGGTGGGAGGCCTTCGAGACCAGTTGGGTCGTTCTCGACTGCGAGTTGATGCCGTGGTCGGCGAAGGCCGAAGCGCTCATTCGCCAGCAGTACGCGTCGGTCGGCGCGGCGGGTCGCGCGGCACTCCCGGCGGCAGAAGCCGCCGTGGCGGCCGCGGCGGGTCGCATCGAAGGACTGGGCGACCTTCTTGCGCGGACGCAGTCGCGGCTGTCGAACATTCGTGCCTTCGACGACGCGTACGGCCGCTACTGCTGGCCGACGGAGGGGCTCGATGGCATCAAGCTCGCGCCGTTCCATTTGCTTGCGAGCGAGGGTACGGTCCACGCGAACCGTGACAATCGCTGGCACATGGAGCAGCTAGCAGCGCTTGCCGGGGCCGACCCGATGTTCGTCGCCACGCCGTTTCGCGTAGTTGACGTCACGGAGCCTGCTGAGGTCGGCGAGGCTGTGGCGTGGTGGGAAGAGCTTACGGCGGCGGGCGGGGAGGGCATGGTCGTGAAGCCGCTCGATTTCGTTGCGCGTGGTCCCCGGGGCATCGTGCAGCCCGCCGTTAAGTGCCGCGGCGCCGAGTACTTGCGCATCATCTACGGCCCCGACTATCAGATGGAGAAGCACCTCACGCGGCTCCGGATTCGTAGCCTGGGGGCGAAGCGGTCGCTCGCGCTGCGGGAGTTCGCGCTCGGCATCGAAGGACTCGACCGGTTCGTGCGCCACGAGCCGCTCTATCGGGTGCATGAGTGCGCGTTCGCGGTGTTGGCGCTCGAGAGCGAGCCGGTGGACCCGCGGCTGTAGCGGCCGGCGAGGAACGGCCGTGGCTAACGCGCCGCGGTACCGCTCAGCACTGGCGGTCGCGGCGACCAATCGATAGGCTGCTTCGAGTCTGGCGCGGGTAATCAGGCCCGTGCCTTACCGATGGAGGTGTCGAATGGAAGGCTCGCTGGCGGGCAAGACGGCGCTCGTGACGGGCGCCGGACGGGGGCTCGGCCACGCGTACGCCCTTCAACTCGCGCGTCTCGGGGCCGACGTCGCTGTGCTGGACCAGGACCTGAGGTCGTTCGAGGAATACGAGCGCGAGAAGCTCGCGATGACCGCCGGTTCCACGGTCGAAGAGGTGCTGGCGCTCGGCCGGAGGTCGCTCGGTGTCGAGGCAGACGTCGGCGACCTGTCTGCAATGCGCGAAGCGGTCGCCGAGGTGCTGCACCAGTTCGGGCACCTCGACATCGTCGTCTGCAACGCTGGCGGTGGACTTGGCACGCCCCAGGACACCAAAGCGTCCCAGACCGATCCTGAGCTGTTCGACGCCGTCCTCAAGCGGAACCTCTACGGGACAGTGAACACCTGCTCCCTGGTCGCGCCCGGGATGAAGGAGCGACGGAGCGGAAAGATCATCACTGTTTCGAGCATGGCCGGGAGACGGTCCAGCGCCGACGGCGGGTATGCGCATTACGGGACGGCGAAGGCGGGGATCATCATGTACACCCGCTATCTCGCGCAGGAGCTCGGCCCCTTCGGGATCAACGTCAACTGCATTGCTCCGGGGCTCATCGCCACCGGGCGGCTAAGCGTGATGTTCGAGCGGGCGGGCACCGAGCGGCTCGCCTCGACGGTAGCCCTGCGGCGAATCGGGACGCCGGAGGATTGCGCGCGAGTCGTCGGGTTCCTTGCCGGGCCAGATTCGGACTACATCACCGGCGCCGTCATTCCGATCGACGGCGGCGCGGTCACGTAAACCGACGGGAACGTTGCACATACCGACATGCAAGAGACGAGGCAGTAGCAATGGCGGACGAAACGACGATCACGGGCGCCCAGGGTGTGGCGCGGGCGATGGTGGCGATGGGCGTCGAACTGGTGGTAGGGATGCCCGGCGGGAACACCGGGAGCATCTACGACGCGCTTTACGACTACAAGGACAAGGTGCGGGTGCTTCTCGTCCGGGAGGAGTCGATTGGGAGCGCGATGGCGGAAGCATACGGCCGCCTCACTGGGAAGCCGGCCGTGGTGATGGGCCAGGGCGCCTGGGTGCTGACAAACGCGGGCGCAGGCATCCTCGAGGCCTCACTGGGCTGCTCCCCGATGCTGGTCCTCGTCGACTTCTCGGAGGGGGGCGCATTCTCCCACCACGCGCCGTACCAGTCCGGCGCGGGGCACTACGGCAGCTTCGACACGCAGCGCGGCTTCGAGGCGATCACGAAGCGGACGTTCGTCGCCCGCGACCCTGTGCAGGCCGTCCAGCTCACGCAGCTCGCGCACAAGCACGCGCTCACGGGCGCGCCCGGCCCTGTCGCGGTCATCTTCGACAGCGCCGCCGTGAATGGACGGATCGGCCCGGACAGCCGCCCGGCCATCCACTGGGAAGCCAGCTACCTGGCGCAAACGAACATGCAGCCCGCAGACGGGCTGCTCGACGTGGCGGCCCGGGCCATACGTGGCGCGATGCGGCCGGTGATACTCGCAGGGAACGGAGTCCGCCTGAGCAAGGGGGAAGAGGCGCTTCGCGCCCTGTCGGAGGCGGCGGACATTCCGGTGGCGACCACGTCCGCGGGCAAAGGCGTCTTCCCGGAAGATCATCCTCTCTCGGCCGGCGTCATCGGCACCTTCGGGAATGACTGGAGCAACGCCCTCGTCGGTGGCGCCGATCTCGTGCTCGCCGTTGGGACGCGGTTGTCGGCGAGTGACCTCGCCAACGACAACCCGAAACTGCTCGACCCTGCCCGGCAGGTACTCGTGCAGGTGGACGTCGAACCGCTGCATGCGAGCTGGACGCAGGCCGCCGCCCACGCCCTTGTCGGCGACGCGCGGGCCACGCTCGTTGCCCTCAGGGAGCGGCTCGAGGAAGCCGCGGGACACGGCGAAGCGCGCGTACGCGAAGCACGCCAGGAGCACGGGTTCGACGGGAAGCCCGACGAGTCCGGGTCGCCGATGCACGCGCGCGGTGCGGTGTCCGTCCTCGTTGACGCTTTGCCGGACGACGCAATCGTCACCTGTGACGCGGGCGAGAATCGCCTCTTCATGCTGCACGACTTCCGCGTCAACGGGCGGCGCCGGTTCCTGCAACCCAACGCAACCGGCGGGATGGGCTACGCGATCCCGGCAGCCCTGGGCGCAAAGTACGCCTTCCCCGACGCCCCGGTCTTCGCTGTTTGTGGCGACGGCGGATTCGCAATGACGATGCACGGGCTGATGACGGCGATCGAGGAGAAGCTGCCGATTATCACGGTCGTTCTGAACAACCAGGCGCTGGGGTGGGTCTTTCATGGCCAGGGGAATCGGCCGATCGCATCCGAGTTTGCGCCGTTCAACCTCTCCGCCATCGCGGCGGCCATCGGCTGTGCCTCCTCGCGAGTGTCCGACGCTTCGGGCTTGCGCGACGCCATCACGCGGGCCGTCGCCGCCGGCCGGCCCGCCGTGATCGAGGTCATGACTTCGCGAGACGACACGTTCCGGGATGTCGTCGCGGCGGTCGCACGCGGAGGTTAGCGCGCGATCCAGTGACGGCCACAGCCCTGGCCGCCGCGGGGACGCCGTTCCCGTCGCGTCAGCCGCGTCTGCAGCGCGCTCGCCCCAGGGGCGCCGTCACCCCTTCCGTTGCGATACGCCCCACCGCCCCCAGTGCACGACTTCCTCGACAGGGCGGCGCCGGTTCGGCCCGAAGTTGGCATCGGGGAAGCCGATCGGGATGAGGGCCACGGGCCGGGCGTCGTCGGGCAGACCCAGCATCTCCCGGAGCTCCTTGTCGATCCCGGTGTGGAAGGTGGTCAAGACCGTGCCGAGCCCCACGCCGCGTGCGGCGAGCAGCAGGTTCTGCACTGCCGGGTAGATAGATGAGCCGGCCGCCAGGCTCTCCGAGCGCGAGGGATAGAGGCACGGGATGATCAGCGCCGGGGCGCTGGCGAGGTCACGGGCCAGCTTCAGCGCGCCGCCCAGCATCAGCCGCTGGCTCCGGTCCTCCGATTCTGCACCACGCTCGAAGTACGTCCGCAGGCCTTCGTTCTCCTCCAGGTGGTGGGCGAGCGCCTCGCTGATTGTGCGCCGCTGTGCCTCGTCCCGGATGACCACGAACGCCCATGGCTGGCTGTTGCTCCCGCTCGGCGCCCGCGTGGCCGCTTCGAGCACGCGCCAGAGGAGTTCTTCAGGCACCGGGTCTGGCCAGAACTTGCGGATCGCCCGCTGGGTCGCCATCGCTTCGAAGAGGGATTCGGTTCCGTTAAGGCCGCCAGGCATGATGTCACTTCCAGTCGTCAGTTGTCGGCCGATTCTACCGACCCCATCAACGAACCGCTCGAATCGAGCGAAGGAGGGGAGGTTTGACGGTGCCACGTCCCGCCAGTCGCGGCGGTAACCGACTGGTCGTCATGACGGCGACGCGGGCCCAACTCCGCGCCCCTGGGGCACGTCGACCGTGATGCGCGTGCCAAGGCCCGGCGCGGATTGCAGGTCGAAGCTGGCGCCGACGAGCTCTGCCCGCTCACGCATCCCCACGAGTCCGAGCTTGCCGCGACGAGGCAGGTCCGTCGCCGCATTCGCGGGCGTGGTGAACCCGTCGCCGTCGTCGGTAACGGAGAGACGTATGAGGTCGTCTGCGAACACGAGTCCGACCGCGACGGACTTTGCGCGAGCATGCTTCTCGACGTTCCTCAGCGCTTCCTGGCCTATTCGAAACAGCGCGACCTCGACGGCCAGGTCGACCCGCCGGGGAGTGCCGACAACTTCCACGCGCGCGCCCTGCGGCAGCCGCCGGTCCACTTCTTCGACCGTCGTCTCGAGGGCGGCCACCAGTCCCAGGTCGTCGAGGACGGATGGCCGAAGGTCACGGCTGAAGCGGCGAACAGAGCTGAGGGCGTCCCGTGTCTTGGCGAGCAGGTGGTCGACCGACGGGCCAAGAGCCGGTTCGACGTCGCGACGCAACTCCTCCAACTTGCGGGTTAGCTGAACGAGTTCCTGCGCCGTTTCGTCGTGGAGGTCACGGGCGATCCGGCGACGCTCCTCCTCCTGGGCCTGGGTAACCTGCCGCACGTACGATTGGAGGCTCTCCTGGCGCTCCCGGTAAAGGCGCGCGTTCTCGAGCGCGACTCCAACCTGGGCGGCGATGGTCGTCAGCAACCCCAGTCTCTCGGCGGTCCACCCGTCCGCCTCCGTTGTGACTCCCCCAAGGGAGCCCAGCATGCGGTCCTCGCCGAGGAGGCTCACGGCGACGAGCTTGCCGCGGACAATGGTCGACTGGTGGCGCTCCTTCAACTCGCGGTGACAATCCAGGATGGTGCCACGAGACGTGGAAGACCCGGCGTGCGCCGGTTCCTGCAAAATCAGTGGCGCCCCGCCCTCGGACTCCGCGCTGAGGCAAATCCACACGAAGGTGCAGGAGAGACCATCTGCCAGCCGGCGCAGCATGAGCGGCAATTCACGCTCGACGTCAGGCGCGTAGCTGAGACTCCCTCCGATCTCGTTCAGGAGGGCGAGCTCTGCACTTGTCGTTTCGGCGCGGCGGCGTTGCTCAGTTTCGCGGTCAACTCGCCACGCCACGATGATCCCAACCGAGAGGGTCACGAAGAGCTGGCTGACTTCGCTGAACCAGTGATACCCAGAATGATGCCATATCCATGTACTTGGTGAGGTGAGGACGGCGGCCCAGATTGCCGTGAAAATAGCGCCTTCCCATCCGAACGTCAGAGCCGCATACAATAACGGGAGAAGATAAAGCATAATCGTGAGATTATGCATCGTCTCCAGGGGATCGGTATATCCAAATTCCTCTATAGAATAGTGAGAGATCGTGCCGATGGCGACGAGCAGTTGAATATACCAGAAGCGCGTGTCGCGAAGCCGATGCGCCAGGTACTCAGTTGCGACTGCGAGACCTCTCCAGGCCGGGACAGCCTGGCGACCCCTCAGAAAACCATCCGCGTCAGCTTGCATCGAGGTCTTCCAGCCCGTGAAGAACGGTTCGAAGATGCGCATGCGGGTCGCCTCGTCCATCCCGAAGCCCGAATCGCTGACCGTCAGCAGTACATAGGGTCCAGCCTTGCCGGCAGCGTGCGCTGCACCGTCGGTCGCGGCGACCTCCACGGCCTGAGTCTCCATCCTGAGCGTGCCGCCGGTGGGCATAGCGTCGCGGGCATTGACCGCCAGGTTCATCACCACCTGCTCGACCTGGCCGGGGTCCGCCTGGACTGCGCAGGAACCCTTCGCCGGCACGACAACGAGCTCGATGTCTTCGCTGATGAGGCGCTGGAGCATGCTGCGCATGTCCGTGACGAGCGCGCTCAGGTCGACGACCTCCGGCTTCAGAATCTGCCGGCGGCTCATGGCGAGCAGCTGGCTGGTCAGCGAGGCAGCCCGCTCCCCGGCGCGGCGGATCTCGTTCAAATCCCCTCGCAGCGGGTCGTCCTCTCTCAGTTGCTCGAGGGCGAGGACGGCCGTCCCGTTGATCACGTTGAGCAGGTTGTTGAAGTCGTGGGCAATACCGCCGGCGAGCCGCCCGACGCTCTCCATCTTCTGGGCCTGGAGGAACTGCGCCTCCAGTTCCTTCTCTTCCGTGAGGTCCCGCTTGACGGCAATGAAGTGAGCGATCTCACCGTGGGTGTCCCTCACCGGCGTGATCGTCTCTCTCTCGAGGTACAGGCTGCCATCCTTGCGGCGGTTCGTGATTTCACCGCGCCAGACGTGCCCGGAAAGGATGGTGTCCCAGAGGTTCTTGAAGAACAACTCGTCGTGCGCGCCAGACTTGACGAGTTCTCGTGGATTCTTGCCGATCGCTTCTTCGACGGCATAGCCGGTGAGCTCAGAGAAAGCAGGGTTGACCCATTCAATCTGGCCCCCGCGGTCGGTGATGATCATGGCGTTGGCGGCGGCGTTCAGCGCGGCACTCTGCAAATGGAGCAGCGCATTCTCTCGTGTACGTTCAGTCATATCTTGAAAAATTGCGTAGAACAGCCGACGGCCACTCAAGATGATCGTCTTTGTCCACACATGTACATTTCTAATCTCGCCGGTCTTCATGCGATGCAGAGTGTCAAAGCTGTCACGTCCCTCGCTTGCCACAGTTCGCATATGCTTTGTCGTTTCCTCTGGCTTCTCTAGTGCCTCGTAGTCAGATATGCGCAGGTGAGCAAATTCCTCGCGCGTGTAACCCAGTTGCATCCAGGCACGCTCGTTAGCCTCAATGACTTGCCCCGTTGCAACATCTACGAGGAGTATTGCATCAGGTGATTGCTCAAATAGCAGCCGATACCGTGCCTCTGCGTCCTGCAGCGCCTCTTCCGCCTGCTTGCGCTGGGCTCGCAGGCTCGCCTGGCGCAACTCGCGCTCGACCGCGGGCACCAGCCGATGCAGATTGCCCTTCAGGATGTAGTCGTGCGCGCCAGCCTTCATGGCAGTCACAGCGCGATCCTCACCTACGGTGCCGGAAATGATGATGAACGGTATGTCCTGCCCGGAGTTGCGCAGCTCGGCGAGCGCGTCGAAGGCGCTGAATTGCAGCATGGTGAAATCGGAGAAGACGATGTCCCAGGTGCCCGCGGAGAGAGCGGCAAGCATCCCTTCCGCCGTGTCGACGCGAAGGTGCACCGGGTCGTAGCTGCCGCGCCGAAGCTCCCGGAGCAGGAGTTCCGTGTCGTCCGCCGAGTCATCGACGATCAGTGCGCGCAGCGGGCTCGTCACGGCTGCTTCCCCGGGCCGGGAGCGTCCTCGTCCAGGCGGTCGACATCGCGCAGCTCCAGGGCAAGCCGCACCACAGCCGCCGCGGAGTGAACCGCGCCTCTCTCCGCGAAGTGGCAATCCCGCACGATGTCCTTTTCAGACACAGCCTCAGTCCCCGGCATCTCCGTCGTGTGGCTTGGGGGCCACAATATGCACTGGATTGTGCGAATTATCTAGCCTGTCCCGGTGGCCGCGTGTCAATCACATGGAATGCGGCGAACGTTGCTCGCCGCGCCGCGGAACATGGACGCGCTGGGCCGCGGCCGACGCCTATGCCGCAGGCCGCCGTCTCGTGCTCGCCCGTCCTTCGCCCGCACCGCCACCGCTGGCATTGGCACCAGCCGGCGCACGGCCGAGCTTCGCGGCGGCGCCCTTCAGCGCCCGCCCGGCGGTCAGCCCCGGAAGGAGCCCCGGCCCGAACACCTGGTAGCACGACTTCCCCCGGGCCTTGGCCGCGTACATGGCGAGGTCCGCGTCGCGGAGGAGGGCCTCCGGCGCCGGCGGGCCTCCCGGGCCTGGCTTGCTGAGGGCAATGCCCACGCTGGCAGGGACTGAGACATCCTCTCCCTGGATGAGGACAGGAGCCCTTAGCGCTGTGAGCATGCGATTGGCGACGGCCACGGCCTGGCGCTCGCCGATCGGCCCGCGCAGCAGGACGGCAAACTCGTCGCCACCAAGCCTGGCGACCACGTCCACGGGCCGGACGCATTGCTGGATCCGGAACGCGGCTTCCTGCAACAACTCGTCGCCACCGGCGTGCCCGAACTGGTCGTTCACCGATTTGAAGTCGTCCAGGTCGACGTACAGAAGGCAGCCGACGGTGCTTTCACCGCCTTGCGCCGACTGCTCCAGCGCGAGCGCGAAGCCCTCGCGGTTCGCGAGTCGCGTGAGCGAATCGCGCAAGGCCTGGTCCTTGAGCTGCTGCTCGAGGGAGACACGCTCGCTGATGTCCCGCATGTTCAGCACGAAGGCGCCGATCGCAGGGTTCGAACGCTGGTCGCTGCCGACCACCTCGAGGTGCCTCCAGGACCCGTCCCGGTGGCGCGCGCGAATCTCCACGCGGGCCGGTGCCACGTGGCCCTCGATCGCCCCCCGGAAGCGCGGCAACGAGCCAGCGAGGTCATCGGGATGGACGAAGTCCCGCCAAAGCGTGCCCACGACCGAGCCCGGCTCATGGCCGAGCACCTGGCGGATAGAGGGGCTCTGGTACGTGATGCTTCCGTCGTCGCCGACCAGGGTGATCATGTCCGAGGCGTGCTGAACGAGCGATCGGAATCGCTCCTCGCTCCGGCGCAGCTCCTCGCGTGAGTCCTGCAGTGCGCGGCCGAGACGAACTCCTTCGAGTGCCGTTGCGGCCTGGGCCACGAGCGCCTTCAGAAACGCCACCTCCGCCGCCCGCCACTCCCGCGGCGTGGACGAACTGAAGGTGACGTACCCGCGCACGGACTGGCCGCTCATGATGGGGAAGATGGCCATCGAGAAGACGTGGGCCCGGCGACAGAACCGTTGCAAGCCGGGGATGTCGTCGCGGATCAACTCGACGCCCGGGTCGTCCTCGAGGCCAATGGCGGAAATGTCGCGTACAAGGATGCTCCCGTCGACTGCGCCAAGCTCGACCCCCAGGCGCACTTCGGAAGGAGAGCTCGTCGGGCGAGAACCGCGAAAGCGGGCCGCGGCATCGGTTTCCGAATGCCTCGCCACGTTGATGGCACGGTCGAGCACGCCGTCGCACGCGTCGTTGTAGGTGACGATCGTGGCCCAGTCCACGCCGGAGGCCTTCGCCAGGGCGGTCGCAATCGAGCTGAGCGCGCCTGCCGGGTCCTGGCCGTTACTGCAGGCGCCGGCCACCGTTGCGATCAGCTCGAGCTGCGCGCGCTGCCTTGCCCGGCGATCCTGGTCGAAGACGGCGGCGACGAGGCCTGACAGGATCGGGCGGGCGGCTGAAAGAAACTGCGCGTGCTCCTCTGCTGGCCCGCCTGGCCAGGGGCCTTTGACGATGAGCAGGTCTGAATGCGCGTCCTCGGCGGGCAAGATGGTGGCGGCGTGCGTGGCCGGGACGCCCGGCGCGAGGCCTTCGCCGCCCGACAGCAGCCGTTCGCGGACGGTGAAAAGCCCGAATGGCGCCACCGGGCTGGCTACGAGCCAGCGCCACAGCAGCCAGTACCCCTTCTGCTTCAGCTCGTAGGCCGAGGGAGGGCATGGGCAGCCAAGGCGCAGGAAGTTGGGGGTCGGAGCTGCGCAGCACGTACACGTGCTCGCACGCGAGGGCGGAGCGGACAATTGCGCATGCCTCGGTCACGTCTGCGTGGGCCGGATCCTGGCGTGTGCAGACACGCGCCAGCCGATCGAGAAAGTCCAGCATGTTCGGTGTCCTCTTGGGCAGCCGCTCGCTGGGGTTGATCAGAAAGGTCGGTTGGTCGTGTCCTCGGCATCAGCCCAAAAAGCCCCGGCCGCAGGCGCAGGGCCGCGACGTTGCTCAAAATTCCGCTCGCCTCATGGCGAAGCCGACGCAAGAGGTCTGAGCCCGGCGGGACTGCGATCTGCCACCAGCCAGCAGCTGGCAGTCGACTCGTGTTACCAAACCGACGCCCCCACTACCCCCGATGAACCCGGAAGCGCCCAAAGAAACAGTGAAGCGCCAGCTGTTGCGTCCGGTTGAAAAGTTGACCACTGTCCGGCTGAAAAGTTGACCACCTCGGGGCGGCCAAGCTCCTCATGGCGAAGCCATGAGGAGGGCCCACGAGGAGTGATGAAGATGGAGCAATGGAC
>Ga0315281_10003640_pt1 | contig 22549 bp, 18 predicted proteins | sample YL17G07_0_MG_FD_204540 | JGI IMG/M metagenome (GOLD analysis project Ga0315281, IMG submission 204540) | Sediment microbial communities from Yellowstone Lake, YNP, Wyoming, USA - YL17G07_0 | ecosystem: Environmental > Aquatic > Freshwater > Lake > Sediment | place: USA: Wyoming | collected... | reverse complement strand
CTCTTGGGGAAGGTCAATGCCTTGCTCACTCAACAATACGAGTTGGCCAAAGTCGACGAAAACAAGGATGATCTGACCTTCCAAGTTATCGATCCGCCACGTATTCCGGTCAGAAAATTCAAGCCGAAGCGAGCCCAAATCGTCATAGCGACCTTTATCCTATCGGGATTTTTGTCGGTTTTTTTCGTCTTTCTCCGGGATTACATCCAAAAACTCAAAGAAGCCGGTTCCGAGGCGTGAGATTGCGTTTCATGCACAGGTTTTCTTGCTTGATCGTGCTTGCTTGTGTTGCCGTTGTTCCATCCATTCTTTTAGCCCAAACTACGGTCAATGTCCCCGTCGACGATCCCGTCTATCGAAAAATAGATAAGTTGATTTCCTTGGGACTCATCAAAGATGCCATTTATGGCCAGAGGCCGTGGAGCCGGCGGGAGATTGCGCGGCTCATTGCAGAGGCCAAGGAAAACAAAGACTTGATGGAAATGCCGATGGCGCCCGACGATCGCGAGTTGTCCCAGCGGATAGCGGCCGAGGATATCATCGCGGTACTTGAACCGAGTTACAAAGACGAACTCATGGATCTGGGGGCTCTTCCCGGGGAGGCGAAATCTCTACACCTTCATCCCCTGAGTCAGGTGAGCTTGGATTTGACCGGCCTCCATAGTCCCTCGCGACCGGTGCCGCTAGCCAATGGCCTTGGTAATATCGACGCTTTCGTCAATCCCTTGGTCGCCTATCGCGATGGGAGGCACTATGCGGATGGTTTCACGTTGGGTCTCGAGACGGTGCATTATCTGAATTCCAAGTATTTTTCCGTCTATGCTCGCCCTCGATTCGAAGTCTTGGCGCCGAGTTCCGGAGGCGCCGACATCGGCGTCTTGGCCCAACAACTGTACGGCAAGTTCATGATCGCTAACGTCGAGATCGAAGCGGGGCGGGATGAACTCGTGTGGGGTCATGGTCGGACAGGCGGAGTCCTCGCTTCTAACAATGCGCGCCCGTTGGACATGATCAAACTATCGAACGACCATCCCTTCTACCATCCCTGGATTTTCAAGTATCTCGGCCCGTCGAAGTACACGTTCTTCGTCGCCAATCTTGGGCCCGAGTATGTTTTCAAAGACGCGTTTCTTTACGGCTTGGCGGTGAGCATCAAACCGGCGTCCTTTCTGGAGCTCGGCGTCGAGCATCAGGTGACGGTCGCGGGAGATGGTGGGCCCGCGATCGGCGTTGGGGATCTGGCCTCCGAGTTTTTCTTGGTGAGACGGTCGAGGAGCAACGGTCCCAATCTCGCGGATCATAGAATCGGCGCCAATATCCGCTTTGACATCGTGCCGTTGCGGCACACGGTCCTCTATCTGGAAGGAGTCTTTGAGGATTTTGGTCACGCTTCATTCTTGCCCCAGTTTTCGGAGCAGATGGCGTTTCAATCCGGATTCTACGTCCCAAGATTATCGATCGACGGAACCGACGATTTGAGAGTCCAATATGAGCACGTACCTCCGGCCTATGGCCGGCATTCGTCGTGGTCTTCGGGCTTAACCCTTAATCGGCGACTTCGTGGCTCAGAAACGGGTCCGGACGGGCAAACAGTAACGGTCGAATGGAATCACGATTTTTCGCCGAAGGTCACGATGCAGAATATTTTCGCATATCATAATCGGGACGGTGATCTCTATACCGTGACGCTATCGCCCAGCGGCGGGTCGGATCGGGTCGTCAAGACGACGAACAACCCGACCGAGCATCGGCTTCATTACACCAACGACCTCTTATGGGACGTGAGTTCCGCCGTCCGCCTTGAGTTCGAGTTCGGATACGAATACGTGCATAACTTCGGCTTCGTCCGGGGACAAAATCGCAACAACGTTCTCGGGGGATTGACGGTGACTCTGAGGCCCGAAGAGCTTTTTTAAAGTATTCTACCGAAGCGTTCTTCGTGAATCCAAACATCTCGGATAGATAAAAACGCAAAGAGCGGTGATGATCGCGAGCCCGATCACGGCCACCCAGCCGATGGACCGCAGCCCGGCGCTTTTCGTCAGGATGAGGCCCCCGAATCCCACGATGGTCGTCAGATTGGAGACCAAGATGGATGGGATTTTCGTTTTCAAGGCGACGCGGAGGTTTTGGCTTTCCTCGTAGCGCTGATTGAAATGGATGAAGCTGTCGATCCCCGTTCCCAAGATGATCGAGATCACGGAAATGTTCAGAATATTGAGCGGTATCGCGAAGACCCAGAGGGCGCCGGAGAGGAGGATCAGCCCTCCGAAGAGGTGGATCAAAATCAACAGGGAGCGCGTGACCGGACGCATGGTTGCGAAGAGGACAAGGGCCAGAAAAATGAGGACCAGCACCAGTCCTCTCGGGGCCTCTCTCTCGATCAAAGAAACCGTGTCGTCGGAGATGAAATTGCCGTCGGTTGCCGTAAACTTGAGCTTCACTTTCTTTTTCAGGTCGATCACGCCCTGATGGTAAAGCCTCATGGCCTCCGATGAGGTGCGCGCAAACGCGGGAAAGAGATAGATGGCCGAGGTCCCGGCATTGTAGGGAGACAGGAAAAGGCGTCTTATTTCGATCGGCAAGGTCTCCGGGGTCGCCGGCTCCGAGAGGAGAGAGTCGTTCAGGCTTTGAAGAAACATCTTTTTTTGATCCTTTAACATGAGTTGCAGGGTCTCGGCCTTGGACTTGATTCGGGATAGGAGAATCTTCTTCTGGAAGACATCTTGAGGAATGAAAGTGGAGAGCCCGACGACTTTGTTGAACACCTTATCCGGGGCGCCGGTATCTTTAAGAATGCCTTCCACGCGCCTCAGAAGCCTTTCCTCATGGGATCGCGAGGTCAAGAGAATCGTGGGGTTGAGCGACCCGCTTTCAATTTGGCTCACCCGATCGTAGAGCTTGTTGCCCGGGAGAGTCTCTCCGGCCATGGAGCCGTCCTCAAAATAAATTTTAGTTTGCGAAGGCAGGCTGAAGGCGGCCGCCGCGCAGAGAATGAGGGTCAGCAGAATTCCCAATCGGGCTTTCTTCGGCGAAAAGAGAACTTCGAAGAGACGGGACTCGGAAAATCCGCGGCCTTTGCCAAAGATGGGAATGAAGCCCTTCTTTGAGAAGGGAAGAACGCCCGCATGACGCTCATGAAAGGCCAGAGCGCTTGGGATGACGAGCATCATCGCAAAATAGGTGGAGACGACGCCGACGGCTCCGACGATTCCGAACTCAACGAAGACGCCGAATTTAGAGAACAACAAGGCCAAGAAAGACCCCACCGTCGTGATCATGGACCCGTAAGTCGCGCTGCCCGTGTTCGAAAAGGCGAGGTCGCAGGCTGTTTTGAAATCGATCCCGCGTTTCCTTTCCTGGTAGTAACGCGTGAGAAGGTAGATGCCGTAGTCGCTCCCGAGGCCCGCGAGGATCGCCGTATTGAAACCGGTGACGACGTTGAGGTGGCCTACGAGGAGATAAACGATTTGCCCCGTCCAGAACAAGGAGGCCGCCAACGGAACGAGGATCAAGATCGATATCCAAAAGCTTCGAAAATAGGCGATGAGGATGAAGAGTAGAACGATCGCCACGATTCCGCTGACCCATCCGATTTCCTTTTTGATCTCGTCGACGGCTTCGATCTTCGTCTCGTAGTTTCCCGTGTAGCCGACGCGGATCGCCTCGTATTGCGGATCGCTCAGGATCGACCTTTCGATCGACCGAATATCGGAAACAAGCTTCCGGCTTGCATCGATGTCCTCGGACTGCGCTTTCGCTTTGACTCTCAGGACGATGAGGCGGCCGTCGTCGTCCGATGTCACGGCCGAGAGATCCGTACCCGCTCTCTTTTTGTACTTTTCAAAGATATCGGCGAAGTTCAGGTTGGGGCGGTCCTCCGGATCGGCGAAGTCCATGAAATCCGTGAAAATGGGGCTGACGTTTTTCTTCTGCAGCTCGAGGGACCGGTCGACCCGCGATTCGATTTCGTGCAGGTCGGCAAGATCCAAATAGAACCAAAAACGCTTCTTGAAGAAGTCCACGGGCCGCCGGTAATCGACATAAAGCACGCTGGGATTCTGTTCGATGCGCCGGACGAATTCGTCCGCAAATCGGGAGTTCAAGTCGCTCCGGTTGGACGCGACGGTCAGATACAGATAACTGGCTCCTCCGAAATCCCTTTTCAGCGCCAGCAACGCTTGAACACTCTCCGTATTTTGAGGGAGAAGGGCGGTGAGATCGCTCTGGATCCTCAGTTTCGAGGAACCGAAAAAAGAAATCGCGGTAAAGAGGGCGCAAGCCAGGAGGACGGTCTTGGGGAACCGGACTCCGATCCGATAGAGTTTGGGGAGTCGCGGGAGTTTCATGGGTGACGCGTGGACTCCAATAAGGCCGGGATGTCGACGAAGCGATACCCGTCCCGAAGGCAGTCATCGATAAAGCCCGGCAGGGCCTCGACGGTTTGGCTCCGGTCGGCGCCTTCGTCCGCGCTACCGTCATGGAGAAGGATAATGGAGCCGTTCCGTACGCGCCCGAGGAGCCGTTGAAGGATCACGTCCTTGCCGGGACGATCGGTGTCCCACACGCCCATCGTCCAGCCGATGCGCTGATAGTTTCTTTTTCTCAAAATTCCATCGTAGAGGGGATTCTTCCAGCCGTGAGGGGCCCGAAAGAGCCTCAAAGGGGACTTAGAAAAAGGGGCGTGAGGCGCCATCGCCGTTTCCCACCTGTCCAGCTCGCTCTCAATTTTTGCCTCATTCATGAAGATCAGAGGCTCGTGGTCGAAGGTGTGGTTTCCGATCACGTAACCCTCCCGGATCATTCTATCCACGAGCTCCGGATATTTTTGGACGTTCTTGCCGAGAACGAAAAAGGTCGCGGGAATTCCTCGACTCTTGAGGATATCGAGCACCTGGCCGGTGTAGGGTGAGCTGGGACCGTCGTCGAACGTGAGGGCGAGGATCTTTGCGTCGGTCGGCCCGCGGCAGACCGTGTGTCCCGGCCAATCGAAACACGGCAGCAATACAAACGCCGTCGTCAGAGAAGCGCCGGCGAGGAGCAGAATGAAAATCGCTGTGCGGATCTTGGCCGCCGCGCCTCCGTTTCGAAAAGCGCGAAACAGGCGGACGAAGACCCCGGCATAGAGACAAAGGCCGGCGGCGACTCCGGCCCCGGTTAAGAGATAGACTTTAAGCGGCAAACGGAATCCCCCGCGTCTTGGCGTAGATGTCGTTGTAGAATGCGAGAATCTTGTCCGTGACCTCGACCCAGGAATACTTGCGAGCCGTTGCGCGCCCGTTGCGAATCAAGGTTTCCGACAGCGCGGCATCGGTCAGGACGCGCACGAGCGCGTCGGCCAGACTCGCGACATCGTCGGGTCGGGCCAGCAATCCGTTCACGCCGTGGTCGATGATTTCTCGAAACCCCTTGTTGTCGGTGGCTACGACGGGCCTGCCGGCAGCCATGGCTTCCAGCAGCGTGATGCCGAAGGAGGCCTTGTTGGCCGGATAGCAAAAGACGCTCGACGTAGCGAAATACTGAGGGCGCTCTTCATTGATTTGTCCTTCGAAGAAGACGCTCTTGCCGAGAAGGCGGCCCGCTCTCTTTTCATAGAAAAGCCTTAAGGGACCGTCGCCGGCGACGATGAGACGGGCATTCGGGAGTTTTGCCAAGACCAAGGGCAAGGCCGACAACAACGCGTCCAATCCGTTGCGGGGATCGAGGCGGCCGAGGAAAAAGATGTTCGGGGAGCCGTCGCGGTAGCGGTCGATGAAGCCTTTGGGATTCGCGAACCAATCCGTGTCGATGCCGTTCGGGATGATGCGGTAGTCCGCATTGAAGAAACGATTCATCGATTCGATGCATGAGGGCGAGACTGCAATCAACCCATCCAACTTGTCTAAGTATCTCTGAATCAAGTTTCGGAACATGCGGTAATAGAGAAGGGATCCGAACGAGTCGAAATAGGTATGCAGGGTTCCGACCGTCACCGTTTTTGAATATTTTTCGAAGAGGATCGGGAGCATCGGCATGACCGGAGACTGGATATGAAGGAGATCGAACTTCTCCTCCTCCAGGACTTTCCGAATCCTTTGTCCCAAATTCCGGCCGATCGTCACCTTGCCGAAGGAATGATTGGAGAAGATCGGAATGCTCCGGCCGAGCCGGAGGACCCGCAGGGACGGAGGAAGGGGGACGGGAATATCCTCGATGCCTTCGTAGCCCGTGAGGAGGACGACGTCGTAGCCGCGCCGGATGAGTTCCTTTGAAAAATAGTAGACGTGCTCCGTAATGCCGCCCAGGTGGGGGTAAAAATACTCGGTGACGATCCCTATTTTTCTCATCTCACGAGTCCTTCCAGACTCTGTTTTGGATCAAGATCGCGAGGACGAGCGCAATGGTGCACGGATAGATGATCAATTGCTTGGAAAGAAACAGGAGTTGACGCCAAAATGCAGCCATAGAACGCGACAAAATAGGCGACACGAAGGCCCGATGCAACCTCATTTTTTGATATCGGGGTTGCCTTCCCGCGGGAAAAACATTAGGAAAATCGGTCATGACCGAACAAGAGAAGCAAGCGGTTGGGACCGTCGAGACGGCCGAACTCATGGACCTGATCCCCAACTCGCTGGTGACCGTGTTGCGGGTCGTGGCCTCGATGGGGATCGATCTGGTCTTTGTCTTATTGATGGCGGCCTTTCTTTTCGTGATGCTTTGGAGCAACGGCGCGTCTTTGCGGTTCGCCCAGGCCTCGGTGCTCTATCCGATCGGCATGATGGTCGGGCTGCTTTTGACCCGTTCCTTGTTGTGGCTGTACCGGCACGAACGCGGCCTGAACGAGGGACTCGCCTTGAAGAGCGTTTTTCTTCAAACGCTCCGCGATTGGCTTCCGTTCATCCTCATCGATTTCATCTACGAAAACCTTCACGACCTCTCGCGGTTCTTTCATACGCACGACGTTGCGGGGACGATGATGGCGTGGGACATCAAGCTGCTCGGCGTGGAGTTGACCCTTTGGAGTCAGAAGTTCTTCCATCCTTTGATGACCGATTACATGGCCTTCGTCTACGCGCTCTATTTCGCCTTTCCTCTGGTCATCATGTATTTTCTTTCCTATCGGAACCTCCGGTTGAAGTTGAGAGAAATGATCTTTGCCCTCTCTTTCGCCTTCTTGCTCGGATTTCTCGGCTACGTTTTCTTTCCCTGTTCTCCGCCGCGCTATTATCTTGAGGGCCAATTTTCAGCCCCGGCGCATCTCTACGGCGTCTTTCTCTATGATCAGTTGCAGGGCCGTTGGGACAGTCTTTCGGCGATTCGGGCTGGGGCGTTTCCGAGTCTGCATGTGGGGATTTCGACGATCGCGCTCATCTACGCCTATCGTCTTCGCCGATTGAGCCGTTTCGACCGGGTTCTTTATTGGATCTACGTCCCCCTGATCGTAAGTCTCTGGATTTCGACCGTCTACCTCCGGCACCACTGGCTCATCGACATCATCGCCGGCTGGATGTTGGCCGTTCTGGCGTGCGTCGTCGCCCCCCTTGTGACGAAGGGATGGGAGGATCTCAGGGGCAAGTACGGCCTTCGATTCAGTCGGAATTCCTAGGCTGGAATTCAGATCTTAATTTTCGTCCGGGGCACCCTGACCTTCAGGGCCTGGGGCACGATCTGGAAAGTCGCCGGGAGAGAGCCGATGAGTTCTCCGTCGATGTCTAATCCGACCCCATCGTCTCGTTTCGAGAAATTCGATTTCGGCGTCACCGTGACGGAGCGGACGCGATCGTAGTAGACCTCGCTCAAATTGTGGAATCGTTTGGAATAGAGAAGCGACAGAGCCAGCGGTATCTTGAGAGGCTTGATTCGGCCGACCACGACGAGATCCAGATAGCCGTCCGAAGGGTCGGCCCCCGGCGCGATCGGCATGCCGCCTCCGAAATAGCGTCCGTTGGCGATGACGATGATTAAGGGCTTCTCGGGCAGAGGCGTCTTACTCGCGCCGTCGGTTTCAATGACGACGGGGCTCGGAGACCAAGCAAAATAAGATTCGAGGGTCGATGCGAGATAGGCGAGCTTTCTGCCGAAGAGGGCGCGAGAGCGATGAATGCGGCGAATGACCTCCGCGCCGAGGCCGGCGCTGGCCACGTTGATGAAGTGGCGGGTTTCGTTCTTGCCGCTCCCGACGGCGTAGGTGATCTTGCCCAAGTCGATTGTCCGATCTCTGCCGCGCGTGATGGTCCGCACCTGCTCCCGCATGTCTTTTGGAATTTCCAGGGTTTTTACAAAATCGCCGCCGGTGCCCACGCTGAGGATGCCGAGTGCCGTTTTTTGCAAAACCCCCGCGTCGCGGATGCCGTTCGTCACTTCATGGACGGTCCCGTCGCCGCCGCAGGCGATCACAAGCGAATAGCCTTCGGAGGCGGCTTGAGCGGCTATCTTGCGCGCATCGCCGGACGCTCCCGTTACTTCGACGTCGAAGGCGTCCATTTCTTCTTCCAAGAGCTTTTTAATAGACGGCCACCGGCGCCGCCCCGCCCCCCCGCCGGAAGTCGGATTGACGATCACCAGTGTTTTGCGTGCGCCGGTCCCCGCGTTATTCCGCTTGGAATCATGAGTTCGAGGCTTTGGGAGTTTACTTTGAGAGATCATTTCCTGGCTCCGTATCCGTCAAGAAATCGACGAGACTTTGCGCCGCGACGCCGAATTTCCGGAATCTTTGAACACAGGTCGGGCAACTTGTCACGAGAAGATCGGCGCCCGTTCTCTTGAATTCCTCGACACGGCTCTCGGTCACTTTCGCTGCGGTTTCGGGAAAGGAGACGGGCAGGAGTCCGCCGGCCCCGCAGCAAGCGCTGTCCTCGCCGTGACGGAGAAACTCGATGGGAGGCTCGCCGTTTTTTTGACGGATCAATGCGCGAGGCTCCTGATAAATTTTTCGGTACCGTCCCAGGTAGCATGGGTCGTGATAGGCGACTTTTAACCTCCCCGGACCGCCCTTCTTACGGCCCCGTAAGGGGGCTGCGGACCCGAGGGCGGCCGCCAGATACTCCACCACATGCTGAAATTGCGTCCCCACGCCGTGACCCGCGGATCGATAGAGGGTCTCCATCGTGTACAGGCACGCGGGGGCCCCGGTGAGGATGCGGTCATAATCGCGCAAGGAATGGCTGTTCACCTCGGCGAGTTCGACGAACCCCTCCCAATCGCCGGCGGCGAAGAGCGGATAGCCGCAGCACTGGATCGGTTCCGCATAGAGCGAGACGCCTTCCAAGAGCGAAAGGGTCTTCGCGATCGTGGAAGGGCTTTTGACGATCTCGGTACAGCCAGGGAAATAGGCCGTGCGCAAGCCTCCAAAGAGGCCTCCCGGCGGGCGGGACTTCGTCTGGTTGGGAAATTTCCGCTCCAAGATCTTCAGGAGGTCTTTGTCGTAGGGATTGTTGTGCCGCCGGAACCTATCGCAGTGCTCCTCGACGCCGTCCGGCGTGAGTCCCGCTCGAAAGGCGCGCACCCGAAACGTGTCGAGAGTCTGCGAAACCGGATTGCCGAGCTCGCACGCTTTCTCCGAAGCGCGGCAGTTGAGACACTTGTAGGCGAGCCCCATGGTTTCCCGGTCCATGGGCAGTTTATTTTCCTCCACCATTTTCATGGCGGTCATCTTGCCCCAAGGCGTCGCGCGTTCGCTTTGTTCGGCATCCGCCACCGGGCAGGCATGGCGGCAGAGCTTGGGGCAAAACCGGCACAGCGTGGTGGCGTCTTCAGGATCCCGCATGCAACGTCCCCCGCGTTTGTCGAGCCATGGTGCGCAGCTCGCTCATTTCCGCTTCAACGACATCCGAAAAACCTTCGAGAGCGATGGTCAGCGCCTTGGATCCCTTTTTTTGGAATCGCGACGGGCGGATTCCCGAGGCCCAAAAGAGCTTGAGAAATCCGGCCAGGCCTTCCCGGTTTTTCCAGCGGATGAGGGCGCCCGCGCGCTTCTCCGGCTTCGGGGAGACGCGCAACGTCACTTCGACCAAAACGAAGCCGTTCCCGGAAGCGAGGATTTTTTTGAAATCCGGCCCCGTGGCCGAACGGGGGACGTTCTTGGTCTGAATGAGAGGCCCTCTTTGGAGGGCTTTCAGGGAAACGCAAAGGTCGTCGATCTCGCCGTAGCGTTCGGACAAGAGATTGGGGATGCGTTTCGTCAGGGCCTCGCCGAGGGTACGGACCTTTTGGCTTGGATGATAACCCAAGGTCAGATTCAACTCGGAGAGCGAGGATTCGATGTCTCTCAGCGCGGTCTCCGGCGGGCAGGTGAGCAAGAGGGAATACGAATCCAATAAAAATTTCATAACCCCATCTTTCCGGGATTTAAGATCCCCCTGGGGTCGAGCCGCTTTTTGTAAGTGCGATAAAGTTGCATGGCGCCCCCGAGTTCGCGCGGGAGGTACTTGGCCTTCAGAGTCCCGATGCCGTGATGGTGGCTGATCGTGCCCCCGGCCGCGAGGCAGGCCTCCATCGCGTCGTCCCAAAGGTGGGCGTACGTCCGGACGTCGTGATCCGGCGTGTAGCCGCGCGCCACGAGGGTAAAATAGATGGAGCAGCCCTCGGGATACGCGTGAGAGAAGTGGGCGAGCACCAAGGCGTCGCGTTCGAGGGGTTTTTTGATCGCGTGATAGAGGTTCTGCAGATTGCTCCAGGTTGTGGCCACCTCAATGGTGTCCACGAAGAAATTCTTCGAAAACATTTTCGGCATTTTGAAGGACACGCTGTAGCGGTGATCCCTCCAATGGAGACCCGGCCTCTCTCCCAAGTCCCTTCCACGATGCCGGCGGCAGATCTCCAGGGTCTTTTTCTCAAGAACGGCCGCGAGGGCGGCGCTGCCCTCGGTCGCTATGACCAGCAAGACCTCGGAGGAGAGCTGCTTCACCAAGTCCTGGAAGAGACCCGGATAGCGCAGGAGCTGGCGATGGAATCCGTCTCCGAGCTCTTCGGCGGGGATCTTTTTCAACAGTTTCGACACGAGGCCGCCTCCGGCGACGCTTTTTTTGTAACCGTGGGACAAGAGCATGGAGTCCAGAGGGTCGTACAAACGGACGACGGCGGGGCGCAAGCCAGCCTGCATGACCTCGCGGACGGCGTCGATCGCCATTTTAAGATTCGGAAAAGAGACGCCGCGGTAGCGCGTTGCGGGCGTCAGGGGATAGATCCGGAGCCGCGATCGCGTGACGACGCCCAGGCATCCTTCGGAACCGACGAACACATCTTTGGGACGCACCTGAGGGATGAGGCGGTGTCCGCGTCCGAAGGGCAGGATGTCCCCGTTCGCGAGGACCGTCTCGATCTCGTCCACCATATCCTCGATTTTTCCGTACTTGGAGGAGAGCTGGCCGGCGGAACGGCAGGCGAGATATCCCCCGAGGGTCGCGCAGAGCATGGACGACGGAAAATGACCGAGGGTGAAGCCACGGGCATTGAGATCCTTCTCAAGATGTTGCCCCAAGATGCCCGATTGCGCCGTGACATAGAAACGGCCTTCGCGCTCTTCGATCCTTTCGATCCGATGCATGCGTTTCAAGTCGAGCATGATGCCGCCATGAAGGGGATTCGTCCCGCCCGACACGCCGGAACCGGCGCCGTAGGGAACCAGAGGGACGCGATGGCGGTTCGCGATTTTCAGGATTTTCGAGACCTCTTGAGAGGTCTCGGGCCAGCAAATGAGGTCCGGGAGCCGCGGTTCCAAACCGGCCTTCATTTGAAGAAGGCCGCCGGACATCATGTCACGCGCATAGAGAAGGCGATTGGCGGGATCGGTCGCGACCCTGTCCGGTCCGAGGAGGGTTTCGAGGTCGTGTTGGACCTTGATCATGAACGCCTACCTTAGTATACGAATGGCCTCGATGAAAGAGTTTTCCCACAGAACCCGCGATGCCGCCCTCAAAAGATTTCGCAACGAGACCTTCGATCTTCTGATTATCGGCGGCGGCATCACGGGCGCCGGCACCGTTCGAGACGCCGTCAGCCGGGGCCTGAAGGTGGCCTTGGTCGAGGCCAGGGATTTCGCCTGGGGAACGTCTTCGAGAAGCTCCAAACTCATCCACGGCGGACTCCGTTATCTCGAGAACATGGAGTTCGGTCTCGTCTTCGAGGCCCTCTCGGAACGCACCCATCTCTTGAAGACCGTTCCGCACATGGTCCGGCCTCTTCCGTTTTACATGCCGATCTATAAAGGAGAACGGCCCGGCAAGTGGCTTCTCCGATGCGGCATGTGGCTCTACGATTTATTGTCGCTCGGCCGGGCTCCCGGACTTCATAAGTCGTATTCGAAGGAAAAATTCTTGAAGGAAGTTCCGTTTCTTCGTTCTGAGGGGCTGGTCGGAGGGTTTCGGTATTTTGACGCCAGCATGTGGGATGACGCCCTCGCGGTCGAAACGCTCCGCTCCGCAAGCGATGCGGGGGCTGTGATCGCGAACTACGTCGAAGCCGTCGAGCCTCTTTGGATGGGGGAAGCCTCCGGCGTTCCCCCAAGCCCCCTGGGCGGAATCGAACAGGCAAAGCCTGATTCGATCCCGCAGCACCGGCGAGAGGGTCGGATTGTCGGATTCAAGGTGCGCGACTTGGAGAATGACGGCAGCCCGTTGATCGAATTGAAGGCGAAGAAAGTGATCGTTTGCGCCGGGCCTTGGACCGATCTGGTGGGGGCGCGGCTCTCCAATCGATGGCGCCGTTGGCTCAATCCCAGCAAGGGAGTGCATCTCCTCTTTGATTTGAAACGGATTCCGGTTCCCGGCGCCGTGGTGATGAGCCATCCCGACGACCATCGTATCTCTTTTGTAGTCCCGAGGCCGGATTACGGTCAGGGCGTGGTGATCGTCGGGACGACCGACGGGCCGACGCCTCCCGAGCCGGAGAAGGCGATCGTGGAATCTGACGATGTCGAGTATCTGATGGACCTTCTGAACAAATACTTTCCGACGTTGAACCTGACCACGGACGATATCATCAGCGCGTACGTCGGGGTTCGTCCGTTGATGGGCGCTCAGTCCAGCACGGCGGGCAGCGAAGGACAGACGACGCCGGGGACGCGCGCCGAGGATCTTCAAAAAGTGAGCCGCGAACATTACATCGGAGCCGGACCTGGCGGCGTCATTGTCGTGGCTGGAGGAAAATATACGACGCACCGCCTGATGGCGCGCGAGATCGTGGACGTGGCCTTGAAGGAATGGGGGCGAGAGGCGGAAAAGGGGCTGATCGATCCTCTGCCTCCGACATTGGGGCCTTCGAGGACCGATGCCCCCGTCAATCCCCGGGCGACCGCCGATGCCGTGACGGAGAGCCGGCGCGTCGCGGAACGAATGGGTTGGAAGATTCCTGAGCCTTTGTGGAGCCGGTACGGGGCCGAGGCCCTGGAGATCATGGAGATTCGGGAGGCCCAGAAAGACGACGTCGGAGACGTGGAAGGGTTTCCGTTCTTGGGTGCCCAGCTCCGGCATGAGATGCGGACGGGGATGGTTTTGCACCTCGAGGATTTTTACCTGAGGAGGATCCCCCTATTCGCCGCGCGGCCCGATCATGGTTTGCCCGTGGCCGAGAAACTCGCCGGGATTTGGGCCGAGGAACGTGGAATGAACCCCGCTATCCCCGCAGCCGAGGCCGAAATTCGGCGGCTTCAAACCGAGTGTTCCCGCCGCGATGAGTGGCGTAAGTTATTGAAAAGATGAGATAAAGTTTAGCCTGACGCGTCCTATCCGATGGGCCGCAACTTTTCCAAAAATTCCGCGAAGAAAACCGCATGTCACTCTTCGGACCTCAAGCGTCATTATCATCCGGATCATCAAGTTCCTCCGGCTTTGTCGCGAGCTCTTACATCATTTCCTCCATGCTCCAGGGTGTGACTCTGCAGTTGCAGTCTCAAGCGGCGGAAGGCGGCTTATTGACGGAGGGGCAGTTCGGGGCCTTGAACGACCTCATGGGTCTCTTGCCGCAGGATCGTGCGGGCGTGACGATGAGCCGCATGTTGGGAAACGAGCTCGAGGCCGTCGCGGCGAATGATTTTGTTGTTTCCAAAAATCTCCCCAGCATCCTCGAATACGTTCACGAAAATCTCGGAGATGCCCTCGATGAGTCCCAAGCGCCCGCGAAGCTTGAAATCTCCAAAGCCCTGAGACAACATTTCGGGCTCGCCGAGAACGGCGGATGGTCCGTTAGCCGTCTGAGCCTTCACGCGCCTGGAAGACCGACGGTTCAGCTTCAACTCTTGGACGCGAACAACACTCCGGTGACCCGGCTCCTCAGTCACGAATTCGCTGTCCAGACTCTTCCGCCGCTGCCGAAGCATTTCTTCGTGTCCGGCTACCAAGTGAGGGATATCGGCGATCCGCGGTTACCCCGCGTGATTCTAAAGGCCTTCGGACGGCCCATCCCGCCGGATCTCTTGCTTCGCGTGTTCTCGCTCGATCAGGTCAATGGAGCGCTTCCGGCGGACTCCTCGCCCTATGTGTTGGATACCTTGATGATCCAGAGGGAAAAAGATGGGGTCATACTCATGAACGGACTCATCAAGACGGCGGATGAAGATTACGTAGGCAATTTTCAGATCAAGATTCCGGGCCATTGCGACGGACAAAAATGGATCGCCGACGGGCACGATTTCAATATCGACCGAAAACATCGCAATCGAGGATTGTCGACCACCCTTTTGAGGGGGTTTCTTGTTCTGCTTCTGCATCTGGGCGTCGAGGCCCTCGAGGCCCGCGCCCGCGAGTCCAAGGCGAACCCCGAAAGCGGACGGTCCAACAGCCGATACTATTACGCCAAGGTCGGATTCAATCCGGATCGTCAAACCCTGAACACGGTCACGAAGGGCTTTCTGGCTTATATTTCGGATCTCGGTTTTCTCACGAAGAACCGGCAGATCGAGATCTCCCATTTCACCGAAATCTGGCAGATTGCAGATTACCTAGTTGGAGACGAAAAGGTCGGAAAGGCCTTTCTGTCGGAGGTCCTGGACGAGACATTGACGATGCAGTTCCAGATCCGCGGGGATTATGCCGGTTGGCTGCGCGTCATGCAGCCGCGCCCTCCGCTCGAATGGGATGCGTTGTCGCCGAACACCCGGACCGTTCTTCTGGAGCATTTTTCGCGGTTTCAATCGATCGTTCAAGAGTCCCTTCTTTCGGACGAGCGCTGCGGCTTCCACTTGGCCGATTGGGTCAACAATCTCAGCATGCAGGTCGCGCTCCACCTCGAGTATCTGGATGTCTCGAAACGCAAGGGATCCGGGCAGATTCCCAGAATGGGCGAGATGGTGGAAGAAATGACCTACATCGCCGATGTCTTGAACATGATCGCCGCTAACGAGGGCCAGCCCTTGGCGTTTTATTTTCGCAAGTATTTAAGAACCGGAGAAGCCCTTTCCATGGTCCTGAAAGGCATCCGGGAACGGGAGATCGACATGAAATTTGAGGTGGTCCCATGAGCCTGAGCGTTTCAAGAACCTTCCACTCGTCTTCATTTGTGGCCAGCATGCCGCCCGTTCCGCTTCTGAGCGTCTCGGGAGTGACGATGATGTTGACCAATAATTTTTGGGATCAGGCCGTTGCGGAGCAGGTGAATACGATCCACTCGGCGTGCCATTATCTCTCCGAAATCGAAACGGTCGATCGTTCCATGATCGAAGGGTTCCGCGAGATGATTCCGGAATTGGGGACGAAGTCCGAACCGTCGGCCACCGAGCGCCTCAAGCTCTCCCGGCTGATGACGTCGTGGTCGATGAACCGGCAGGCGCTTCAGTCGAGATTTCCCGAAACCGCCGTCGAGCCGTCGCATGAAAGAATTTCGGACGTGGCGCCGAGTGTGACCGACCCTCCCAGAATTTCGACGCCGAAGCCTCCACCGCCGTCTCGTACCGCCCGATTCGGAAGCGGTCTCTTCTCCGCCGTCGTGGTTCCTAAGCTCGTCGCTGAGGCGGCGGACTCCGGAACGCCGAGGAGCGCGTCGGCACTCTCCGCCGAGGACACCGAAGACGATCATCTCTTTCCGGCCGTCTGGTGGGACTTTTCAAAGGCTGTCCGGTTGAGTTTGAAGTCGGCGGTTCTTGCCACGGATGGGCGAATTCGCGAGCAAACTCAAGATGAGGGCACTCATGCTCAACTCTTAGGATCGACCATTTTGTCGGGATTCAACGCGATCAAAGAGACGCTGACGGAGGCCCGATCCAAGAAGGAAACGCTGACGGTAAACTCCGCCCGGGAGCTTCTCGACCGGATTCGAATGGCCTTGGAGATTTTGGAATATTTTCGCCGTGAGGAAAAGCGAAGTCTCCCGCTGGGTCAGGTTTTCTGGAGGCATTTGAGCGAGAATTCCGACGTTCGTTTAGCGGGCAGCCGGCTTCTCATGAGGGACCTTCAGGTCGTGATGGAGGACGAGCCGAAGGAAATCCTCAACCGGACGCTCGGACACATAGAGCTTGGGATCGTTGAATCCGTTGTGATGCCCCTTTTCGAAGGGGAGCTGCCCCCCAATGCCTTGGATGCTGCGCAAGGCGCCGAAGCGGCGAAAGAACTCTCCAAGAGTCTCGAAGGCCTTCCGATGACGGCGAAAGCCGATCTGAATCCGGAGCAGTTGTCCGCTTTGAATGGAGCCGAATCCGTTTTGAAGATGGTGGCTCAAAAAATGCGCGGTGATGCGCAATCCGCCTATGCGGGTTCATTCGTTCGCGAGATGAGCGCTGATTTGATGAGACTGGCCTCCCTGGCGGAGATGATTCAACTCCGAAGAAGTGTCTGAACCCGGAACCATTACGATTCGTAAATAAGCCCGAACCTCAGACCCCTGTCGCTGACGGTCAATTCCGAAAGTTTGAGTTCTTTAAGAATCCTTCTCACGATCAAGGTGCCGGCGAGGATCGTGTCTTCCCGACCTTTGACCATCCCCGCCAGACGGCCTTTCTCCTCGTTCGTCGTCTTGCGGAATGTGTCGATCATGGAGTCCAAATCCCGCAGAGATAAAACCGATCCTTGGACCTTGTCGCCGTCCCATACGGCCAATTTCTGTTTGATGGCGGATAGGGTGGTGACGGAACCGGCCAGGGCGATTAACGTAGGGACCGCTGGCCCCGGGCGGGGGAATCCCGCCCCTACATGCCGTTCAATTTCCTTCTCCATCGCTGAGATTTCTTCCTCCGTGGGCGGGTCGTTCCGAACGATGGATTCGGTCAAAGAAACAACGCCCAGGTCCATACTGACGGCGCTGTCCTTCGAAATGATTTCAGTGGACCCGCCTCCGATGTCGAGGACGAAAAGATTTTCGCGGGTGCCAAAATCATGCGCCGCCGAAAGATACGAGAGGCGAGCTTCTTCTTGGCCGGAGATGATTCGGATGCTGACGCCCGTCTCTTTGAGAACCGCGTCGACAAAGTCCGATGCATTTTTGGCCCTTCGGAACGAAGCCGTCCCGACGGCGATAATTTTTTCCGCCCCAAGTTCATCGGCGATTTTCCGGTAGTTCTTGAGAGCCGATAGCGTTCGATCTTGAGCTTTGGAAGAGAATACGGCGGCTCGATGAAGTCCTTCGCCCAGACGCGTGATGAGCGCTTCGTCTCGAAGGACTCGTAGGGGCGGGGTCACCCCGCCCGTACACGGTCCCAATTCAGCCACTGTGAGGAGAACCGTGTTTGTGCCGATGTCTATGGAGGCGTAAATCATATTGGCCCAATGAATAAATTCATGGGCTAAAAACTACCAGGAAATTCCTCTCGGAATTCCGAAGGAATTGCAAATTGTATTAGCCCCCGAATTCATTCGGTGGGCTTCATTTCGCCGCGGGACCCCAAGACGGCTGCAAAGACCCTCCCGGCCCGACCGGCGTGAGGTTCGTGCCGTCTTCGCGCATCAGCACGACGTGCCCGCCGCAGCTGGCCGCGATGAAACGGCCGTTGGGCGCCCAAGTCGGACTCTCGCAGTTGCCGGTGGAGGTGATGCGCTGGATCTGAGATCCGTCCGTGTTCATGATGAAGAGGTCCCAGCCGCCCGAGAGGCTCTGAAAGACGATCTTGTCTCCCTTGGGGGACCATGCGGGGTTATCGTTCTGGCTGCCGACGAACGTCAGACGTTCGACGCCGCCGCCCCCGGCGCCGGCCTTAAAAAGATGGAGACGTCCCGCTCGCTCGGATGCGAATACAAAGGCGGAGCCGTCCGGCGACCACGCCGGGTTGACGTCGATCCCGTAGCTGCCCGCAAGTTTGTGGGTGAATTCGCCGCTCATGTTCATGAGGAAGATGTCCATGTCGCCGGTATCGGAATGCGCGACCGAGAGCTGTCCACCCGGCGTCCACGAGGGGGAAACATTCACGCCGCCGTTGGCCGTCAATCGCTTGGGCGCTCCTCCGCCGCTTCCCACCACCGCGATCTCGGTGCTGTCGTTGCGGCTGAAGGTGGAGTAGGCGATCCGTCCCCCGTCCGGAGAAAAGGCCGGCGAGAGATCGATGGTCTTGTCTTTCGTGATCTGATGCGGATTCAATCCGTCCATATCCATCACGCCGATCTCTTTGGTCTTCTTGCCCAGTTGGACATAGGCGATCTTGGTGGAGAAAACTCCCGGCTCGCCGGTGAGCTGTTTCACGATTTCATCGGCGAAATTGTGCGCGACTACGGAGTACTCGTTGCCTTTGGAATTATAGCTACGGGCGACGATGTGCTGGCCGAGAAAAGGATCGTATAGATGCATTTCCACGTGAATCCCGTCCTTGCCGCGTTCGTAAGAACCATTGACCAGGGCCTGGACCCCGATCAACGACCAAGGCTGAAACTGGATCTTGGCGGGATTCGTGGCCCGGGAGCCCTCGCTGTTTGGAAACTGATCTTCGGGAATCAAGTCAAAGAGGCCCGTGAGCGCCAAGTCCTTGCGGAGAATTTCGGAGACCTTGCGGCTCCAGTTTTTGTCTTCGCCTTTTCCTTCCGAGACCAGGTCCACCACGGCGAGGGGGAATTTCTTTTCGGAGGGTTGGTCGATTTGGATGTAGATGCGCGCCTCGGCCCGCGCCGCCATGAAGAAGATGAAAAAAATCGCCAGTAGGGGCGAGGTCACCTCGCCCCTGCAGAACCATTTATGGGACGGTTTGCGTAACCTGCGTCGGCTTGAATTCGACGATAAATCCTTCATTGAAAACCTCATATTTCAACCTCTCCGGGGGGAGATCCAAGGGCGCGGCCTTCTGCACGGCCCTTTGGGCCGACAGATCGAACGAGGGATCCCCCGATTTTTGATCCCACTCCGTTGCGATGACTTCGCCGCGATCGTTAATATGAACAATGATTCGACAAATCAACCCTGAAGCTTGCTCCGTATATTTCATGGGCAGTATCCACTGATCCATGATCTTTTGGCGGATCTTCAACTGATACATCACGTACTCGGGGTCGTCCGGGGAGACGTAAGGCCCCGTGCCGCTCCCGAAGGTAAATCCTCCCGGCTGGGTGTCCGGCACCTGGGCGGCTTCTTGTTCCACTTTCTTCTTCATCGCCACCATCTTCTGCATCCTGGCGAGCGCACTGTCGACTTTCGACGCGGGGAGACCGATGCGTTGAGGGATATTCTGAGGTTTCTTCTCCGGTTTTTGATTGGGCGGCGTGTAGGACATCAGGGGTTTTTTCGGCTGTCCTGAAGGGGCCGCCTTGAGGGCATTTTTTTGTTCCTCGATCGTCGACTGCGGGAGGCCCGCCGACTTTTTCAAAGGGCTGCCGAGGGTATTCGACGTCCCTTTGGGGACATTTACCCAGACGACCTTGTCCTGGCTGAATTTATAGGGCCTCCCAAAAAGGGCCGGAACAACCAGCGAGATCAGGAAGACCGCAACATGCGCACCCAGAGAGAAGACAAGATATTTTCGAAAGGGAGAAGAATACACACGATTGTGTCCTATGGCACGGCCTTGGATCTTTGGTTTTTCTGTGATTTCTGCGGCTTTTCGGCCGGTTCCGGCTTTTCCTCTTGGGTGATCATGCCGACGCGTTCGATGCCGGCTTCTTTGATCGCCGCGATCGCCTTCACCACATAACCGTAAGAAACGTCCGTATCCGCCTGGATGAGAATTTCCTTCTTCTCACGCCGTTCGAACACGGCCGGGATTTTCGTCGCCAAGTCTTCCAAACGGTAGGGCGTCGTGTCGTTCATCAAATAGATCTTGCCGTCCTTGTCGATCGTCATCGTCACGTCTTGCTCCGTGCGTTCGATCGCGGGGGCCGAAGCCTGGGGCAGTTGGACGTCGATTCCTTGGGAGAGAAGGGGGGCGGTGACCATGAAAATGATCAGGAGCACCAAGATCACGTCGACCAGCGGCGTAATATTTATGTCTGATAGAGCGGGGGACGATACCGCTCTCCCCCCGCGCCCCCCATCTGAATTTCTTGGACTCATCGTTCACTCCGCGCGGCAAAGCCGGACTCCGCTCACTATGTGTTGAAATAATCCCGCTCAATGCGATGAGCCAGATCCTCACTGAAACTCTGGATTTCGCGCGCGAACGTCCGCGTCCGCGTGACGAAGAAGTTGTAAAAAATGACGGCCGGGATGGCGGCTGCGAGACCGAAGGCGGTCGCGATCAACGCCTCGGCGATAAACGGTCCGACGACGGCCAGACTCGAAGAACCGGCGCGTCCGATCTGCCAGAAGGCGGCCAAGATCCCCCAAACCGTCCCGAAGAGGCCGATATAGGGCGCCGAACTCCCCGTCGTCGCCAGAAAAGGCAAATACCGTTCGATGCGCTCGACTTCATCCTCCATGGAGCGGTCGATGCGACGGCGGATTCCATCCAGGGAAACTTCGGCGTTCTTGCGCGTATCGCCTCCGCCGCCGGCGGACTTCGGCTTCCGGATCAGGTCGGCGACCGCATGGCGGAAGATGTTGAAGAGAGGGCTTTCCTGTCCCGAGTATTTCGCGATCAACTCTTCGAGATTGGGGACGCGCCAAAAGGTGTCGAAGAACCGGATCGAGGCGGCCTTGAGCTTCGTGAGCTCTTTGTATTTGTAGACGATAATGGCCCACGAGGCGACGGACATGGAAAAGAGAACGAAGAGGGTGAATTTGACGACGGGATCGGCTCCCCAAAGAATCTGAAAGATGTGACCATTTTGCATCCGCCGACCTTAACGACGAAACGCGTCAAAGTCAACGCAACGGATGGGATTTTACGAGAGTTTTACACAGAGAGAGGCGCCTACTCGTTGTGACTCACGGCCGTCCTGACGGAACCGCCCACATTCAAAAAGAGGCCGATGCCGATCGACCGGTCGGCGGCGTCCATTGTGACTCTGCCCTCCAAGGACCACATTTCCACCGCTGGGGACACGACATCCAGGGCCGCCAACTCACCGCCAAGAAATACTTTTGTATCATGATCGCTGATGCCATAATCGGCTCCCACATTGACCGCGGCAAAGGTCCCAAGCATCCCGGGCACACCGACAAAACTTCCCTCAATACCTACATGGCACTTGCCGTTGTAGGAACAGATTCCTTCGAGTCCCCCTCGAAGGAAAAAGGACGTGAAGGAGGTCTCGTTGCCGTACACGTCGCTTTTCTGCTCAACGTCCGCAACGGCAGAGACACTTACCTTGGCGGCGGCAGAGGTCTCGCTCTTTTCGCGAACGACTCCCCCCCCCACCGTAATCAGATCAATCACGTTATCAATTTTATATCCCATAAATCCTCCTGTCTTCCTTTACCCAGCTTCGGCTGGGCGACGTGCCGCGGGAAGCGGCCTTAGCTTTCGCTTTCAAAGGCTCTATCGGTGGGAGAATGGGAAAGTTGCTAAATATTAGCTCTTCTAAAACGTTAATTTATGGATCATCGGCCGATTTTAGACCTTTATCGTCGCGTCGATCATCGACTCGATGAGGATGCGCGCCACCTCGGGGCGGGAAAATTCCTCGGGAGGCAACTCGCCTTTGGAGAGCAGTTCGCGGACCTTGGTGCCGGAGAGGGTGACTCGGTCTTCGGGTGCGTGCGGGCAGGTCTTGTTGGAGGCCATTTCTTCGCATTTTTTGCAGAAGAAGGTGTGGTCGAAGAAGAGCGGCGTGATGCCGATTTCCTCTTCGGTGAAATTGTCGAAGATGAGATGCGCATCGAAGGTGCCGTAGTAGTTGCCGACGCCGGCGTGGTCCCTTCCCACGATGAAATGCGTGCAGCCGTAGTTCTTGCGGATCAAGGCGTGGAAGATGGCCTCGCGCGGACCGGCGTAACGCATGGCGGCCGGATTGACGGCGAGGACGACGCGATCCTTAGGATAATAATTCTGAATCAGGACTTCGTAGCACTTCATGCGTACGTCGGCGGGAATGTCGTCGCCCTTCGTATCGCCGACGATCGGATGAATCAAGAGCCCGTCGCAGACCTCCAGGGCGGCCTTGGTGAGATATTCGTGGGCGCGGTGAATGGGATTGCGCGTCTGGAAGGCGACGATCCGTTTCCACTTCTTTTCTTCAAAGAGCTTCCGCAGGTCCGCCGGGTCTTTGCGGTAGTCCAAAAATGAATCGTACGAAACGCGATTCAAGACGTCGACCTTGCCCCCCAGCAGCACAACGCCTACCTGATA